>Ga0209815_1000049_pt1 | contig 82525 bp, 84 predicted proteins | sample CoawatmetaG00DNA_FD_187507 | JGI IMG/M metagenome (GOLD analysis project Ga0209815, IMG submission 187507) | Marine microbial communities from the West Antarctic Peninsula - Coastal water metaG002-DNA (SPAdes) (version 2) | ecosystem: Environmental > Aquatic > Marine > Coastal ...
GGATGTTGAAAATATAGAGGTGGCGCATAAAAGACTTTTGAGCGAGGGTGTTGATGTGACGCCAGTTAAAAAGGGGATCAAAGAAAACACCCTTGTCGCCACAATAAAATCTCATACGCACAATGTCCCGACTCTACTTATTCAGCACCTAAAATAAATTGTTAAGTTAGCTTAATCGATTCGCAGAGAAGACAGCCCTGATTGCAATTGCTGCAAGTGAGCCTGAAGCTGTGGCCCTTTCTTCTGCGCCACGCCAATGGCCAACACATCTATAACCGCTAAGTGTGCAATCCGAGAAGACAGCGGAGTGTAGATCTGAATATCTTCCTTGGCATCGATTTCGATAGCGATATTTGCACTGCGCGCTATGGGTGTTCCGCTGGGCGCCAAGCCGATAACAATCCCTCCTGAACGCTTAACCAACTCCATAGAATCCAACAGTGCCTGTGTGCGTCCCGACTGGGAGATGGCTATAACCACGTCGCCAGGTTGCAGTGAGGTGGCTGACATATTCTGTAGGTGAGGATCTGAGTAGGCCGCAGAGGTAATTTGGAGGCGGAAGAATTTATGCTGGGCGTCAAAGGCTACAGCCGCGGAGGCACCAAAGCCATAAAACTCTACCCGCTGGGCACTGCAAATCGCTGCCACTGCCGCTTCGAGAATATCCAGCGCTAAGCTGTCACGAACCTTTAAGAGTGTATCTACAGTAGAGTCAAAAACTTTGTGAGTGTATTCCCTAGTTGAATCTGTATCTGTCACGGCAATTTGCCCATAGCTCGGGCTCGAGGCCAGCTGCTGTGCCAGCGCTAGCTTAAAGTCTTGAAAGCCATGGCAGCCCACAGCGCGGCAGAAACGCACCACTGTCGGCTCACTGACACCCGCCTGTTGCGCCAGATCGACAATGCGCATGCGGATCACCCCTAGGGGTTCTTTGAGAACAAATTCGGCGACTTTGCGCTCCGATTTACGGAGATCGTCCATTGTGTCGCTGATGGTTTGGGTGAGCTGTGCGGGTTTCATAAACGAGCCAATAGTGGAGATATTAGAAGGGCTAATAGTAGCGCTAATAGGTAAGTCAAATAGAGTTATGTAAAAAATTTACAAGAAATGGGCCAATAATGCTAGTTTTGTAGTAAATAAATGTTTTGCACCCTAATAATTGGGGCGGAATAAACTCTCAGTAAACCTAAGAATGGCCAACAACTCCGGGGAACATGTTGGTAGAATACTGCGCTATGGACGTTACCTCGATACTCGACAAATTAAACGCGGCGCAAGAAGAAGCGGTTACCAGCGACAAGCAGCACCTATTGGTGTTGGCTGGCGCAGGTAGTGGCAAGACTCGCGTGCTTGTGCATCGTATCGCCTGGAAAATTCAGGTCGATAACCTCTCTCCCTATTCTATCTTGGCGGTGACCTTCACCAACAAGGCAGCCCGTGAAATGCGCGAGCGCATTGATGAGCTGATGGGTATGTCACTGCGTGGCATGTGGGTGGGGACTTTCCATGGTCTGGCTCACCGCCTGTTAAAGGCCCATTGGAAAGACGTCAAACTGCCTGAAAATTTTCAGATCCTCGACTCCGATGACCAGCTGCGTCTGGTTAAACGGGTGATGCGCAGTATGGATCTGGATGAGCAACGCTGGCCGCCGAAACAGGCACAGTGGTGGATCAACGGGCAAAAAGATGAAGGTCTCCGTGCAGCCCATATTCAGGAAACCGGCGATCCTCATATGGCCACCATGCTGCGAATCTACCGCGAGTATGAAGAGGTCTGTAACCGTCTTGGGGTGATCGACTTCGCTGAGCTATTACTCCGTGCCCTGGAGCTGTGGCGTGATCATCCCGCGGTACTCGACCATTATCAGCAGCGCTTCCAGCATATATTGGTCGATGAGTTTCAAGATACCAATGCGGTGCAGTATGCCTGGCTGAGATTACTCGCCGGAAAAGTGTCTGGTGTCACTGCTGTGGGGGATGACGACCAGTCGATCTATGGCTGGCGCGGTGCCAAGGTGGAAAATATTCTCCACTACGAGCGCAACTATCCTGATACCCACACGGTAAAGTTGGAGCAAAACTATCGCTCCACCTCCAATATTCTAACTGCCGCGAATGCCGTGATCTCAAAGAATGCAGAGCGTATGGGGAAAAGCCTCTGGACGGATTCCGGCGAAGGAGAGCCGATCGCGCTCTATGCCGCATTTAATGAGCATGACGAAGCGCGCTATATTGCCGATCGTCTGCAGACATGGGTCAATCAGGGAAATCTCCGTGCAGATTCGGCTATTCTCTATAGATCCAATGCTCAGTCTCGGGTACTTGAGGCCGCATTGCTTCAAGCGGATATTCCCTACCGCATTTATGGCGGCCAGCGCTTTTATGAGCGTCTGGAAATTAAAAACGCCCTCTCCTATCTGCGTATGATGATGAACTGTCACGACGATGTTGCCTTTGAGCGGGTGGTCAATGTGCCACCCCGCGGCATTGGCGATCGTACGGTTGAGACTATTCGTGCGCTGGCTCGTGAAGATCAAATCTCTATGTGGCGCGCTTCGGAAAAAATTGTCACGGAAAAGCGTATGCCCGGCCGAGCGATTAACGCCGTCGCTGTCTTTTTAGAAATGATCAATGAAATGAGCGGTCAGCTGGAAGAGTTAGAACTCTATGAGCAGGCTGAACATGCCATCCAGCGCAGCGGTCTTATCGAGATGCACAAGCGCGAGAAAGGCGAGCGCGGTCAGGCACGGGTGGAAAACTTGGAAGAACTGGTTGGCGCCTGTCGCAACTATGAAGCCGAAGACAAAGACCTGCCGATACTGCCGCAATTTCTCGATCAGGTGGCCTTGGACTCTGGGGACCGTCAGGCCGATGAAGACCAGGATGCAGTGCAGTTAATGACGCTACACAGTGCCAAGGGCTTGGAGTTTCCACTGGTCTTTATTGCTGGCGTGGAAGAAAATTTATTCCCTCATAAAATGTCATTGGATGAGCCGGGCCGTCTCGAAGAAGAACGCCGCCTCGCCTATGTAGGCATTACCCGGGCCATGCAAAAGCTCTATCTTACCTTTGCTGAAAGCCGATCGATTTACGGTACCGAGTCGTTTAATTCGGTGTCTCGATTTGTCCGCGATATTCCCAAAGAGGTAATCGAAGAAGTCCGTCTGCAAAATACAATCAGCCGGCCGACTAGCTATGCTTCTAGTGCCTCCAGTGGATTAATGCGCAGTGACTCCGGCGACGAAACTGGGTTTTCCCTGGGTCAGGGTGTCAATCACCAGGTCTATGGTGAAGGTGTGATATTGAATTTTGAAGGAAATGGTCCGCGGGCCAGAGTGCATGTGCGCTTTGCCGAAGTGGGAACTAAAATATTGATTTTAGCCTCGGCCAATCTACTGGCGCTCTAAGAAAATAGAGCGCACTAGTGATGGCGGGCAATAATAAGGGGATCAAAATGCGTATAACTTGGGCCGCACTGTTGTGCCTTGCACTTGTTGGCTGTGGTGGCGAAAGCACCACTACAGATATGAGTGTAGAGACAAAATCTGCTGAGACATTTAGCTGGAAGCTGGTCACCACCTGGCCGAAAAACTTTCCTGGTCTTGGCTTAGCGCCGGAGCACTTCGCGGAAAATGTTGAGCGTATGAGCAATGGTCGCCTAAAGATTAAAGTCTTTGGTGCTGGCCAGTTAGTCCCCGCTTTTGAAGTTTTTGATGCGGTTTCCCAAGGCACTGCCGAGATGGGTCATGGCGCTGCTTATTATTGGCAGGGAAAGATTCCCGCTAGTGCCTTTTTCACCGCAGTCCCCTTTGGCCTCAATGCCCAGGAAATGAACGCGTGGTTACATTACGGCGGTGGTCTTGAGCTGTGGCGGGAACTCTACGAGCCGTTTAATCTGGTGCCCTATGCTGGTGGCAATACAGGTGTGCAGATGGCCGGTTGGTTCAACCGTGAGATCAATTCCATAGCCGATATTAAAGGCCTGAAGATGCGTATTCCCGGTCTTGGCGGTGAAGTTTTCACCCGTGCCGGTGGCATGTCGGTGCAGCGGTCTGGTGGCGAAATTTACACCTCCATGCAAACCGGTGAAATAGACGCTGCCGAGTGGGTTGGCCCCTACAATGATCTGGCCTTTGGTTTTCATCAGATTGCTAAATATTACTATTACCCAGGCTGGCAAGAGCCGGGCCCGACTCTGGAATTAATTATTAACAAGCAGGCCCTGGAATCTCTGCCTGATGATCTTCAGGCTATTGTTGAGTCTGCTGCCCGTGCTGCCAATCAAAATATGCTCGATGAATATACAGCGCGCAACAATGCGGCGTTGATTGAGCTGGTTGAGACCCATGGGGTACAGGTTAAGAAATTGCCTGATGATGTTCTGGCTGAGTTGCAGCGCATCTCCATCATAGTGGTCGACGAAATGGCCGCGGAGAATCCTCTGGCCAAGCGCATCACCGACTCCATGCGCGCCTTTGCAAAACAGTCCAAGGCCTATCATGGGATTTCAGAAGAAGCCTATTACAAGGCTCGTGGACAAGAATAGCCCACACTGTAATGAGGCTGGGTTTATTTAATAGCTTAGACCCAGCGGGTTTAACTCTTCCAGAAGGTTGGCGTAAACAGTACCAGCAAGGTGAATATCTCTAGACGTCCCAGCAACATTCCCCAGCACAGCACCCACTTGGCAAAACCATTGAGGTCGGCAAAGTTAATCGCCACTTCACCCAAGCCTGGTCCGAGGTTATTCAGCGACGCGGCAGTGGCTGACCAGGCCGTGACGTAATCGAGTCCCGAAGCCAGCAACAGCAACACCATCAAATAAAAGATCGCCAGATAGGCGCCAAAGAAAGCCCAGATCGCATCGGCAACGCGGCTGGGAATACGCCGATTGTGAATCTTGATCGGTAACAGAGCATTGGGATGCACCAGACGATAGATCTCACGAATGCACTGCTGACCCAAAATCAGCATACGTCCTATCTTGATACCGCCGCCGGTAGATCCGGCACAGGCACCAAAAAACGATAGAAAGATTAAAAAGAACGGCAGGAATGTCGGCCAGGCACTGAAGTTATCGGTGGTAAAACCGGTAGTGGTCATGATTGAAATCAGATGGAAACCACCCTGGCGGATACTCTCGCTCCAGCCATAGGTATCGCTGTAATAGAGGTATAGGCAGGTAATCGCCACGCCCCCAACAAGCAGATAGATATACATCCGCGCTTCCGGGTCTAACCAGTAGTGGGATATCTTGCGGTCGTGCCAAACATGAAAGTGCAGGGCAAAGTTGAGTCCGGAGATCACCATAAAGAACGCGCAGATAGCCATGATTGCTGAACTATCAAAGAAGCCAATACTGGCATCATGAGTTGAAAAGCCGCCAATAGAGACTGTGGAAAAGCTGTGGCTGATAGCATCGAATCCAGACATACCCGCCAGCCAATAGGCCAGCGCACAGACCGCAGTCAGGGCCAGGTAAATCTTGAACAATGCGTTGGCGGTCTCGCGGATCCGTGGTGTCAGTTTCGAGTCCTTTACTGGCCCAGGAGTCTCTGTGCGATAGAGCTGCATACCACCGACCCCGAGCATAGGTAGTATGGCAACCGCGATCACGACTATACCTATACCACCGAGCCACTGCAGTTGCTGGCGATAGTAGAGAATCGACTTAGGTAGATCATCGAGTCCTGAGATAACCGTTGCGCCAGTGGTGGTTAGTCCAGAAACCGACTCAAACAGTGCGTTGATAAAGCTTAGATTGAGCGCCTCGGTCAGCATCAGCGGCAGGGCACCAAAGGTACTCAGCACCAACCAGAAGCAAACCGTGATCAAAAAACCGTCGCGGGTGCGCATATCCGCGATAACCTGTTTCGACGGCAACCAGAATGCCAAGCCTACAGCCACTGTAATACCAAAGGCGATGGCAAAGGTAGACGACGTATTTTCTCCATATAAAACCGCCACCAAAATCGGTGGCAACATGGTCAGGCTGAAGATCATCAGCAGCAGTCCAAGTATTCTGGCTATGATATTGAGATGCATTAGTGGCTATGCCCTAAATGGTTTAGTTGCTCTAGATGGCCTAGATAGTTTAGATGACCTAAAAAAATGAGAAGCTCACAGAGAACAGTTTTTCGATCGCTTTGGTGTTGGCTTTATCAACCACAAAGACAATCACATGGTCGCCAGTCTGGATTACAGTGTCGTGGTGGGCGATCAATACTTCACCGTTGCGCACCAAGGCAGCAAGAGTGGCCCCGGGCGGCGATTTAATATCGCCGATAGCACGGCCTACAACCTTAGAGCTTTTCTCATCGCCGTGAACAATTATTTCCAGTGCTTCTGCAGCACCACGCCGTAGTGAGTGCACACAAACCATATCCCCCTGGCGAACATGAGAGAGTAGCGAGCTGGTGGTTGCCTGCTGGGGTGAGATAGCTATATCAATCACTCCACCCTGCATCAGGTCGGCATAGACTGGGTTGTTAATCAGTGTCATTACTTTGCGGGCACCGAGCTTTTTCGCCAGCAGTGAGGCCATGATATTCACTTCGTCATCATTGGTCAGGGCCAAAAACACATCGGTCTTGTTTATGTTCTCATCGAGCAATAATTCTTGATCAGTTGCCGAGCCATTTAGAACCACGCTCTTATTAAGTTTTTCCGAGAGGTATCGAGCTCGTTCTGTCGAGTATTCAATGATCTTGATGTTGTAGTCTTTTTCCAGGGCCTTGGCCAAGCTGAAACCAATATTGCCGCCGCCAGCGATCATTAGGCGGTGATAGGGTTTTTCTAGGCGTCGAAGTTCGCTCATCACTTTGCGAATATTCTTTTTCGCGGCGACAAAGAACACCTCATCGCCATCTTCAATAACGGTTTCACCAGTGGGAAAAATAGCCCCATCTTTACCAAACACCGCGGCCACTCGAGCATCCGCATCGGGCATATGCTCTTTTAAGAAGCGCAGCTGTTGACCCACTAGTGGACTGTCTTTAACCGCCCGCAGGCCCACCAGTTGAATAGCGCCGTCGGCAAAATCTAATACCTGCAGCGCGCCGGGCTGTTCGATCAATTTTTGTATGTAGTCTTTGACCACCATCTCTGGAGTGATCATCACATCCACAGGCATATGTTTGTCGTTGAAGAGTTTGGCTTTGTATTTTGGATTGGTGTAATTGCGTGAGCGGATGCGGGCGATTTTGGTTGGGGTGTGAAACAGCGAGTAGGCCACCTGACAGGCGATAATATTGATCTCATCGCTGTTGGTTACTGCGACCAGCATATCCGCTTCTTCGATACCGGCATTGACCAGCACATCTGGGTGCGACCCGGTGCCGATTACAGTGCGAATATCAAGTCGATCCTGCAGTCCCCGCAGTGTGGCTTCGTTGATATCGACAACGGTTATGTCGTTATACTCGCGGGCGAGATGCTCTGCGAGTGTGCCGCCAACCTGCCCTGCCCCAACAATTATTATTTTCATTACTTAATAGCCCGGCTGTTTATCCGCTTACTTTTGGCTTGTTTTACGCAATCGCGAGTAATAAAACCCGTCGTTGCCATTGATCATGGGGAATAGCTGTCGCCCAAAATCGGTTTTGATTCCCCAATCGGCTTCTATGTTGTATAGCCCAGCTGCTGGGGTTTCAGCTAAAAATTTCTCGATCACCTGATCGTTTTCTTGGGGCAGAACCGAGCAGGTTGCATACAGGAGTATGCCGCCCTCTTCTAGGCACTGCCAGAGGCTGCGCAGTAGCTGCAGCTGCAATTCGGCTAGCTTAACAATATCCGTCGACTTGCGCAGTAGTTTGATATCTGGGTGGCGACGAATCACGCCGCTGGCTGAACAGGGTGCGTCGAGGAGGATGCGGTGGAACGGTTTACCGTCCCACCAGTCAGCAGTTGTGCTGGCATCGCCTATTACCAAATCGGCCTTTAGGCCAAGGCGCTGGAGGTTTTCTTCGACCCGCGGCAGGCGTCGACTTTCCAGCTCCACGGCAACCACCTTAGTGAGCTGTGGTTGGGCTTCGAGAATGTGGCAGGTCTTGCCCCCTGGGGCACAGCAGGCGTCGAGCACTTGCTGGTTGGGTTCCAATTCTAATAAAACTGCCGCCAGCTGAGCCGCCTCATCTTGCACACTGACTGCGCCCTCACTCCAGCCTGGCAATGCGGCAACATCCGTTGCCGACTGCAGCTGGATGCCCTGCTCGCTCTGTTCAGTAGCCTGAGCTTCTATATTGGCTGCGCTGAGCTGCTGCAGATACTCATCTCGCGAGCCCTGTAACTGATTAACCCGCAATGTCATGGGTGCCTGGTGATTGTTGGCGGCAAGCACGTCGATCGCCACCGCAGATCCCCATGAATTGAACAGGCCGTCGAGTAACCACTGGGGATGCGCGCGAACGAAAATCGGGTTTTTAGCCAGTTTGGCTTCCAGTTCCGTGCGCTGGCGAAGGAAATTCCGCAACACCGCATTGACCAAGCCTTTGGCCCAGGGGCGCTTGAGTTTGGTCACAGCAGTAACGGTTTCATTGATCGCCGCGTGATCGGCGATGCGGGTATGCATCAGCTGATAGAGTCCACAGGCTAGCAGACCCTGAACCTCGAATTCTTTTTCGCGCATGGGCTTTTGCATCAGTTCATGCAGTAAAAGCTCAATCGCCGGATACCAGCGCAGGGTGCCAAAACAGAGTTCTTTAAACAGACCAATATCTTTTTCAGCCACTTTATTGGCGTACTCGGGAAGCAGAGCTGAGAGTGATTTGCCACGCAGAACCTGAGCTATGACTTCGGCCACAGCGACGCGGGTATTTATCAAGAGGCTAACAGCGTGCTGGGTGCGAATAACTCGCCGCGGGATTTGAGGACTTCAGAGACGGCCATACGTGATTTCCCCGGCAACTGTATTTCGCTTAAAAGTAGTGATTGCTCGCCGCAACTAACCAGTAGACCAGCGTTATCCGCGGAAATAATCTGACCTGGCGCCCGGCCTGAGACTGGGGTTGGCTCGGCCTGCCAAATTTTGATGCGCAGTTCACCCAATGTAGTGTAAGCCGCGGGGAAAGGATTAAAGGCGCGGATCTGGCGGTCCAAACTCTGTGCGGACTGGCTCCAATCGATCAGAGCCTCCTGCTTAGTAATTTTTGCTGCATAGCAGCTCAGCTCATCGTCTTGCTCCACAGCCACTGCAAGCCCATTATTTAGCACTTCAAGCGTATGCAGCAATGCGGGTGTGCCAAGCTGTTCTAATTTGCTGTGCAGGCTGGCGCTGGTCTCGCTGCCGTTAATTGCGCAGCGCGAAATACTCAACATGGCGCCAGTGTCGAGACCAGCGTCCATCTGCATAATGGTCACACCGGTTTCCGAGTCACCGGCTTCAATGGCGCGCTGAATAGGTGCTGCGCCACGCCAGCGCGGCAAAATGGAGGCGTGCACGTTGATACAGCCCAGTCGCGGCGCATCCAATACGGCTTGGGGCAAAATAAGGCCATAGGCCACCACCACCATAATATCGGCTTGTAGTTCACTTAAGATACGCTGCTGATCAGGGTCTTTTAGGGATTGTGGCTGGAATACAGGCAGCTGATGGTCGAGGGCGAGCTTTTTAACCGGGCTGGCGGTAAGCTTTTTACCGCGGCCAGCGGGCCGGTCCGGTTGGCTGTAAACGCCAATAACTGAAATATCGGGAGCGTCGAGCAAGGCCTGCAGGTGTGCCGCGGCGAAGTCTGGCGTTCCTGCAAAGAGTACTCTCAAGTGACAGACGTCCTATGCATTCTGGCGATGAATTTTTTCGAGCTTCTTGCGAATCCGCTGGCGTTTAAAAGGCGACAGATAGTCGACAAATAATTTGCCTTCCAGATGATCAATTTCATGCTGAATACAGACCGCTAGTAGGCCGTGGGCCTCTTCTTCAAAGGCCTTGCCCTCGCCATCCAAAGCGCGAATCATCACATGGGCCGGGCGGTCAACCTTCTCATAAAATCCGGGAACCGAGAGGCAGCCCTCTTCATAGGGGTCAACGCTGTCGTCGAGGGTTTCGATTTCAGGGTTGATAAAGACCCTCGGGCCTATATCGTCTTCACCCAGGTTCATGACGATAACCCGCAGGTGCACATCAATTTGTGATGCCGCTAAGCCAATACCCTGAGCGTCTTTCATGGTGTCAAACATATCCTCGATCAGACGTTTTATCGTCTCATCCACGTCAGTAACCGGCTTTGCAACGGTGCGCAGTCGGGGATCTGGGAATTCGAGTATCTTTAATATAGCCATAGTAGATGTGATGAAATTCTAAAAAAAGTTAAAAGCGCTGCTACCATTAAGTTAACCCGGCGGCGCTTTCCATTAAGTTCTCATTAAGCACCTTTTTGGCGCTATCAGAAAAGACTCAAATTATACACTAACCCTGCCCGGAGAAAGGACTCAGAAACATGAAAAAATTCGCATTCAGTACGGCGCTACTGGCAACTGTGCTTTTTACAAGCCCGATTAGTACTCCGAGCTTCTCCAATCAAAGCGTTTTGATCAATGAAGATATCCCCAATAGTTACACCGTAGTTCGCGGCGACACGCTGTGGGATATCTCAGCAGTGTTTTTACAGGACCCCTGGATGTGGCCAGAAATATGGTACGCCAACCAGCAGATCGACAACCCCCATCTAATTTATCCCGGTGATGTTATCAGCCTGGTGTACATCAATGGCGTGCCCCAACTTAAGATTGTCCGTAGCCGCGAGGTGAAGCTGTCTCCGAAAATCCGCAGCCTAGATCACGACGATGCTATCAGTGCCCTGCCGTTAAATGTTATCAGCACCTTTCTATCCAAAACCCGAGTTACAGACGACGCCACATTGAATGGCGCGCCCTATGTTCTCGGCGGCGCTGAGCGACGTATTCTGGTGGGTATGAGCGATGATTTTTATGCTCGCGGAGACTTCACTGCGAACCGTCTAAATTATGGAATCTACCGCCGTGGCGAGCCCTACACAGACCCTGAGACTGGCGAATTACTTGGAATCAGGGCCATAGATATTGGCGCCGCGAGAATCAAAGCTCTGGAAAAGGATGTTGCCACCCTAAGCGTCAGTCGTGCTGAAGGCGAGATTCGCATCAAGGATCGCCTGCTGGTAGTGGAAGAGAGAACATTGGCATCGACCTTTTATCCCCGGGCGCCAGAAACGGCGATCACCGGGTCGGTGATGCATATGGAAGAGGGTGTGCGCAATGCAGGTGCTCTTGATGTTGTGGCGCTTAATCGCGGTGATCGAGATGGATTGCAGTCTGGCGATACCCTGGCTATTTTTAAGCGCGGTGAATTGGTTAAAGACCGTGTTGCTGGCGAGCGAGTACGCTTGCCGGATGAGCGCATCGGCCTGTTAATGGTCTTTGATACCTATGAGAAGATGAGCTTTGCTCTGGTAATGGAAGCAGACAGGCAAATTGATCTGGGCGATCTGCTGCGTAACCCCTAACACAGAGCCGATGGCAAACGACGCTTAAAACGGCACTGTACACTGAACCAAGTACACAGCACTTTAGGAATACCGCATGGACAGGGAATGTCATTATGCGCTGGTATCTCAGCACCTCATAAAATTTACCCCCAAGTTTCAGCGCCAGCTGCTCGAGCAGGCGCTGACTTATGGGTGTATTTTTGAGCAACCTCTTGAAGACTTCCCGCAATCATTTCACCCGCTGCTGCAGAATCTTCGCGAGCAATATGAGCAGGGCAATTGGCGGCAGGCGGTGGATGCTATTGAGCAGCGCACAGAAAATTGTGGAGCTTGTATTATTCCCATCACCAGCGCAGATTATCCCGATCAATTAAGACAGACTGGCGGCGCTCCTCGCCTGCTTTATTTACGCGGTAATATAGAAAACCTTCACCTTCCACAGATTGCGGTTGTGGGCAGCCGTCGCATGACTCGTGGCGGAAGTGACAATGCCAGGGCGTGGAGCCAATACTTGGCTGCCGGGGGCTTTGTTATCACCAGTGGATTGGCCCATGGTGTGGACGGTGCTGCCCACATTGGAGCACTGAATGCCCAGGGGAAAACCATTGCCGTTATGGCAACTGGCATAGATGCCATTTATCCCCGCGCCCATTTCAAGCTAGCAGAGCAAATTATCGATCAGGGCGGTACGCTAATTACAGAGTTCGAACCCACCACCAAGCCCCTAGCGACTAACTTCCCGAGCAGAAATCGTATTATCAGCGGCCTTAGTTTGGGCGTGCTGGTGGTGGAGGCCGCTCTGAGGAGTGGTTCATTAATTACTGCACGCTATGCCCTGAGACAGGATCGTGAGGTATTTGCCATTCCCGGCTCTATTCATAATCCCCAGAGTCGTGGCTGTCACCATTTGATTAAGCAGGGAGCCCATCTTGTGGAAAAGGCTGAAGAGATCGTTGAGCAGCTAAAAGGTGCACTGTCAGGGTTGGCCTTAGACGTTATGTCTCCAAATGTTCAATCGCCGTCGGTTGCGCCATTTCCGGAGCCAAATCTTGAGGCCGAGGAGTTGCGGCTCTTAGAGCGGCTTGGCTTTGAGCCTGCGGATATGGATAGCCTAATTACTGACGGCTCATTTTCGGTAGCTGAGCTGTCTCGGCTGCTCGTGGCACTGGAAATAAAAGGCCTAATTGAAAGTCAAAACGGCCTCTACCAACGACTTAAATGAACCGCACAGATAAAGTGGTCGAATACTGCGCTAGGTCAACTATTGCGCCGGATTCAAACTTCCGGTAGCCTCCGCGCTTTCTAATTGGGAGTGTCAAAAATGACCACTGCTTTTGTTGCAATTCTAATGGGCTCTGATTCGGATTTACCGGTGATGGAAGCCAGCTTTGAAATTCTTAAAAAATTCGATATCCCCTTTGAAGTAAAGGTGACATCTGCCCACCGTACACCGGCGGCAACCCACAGCTATGTTACCGATGCAGACGCTCGCGGCTGCGCGGCCTTTATCTGTGCCGCTGGCATGGCGGCCCACCTCGCCGGTGCTGTTTCAGCGACTACCTTGAAGCCAGTGATCGGCGTGCCTATCAATGGTTCACTGGACGGTTTGGATGCACTGCTTTCAACTGTACAGATGCCTGGTGGCATTCCTGTTGCTACAGTGGCGATCGGTAAAGCGGGCGCTAAAAATGCAGCCTACCTTGCAGCTCAAATAATCGGTGTTGCCGATGCGTCCATGCATCAAAAGCTAGTTCAAGAGCGCGCTGACAATGCAGCAATTATTATTGCTAAAGATGCAGCCCTGCAGGAAAGACTGAACAACGGATAATTGTCCGTGACTGAGTGGCTAAGCGATCCTCAGGTCTGCGCCGCGGCGCAATTACTGAAGCAGCAGGCGGTCATCGCCTACCCCACCGAATCTGTGTGGGGTTTGGGTTGCGATCCAGGGTCGCTGCCAGCAGTCGAAAAATTGCTGCGACTTAAAGGCCGCAGTCATAGTAAAGGTTTGATACTAATTGCCGCCAGCACGGAGCAGTTTGCTCCTTATCTAGCTGGCCTTGAGCCTGCCGCGCTGCAGCGCTTTCAAACGCCTCAACAGAAACCCACCACCTGGCTAGTGCCGAACAATGGCTCTGTACCTGAGTGGATTAGTGGCGGCCATGATACTCTGGCGCTGCGTGTTACCAATCATCCCCTGGCAGCCGCTCTGTGTAATTTATTTGGCGGGCCGCTGGTGTCGACCTCGGCCAATCCGCAGGGTCAGCCTGCCGCCACTAGCGCCGAGCAGGTGCAAGGGTATTTTGCTCAAGCTCTTGATTTCCTAACACCGGGTACCGTAGGTGACGCAGCCAAGCCCAGTGAAATCAGGCATTTGATAAGTGGAGAGATTGTTCGTGAAGGTTGAGGGTCAGGCGATAGATAAGGAGGCAGTCAAAGAATATCTACTCGGGTTGCAGGATAGTATTTGTGCGCAACTGGGTGCTGTCGACTCTGGCGAGTGGAAGGAAGATCGCTGGGTCCGTGAAGAAGGCGGTGGCGGCCGCAGCCGCGTTTTAGTGGATGGTGGAATAATCGAAAAAGGCGGGGTTAACTTCTCCCATGTCTTTGGCGCGGAAATGCCAGCATCAGCCACTCAGCATCGCCCAGAATTAGCCGGTCGTCGTTTTGAAGCCATGGGGGTGTCTCTGGTTATTCACCCGCAAAATCCCTATGCGCCAACCTCCCATGCCAATGTGCGCTTTTTTATTGCCGAGAAAGAAGGTGCAGAACCGGTCTGGTGGTTTGGCGGTGGTTATGACCTGACACCTTATTACGGCAACGAAGAAGACTGTCGGCACTGGCATCAAACTGCCAAGTCCGCCTGCGATACTTTTTCCGAAGAGTTTTATCCGCGCTTTAAAAAATGGTGCGACGATTACTTTTACCTCAAGCATCGCAGTGAACCCCGTGGTATTGGCGGCCTGTTTTTCGACGACTTTAATGAGCTGGGTTTCGAACAGAGCTTTGCCTTTATGCGCAGCGTTGGCGATAGTTTCTCTGACGCCTATATCCCTATTTTAGAGCGTCGCCACCAGATTGCTTTCAGCGAGGCCGAGCGTCAGTTTCAACTCTATCGCCGGGGTCGCTATGTGGAATTTAATCTGGTCTGGGATCGCGGCACATTGTTTGGTCTGCAGACCGGTGGTCGCACTGAATCTATTTTGATGTCCCTGCCGCCTCTGGTGCGCTGGGAATACGATTGGACGCCTGAGCCGGACAGTGCCGAAGCTGAGCTCTATACTAAATACCTTATTCCTCAAGACTGGGTCTGACATGGTTGATAAATACGCCGTTTTTGGCAATCCGATCGATCACAGCCGATCACCGCAAATTCACACTGCCTTTGCTGCTGAGACCGATCAAGCCCTGACTTATACCAAGCAGCTTGTTGACGCCGATGGTTTCGATGTCGCGGCGGACGAATTTTTTGCTACAGGAGGTAAGGGTCTGAATATTACTGTGCCCTTTAAGCAGGATGCTTACTCTTATGCTGCGCGCTTAACTCCGCGGGCACGACATGCTGGTGCGGTAAATACGCTCAGTCTGCAAGAGGACGGCACAGTGCTCGGCGACACCACCGATGGCGTCGGTATGGTCAGTGATATGTTACAAAATCTTGGCTGGCAGATTCGCGCCAAGCGCGTGTTGGTTTTGGGTGCCGGGGGTGCTGTTCGCGGCATATTAGAGCCTTTAATGGCACAGCAGCCACAGCATGTGGTGATTGCCAACCGCACTCTGGAGAAAGCGTTACAGCTGTCCAAGGGTTTTGCCGAGCAGGGTTATATTCTCGCCTGTGGCTTTGATATGTTGCCGGGTCAGGAGTTTGACCTGGTGATCAATGGCACCAGCGCCGGTCTTACCGGAAGCCTGCCGCCACTGCCTGATGATCTGCTTGCTGCAGGCGGGGCCTGCTACGACATGCTCTATGCAGCGCAGCCGACACCTTTTATGCAGTGGGGTAAGCGTCAGGGTGCCAAGACCGCGGATGGTCTCGGCATGTTGGTAGAGCAGGCCGCGGAATCCTTCTATATCTGGCGTCAGGTCAGACCTGAGACCACAGCGGTTATTCAGTCTCAGCGAGAGCTGTTCTAGAGCAGCTCTTTTTGTAACTACCCTTCTTGTGGCTCTCCTTCTTGCAGCTATCCATCTTGCAACTGCTCTGCCAGATACTCATCCTTTAGCTTTACGTAATTAGCGGGGCTGTAGGTAAAGAAATTCTTCTCGCTGTCCGACAGGGCACGCATGGGTTTGCAGGGATTACCCACATAGACAAAGCCGCTGGCCAATGTCTTTCCTGGCGGCACCATACAGCCGGCACCGACAATCACCTCGTCTTCAATCACCGCACCGTCATTCACAATGGCGCCATTGCCAATCAAAATTCGATTGCCCACTGTACAGCCGTGGAGCACCGCTCTATGTCCGATCACCACATCGTCGCCTATGGTTAGGGGCCAGCCGCCGGGATTAAACTCGCTGGCATGGGTAATGTGCAACACGGCGTTATCTTGCACATTGGAGCGAGCGCCGATTCTGATTAAATGCATATCGCCACGAATCACGGCCCCGGGCCAGACTGAGGCGTCATCGCCGAGATGGACGTCGCCAATCACAGTGGCGGCGGGGTCCACATAGACTCGCTGACCCAGTTTGGGGGAGATGCCTCGGTGTGAGCGCAGGTGTTTTCGAAAAGAGTGATCCATATACTGTTATGCCCGATATAATGAGTGTTCCTATTGTGGTGATATTTAAATGGCTTTTTCAACCAAAAAACAATTTATTGCAGGTGTGACCTGTCCCAAGTGCAGCTTATTGGACAAAATTCAGGCCTTTTCCACTGATGGTGTCGATTATCGGGAATGTATCAGCTGTGGCTTTCTCGATGAAATGCGCGTCTATTCGACCCCTCGAGAGCTTGAGACAAGAGTGAATGCCGATGCGGCTGATGACGCGAATAAGATCTCGCCGGTCAAGTTGATGGATCCAAAGGGCTAAGCTCGCAATCTGGGGCTCTTAATCCCCTGCTTTTAATTACAAGCTCTTAATCGAGGCCACTTTTCTAGTTCAGACGAACTCTGGAATTTTGGCTCTTAAACAGTAGGCGAATATTCGAGGATTCTGTGAGGCAGGGAAAGCGGTCTGATGGATCTTTGCCCAATGCGCTGGTGTATTGGTGCAGTTTCGCGCTCAGTCCCTTATTCTTTTTGATCGAGGCCAGCAGTTTGTCGTTGAGCAGTTGAATGGCGCTGTCGATCTGGTTGGCAAAGGGCTCGCCGATAATATGGTGCACAATCAAGTTTGATCTGGTCATGTTGACCGGGATCACAGGGCAGTTGAACTGGGCGCTGAGGGTATCGTTGAGCTCCTCAAGTAACCGGTGTGCCAGATAGGCCTGATACATGTTGGCTTCCAACCCCTCTTCCGCAGACATAATGTCCATGGGCACATCGAGAAATTCTTTGGCGGTAGTTAATTGTCGGGCAATTTCGCCGTTGACCCCGGCGCAGGCGATAAAATCTTCGAAGGCAGTAATCAGGTCTGGCACCAATTCGATATATTTTTTAATAAAAGATGCCAGAGCGGCAGTCCCATCACTCTCTCTTAGCCGTATAGACTCGTGCAAATGCTGCACTCGCTCATTTAAGTACGCGATCAAAAATTCGCTGCTTTGATTGGAAAGTGGAGGCATGGGTCACTCTCTGTTGGTACGGAATTTGGAGAAAAGCCCATTCACAGGGTTGATATCCACTAACGGTCGCGGCCATAAGCCTGATGACTATGGTCTAAATCTAGCAGATATTAGGACCTGTGCCATAAAGTTTGTCCCTTTTTTGCTCGCTGACGATTTGTGTGAGCACATTTGTAAGACGCAATTGAGCCTGTAATACAGTAGTGATAATAGGTTTGCTTTGCTATACTGCCGCCGCTTTTCACCCGCCTGAATTTCAGGTCGGGGACCAATTCGAAAAGCACGAGCTTAAAAAAGTATTAATTACCACGGAGAAACAAGCGATGTTGAAAAGAGCGCGAGCACTTTTCTTGAGTCTATTGAGCCTTGTTGTTTTATTGCCCTTAGCGGGCAGTGCATTGGCTGAAAGTTCAGCCAGCCAACTCAATATGCCCCAAGGTGTCACCGAAGTCAGTCAAGCAGCTTATGACATTCACATGATCATGATCTGGGTCTGTACCGTTATCGGTGTCGGTGTTTTTGGTTTTATGTTCTACGTGATGTATGCGCACCGCAAATCCCGCGGCGCCGTAGCAGAAAACTTTCATGAACACTTAGGTGTTGAGTTGCTTTGGACGATCGTCCCGACAATCATTTTGATTGTTATGGCTTTCCCAGCGACTACGGCACTGTTAAAAGTCTACGACACAGACAATCCAGATATCGAAATTAAGATTACTGGCTATCAGTGGAAGTGGCAGTACGAATATCTCGGCGAAGGCGTTAAGTTCATGAGTGAACTGCGCACCTCTGACGACGAAGTCTATGGTCGCGAGCCCAAGGGTGAGCACTATCTTCGCGAAGTCACCGAGCCATTGGTTCTTCCTGTAGGCAAAAAGATTCGCTTCCTGGTAACAGGCAATGACGTAATTCACTCCTGGTGGGTTCCCGATTTTGGTGTTAAGCGCGATGCGGTCCCCGGACTGTTCACCGCTGGTTGGGCCAAGACGGACCAGCCTGGTACCTATGTCGGTGAATGTACCGAGCTGTGCGGACAGGGCCACGCCTTCATGCCAGTAGTTGTAGAAGTGAAAGAAGAAGCTGAATACAACGCATGGTTAGCCAACAAGAAAGCTGAAGCCGTCGAGTACGCTTCGACTATCGGTAAAGAGTGGACTGCTGAAGAACTGATGGCTAAAGGCGAAGGCGTTTATTTGCAGAGTTGTGCAGGTTGTCACCAGGCTGACGGCGGCGGTATTCCCGGCGTATTCCCAGCTATTAAAGGCAGCCCCATCGCCCTGGGTCCTCAAATTGGCCACATTGCAGTATTGATCGACGGTGTCCCCGGCTCAGCTATGCAGTCATTTGCTGACCAGCTTTCCGAAGTCAATATAGCCGCGGTTATTCACTATCAGCGAAATGCTTGGGGCAACAATGTTGGCGATGTTACTCAGCCAATTGATGTTCTCAACTACAAGCAAAGCAAATAAGGGAGATTAGATAAATGGCACATGGTCCCGCAACATTGGCAGATGGCTGGCGCGCTTATATAAGCCGCTGGGTATTTACGACCAATCACAAAGACATTGGTACTCTGTACCTTTGGTTTAGCTTTGCAATGTTCTTAATGGGCGGCGCTTTCGCGATGATTATTCGCGCAGAGTTGTTCCAGCCAGGCATGCAGTTGATTAGACCTGAATTTTTCAACCAGATGACCACCATGCACGGCTTAGTGATGGTGTTCGGCGCGATTATGCCGGCCTTTGTTGGCTTGGCTAACTGGATGATTCCCCTGATGATCGGGGCACCAGATATGGCTCTGCCACGTATGAACAACCTGAGTTTCTGGATCCTGCCGTTTGCGTTTGCGATCCTGACTTCAACGTTGTTTATGGAAGGCGGCGGTCCTAACTTCGGTTGGACTTTCTACGCGCCACTGTCGACTACCTACGCACCAGAGTCGGTTAACTTCTTTATCTTCGCAATCCATATTATGGGTGCCTCATCAATCATGGGCTCGATTAATATTATTGCTACTGTAATGAACATGCGCGCTCCCGGCATGACTTACATGAAGATGCCGCTGTTCGTATGGACCTGGGTAATCACAGCATTCTTGTTAGTTGCTGTAATGCCAGTTCTAGCCGGCGCTGTAACCATGATGTTGATGGATATTAACTTCGGTACCAGCTTCTTCGATGCTGCTGGTGGCGGTGACCCTGTATTGTTCCAGCACGTATTCTGGTTCTTTGGTCATCCAGAGGTTTACATCATTATCTTGCCAGCCTTTGGTGTTGTATCGCAGATTATTCCAACTTTCAGCCGCAAGCCGCTGTTCGGTTACTCGTCGATGGTTTATGCCACGGCAGCGATCGCCTTCTTGTCTTTCGTAGTCTGGGCTCACCACATGTTTACTGTGGGCATGCCAATCGCCGGTGAGCTGTACTTTATGTACGCCACTATGCTGATTGCAGTGCCAACAGGTGTGAAGGTGTTTAACTGGATCACCACCATGTACAAAGGTTCATTGACCTTTGAAACTCCCATGCTATTCAGTATCGCCTTTGTGATTCTGTTTACCTTTGGTGGCTTCACTGGCTTGATGTTGTCGATTGCGGCTGCAGATATGCAGTACCACGATACCTACTTTGTTGTTGCTCACTTCCACTACGTAATGGTTGCAGGTGCAGTATTTAGTGGCACGGCTGCTATCTACTACTGGCTGCCAAAGTGGTGTGGAAAGATGTACAACGAAACCATGGGTCAGGTGCAGTTCTGGGTTGCCTTTATCGGCTTTAACATTGCCTTTATGCCACAGCACTTCTTGGGTCTAGCCGGTATGCCACGTCGCTACGCTGACTACGGTCTGCAGTTTGCTGACTGGAATATGGTCTCTAGTATTGGTGCCTTTATCTATGGCGGCGCGCAGATCATGTTGCTGTACAACGTAATTGCAACGATCCGCAACGGCAAGCCAACCACTGAAGAGAAAACTTGGGAAGGTGCTGAAGGACTGGAGTGGACTGTTCCATCACCAGCGCCTTACCACACGTTCGCAAAGCCTCCCGAGTTTAAATAGGGAGGCCTAGGCTATGTCAACTGACGCTTCCAATCGAAGAGTTGTGGTTAAGTCGTTATTCGGTGCGGCGGGTATGTTTGCTTTTGCAATCTTTGTGTTGCCGCCAATGTATGACCTGTTTTGTGAGATCACCGGACTCGGTGGCAAGACAGGTGATGAGTACACTGCGGTTGATGTGAAGATTGATACATCGCGCGAGGTCAGAGTTAGGTTTGTGGCCTCAAACAATGCATCTATGCCCTGGGTATTTAAACCGACTCAAGACAGTGTTGTAGTGCACCCAGGTGAGCCCACAGAGATCACCTACTTTGCCCACAACGTGACCGACCAAGATATGGTTTCCCAGGCGATACCCAGTTTGGTGCCAAATAATGTGGCTGATTATTTCCACAAGACAGAGTGTTTCTGTTTTGAGAATCAGCCTCTGGCAGCAGGCGACCAGGCAGACCTTAAGCTTGTATTTATTATTGATCCGGATTTGCCGGCGGGCGTCAATAGTGTGACGCTCTCCTATACGATTTTCGATATAACCGATCGAGTGGCAGATCCAATAGCACAGTTATAGTCATTCCCAAGCGCTTGGGAATAACAACACGGAGATAAAAGATGTCAACAGAAAGCAGTTATTACGTACCCGAGCAGAGCAAACTGCCGATTATCACTGCCACGGGCATGGGATTAATGGCTTATGGCGCCGCGTCTTGGGTTGTCAGTGGTGGAAGCATGATCTTCACCGCCGGCCTAGCTATTATGGCAGTGGTGATGTTCAAGTGGTGGAGCCTGGTTATTGATGAGAATATGCGTGGCTTGGCCAACGATCAGCTCAAGCGCTCTTATGTTCTGGGTATGCTGTGGTTTATCTTCTCCGAGGTAATGTTCTTTGCCGCGTTCTTTGGCGCGCTCTTCTACTTGCGAGTTATTGTTAACTCCTGGTTGGGTGGTGATGCGGCTATCGGCATATTTGACGATACCCCTACCGATGCTGCTGTTGCCAACAATGCTATCCTCTGGCCTGGCTATGAAGCCGAGTGGCCGCCGATGATCACTCCTGATCAAGCGGCAAATGGTGCCAATGCAGTCTTTAAGGGTCCCGACGAAGCGATGAGCTTTCCAGGTTGGGCCAAGTTGTTAGGCTGGTTGCCACTGTGGAACACCGTTATTCTGGTTACTTCTAGTATCACTGTTCATATTGCCCACACCGGACTTAAGAACAATAACCGTAAGCAGTTTATCGGTTGGTTGGCGCTTTCAGTATTGCTTGGCGTGATCTTCTTAGTGCTTCAGGTTGAAGAATATGTGCATGCTTACCAGCATATGGGTCTCACTCTAGAGTCTGGTATCTACGGTACTACATTCTTTATGCTTACGGGCTTTCACGGGGCTCACGTAACACTGGGAACCATCATGCTATTGATCGCTTTGATTCGCGCAATCAAAGGGCACTTTAGCAATGAAGATCAGTTCGGCTTTGAAGCTGCGTCCTGGTACTGGCACTTTGTCGATGTTGTTTGGCTCATCTTGTTCTTTGTAGTCTATGTTTTTGACTAAACAGAACTTTGCTAGACGTAAAAAAACGGCTAGGCAATTTGCCTGGCCGTTTTTGTTTGTAGGCTAGATAGCAGCCATGAGCTACTAAGAGCTATGAGCGATCAACAGCCCCGAGCAATTGACAGCCTTTAGGGCTTCGGCGCTGCCGGAGCTGTTGGCATAGCAGGCGCGACATTCTCTGGGTGCAGTTGTTTGTCCCATGGAGCCTGACTTTTGATCTGTCCTGTGTAGGCGCCGTATATAATGGTGCCAACCAACATCACTGCCAGGGTGACTCGCAGGCCCAGAGCATAGAGCAGACGTTTCTTATTGCTGCCCCCAAGATCCTTGACCAAAAAATTTAAGCCGCCAAATAGGCTGGCTATCAGGGCTATAAGGAGTATAAGCATTAGAGTCTTGAGCATAGTGGTCTCGGATTAAAGAAAATAAAAAACAGAAAGTGGAATTGAAACATAAATGAACACCAACCCACATCTTAACGCGGAAACCTTTTCTTGGCAGCCAAATGCCAAGTTATTGTTCCTCGTGCTGTTAATGATGCCGCTGTTAATTAGCTTGGGTTACTGGCAATTAGATCGCGCCCAAGAAAAGCGCGAGATATTAGCTGAGTTTAAGGCCAATCAGCAATCCTTGCCCGCCGCCTTTGAGCAGCTCGATCTGGGTAAAAATCTACAGTATAAACAGGTTCAATTTGTCGGCGAACTAGATGCATCGCGGCGTGTTTTGCTGGATAATCGCGTGCGCAACGGCCGGCCCGGATATGAGATATTTGAAGCCCTGACTATAGTTGGTGGCGACGCAAAGGTACTGGTCAATCGTGGCTGGGTGCAGGGATCCTTAGACCGCAACCAGCTACCTGAGATAGAGCCTGCGCCTGGCCAGGTGCTGTTGCGAGGCTCTCTCTACAAAGTATTGCGTGGCGGCCTTCAGTTAGATGATGGCGTGCGTGTTGTAGACAGCTGGCCGGGGCGGGTAGGTTGGATCTCCACCGAGCGCGCCGCAGAAATATTTGGTGAAGAATTTTTCGCCTACCAGTTGCGATTGGATAGCGATTCAATTGGTGCATTAACCACCGGTTGGCCGACAGTGTCGGTACAGCCAGAAAAACATACAGCCTATGCAGTACAGTGGTTTGTTATGGCGTTGGTACTGTTACTACTTACAATAAACGCCAACTCAAATCTGGCGGCATGGTATAAATTTAAAATGGCAAAAACAGAGAGTGAATCTTAATGAGTGACGCGCAGACAAATCAGGGCCCCCGCAACCGCGGTATGAAGATTCAAATCTGGATTATGTTGATCATGGTTGGCGGTGTAATGGTCGCCGGTACATTGATGCAGCCAGAGTCAGAAGAGCAGCGCCAGCAGTTGATGGCCACCTTGGGCACTACCAATCAGGGTCAGCTGGTTAAGCCTTCTGTCGATGCCCGTACAGTGTTTCCTGCCAATCCTGATAAAGCGGAAAAGTGGAAGATCGTTGTTGCTGGCGGTGAAAGCTGTGATGCTGGCTGCAATGAAGTGATCTTGGATACCCGCTCAGTACATATTCTTATGGGCAAGTTGGTACGTCGTGCCGAGCGTGTTTATCTCGCCGATACAGCACAGCTAAGCGAACAGGAGAATGCTGATCTGAGTCTGGCTCATCCACACCTGAGTATCCAAACTACAGGCCTGGCCGAGTTTAAAGCACTGCTTAAGAACACCTCGGCCGACTGGGATATGGCCGACACTCGTTACTTTGTTGTCACACCCAATGCTGAAGTTATTCTCTACTACACCCAAGACGATGACGTGATGGGCCTGTTAGATGATATAAAGCACCTCATAAAATATTCACCAGATCGTTAATCAACAGGCCTTTAATTACGAGACAGTCAATGAACAGACAGGTCTCTGGAGCTGAATCACATGCAACAAACTGAATTAGAAACAACCGGCGTAAGCTGGCGCGACTATCTAGAGTTGTGCAAGCCCAACGTGGTTGCGCTAATGATTCTGACTTCCCTCATTGGTATGCTTTTAGCCACCGATGGGTTTGTCTCTCTGGATGTCCTGATTCTGGGTAATCTGGGTATCGCTCTTTGCGCCGGCTCAGCTGCTGCGGTAAACCATATTGTCGATCGCAAGATTGATGACACCATGGCCCGCACCCACAACCGCCCAATTGCCCGTGGTCGTATCAGCCCCAGTGAAGCGATTCTATTTGCCGCCCTTACAGGCCTGGCTGGCATGGTTATTTTGCTGGTGTTTATCAACCAGATTACAGCTTGGCTGACCCTGGCGTCATCTATTGGCTATGCCTTCGTATACACCATGTATCTAAAGCGTGCGACGCCACAAAATATTGTGATTGGTGGTTTGGCTGGCGCAGCGCCGCCGCTGCTGGGTTGGACTGCTGTTACTGGCGAAATCCACTATAACGCCCTACTGTTGGTGCTGATTATCTACGCCTGGACGCCGCCGCATTTTTGGGCCCTGGCGATCCACCGCAAAGACGATTACGCCAAAGCCAAGATTCCCATGCTGCCTGTAACCCATGGCGAGCAGTACACCAAGATTAATATAGTGCTCTACACCTTACTGTTGATTGTGATTACAGTACTGCCGTTTTTAACTGGCATGTTCGGCCTACTGTACCTGGCCAGTGCGCTGATTTTGGGCGCAGGCTTCTTGTACTGGGCGCTAGTGATGCTGTACGGCGATGTTGACGACTCTGGTATGAAGACCTTCAAATATTCCATTACTTATTTGATGGTGCTGTTCGTGATTATGTTGCTCGACCACTATCTTATAGAGACCACCCCGATTATTTAAGTAAGAGCCATCACCGGCTCGCTATCGCCACCGGCGTTTTTGGAGTACAGCATGAAGCAACAAACAGGTATCAAGCTGACCGTATTGGTCATTCTATGCTTTATCGTCTTAGTGATTTTTGGCTTTGCCTGGAAGATGCGTCAGCCAGTACCTATGTCCGCCGAAGATCTGCGAGTTAACGGAGCGATTGAGCTGAGCACACCGCGAATATTTAGTGACTTTGATCTGATCGATCACAATGGCGAGCCATTCACCTTGGAAAACTTCAAAGGTGTTTGGAGCATAGTGTTTTTTGGCTTTACCAACTGCCCAGATATCTGTCCCACCACTCTGGCAACGCTGAATGCGATGTACGAAGATCTGGGTGACAGCGAAAAAGAAAACCTGCAAATCGTTATGGTGTCTCTGGATCCCGAGCGTGACACCGTTGAGAAAATGGCTCTCTACGTGCCCTACTTCAACGAAGACTTCATTGGGGTCACAGGCAACCCCTACTCTATCTTGGGGCTCAGTACTCAGCTCACTATTGCCTATACCAAGGTGGATCTAGGAGACGACAACTACACCGTCGATCACAGCACCCAGGTGGTGTTGATCAATCCCAAGGGTCACTATCATGGGTTCTTTAAAGCACCCCATGGTGAAGTGGCTATGCGCCAGACCTGGCGCTCGATTAAAGACACTTTTGCCCGTTAACTTCTCTGCTTAACCATAAGTGACAGGGTAAACAGCAGTGCGCCACAGACCACCACAGAGGGGCCTGCTGGCGTATCGCTATACCAAGACATCGCCAGACCCATCACAACAGTTAACATGGCAATAAAGCTTGCCATCACCGCCATCTGCTCCGGTGTACTGCTGACTCGTCGCGCAGTCGCCGCGGGAATAATCAACAGAGCCGTAATCAACAGCACCCCGACAATCTTCATGGCAATGGCAATCACCAGAGCTGTAATCAGCATCAGTGCAGTACGCACCGCAGAGGTTTTAACCCCTTCAACACTGGCCAGCTCCTCATGGACTGTAATATTGATCAGCGGCTTCCAAAGCCACAGCAGCAGCACAACAACGGTTCCCGCCACGCCATAGATCACCCAGAGATCGTTCTTAGTCACCGACAGCAGATCCCCAAACAGCAGTGACATTAGATCGACACGCACATCCGGCAGCAGCGAGATTAGGACCAGGCCGGTTGCTAGGGCCGAGTGGGAGAGAATACCGAGCAACGTATCCAGTGACAGAATCCCGCGCTGTTCCAGATAGACCAGCCCCAGAGCTATCAACATGGGTATCGCGGCTACGGTAATACTGATATTGATGCCCAGCAGCACGCCAATGGATACGCCAAGTAATGCAGAGTGTGCCAGTGTGTCGCCAAAATAGGCCATGCGTCGCCACACCACAAAGCAGCCCAATGGCCCGGCAACCAATGCCACGCCTAATCCGGCGAGTAAAGCATAGAGTAGAAAATTAGTCATGGCTGCAGCCCTCCCCGTGTTGGTGCTTGCCCTGTTGGTCGAGCACCTCACCGTGAATGCTGTGCTGATGATCATGGTGATGGGCATAGATAGCCGTAGTCTGACCAAAGATATCGATATAGGCCTGATCCTGGGTAACCTGCTCAGGATTGCCTTGGCAGCAGATATGCTGGTTTAGGCAGATCACATGATCGGTGGCCGACATCACTAGGTGAAGATCATGAGAGACCATCAACACGCCACAGTTAAGTGACTTGCTGAGCTCGGCAATCATTGAATAGAGCGCATTCTGCCCGGTCACATCGACACCCTGCACTGGCTCATCGAGAACCAGAAAGTTGGGGTTGCGCACAATCGCCCTGGCCAGCAGAGCCCGCTGCATCTCACCGCCAGACAGAGTCTGCACCGGCGCTTTCGCCAGATGGCCTATGCCGACTTTCTCAAGAGCGGCATGGCAGGCGCTGTGTGAGGTGTTGGCCAGCTGTAAAAACCTGCAAGTGGAAATGGGCAGTGTCGGATCTATATTGATCTTCTGGGGCATATAGCCGATTTTGAGATCCTCCGCAGGCTGCACTGAACCACTGTCTGGCTTCAGCAGGCCGAGAATAATTCTCACCAGAGTTGATTTACCGGCGCCGTTGGGGCCAATCAATGTGGTAATCTCTCCGCGCATCAGCTGCATAGAGATATTCTCCAGGACTGGGCGCGAGCCAAATGACTTGCTGATCTGCTCGAGTCGAATAAGCGGTTTCTTCATCGTGGGTTCTCTAGGCTTGCGGGCCCGGTTTGATCTGCGGACAGGTTGCAGTTAGGGCATAGCCCAAACAGTTCCAAGGCCTGCGACTGTAGGGTAAAATTGGCCTTATCGCTGGCTTTTTGCAGCAGTTCATTAAGCCCGTTGTGGGCCACTTCGGCGGCACTGCCGCATTCATTGCAGATCATAAATAAATTGCTGTGGTCACTGCCGGGAAAAGGGCAGCCGATATAGGAATTGAGTGAAGCGATGCGGTGAATCAGTCCGAGCCCGAGCAGAAACTCAATGGCTCGGTAAATAGTCGGCGGTGCAATGGATTTTCCTGATATTTTGGCCAGTTGATCTTGCAGCTGATAAGCCCCGAGAGGTTGATGGGCCTGCCAGAGCAGCTGTAGTACTGACTTTCGCGTCGGTGTCAGTCGCGCCTTGTTGGCGGCGCAGAGTTCCTCGGCACGACTCAGAGCGGCATTGATGCAGCGGCCGTGGTCATGGGGCTGGTGAACTAATCGAGAATTGGTCAGCATGGGGCTCTGTGCCTGGTTGATCAGTGTTTATCAAAATTAAATGAAATGTTATAATATAACTATAATCTATTTTTATACAGTTTCTGATGCTTTGGGGCATTACCGCTAATGATGAAAACGATAAATTTAACTAAAGTGATACATTATAACAATTTATTGAAGATTGTTACCTTTTTGAGCGCTTTAATGGCGCAGATGGTGTTGGCTTCCCCCGAAATCCCCAAGCCCGTGATCATTACCACTATTAAACCTCTGGCGATTATTGCTCAGTCCGCCGTTGGTGATCAGGCTCGAGTTGAGTATCTGCAATCAGCGGTGCAGTCCGCCCATGAAGTCTCTCTGCCGGTCTCGGCGCTAAAGAAGATTGATCAGGCTGATTTAATCGTTTGGATTGGCGAGATGTTTGAATCTCGAGTGGCGAAACCTATGGCTCTATTGCCCGCGGATAAGCGAATTACGGTGATGCAGCTGTCACTGATTGCACCAGCAGATGCTGGAACTCAGGAAAAGGCCGGTGACCATAGTGATCACGGTCATAATCATGGTGAAAGTGCCCACAGCGGGTTAGGTGCCCACAGCGCATTAAAAGCAGATCCCCATGTCTGGTTAAACCCCAAAAATGCTAATCTAATCGCTGCCGAGATCCAGCAGCGCCTTCAACTGCCTGTAAAAGCGATTATCAGCGCCAAACAAATTGCCGATCTAGCCGCTGAGCTTGCGCCTTTTAGCGACAAGCAATTTCTCGCTCACCACGATGCTTTAGGTCACTACACTAGTCTGTTCAATCTGCAATCTGGGCTTTCTATTCGCGATGCCAATGGCGCCAGTCAGGGTGTCAGAAGTCAGTATCGCCTGCGCCAACAAGCCATAGTCTCGGCCGCCAGCTGTGTTTTTATCGAGCCGCAATATGCAGATCGCGATGCACAAGTAATCGCCGATGAATTGTCTTTACCAGTGGCTCTGATCGATATTCAGGGTCTAGATCAAGCTCTGGTCGGGGATGCCTATGCTAGCTTTATGCAGACTCTGACGATGCAGTTTAAGAGGTGCTTTAACGGCTGATTAAGCGTCTCCCTGCGCCTATGAATTATCAACAGGCTCAGGAAAATCCTGTATCCTGCAGCTTCGTTATTAATGCGTTCTAATCTATTAATACTCTTTTATCCATTAATGCTATCTCATTAACAACACTCGTGGAAAATATGGACACTACTACCCCGCTGATTCTCGTCGATGGCTCCTCCTACCTCTATCGCGCCTACCATGCACTGCCACCGCTGACCAACAGCAAAGGCAAGCCGACAGGCGCTGTTAAAGGTGTTATTAACATGATGCGGCGTCTACAGAAAGACTATCCAGACAGCACCCATGTTGTGGTCTTCGATGCTAAGGGCAAAACCTTCCGCGACGATATTTACACTGAGTACAAAGCCAATCGACCGCCGATGCCGGATGATCTGCGTGAGCAGATAGCGCCGATCCATCAGATTATTGAAGCTATGGGTATGCCCATGTTGATTATTGACGGGGTAGAGGCCGACGATGTCATTGGCACCCTGGCGGTGCAGGCCACTGCCGCGAAACAAGCCGTGGTGATTTCCACAGGCGACAAAGATATAGCCCAGCTGGTAAATGAACATATCACCTTGATCAACACCATGAACAACAGCGCCATGGACAGGGAAGGGGTGATCGAGAAGTTTGGCATTCCCCCAGAGCTAATTATTGATTATCTGGCGCTGCTGGGTGATAAGTCAGACAACATTCCCGGCGTCCCCGGTGTGGGTGAGAAAACTGCTTTGGGATTACTTCAGGGCTTAGGTAGCTTGGACGATATTTACGCCAACCTCGATGATGTGGCTGGACTGGCCTTTCGTGGCGCCAAGACCATGTCGCCCAAACTAGTTGATAATAAAGAACTGGCATACCTCTCTTACAAGCTGGCGACAATTAAAACCGATGTGGAAATGCCCATGCATCTGTCTGAGCTAAAGAATGGCGAACCGGACAAAGCCGCTTTGCTAAGTCTGTTTAAGGATATGGAATTTAAGACCTGGATCGACGAAGCCCAGAGCAATTCGCACGCCAAGCCGGCGGCCGCGGCAAAGTCGCCAGTTGAGCTAGATGATTTAGTGGCAGCGCCCGTGGATGCCCCGGTTGTAGTAAAAGACTATCAAGTGGTTCTAACCGAGCAAGATCTGGCAACTTGGATTGAAAAAATCAACTCTGCCGAGTTAGTCGCCGTAGACACAGAGACCACCAGTCTCGATTATATGCGCGCCCAGCTGGTGGGGATTTCGCTGTCCACAGCCCCGGGAGAGGCCTGCTATATTCCCTTTGCCCACGACTATATGGGCGCCCCAGAGCAGCTTAAGCCTGAATTTGTGCTCGAGAGCCTGAGGCCCTATCTGGAAGATCCCGCACTGACAAAAGTGGGTCAAAATCTAAAATACGATATGAGTGTGCTGGCCCAACATGGCATCACACTCCGTGGTATCGCCTTCGACACCATGCTGGAGTCCTATGTTCTTGACTCCGTGGCCAGCCGTCATGATATGGACAGTCTTGCCCTCAACTATCTGGGTGAAGAGACCATTAAATTTGTCGATGTCGCCGGCAAAGGTGCCGCTCAGCTGACCTTTAATCAGGTCGCCCTTGAACAGGCCGGGCCCTATGCTGCCGAAGATGCCGATATTACCCTGCGTCTGCACCAAACCCTGTGGCCGCGAGTGGCCGCTGAGCCAACACTGAAAAAAGTCTTCGAAGAAATCGAGTTACCATTGGTACCTGTCTTATCGCGTATTGAGCGCACCGGCGCGCTGGTCGATGACACGCTGTTATTTCAGCAGAGCCAAGAGCTGTCCGCGCGACTCGGCGAGCTGGAAACTGAAGCCTGGGAATTGGCCGGGCAGCAATTTAATCTCGCCTCGCCCAAACAGCTTGGCGAAATACTCTTTGAAAAACTGCAGATTCCAGTACTGAAGAAAACAGCCAAGGGAGCGCCTTCCACCAAAGAGGAAGTACTGCAAGAGCTGGCATTGGATTATCCGCTGCCCAAGGTGCTTTTAGAGCATCGCGGTCTGGCGAAACTAAAGTCCACCTACACCGATAAGCTGCCCACCATGATCAACTCGCTCACCGGGCGAATTCACACCTCCTATCATCAGTCGGGAACTGCCACCGGCCGACTTTCCTCGTCGGATCCCAATCTACAAAATATCCCCATCCGCAGCGCCGAGGGCCGACGCGTGCGCCAGGCCTTTATTGCTGCCTCGGGCTGCAAGTTAGTTGCGGCGGATTACTCTCAGATCGAGCTGCGCATTATGGCGCACCTTTCCGAAGACCCCAGTCTATTGGCAGCCTTTAGTGCCGGTCAGGATATTCACCGTGCCACCGCCGCGGAAGTCTTTGGTGTCGACACAGACGAAGTGACTATCGATCAGCGCCGCAGCGCCAAGGCGATCAACTTTGGCCTTATTTACGGTATGTCAGCCTTTGGTCTGGCTCGTCAGCTGAATATCAACCGCAAACAGGCGGCGGAATATATAGAACTCTACTTCACCCGCTATCCCGGTGTGCAAAACTATATGAACAATATTCGCCACACTGCCGCAGAAAATGGCTTTGTCGAAACCGTTTTCGGTCGTCGACTCTATCTGCCAGAAATAAACGCAAGCAATGGTATGCGCCGTCAGGCCGCCGAGCGCACCGCGATCAATGCGCCCATGCAGGGCACTGCCGCGGATATTATTAAGCTGGCGATGATCAATGTGCACAACTGGTTGGAAAATAGTGATCTAACCAGCAAGATTATTATGCAGGTGCACGATGAATTGGTTCTCGAGGTTCCCGAGGCGGAGATGGATGAGGTTAAGCAGGGGCTAAAGGATCTGATGGAAAGCGCTACTGAGTTATTGGTGCCGCTGGTGGTTGATATAGGTGTGGGAGACAATTGGGATGAGGCGCACTAGTCATTTCAAACGGACTAGGGGCTCAAAAGGGCGAGTGAAGTTCACGCTTGCCCGCAAGTTTAAAAATATTTTCACTTTATTTGAATTATTTGTGAACTATTTCGTTTCAGCCTGTCTTATTTAGGGCAAGACATGATTGCTTACTCTCCCCCAACCTAAGCAACTGCAACGCTGAAACTCCCAAGCAAAGCAACGCAGACCCCGGTTCAACTTTGAACCGGGTTTTTTTTGTCTGCGGCTTTTACTCTTTTTTACGAGAAGCTCGGTTCGGAAACTCGATAAAAAAGGTTATCTAGACTGTGGCGGGATCAACGAAGTCTGAGTTCATCCAGTGAGCCAGCACTGACTCAAGTTCTGGCAGTCCCAGCTTCTTTAGCGAAGAAAAGGTTTGCACGCTCAATAGGGTGCAACCGGGATCCATATTGCGCAGATGCCGCTCGACCATTAACAGAGCACTCTGCCCTGGACCGCGCTTTAACTTATCTGACTTGGTCAACAAAATATGCACAGGCAAGCCCGCTTGGGCAGCCCAGTTGAGCATCTGTAGGTCGAACTCCTGCAGCGGGTGGCGAATATCCATCAGCAACACTAACCCAGCCAGACTTTGACGCACCTGGAGGTATTCGGCCAGGTCTCTATCCCACTCCCGCTTCATCTCGATGGGCACTTTGGCGTAGCCATACCCGGGAAGATCCACCAAGCGCTTGTCATTGCCCAGATCAAAGAAGTTAATCAGCTGTGTTCGTCCCGGGGTTTTACTGGTTCGTGCCAGGCCGCGGATACGTGTAAGCGTGTTGATTGCACTGGATTTACCGGCGTTTGAACGTCCGGCAAAGGCCACTTCACAGCCACTGTCTTCAGGGCATTGCTTGATTGAGGGGGCGCTGGTTAAAAATGTAATGCGCTGATAATCGATATGATTTGAATCCATGAATAAAGGGTCACTATCTGGCTGTAAGAGTTAGCGCATATTGGTATATAATGCGCCGGCTTTAGCCGACATGGCTAGGGTACAGATAAAAGTAGTTGCGCGAGCGCAACCTATTCTAGCCGATTGCACGAGTTGATTAACCATGAAAAAAAGCTTTTTAACGATTATTTGTCTGGTAGCTACATTCGCAGCTACTCAGGTTTTGGCATCTGGCGATGCTGCAGCAGGAAAAAACAAGGTAGCAATGTGCGCTGGCTGCCACGCAGGCGACGGCAACAGCATGGTTTCTGCCTTCCCTAAGTTGGCTGGTTTGGGCGAAAAATATTTATACCGTCAATTGCAGACCATCCAATCGGGTGAGCGCGCAATTGTCGAGATGACCGGTTTGCTCGACGCCAACTCGGATCAGGACCTGCAAGATATGGCTGCTTATTACGACAGCCAGCAGCGCAGCATTGCCGGCGCACAGGAAATTACCATGATCGGCTATAGCGATCCTGTTGAAGCTCTAGAGCTCGGCGAAGACTTATACCGTGCCGGTAACATCAAAACGGGTGTGCCTTCTTGCGCCGGTTGTCATTCGCCAGCAGGAAATGGCAATGGCCCAGCGGGTTATCCTGGCCTTGGTGGTCAGCATGCTGACTATATTGCTAGCCAGCTACTTAAGTACCAAAGCGGCGAGCGCGCCAGCGGTGCTAACGCCAAGATTATGCAGGGCGTTGCTGAGCGATTGAGCAATAAAGAAATTAAAGCGGTAGCCAACTATATCTCTGGGCTTAACTGATTTTTAAATAGGACTGCGCTGCTTGAGTGATCGCAGTCTGTTTTAGCTTGGGCACATAACCATTTAACTATTTATTTACTTAACTATTTTTCTATATAGCTTTTTAGGAGTTTCTTATGTTGCGACGTATTTCCAGTTATGTCTTTTTACTGCTTCTACTGCCCGTTTCATTGGGCTGCGCAGCTGAAGATAGCGCCTTTAAAGCTGGTGTTGACTACGAAATATTGCCCCAGGCTGTAAGAACAGCGAATCCGGCGAAGATTGAAGTCAATGAAGTATTTGCCTATACCTGCGGTCACTGCTTTAACTTTGAAGAGGCGCTCGAGCCCTGGATTGAGACCTTGGCAGCTGATGTTGATATGCAGCGTACCCCAGCAGTTTGGCAGCCAGCCATGGAGCTCTATGCTCGCGCTTACTATAGCGCCAGCATGCTGAAGGTTCTGGACCAGGTGCATATGCCGATTTTTGAAGCCATCCATGTGAAGCGCGAAGCCATTCGCTCAGAGCAGGATTTGGTTAAGTTTTTTGTTGCCGCCGGTGTCAGTGCTGAGAAGTTTTCTCAGGTCTACAACTCCTTTGGCATGAGCAGCATGGTTAACCAAGCCAAAGCTCGGATGCGCGGTTATCGCACTCAGGGAACACCAGAAATGGTAGTTAACGGCAAATATAGAGTTAGCTCGAGAATGTCTGGTGGCTTTGAAGGCATGATCAAAGTTGCCGACTTCCTGATAGCCAAGGAACGTGCCGCCGCAAAGTAAGTAGGTTCGACAATACCAATTGATCTGGCCTTAATAGGCTAGATCAATAATCACAATGAGCAAAAGCACTTTATAGGGCGTTCCAGCCCGACTAAACTCTAAGCCAATTTGCCATCTCTTATTAATAAAAGAAGTCACCGCATTCCATGAAGCCACTTAATAAGCCCGCTAATCCAAATTTCTCCTCTGGTCCCTGCTCTAAGCGTCCGGGTTATGACCTCAACAATCTTGATATAGACACCCTGGGCCGTTCGCATCGCTCCAATGTCGGCAAGCTTGCACTGGGTCGTGCCTGTACTGACACAGCAGAAATTCTCGGTTTACCTGAAGGCTATAGAGTTGGCGTAGTTCCAGCTTCAGATACTGGCGCCTTTGAGATGATCATGTGGTCTGTACTCGGCGCCCGCCCAGTCGATATTTTTTCCTGGGAATCCTTTGGCAGCGGCTGGCTCACAGACGCTACTAAGCAGCTCAAATTAGATAACCTCAATAGCTACACCGCGGACTACGGTCGGCTGCCAGATATGACTCAGGCCAATCCAGACAACGACACAGTGTTTACTTGGAACGGTACCACTGCTGGCGTCAAACTGCCGAATGCCGACTGGATTAGCGATGAGCGCACTGGTCTGACTATCTGTGATGCTACCTCCGCAGTCTTTGCCATGGAAATGCCATGGGAAAAGCTCGATGTAGTGACTTACAGCTGGCAGAAAGTACTCGGCGGCGAAGGCGGCCACGGCATGTTAATCCTTAGCCCGCGCGCAGTTGAACGTCTCGAGAGTTACACTCCAGCCTGGCCTCTGCCAAAGATTTTCCGCCTGACCAAAGGTGGCAAGTTAATCGAAGGTATTTTCCGCGGCGAAACCATTAATACGCCGTCGATGCTCTGTGTTGCCGACTATTTAGACGCCCTCGACTGGGTGCGCTCAATCGGTGGTTTGCCAGCAGCGATCGCCAAGTCCAATGCCAACCTCGATGTGATCAAAGGGTTTGTGGAGAGTCGTCCATGGGCTCATTTCTTGGCTCAGGAAGCAGAGGAAGTTTCCAATACCAGTGTCTGCTTGACCCTTGATCTCGACGCAGATCAGGTAAAACAGATTGTTAAATTGTTAGCCTCCGAGGCTGTTGCCTACGATATAGGTGCCTACCGCGATGCGCCGGCCGGCCTGCGTATTTGGTGTGGCGCCACAGTTGAGGCATCCGACTTGGAAGCGTTGCTGCCATGGCTCGATTGGGCCTTTAGCGAAGTAAGCGCGTAAAGAGTAAGTTCGTAAAGAATACGCTGGTAAAGAATAGCCGCGTAAACACAGCACCTGACTAAAAGACTAAAAACCGAGAATACAAAAATTATGTATAAGATTCGTACCTACAATGCCATTTCATCCAAGGGCCTAAGCCGCTTTCCTGCCGACAGCTACCAGGTGTCGAGTGAAAGTATTGATGCAGAGGGTATTTTATTGCGCAGCCAGAAACTGCATGCTGAAGTCATGCCCGAGTCCGTGGTGGCTATTGCGCGCGCCGGTGCTGGTACGAATAATATTCCTGTTGCTGATTACACCGAGAAGGGCATTGTCGTATTCAATACTCCGGGCGCCAATGCCAACGCAGTAAAAGAGTTGATTGTCGCAGCACTGCTGATGGGATCGCGGGATATTTACGGTGGCATGAACTACGTTCAGGGCCTTACCGAAATCACCGATTCAGGCGAGATGGGCAAGTTGCTGGAAAAAGAGAAAAAGAATTTTGCTGGTAGCGAAATACAGGGCAAAACACTGGGTGTGGTGGGTCTCGGAGCCATTGGCTCAATGATTGGTAATCTGGCCCTAGAACTGGGCATGAATGTAGTGGGTTACGATCCCGCTATCTCCGTTGAGGCTGCCTGGCAGCTTTCTAGCGATGTCGAGCGCATGGAAAACCTCGAAGCGTTATTGGCCTGTTCAGATTTTATAACCCTACATGTTCCAGCGATTGCTGCCACTAAGCACCTGATTAACAGCAAGACACTTGCCGGCATGAAAAGCACAGCTAAGATTCTTAACTTTGCTCGTGAAGAGATTGTCAGCAGCGCCGATATGGTTGCCGCCTTGGACGCCGGTGTGATCGCAGGTTATATCACTGACTTCCCCGCTCCTGAATTGCTCGGCCGCAACGATGTGTTGTTGATGCCGCATATTGGCGCCAGCACTGAAGAAGCGGAAGAGAACTGTGCGGTGATGGCTGCCAACCAGCTGATGGATTTCCTTGAGAACGGCAACATCCTCAACTCGGTTAATTACCCGAAGATTAAAATGTCACGCAATGGTGGAACACGTATTACCTTCACCAACAAAAACGTCCCTAAGGTGCTTGGCAGTGTCTTGTCTGTACTGGCGGATGGCGAGATCAATGTTGTGGATATGGTAAACAAGAGCCGCGATGAGATTGCTTACAATATTATTGATATAGAGGGCGACCTCAATGACAGCCTCAAGGCCCAGATCGCTGCGGTCGATGGTGTTGTTCACGTACGTATTATCTAAATACTTATTATTTAGCGACAGTTTCTGCTGGGGTGGCGCTCAAGTCACCTCAGTAGAAAATAGCTTCCCCCGCACCGTATTGCGATACTCTTTCGGACTATTGCCGGACCAGTGCTTAAAGCGCGACGAAAACCAACTGGCATCGTTGTAGCCGCTGTAACCCGCAATCCCCAAAATCGTCAAATCGGTGTTCTTTAACAGATCACAGGCAAAAGTCATGCGCACATCCGTCAGATAATCCCCCGGTGTCATTGCCACGGCCGCAACAAAGCGCCGATTAAAAGTTCTTGTGCTCATACCAAATTGCGCCGCCAGCTCGGGCACAGCTAACTGCTTGCTAAGATTATCCTGAATCCACATCTGCGCCTGAACAATGGCCTCATCGCTGTGGGTCTTGTGCTGATCACCTAGGCTTAGGGGTTCGGTTAAATTGCGAATCTCATGGAAAAAATTACGCTGCGCCTGACGCGCAATAACCAGGCCAAAGATCCGCTCCACCTGGTGCATGATCAGTTCAGCCATCGCATTGATACTCGCCGCGCAATAGATGTTGCCCGACTGAGTAGTGAAGTGTTGGCGCGCCAATTTCACCTTCGGGTAGCTGCGCTGTAGCTGATCGAAGTAATGCCAGTGAGTGGTCGCTGGCTTATCGTCGAGCAGACCCGCCTCAGCCAAAAAACACACGCCAGTACCCACCGCCGTAAAGCGACTATTGCGCTGATGCTGTTCCTGCAGCCAGGGAATATAAGACAGATTCTTCATTACAGGCGGACGCGGGTTGCGCCACAGTGCTGGGATATGAATAAGGTCACTGGTAAAGCTGTCGTCTATAGAGTGGGTCGGTGTTAGCTGAAAACCGGCAGAGGTCTGTACTGGCTTGCCGTCGATACTCACCCAGCGGACATTCAGCTTCGTGTGGGGAGCTTTGCTGGCGCGGGCCATAGCTTCGGCAAATTGGAAAATCTCAGCCGCCAAGGTGGTGCTGGAGACGAGCATATTGTCACAAAGTAAAAGCGATAGATTAAAAGTCATAGTGGCGCAATATACCATGTAATGGCTCATCTACAGTATTTTTTGGCTGATTAGCAAAAGCATACTCTGAGCACTCTGCCTACACTTACTTTTTATTAATCGCCTCACTTCAAGGACGTTCTTATGCCTAACTCTCTTCCGGTTATTGTCGGATTCGGCGGCTACAGCGCTGCTGGACGCAGCTCCTCTCATCAGGCTTTTCGCCGCATGATTCTCGAGTCACTGCCAGCTGAAGAGCAGCTCAATACAGTGGTCAGCCTCGCCTGTTTAATGGCCCAGGTGACTAAAGAGGGGAAAGACTATCGTGACCAAGATGGCGCGCTGTTAACCGCACTTGATGTGGATAGCCGTTTTCGTCAGCAGGTGCTAGACGGCACATTGATTCGCAAGATTGAATCATTTGATCCGGCCAATATCCCAGGGCATAAAAAGATTTCTCTCACTGATGGCCCTGACCAGACTGTTAAGTTCACCATGGTTAAACGTGACCTCCCCAAGGTAACACCTGAGAGCTGGCAGGTCCGCGATCTTGAAGATGGCAATGTTGAGGTGACTGCAGCCGGTTCCAGTCAGTATCTGGTTGAGTCCCCCTATGAGCTTATCGCCAAGGCTGCGGGGCAATTGCCCAGCGGTTTTAATCCATCCGACCATTACAACAGCCGTTTTCATCCACGGAGTTTGCAGATGGCGCTGCTGGGTGCCAGCGATGCCGTCCATTCCGTCGGAATTCCGTGGGACAAGATAGCAGCGTCAGTGGCGCCAGACGAAGTGGGTGTTTACTCCTCCAGCGTATTGAGCCAGATGACCGATGAGGGTTTCGGCGGTCTGTTGCAGGCACGCCTGCGTGGTGGTCGCACCACGGCCAAGCAGGTCCCACTGGGTTTAAACTCCATGCCAGCGGACTTTGTGAATGCCTATGTGCTTGGCAGCGTCGGCCACACTGAAGCCATTACCGGTGCCTGCGCCAGCTTTCTCTATGTGCTCCAGGCGGCAGTGCGGGATATTCGCAGTGGCCGCCGTCGCGTCGCCATTTTGGGTAATGCCGAAGCCGCTGTTACCCCTGAGATATCAGAGGGCTTTGCCAATATGAGCGCTTTGGGCAGCGATGAAAATCTGTGCAAGCTGGACGGCACTAAGACGCCAGATTGGCGTCGAGCCAGCCGTCCCTTTGGCCACAACTGTGGCTTTACCCTGTCGGAAGCGACTCAGTATATTGTGCTTATGGACGATGCTCTGGCTATTGAGCTGGGTGCTGATATTCACGGCGCTGTGCCAGAGGTGTTTATCAATGCCGACGGTGTAAAGAAGTCTATTTCAGCGCCGGGAGTGGGCAACTATATCTCCTTCTCCAAAGCGGTAGCTGCGGCGATTAACATTGTCGGTGAAGACAGTGTTAAAAAGCATAGCTTTGTCCACGCCCACGGCTCCAGCACACCGGCTAACCGCACCACGGAATCCCATCTGATCGAGCAGGTTGCCAATGCCTTTGATATCTATGACTGGCCGGTGACAGCGACTAAATCCTATGTTGGGCACTCCCTCTCTACAGCCAGTGGCGATCAGCTTGTGTCCGCTCTGGGAACCTTTAAGTACCAAATGATTCCGGGCATTAAAACCATCGCCGAAGTCGCGCCGGATGTGGCTCAGGAGCGCCTGTGCTTTCCACTGCAAGATATGGATGTCAGTGCTAACAAGATGGACGTAGCCTTTATTAATTCAAAGGGCTTTGGCGGCAACAATGCCACAGCTGTGCTGCTGTCACCGGAGAAAGTTGAGGCAATGTTAGCGGTGCGCTATGCCGACAGATTTAATCAGTATTTGGCTCAGCGCGACATTACCCGTGCTGCCGCAGCCCAGTATGCGACTCGTGCCGATGCCGCCCAGCTGGACGTTATCTATCGCTTCGGTGAGCCGTTAATTGACGAGGCGGGTGTCACTATTAGCGCGACGGGCGTGCATATTCCAGGCTTTGCTCGGGATGTTATCTTTGATCTTGAGAACCCTTGGCAAGATATGCAACAAACTGCTGCAGTCGCAGAAGAACAGACTGATCAACTCTGCGTGCCTGATTGATCCAGCGTTCAGGATCTGCCACAGCGCCGTCACGACTGGCGCTGTTACTGTTACCTTTACTGTTGTCTTTGCTAGTAGCTTCGCCCATTCGATTAATCAGCAGAGTTTTGATAAGGAGAGTTCCGCCATGCACGGCAATCAGCTTTGCGGGCTGGCCCTTTTCACTGCGCAATAATAGCGGTCCTCCAGAGGCGCCGCTGCTGGCATCACAGTCATGTAAGAGCAGTTTTTCACTGGCAAATTGAATTGAACCGTATTGCTTGCAGTCTGCTGATTCGGTGAGGTGATTTTGACTGCTGTTATAGCCCAACAACGATAGTTTTCCACTGCCTATAATTTGTGGCTCGCTGAGTAGCAGGGCGGGCTGTTGCAGCGGCCGATTCAGGGCCACAAAGACAATGTCACTCTCTGATTGAGCAATCTTATCTCTATTCAGTGGGTCGAAGCTGTGCTTGGAAATGGTTTTAAATGAAATAGCACTTAAGCGCTTATTTTTTGGGAGATAGCTGCAAGAAGCGTACCCTTTCCCAGATTTTACGTCGAAAAGAATATGTGCAGCCGTGACAATAATGGACAGATTGGCGTCTGTGGAAGGGCTTTTAATATGGGTTGCGGTGCCTCTCAACCCGCCATCGCAGATAATGGTACCAACGGCAGCCATAGCATTGGGCCCTGTTTGACCACGCTGCTCTAGACTCAGCATCAGACGCTGATCTTCGATACCATTTTCAGGATTGCCATCACCGAATATCGCGCCTTGAGCAGCACTGGGTAGCAACGCGCTGAGCCCAAGCAGGGCGACGCAGCTAAACCGCTTCAGCCCATATCTCCCCAGAGCGACTGCATAATACTAATAGCCGCCAGCGGTGCAGTTTCAGTGCGCATCACTCGAGGACCCAGAGTCAGAGCGGCAAATCCCCTATCCATGGCACGACCGATTTCATTGTCACTAAGCCCACCCTCAGGTCCCACCAGTAAGCAGACATTTTCGGGGGCCTGATGCTGTGCCAGAGTTTTGTCACTGCGATGATGCAGCACTAGTTTGAGCTGCTCTGAATCTTCATTAGCCTGACTTAACCATTGACCCAAGGTCAGGGCGTTATTAATAGTCGGCACTCTATTGCGCTGACATTGCTCACAGGCACTAATCGATACCTGCTGCCAGTGGCGCAACTTCTTCTCCAGGCGCTCGCCGTTGAGCTTCACTTCAGTGCGCTCACTAAACAGCGGCGTGATTTCAGTCGCCCCGAGCTCGGTGGCTTTTTGCACAATCCAATCCATGCGGTCACCGCGGGACACGGCAATTGCCAGATGTAGCTTCAGTGGCGACTCGCGATCAATCTCACGGCAGTCACCAATGCTCACGTCCACCTGAGACTTGGCCGTGGTGGTCAATGTGGCGGAAAACTCTCCACCGCGACCATTAAACAGAGTAATTTCCTGACCCACAGACAATCGTAAGGCCGAGGACAGATGCCGCGCTGCGCTCCCCGTGAGGGACAGGTTGGCGCCGCTGCTGAGTGGCTGATCAGTGAATATTCGAGGAATACGCATGGTGACTAATTAGTTGTTATCCGAGAAGCCGAGATTACGACACAGCGTACCAGTAACTTGCCATTGGTTCATTGTGTAAAAATGCAGGCCTGGGGCTCCACCGTCGAGCAGCTTTTGGCTCAGTTCGCTGACAATATCGATGCCGTAGCTAATCAGATCGTCCATATTGTCGCTGCGCTCTTTGAGCTGCCAGCGCAACCAGCGGGGAATATCAGCGCCACAGCTATCGGAGAAGCGCATCAGATTGGCGTAATTGGTCAGGGGCATAATGCCGGGAATAATCGGTTCGTCGATTCCCGCTTTGGCGCATTCGTCGACAAACTTAAAGTAGGCGTCGGCGTTGTAAAAGTACTGGGTGATCGCGCGGTTAGCACCGGCCTTAAACTTTTCACCGAGCCAGTAAACATCTTTGCTGTAGCTCTCGGCTTCCGGATGAATCTCGGGGTAGGCCGCCACATTAATATCGAAGTGATCACCGGTGTGCTGACGAATAAAAGCGACCAGCTGATTGGCATGCACCAACTGCCCAGAACCGCCCATGCCCGAGGGCAGGTCGCCGCGCAGGGCAACCAGATGTTTAACCCCAGAGGCCTTGTAGCTGTTGAGCAGCTCCAAGACTTCATTTTCCGAGTTGCCACCAAAAGAAATATGCGGCGCAACCTCAAAACCGTCTGCCTGAATCGCGGCAACCTGATCTGCAGTGGTGGCGCGAGTAGACCCGCCAGCACCATAGGTTACCGAGAAAAACTCCGGACTGAATTTGCCCAACTCCTGTCGGGTCGTCGCCAACTTAATTTTTCCCTGCTCGGTTTTCGGCGGGAAAAATTCAAAGCTGAGATCTGGTGAATCTGTGTTCATCAAATGGGTCCTCTATGGCAATCGAATTCGAATTCGAATTCGAAATTTCAGATTAGTACTTGTAGCTATCGCCTTTAAATGGACCTTCAACAGGTACATTAATATAGTCTGCCTGGGCCTGAGTCAGCTTGGTAATCACACCACCAAAACCGCGCACCATATGGCCAGCAACCTCCTCGTCGAGATGCTTGGGCAGTACTTCTACGCGCAACATTTTAGCCTTAGTGGCATCGTCCTGTGTGGCAAACTGCTTCTTGTAGAGATCAATCTGTGCCAGCACCTGGTTGGCAAAAGAACCATCCATAATACGGCTCGGGTGACCTGTGGCATTACCCAAATTAACCAGTCGACCCTCGGCCAATAACAGCAGGTGATCATTGTTGGCACGGTCGCGATAGACCTTGTGGACCTGAGGTTTGATCTCGTCCCACTCCCAGGTTTTGCGCATAAACGCGGTATCGATTTCATTGTCGAAGTGACCGATATTACACACCACACAGCCACTCTTAAGGGCTGACAGAATGTCGGATCCACAGACATTGAAGTTACCGGTGCTGGTGACCAGCAGATCGGTATTGGCCAGTAGATCAGCGTTAACGCCCTTGCTTACATCGCCTTCGTTGTAGGTTGAAACCACTTCAAAACCATCGAGACAGGCCTGCATGGCACAGATCGGATCAGCCTCTGTAACCTTAACGATCATGCCTTCCTGACGCAGAGACTGGGCAGAACCCTTACCCACATCGCCGTAACCCACGACAATCGCCTTCTTGCCGGATAGCAGGTGATCTGTGCCGCGCTTTATGGCGTCGTTAAGGCTGTGGCGACAGCCATATTTGTTGTCGCACTTAGACTTGGTGACCGAGTCGTTAACATTGATCGCGGGAATTTTTAATTCGCCCGTTTTAAGCATTTCATAGAGACGGTGAACACCGGTGGTCGTCTCTTCGGTAACACCGTGAACCGCTTCCAGAACCTGTGGGTATTTCTGGTGCAGCAGGCCAGTTAGATCACCGCCATCGTCGAGAATCATATTGGCATTCCAGGGCACGCCATCTTTTAAGACTTGCTGTTCTAGGCACCACTCATACTCTTCTTCAGTCTCACCTTTCCAAGCAAATACAGGTGTGCCATTGGCGGCAACCGCTGCGGCAGCGTGATCCTGTGTGGAGAAAATATTGCAGGAGGTCCAGCGCACTTCGCCACCCAGGGCTTCGAGAGTTTCGATCAACACTGCGGTCTGAATAGTCATGTGGATACAGCCGAGGATTCGCGCTCCGGCCAGTGGTTGCTCGGCGCGGTATTTCTCGCGCAGGGCCATCAGTGCGGGCATTTCGGATTCGGCGATGGAGATCTCCTTCTTGCCCCAATCGGCGAGGGAGATATCGGCGATTTTGTAATCGCTAAATTTGGCGTCTGACATATTTTGTTTCCTGTTGATCAATATTTATATTTAGGTTTAAGCGATTAGTTTTTCTATCTAAGGAGCTTTCTATCTAAGGAGCTTTCTATCTCCAGAGCTTTTTATCTATAAAGCTTTTTATCTATAAAGCTTTTTGTAAGTCAGCCACTTTGTCGGTTTTTTCCCAGGTAAAGTTTTCTAACTCACGACCAAAGTGGCCGTAAGAAGCTGTTTGCTGATAAATCGGTCGGCGCAGATCGAGCATCTCGATCAGGCCGCGAGGGCGCAGATCAAAGTTGTCTCGAACCAGAGCGACAATCTCCTCGTCGGAGAGCTTGCCGGTGCCAAAAGTGTTGACGCTGATTGAAGTGGGCTCGGAGACACCAATAGCGTAGGAGACCTGAATCTCACAGCGATCAGCCAGTCCTGCAGCAACAATATTTTTTGCCACATAGCGCCCGGCATAAGCCGCTGAACGATCCACCTTAGTGGGATCCTTACCGGAGAAGGCACCGCCACCGTGGTGGGCCATGCCGCCGTAAGTGTCGACTATAATCTTCCGACCGGTGAGTCCACAGTCGCCCATAGGCCCGCCAATAATAAACTGGCCTGTAGGGTTAATATGATACTGAGTGCCAGCGTGGAGCCACTCTTCTGGCAGCACATGGTTAATGATTTCTTCGCGCACCGCTTCCTGCAGATCGGGCAGGGCAATATTCGGCGAGTGCTGTGTGGACAGCACCACTGCATCAATCGCCACTGGCTTGCCGTTCTCATATCTCAGGGTCACCTGACTCTTGGCATCGGGACGCAACCAGGGCAGCACGCCATTCTTACGCAGCTGGGCTTGGCGCTCTACCAAACGGTGAGCGTAGTAAATCGGCGCAGGCATCAACACAGCTGTTTCATTGCTTGCGTAACCAAACATCAGACCCTGATCGCCAGCGCCTATATCTTTGTTCTGGGCTTCGTCGACGCCCTGAGCTATATCGCTGGACTGCTTGCCAATGGCATTGAGCACGGCGCAGGAGTTGCCATCAAAGCCCACTTCAGAGCTGTTGTAGCCGATACCTGTAATCACATCGCGAACAATCTGCTCCAGATCCACATAGGTATCAGTGCGCACTTCCCCGGCAATAATGGTCATGCCAGTTTTAACCATGGTCTCGACGGCAACGCGGGAGTGGGGGTCGTCTTTTAAAATGGCATCCAAAACCGCATCAGAAATCTGATCGGCCATTTTATCCGGGTGGCCTTCAGAGACTGATTCTGAGGTGAAAATATTGTAATTAGACATAAACTTTTCCGTTGTAATCTGTCTTAAAATTAATTGCTGTCGGGCAGCGTTTTTACAAACTGCCGCAGTTGAATTCGAAAGCCATTGCGCTGTGCGAGATAGAGACTATTGCCCTCTACCAGTCCGGCACTTAGCGCCCAGCGGGTCAATTCCTGAGGTTCCAAACCGAGCCACAGGTCACCGCAGGCTTCTTGTACCCATTCCTGATCGTGGGCGCAGAGGTCGGTGATCAAAAGCACGCCGCCACTGTTTAGCAGCTGCGCGCAGGCGCCGATAATATCGCCAGGTGTGGGGTTGTGGTGCAGTACCATATTCAGGGATATGCAGTCACTGCGCAGCCCTTCACTGATGGCCAAGTTGGTGTCCCCAAGCTTGAAGTCGATATTTTGCAGGCCCTGGCTTGTAGCTCTGGTGCGGCACTGCTCGAGCATCTCTGCGGCGTTATCCAGTGCCGTAACCTGCTTAAAGGTGGCCGATAGTTTGCCGAGAAATTGGCCGTAACCGGGACCGATTTCCAACGCCGATTGGCGTGCTGCAATGCTGCTATCGAGAAAACTTTCTACGCTCTCCCCATAGTCTGACCAGCTGGCAATCAAATCCTGATTCTCTTCAAAGCGCGCGACATTCTGATTAAAGAACGTGACCGAAGCCGCTGAGCGCTCGGTGTTAATCGATTCCAATCGCGCGCGCAGGGCGGGGTCAAGAGCGGCATCGTCAATAGTTTGGAACAGCGCATGTTGCAGCGCCTGGAGATCGGTATCCGGATGGCTCTCATTGCGGCGATAAAAAATCGTCGTGCCTTCGCGGCGGGTTGCCACTAAGCCGGCATTGGCGAGAATCTTAAGGTGATGACTCATAGCCGACTGGCGAATATCAAACACTTGGCAGAGCTCCAGCACACCGTAGGCATTTTGCTGCAGCACCTTGAGAACCTGCATGCGCAGTGGATCGCCCGCCGCCTTGCAGAGCGCTGTAATAGCCCCTGTATCGGTGGTGGATCTAGGCTGACTGTCAAAATGGCTAAGGTTGTTCATGGGAAGGACTTTAACATAGTGGTTTTTGTATATCAAAATATTTTTATATAAGGCGCAAAAGGTTTCTAACGGTGGGATAGAGGTTTCTAGAAGATGGGCAGGATGTTTTTACAGGGTGGGAGAGCCATAGCGCTAGCGCTTATTTTTCCGGCCACAGAAATCCCTGTGATTAAACAGTAGGCATAGTGAATATCGGTTTACTGGTAACCCCGGGTAGGAGACAATACGCGCCTAAAATTTGACTACCAGGAGTGATGATTCATGGCCTCACGTAGAGAGCTTGCAAATGCCGTTCGCGCCCTCAGTATGGATGCTGTTCAACAGGCTAATAGTGGCCATCCAGGTGCCCCAATGGGCATGGCAGATATTGCTGAAGTTCTCTGGAATGACTATCTGAGCCATAATCCAGCTGATCCTACTTGGGTCAACCGAGACCGCTTTGTGCTCTCCAATGGCCACGGCTCAATGCTGCTCTACTCCCTGTTGTACCTCACAGGCTATGACTTGCCGATTGAGGAAATCAAAAATTTCCGTCAGTTGCACTCCAAGACTCCTGGTCACCCTGAATACGGTTATGCTCCCGGCGTTGAAACGACCACTGGCCCCCTTGGCCAAGGCATCAGTAATGCCACTGGTATGGCCCTGGCAGAGAAAGTTCTCGCCGCGCAGTTCAACCGTCCAGGTCACGATATTGTCGATCACCAAACCTACACCTTCCTCGGTGATGGCTGTTTGATGGAAGGCATCTCCCACGAAGTTTGTTCACTGGCCGGCACCTTAAAGCTCGGCAAGTTAACCGCGTTTTACGATGACAACGGCATCTCCATTGACGGTGAAGTTGAAGGCTGGTTTAGCGATGACACACCAGCGCGCTTCGAAGCCTATGGCTGGCATGTGATTGCCAATGTCGACGGTCACGATAGCGACGCGATTAAAGCGGCGATTGAAGAAGCCCATGCCGAGACTGGCAAGCCAACCCTAATCTGCTGCAAAACCATTATTGGTTTTGGTTCACCCAACAAGCAGGGTAAAGAAGATTGTCACGGTGCTGCACTGGGCGTCGACGAAGTCGCACTGACTCGCGAAGCTCTGGGTTGGACTCATGGTCCTTTCGAAATCCCTGATGAGCACTACGCTGGTTGGGATGGCGTTGCTAAAGGCACTGCTGCGCAGACTAATTGGGCTAACCAGCTTGAAGAGTACCGCGCTGAGTTCCCAGAGTTGGCGGCAGAGTTTGAGCGCCGCACCCGTGGTGATCTGCCGGAAGACTTTAACGCACAGGCTGATGCCTATATTCAGCAGTGCCAGGACAAGATGGAAAAGGTTGCCTCGCGCAAAGCTTCTCAGAACTGTCTCAATACCTACGGTCCAATGTTGCCAGAACTGCTTGGCGGTTCCGCGGATCTGGCCGGTTCCAACCTGACTATCTGGTCTGGCTCCAAGGACATCAGCGGCGACAATGCTGACGGTAACTACATTTATTATGGCGTCCGTGAATTCGGAATGAGCGCAATGATGAACGGTATCGCCCTCCACGGAGGCTTCGTTAACTACGGCGCCACCTTCCTGATGTTTATGGAATATGCCCGTAACGCAGTACGCATGTCAGCGCTGATGGGAATTCAGAGTATCTTTGTCTACACCCACGACTCAATTGGTCTCGGTGAAGATGGCCCGACCCACCAGCCGGTTGAACAGCTGAGTGCCTTGCGGTCGACTCCTAATCTGCATACCTGGCGTCCCTGTGACACCGTTGAATCTGCAGTTTGCTGGAAGAGTGCCATCGTCCGTCGCGACGGACCCAGCGCCCTGGTATTTAGTCGTCAAGGTCTGGCACCTATGCCTCGCAGCACCCAGCAAGTTGCCGATATCGAACGCGGCGGTTATATCCTTCGCGATTGCGACGCGCCTCAGGCAGTTGTTATTGCCACAGGTTCAGAAGTTGAGTTGGCCATGGTTGCCGCTGAGCAGTTAGCGGAGCAGGGCACTCAGGTACGTGTTGTCTCTATGCCCTGTGCCGAGATCTTCTCTGCCCAGGACGCTGACTACCGCGAAGCGGTCTTGCCAGCAGCGCTGAGAGCTCGTGTTGCAGTGGAAGCCCTACACGCTGATTACTGGTACAAGTTTGTCGGTCTCGATGGCCGTGTTGTCGGCATGACCAGCTTTGGTGAGTCTGCTCCCGGCGGCGAACTGATGAAAGAGTTTGGTTTCACTGTTGAAAATGTGGTGGCCAATATTGTTGAGGCCATTGGCTAGTGATACGCATAGCCATTAATGGCTATGGCCGTATCGGCCGTTCGGTGTTGCGCGCGCTCTATGAATCAGAGGCGCGCAACAGCGTGCAAGTGGTCGCGATAAATGAACTGGCAGACAGCAAAACCATTGCCCATCTGACCCGCTATGACTCGACTCATGGCCGCTTTCCCGGAACTGTCACAGTCACTGAAGACCAGCTGACAGTGAATGGCGACAGCATTTCTATTATCCACCAGCCGAAGATTGACCAACTGCCCTGGGCAGAGCTAGATGTACATGTAGTGCTTGAATGCAGCGGCACCTTCTCCGATCGTGAAACCGCCGAGCAACATATTGCCAGTGGTGCCAAGCGCGTATTGTTTTCCCAGCCAGCTGAACCCAGTGTCGACGCTACCATTGTCTATGGCATCAATCAGCATATCCTCAGCGGCGACGAAACCATTATCTCCAGCGCCTCCTGCTCCACCAACTGTGTGGTACCCGTGATCAAAGTGCTCAATGATCAGTTTGGTGTCGAGGCCGGTGTGATCACCACCATTCACTCGGCAATGAACGATCAGCCTGTAATCGACGCCTATCACGACACAGATTTACGCAAAACCCGCGCCGCCATGCAGTCGATTATTCCCGTGGACACTGGTTTGGCTCTGGGTATAGATCGACTGTTACCGGAGCTTACCGGGCGCTTCCAGGCTCAAGCCATGCGCGTGCCCACGGTCAATGTTTCGGTGATCGATCTGTCGGTGATGCTCAACAGCAAAGTGGATATAGATAAAATTAATAGCGCCCTTGAGCAGGCTTCCCTTGGTGCTCTCAATGGCGTGCTCGGTTATACCGAAGAGCCTTTAGCCTCCTGTGATTTCAATCACGATCCGCGCAGCGGCATAGTTGATGCCAGCCAGACTAGAGTCAGCCAAGAGAAACTCGTCAAAGTGTTGATCTGGTTCGATAACGAATGGGGCTATGCCAATAGAATGATCGATACCCTGCTGCACTGGTGTTCGGCGCAGCGACACGACTAATACTCCGATAATAATTAAAACCCTAAGGACTGATATGACCGTCAAGTTAATGACCGAGCTGGATCTAGCCAGTAAGCGCGTACTGATTCGCGAAGACCTCAATGTTCCTATTAAGGACGGCCAGGTCACCAGCGATGCCCGTATCAAAGCCGCACTGCCAACTATCCAACAGGCTGTTGCAGCCGGTGCCAAAGTGATCCTAATGTCACACCTGGGTCGACCCACTGAGGGCGAGTACAACAGTAAATTTAGTATGGAGCCTGTGGCTAAACATCTAAGCAGCCTGCTCGGCCAGCCGGTGAGACTCGAACAGAGCTGGACCAGCGGCATCGAAATGAACGATGGCGATATCGTTATCCTCGAGAATGTGCGCTTTAATCCTGGCGAGAAAAAGAATGATGACACCCTCGCTAAAGCCTATGCCAAGCTCTGCGATATTTTTGTCATGGACGCCTTCGGCACTGCTCACCGCGCTCAAGCCTCGACTCACGGCGTGGCTAAATATGCCCCCATCGCCTGTGCCGGACCACTGCTTGCAAGAGAATTAGATGCTCTGGAAAAAGCCTTGGCAGCACCCACGCCACCGGTTGCGGCAATTGTTGGCGGCTCCAAAGTCTCGACCAAACTAATGGTTCTGGAAACTCTCTCCGCGAGAGTGGATCAGTTGATTGTTGGTGGCGGCATAGCCAATACATTCTTAGCCGCGGCCGGCAAGCCTGTAGGCAAATCCCTCTTCGAACTAGACCTTATTCCCGCTGCCCAAGCCTTGATGAAAAAAGTAAACATTCCACTGCCCACGGATGTAGTGGTTGGCAAAGCCTTTTCAGAAACAGCCGAAGCTACAGTCAAGTCGGTGGATGATGTTGAAGACGACGACATGATATTCGATATAGGCCCGGAATCCTCCGCTAAACTAGCTGAACTGTTACAGTTAATGGGCACCATTATTTGGAACGGCCCAGTGGGCGTGTTTGAGTTTGATCAATTTGGTGAGGGCACCAAAAGCCTATCCTTGGCCATTGCCAAAAGCTCGGCATTTTCCATCGCTGGAGGTGGAGATACATTAGCCGCCGTGGATAAATATGATATTGCCGATCAAGTCTCCTATATTTCAACTGGGGGTGGCGCATTTCTTGAATATGTCGAAGGCAAAGAACTCCCTGCTGTAACTATTCTCGAGCAGCGCGCCAAAGACTAAAATGATTGATAAAAAGTACCAGAAAAGATTGTAGTAACTAGAGCGATACAGAATTTATAAAGGACTTATAGAGGAAGAGCACTATGGCACTAATCTCATTAAGACAGATGTTGGACCACGCCGCCGAGCAGGATTACGGCGTACCCGCATTTAATGTCAACAACCTCGAGCAGATGCGCGCCATTATGCTCGCCGCTGACCAAACCGACAGCCCAGTGATTGTTCAGGCCTCAGCCGGAGCCCGCAAATATGCCGGCGCCCCGTTCCTGCGCCACCTGATTCTCGCCGCCATCGAAGAGTGGCCGCATATCCCGGTGTGCATGCACCAGGATCATGGCACTACCCCGGCAATCTGCCAGCGCTCGATCCAGCAGGGCTTTAGTTCGGTAATGATGGACGGTTCTCTGGAAGGCGATGGCAAAACACCGTCGAGCTACGAATACAATATTGATGTTACCCGTCGCACCGTCGACATGGCTCACGCCTGTGGCGTTTCGGTAGAGGGTGAGTTAGGTTGCCTAGGCTCGCTGGAAACCGGTGAAGCCGGTGAAGAGGACGGTTCTGGAGCAGAGGGTAAACTCACTCTAGAGCAGATGCTCACCGACCCAGAGGAAGCAGCAGACTTTGTTGCTAAAACTGGCGTTGATGCCCTGGCCATTGCCTGCGGAACTTCACATGGCGCCTACAAATTTAGCCGGCCACCCACGGGTGATATTCTGGCAATCGATCGCATCAAAGAAATTCACCGCCGTATCCCTGGAACTCATCTGGTGATGCACGGCTCATCTTCTGTGCCTCAAGAATGGCTGCAAATTATTAATCAGTACGGCGGCGAAATTCCTGAAACCTACGGTGTTCCCGTGGAACAAATCTGCGAAGGCATTAAACACGGCGTGCGTAAAATCAATATAGACACCGACCTGCGCCTTGCCTCAACAGGTGCCGTGCGTCGCTTCTTGGCGGAAAATCCATCGGCCTTTGATCCCCGTGCTTTCTTAAAAGAAACCACCATCGCAATGAAAGATATTGCTGCGGCACGTTTCGAAGCCTTTGGCACTGCAGGCAATGCCTCCAAGATCAAGGTCTTGAGTTTGGATGCCATGACCGAGCGTTATATGAGTGGCGAGTTGGATGCACAGATCAACTGATAAGCAGTAGAAAAAAGAGTTATCTAAAAAGGGCGCTTCGGCGCTCTTTTTTGTATTTGAATTACTGGCTGAAAGTCGACTAGTATCTGGTCTACAGTAATAGCAATGCAAAGGACTCACCAGAGGAAAATCGATATGACCTTGGATAAGCTGATTGATCTACTACTGCAAAAGGGCTTCACCACGGTGACAGGCGCCATGGGCTTAAAGCTGATTGTTGTGGACGCTGTTATTGCTGGCGATAACAAAATAGAGATTCTGGCAATTGGTGCGCTGTTGCTTTCAGTGGCCGCGGTGATTTCTTATTTGGTCTGGAAAACCCGGATATCAATCACCCAGCAAAAAAGTCTTGCCGCAGACCAGAGTCTCAATCAAGCGTTATCGGGAAACCCCTAACAATTAGCTCGGTTTGAATTTGTTATTACTATCGGGATAGTTATTAGCTCTAATCTATCGGTATAATCGAGGTTTGGCACTGTGATTACAGTGCCCCTCATTTTATCAATAGGGTTTGTTATGTCAGAATTTGCCAATGTTAGCGTCAGCCTAGAAGCCAACGTATATTTCGATGGCCAGGTGACCAGCCGCGCTATAGTGCTTGCCGATGGCACTCAGAAAACGCTCGGTGTGATGTTGCCTGGTGAATATGAATTTGGCACCGAGGTCCGTGAGTTAATGGAAATTACTTCGGGTCAGTTGGATGTTCTGCTGCCTGGCGCAACAGAATGGCAGGCTTACAGTGGTGGCAGCGAATTTGGCGTTCCAGCGGCGGAGAAATTTTCCGTTAGAGTGCAACAGGTTACTAACTATGTCTGTTCATATTTTTCCTAGAGTAAAAGCATAATCACCGAGTATCTCATTACCGTGACTAAAGACTCTCAATCTAAAGATCAGCAACCGAATAATCCATTGCACGGGCTTACCCTTGAGGCAGTAGTCACTCAGCTGGTTGATAGCTATGGTTTCCCGTACCTGGCTGAGCGAGTCAAGATCAACTGCTTTAAGAGCGACCCCTCGATAAAATCCAGCCTCAAGTTTTTGCGCAGGACCCTATGGGCCCGTGAGCAGGTAGAGAAACTTTATGTGGCAAAGTTTGTTAAGACGCAGGGTACGTCTGTGACTACCACGCCTACGGCTCGGCCCAAGCCGACAAAAACCGAAGCTAAGCCAGTCATGGTGAAGCCTGATCCTAGAGTTACTCTAACTATGCCTGTAACCGCTTCGCCTGTGGCTGCCAAACCTAAGCGTGCAGCACCTAAACCAGAAGCCATCCCAGAAGCTAAACCAGAAGCCAAACCAAATCCATGGTCTTCTGGTGCCTACAAAAAGTTATAAATATCTCTCTCTGCCCCTGGGGATGTCTTTCGCCGATATTTGAAGCTCCCAAATAATTATCACAGTACCTGTTCTGTTCCTTTTCAAACCCTAGCTACCACTCTTTCTCCCAGACCACTAATCAATTTCAGTCAAATTAGGCTGTTTTTCAACTAGTGGCTGATGGGTTTGTGTCAGCGCGCGGGAATACTAAGAGAGAGTTCTTTTCGCGCTCGGTCTCGGCGCAAGGGTTTATGGATAAGCCTCGACTTAGACCCTGCAGTATTTTAATGGGGCAATCAAAATAAGGAAGTTACTATGCGCACAACCCTCATTGGCAGGTTGATCTCGATAATCATTGTGAGTCTGATTGGTATTACTGCCACCTATGCGGACTCAGCCAACTCTATTTCAACCCACTCTATCCCAACCCCTTCGGCCTGGGACAATAAAGTAGGTTCAACTCTAACGATTAACTCTATTAGTAGCACTGGCCTGATTACAGGTAGCTATATCAACCGAGCCCCTGGCTATGACTGTCAAAACATTGCTTATCCTGTAACTGGCTGGGCCTATGGCACGGCGATTAGTTTTAATACTATCTGGCAGAGCGCCTCAGAATCCTGCAATTCGATTACTGCTTGGGCAGGGTTTTTATATCAAGGAAAAATGAGCACTCTATGGAGTCTTACGATTAATGGTTCTTCTAGCACGGCACAAATTATTCGAGGCAATGATACGTTCACACAGGTAAAAAAAGTCGTTAATAAATCTCTAATTTTAAAAAAATAAAAATAATAAATCTAATAGCCGGGATCACCAAAAAGTGATTCCGAGCTCTTTAGTAAGGAGCAACAAAAAATGGACTTAGATGATTCAAAAAATATTAGTAATACAATAAAAATTTCCAGTCTTTCCACTGCAATTATCACCCATCTTATCTTGGCAATACTTACCTTTGGTGTCTCAGTCGCACTGTCAGCAATAACTGGGTTGGTTGCCATAATATTCTTAAAAAAAGATATAAATCAAGTCAAGTCGAGAGATAATTTTTTTAATAAAAAGCACCCCTTTGGCTCATTTGGTCAGACCTTTGGTCGCTTTCAGCACACCTTTTATCACCCCTACAGTATTCAAAAAGATATCACTAGCTCGATCTCAGAGGCCCTAAAAAATAGGACACCTATAACCTCCGTACAAACAGTTTTGATCATTGATACAGATTCAGTTTTAAACAATTTCGAGCAGCGCAGTTTTATCAAAGCAGAATCTGATCCAACCTCAAGGGGAACCTCAGTTACTCTGTTACTAAATCACTCAAACTTTGGTTCCATGCGCACTGTGGAATGGCGAGTGTTAGCCGGCGGTTATTTAGATAAAAATTCTAAATTTAATCTGATTGCCTATTCCCTGTTCAGCATAATGTTTTGGATTGGCCCCTACCTGAGCCATGGCCGCGATCTCTTGAGTCGAGTAAGAACTATTTACCCCAGCGCCTACAATGATATGGATATTGAAACCCAGGTGCGCTGTCTCCACGAAGTGGTTTTTGATGGGATGATCGCGGAGTTAGATAAAAATGGCATTGACTCAGACCCATTAAAATCACAAAAGATGCAGATTTTAAATATTAGTATATTTTCTGGAAAACTGACTATGGCTAGCAGCATTCGTGGCGCTATAAGAAAAGTGGCAGCCATGGCCAAGGGAGCTGATGCATGAATGACTCAGATATCACAGTTCCGTCAGACGTTCTTAAAGCGGTGGAGTTCGAACGATTTATCCAATCGATCAGCAATATAGCCGCTTACAATAATATTAATTTCGCTGACTACGAGGCTCTGCGATTCCAAGTGGCTGAGCTGTTTAAAAGTTCTGAGCAATCGATGAATAGGGATACGGTTTATTTTCTAGGTAAAAAATATAGCTGGGCTCTAAGGCCATTATCGGTTTTATTTGCTACTGTTATTGGTGAGGAATAACCAAGGAGGCCCTATGCCCCAGCGCGCAAAAACCGATGCGGAGATTGAAGCTTGCTTTGAAGTAATGGCGGAGCTAAGACCGCATTTAAAGAAGCACCAGTTTTTGTCTACTGTGCGGAATATGGAACATGAAGGTTTTCTCCTAATTTATATAGCTACGGACAATATAGCTACGGACAATAAAGTTGTGGCTGCAGCGGGCTATCGTATCTGCAGTAACCTTTTTATGGGTAAGCATCTCTATGTTGATGATCTTGTTACTGCCAATGCTAATAGATCCTCGGGCTATGGCAAACGAATGATTGAGTGGTTGCGTGGCGAAGCCAAGGGGAGCGGTTGCAGGTTTTTTCATCTGGATTCTGGCACTCATCGTGGCAGAGCTCATAAGTTTTACTTTCAGGAAGGTTTTACTATAGCCAGTTATCACTTTAGTGAGGAGTTGTAATCATAATCACCGCCTATGTATTGGTAATGCTGAATATTATTTCAGTCGTTATCTGTTACCAGTTTGCCAAAAGCCGCGGTGGCAACGCGCGCTTCTGGGGCGGGCTGGCAGTATTTTTCAGCCCCTTTGCCATCCCTTTTGCCTTTCTGTCCAAGCCGAAAGCCGCGCCTAAAGAGTAGTTGAGGAAAGAGGCCTAGTGACACAGGTCTCGATAACACAGCTCTCGATAACACAGCTCTCTAAACTATCCCTGGGAGTCATTGTCGTATTTACTTTAAAAAAACCCAGAAACAAAAAAGCCCGCGCCTAACCTTTCAGTTAAGCGCGGGCTTTTTTTGCAAAGCGTCCCTAAAGTCCGAAGGACGCTTTAAACATAAAGAAGAACATAATCGAGAGTCCGGCACCAGCTGGTAGAGTCACCAGCCAAGACAGGAAGATCGATCCCACCATGCGTAGATCGATTGCGCCTATACCCCGCGCCAGACCAACGCCTAGTACCGCACCTACTAGTGTGTGTGTTGTGGAGATAGGCAGACCTGTTCCCGATGCAATAACCACGGTGGCTGCGGCACCCAACTCAGCAGCAAAGCCGCGACTGGGTGTCAGTTCGGTAATCTTGCGGCCGATTGTGCCCATCACTTTGTAGCCATAGGTGGCAAGACCAACAACAATACCTCCACCACCGAGCAACAATATCCACGGCGGCATAGAAGTGTTAGCGGTAATATCACCACCTGATGCGACAATGCTAACCACTGCAGCCAGAGGTCCAACGGCGTTGGCGACATCGTTGGAGCCGTGAGCAAAGGCCATACTACAGGCGGTGAAGATCATTAATACGGCGAACACACGCTCAACATTGGCAAAGCGGTTGTTGGCCTCTAGGCTCAAATCTCGTTTCACTCGGGTCAGCAAATAGCTGCCGAGAATGGCAACCAGTACACCCACTACTGATGCAATCATGGCGCTGTCGAGGAACGTCAGGGTCATGCCGTTATCTTTAAAGACGTGTTTGAGACCTTTGAGCAAGGTCACCATGGCAATCAAGAAGCCGACGAAAAACATATAGATGGGGATATAGCGTTTGGCTTTTTCGAAGGGATCTTCTTGCAGAAGGATCAAATGCTGAACGCTGCGGAACAGCAAGAACGAGAGCGTACCAGCCATGATTGGCGACACCAGCCAGCTCATCACGATGGTGCCGACCTTGCCCCAGTTCACCGCATCAGGGGACACGCCCACAGCGGCAAAACCAACAATGGCGCCGACAATCGAATGGGTTGTTGATACAGGCCAGCCTTTAAAGCTAGCGATGGCGAGCCAGGACCCAGCGGCTAACAGAGCCGATAACATACCAAACACTAGGTCTTCTGGTCGATCCTGAAAGATTGCCGAGTCGACTATGCCTTTGCGGATGGTGGAGGTCACTTCACCACCGGCCAGATAGGCACCCGCGAATTCGAACACCATGGCGATCATAATCGCCTGTTTAATGGTTAGGGCCTTGGAGCCTACCGAGGTGCCCATGGCGTTAGCCACATCATTGGCACCCACGCCCCAAGCCATAAAGAAGCCGCAGCAGGCTGCCAGTAGAATAAGGATGGTTCCATATTCAGTAAAAAATTCCATCGCACCGATTCCCGAGTTTGTTATCTTTTATGTAGTGACTATTTTTATATCGGTTATTTTGCGAGCAGCAATTCAACCTGATTGCCAATCATCTCGGCAGTGTCAGCCAATGCGCCGATTTGGTCAATAATGTTGTACATAAAAATTACATTGACCGGGGGCAAATCGGCTTCCAGATTAAACAGTTTCTTACGCAGCTTGAGTTCTTTTTTGTCGACCTTTTGTTCCTGAGCGGCGAGTTCGCGAATCAGCTTCTGAACAAACTTCACCTCGGAGCCAGCAAAACCTGTTTCCAATAGCTCGTCGAGCTCGTTGATAGCCCCATGGGCCTTTTCACAGGTCACAGTTGAGGAGCCAACGAAGCCGATAAAATCCGCGTGCAGGGCTTTGGGGATAGCCATCTGACGGCCGAGGATAATGCCGCAGATATCTTTGGTGAGATTGGCAATATTGTCCTGCTGGGTAATGATACTCAGCAGATCACCCCGAGAAACCGGCATAAACAGGCTCTTCGGCATATGCATGCGGAACTGTTTCTTGAGCTTGTCAGCGCTCTGCTCGTCGGCAGAGATCTGGTCAAACACCTCAGCGGCGGTAACCCAGTCATCGGCAAAGGTGGCATTCAAGAAGTCTTCCAATTTACTGACACATTTAATCACTTCCGCCATATGGTTCTGTATGGGCTTAATCGGTGACACACCGAAGATACTGGAGATTGAATTACTTAATGTCATTAGTGCTTCCTTTATGAAGATTTTATGCCGGCAAGTTTATACTGCTTTGTTCAAGCTTGCCCATATTGTTCACTGTGGCCGAGCCAGCGTGCGATAAGCGGATCCACGTTATCCGTGTATTCATGCAATAACACGATGGCCATGCGTTTAACCTCTGGCAACAGATGAGCGTCGCGCTGTAAATCGGCGATCCGAAACTGCATATCGCCAGTTTGGCGGGTGCCGAGAACTTCCCCTGGGCCGCGGATCTCAAGATCCTTTTCAGCGATCTTAAAGCCGTCGTTGGTCTCACGCATAATCTTTAGACGTGCAGCTCCATTGCCCGACAGCGGGGCACTGTAGAGCAGCACACAGTGACTGCTCTGGCTGCCACGGCCGACTCGTCCGCGCAGCTGGTGCAATTGGGACAGGCCCAGACGTTCAGAATTTTCGATAATCATCAGGCTGGCATTAGGCACATCCACGCCTACTTCAATAACTGTGGTGGCTACCAGTAGATTGATCTCACCGGCCTTAAAGGCCTGCATCATCTGGACTTTTTCCTTCGGCTTGAGACGGCCGTGAATAAGGCCCACAGAGAGCTCTGAGAGCAGCAACTGCAATTCCTGAGCCGTGGCCTCTGCGGCCTGAGCTTCGAGCACATCGGACTCTTCAATAAGGGTACAGACCCAATAGGCCTGACGACCATCCTGACAGGAGGCGCGCACGCGTTCTATTACATCGTTGCGGCGCAGTTCATTGAGCACCACGGTTTCTATAGGCTTGCGTCCTGGGGGCAGTTCGTCGATTACCGAGCAGTCCAGATCGGCGTAGGCGCTCATGGCCAATGTTCGGGGAATGGGTGTGGCTGTCATAATCAGCTGATGAGGTGTAGATCCCTCCTCATCGATTTCCGCGTCTATCACTGCGCCTTTTTTGCGCAAGGCCAAACGTTGATGGACGCCAAAGCGGTGCTGCTCATCAATAATGGTTAGGCCTAAATTATGAAACGTCACCGCCTCCTGAAACAGCGCATGGGTGCCGATAACAATTTGCGCGCTGCCATCGGCAATCGCCGCCAGCTGCACTTCTCGAGCTTTGCCCTTTAGCTTGCCTGTCAGCCAGGCGATACGGATACCCAGTGGCGCCAGCCAGGTTTCAAAATTGACTCTATGCTGTTCGGCGAGAATCTCTGTAGGCGCCATCAGCGCCGCTTGCATACCATTGGCCACTGCTTGCACAGCGGCCAGTGCGGCGACCACGGTTTTACCTGAGCCCACATCTCCCTGAATTAGACGCAACATAGGTATGGGTTGGCTGATATCGGCACTGATATCACTGACAACACGTTGTTGAGCGCCGGTGAGGGTAAAGGGCAGCTGGGCTAAAAAACGATCCGCTGCAGTCTGATCGGGCAGCAGTGCCGGTGCCGCCTGGTGCTGAATTTTTTGCCGCAGACGCAGCAGGCTTAAATGGTGAGCAATTAACTCTTCGCTGGCCAGGCGCTGTTGTGCTGGATGCTCTCCCTCGGCGAGTAGATTGATTGCTGTGCCCGGCGGCGGGTTGTGGAGCAGATGTAGGGCGTCGACTAAGGAATAATTGGAGTGACTATTAGCCAATTCCGCAGGTAGCCAGTCTTCAATGCTGTGTTGTTCCAGTAGCTTTAAGGCCTGACCGCAGAGATCGCGAATACGCTGTTGGGTCACGCCCTCGGTGGCTGGATAAATCGGTGTCAGGGTTTCGGCCAAGGCCGGTGGCTGCGCCTGATTGAGCAGCTGATATTCCGGGTGATACATCTCTAGCCCAGACTTTCCCCGGCGCACTTCCCCAAAGCAGCGCAGTTTGGTTCCTGGCTGCAAGCCCTGCTGCTGGGCCTGATTAAAGTGAAAAAAGCGCAGTGTCATCAGGCCGCTGTAATCCTGCACACGACAGACCAGGCTGCGACGGCGGCCAAAGACCACATCGCTGCCGCGGACTTCGCCTTCAATCACGACTTCGGTGAGCGGTTGCACGCCGCCGATGGCAGTAATTTTGGTGCGGTCTATATAGCGCAGCGGCAGATGAAAAAGCAGATCTTGAACCGTATAGAGGCCAAGCTTTTGCAGTTTGGCAGACAGCAGCGGGCCGACTCCGCGAAGCTTTTCGACGCCGATACTATGTAGTGAAAGGGAAGTCATTAGCTGAGTGTAATCCCGGCAAGGTTGCTGTCAACATTGGAGTGCTGGAAAAGCCCAATACTCAATTCACGTTAGAGTTTCACAACCGCTATACTGAGCGTCGATTGGTTGACCTTATCCGGTTCTGTAAGGGGCATTTAGCGACCTTTGAATTGGCACTGATGATAGCCAAAATACACCACATAGGAAACATCGATTGAAAATATTATTTGCCGGCTGTGGTGATATAGGCAGTCGCAGCGCATCCTGTCTAGCCGCTGATTTTGACTGCTTTGGTTTAAAGCGCAATCCACAGACCCTACCGGATTTTATCTCTCCTCTAGCCGGCAGCATGACCGATCTAGATCTTATGGTGGAAGTCTTAAATCAGGGCTTTGATGTAGTAGTAGCCACTTTAACCCCAGATGGATTTACCCCCGAGGCCTATCAGCGCGCTTATGTCGACAGCGCCAAAACACTGGCCAGCGCCATGTCCCTTGCAACAACCGTACCCAAGCTAGTGATCTGGGTTTCCAGTACTAGTGTCTATGGCAATTGCAACGGCGACTGGGTCGATGAGCAGTCCCCCACCACCGCACTAAGTTTTTCCGGTAAGTTACTACTTGAGGCCGAGCAACAGATCAGCGCCTTGCCTTGCCCCACAGTCATCGTGAGATTTTCCGGTATCTATGGCCCGGGACGCACCCGCATGCTCGATCAAATTATTGCCGGCAAAGGTCGTCCGGCACAGCCCGAGCAATGGAGCAATCGTATTTACAGTGAGGACTGTGCAGGAGTTTTGGCGCACTTGGTTCGGGCTTTTGATGCAGGCAAAGAACTAGAGAGCCTCTATATAGCGACTGACTGCGCGCCAGTGACCCAGCACGATTTACGTATTTGGCTGGCCGAGCAATTAGAGGTCGAGCTAAAGGATGAGATTGTTGAGCAAAAAGCCATTCGCCGCTGCAGCAACCAGCGGCTCTTAGACAGTGGCTATGAATTTCTTTACCCCAGTTATAAAGAGGGCTATCAATCGTTGATTGACACCCTACTTAAATAACTAAAATACCATCCATCTCAACCTGAGCACCTTTGGGCAATTCGCTGACACCAATGGCGGCACGTGCCGGATAGGGCTGTTGGAAATACTCCCCCATCACTTGATTCACTGCACCGAAATTACTCAGATCGGTAAGGAAGATATTGAGCTTAACGATATTGCTTAGATCGCCACCAGAGGCAGCGCAGACTTCACTGAGGTTGTCGAATACCTGACGGATCTGCACGCTGATATCACCCTCGACCAATTCCATGGTTTCAGGGATCAGAGGGATCTGCCCGGATAAGTACACAGTGTTATTGACCTTTACGGCCTGAGAATAGGTACCGATAGCGGCTGGGGCTTTGTCTGTATGAATTACGGCTTTATTGGTCACGATCGTCTCCGAAGGTTGTCTAGGTAGCTGTCAGTTTTTAACTCTGTAAATACGGCGAACCTGTTTTAGTCCCCGCGCCCGTCGCAGTATATCTGCCAGATGGATGCGGTCGCGAACTGTGAGTACTACGTCCACTATACTGGTAAAGGCGTCTTTTTCATCGACGCTGATCTGTTCGATGGTGGCGTCGGCTTCTGTCATGCGCGATGCCAATGCTGCAATAAAACCGCGCTCTGGGGTGATCTCAACTTTTAGCTCCACTGGGAATTCTCCCTTGGGCTTGTTCGACCAGCTCAGGGCCATGCACTTCTCGGGATTATTGCGAATCTCGGATAGATTACGGCAGGTCTCGAAGTGGATTACCAGCCCTTTACCCGGTGAAATATGACCGAGAATTGGATCGCCAGGAATCGGGTGGCAGCAGCGTGCATATTGCAGCAGCAGTCCATCAGAGGCATCGATCATAATCGGAAGAGTCGACTTCTTATTCTCTTCGACAGGCTTGCGCTTATTCTCTGGCACCAACACGTTGGCGACGGCAAAGGGCACGCGATTACCCAGGCCGATCTGCTGCAGAATATATTCAAAGGTCGAGGCGCCGGTATCTTTTAACAGGCGCTTGATCTGGGACTTTTTCAGTTCTTTGTAGCCTGTGCCGAGACGACTCAGGGACTGATCGAGCAGTCGTTTGCCCAGATCTACAGACTCGTCATGCTGCTGATTCTTTAGGTAGTGGCGAATGGCACTGCGCGCTTTCGCTGTGACCACAAAGTTTAGCCAGTTGGGGTTTGGCTGAGCCTCTGCGGCGCTGATAATTTCGACCCGTTGGCCGCTTTCCAGCTGCTCTGATAGCGGCGTTAGCTGACCGTCCACACGACAGGCAATACAGCTATTGCCCAGTCCTGTGTGCACGGAATAGGCGAAATCGATCGGTGTGGCACTGCCCGGCAGCTCGATAATTTTTCCGTTGGGGGTGAAGACGTAGACTTCATCCGGGAACAGGTCGGCCTTCACATGCTCAAGAAACTCCAGCGAGTCTCCCGCCTGCTGCTGCATTTCCAATAGACCCTGAATCCATCGTGCTGCCCGCCGTTGGTTGACGTCGGCTGTCTGTCTGCCCGCTTTGTATTCCCAATGGGCAGCAATACCGTAGCTGGCCATGGCTTCCATTTCCACGGTGCGAACCTGAACTTCAATAACCACCCCGTGCATGCCTACCAGCACTGTGTGCAGTGATTGGTATCCATTGGCCTTGGGTATGGCGATGTAATCTTTGAATTCGCCGGGCACCGGCTTAAACATATTGTGGATCATGCCGAGGGTGCGGTAGCAGTCGTCGACACTGGTGACAATTAGGCGGAAGGCGAAAACATCCATAATGTCGCGAAAGGAGCGTTTCTTCTCGCGCATTTTGCGATAGATGCTCCAGAGGTGTTTTTCTCGACTCTTGACTGTGGCCTCGACCTTTTCCTGGTCAAGGCGCACTTCCATGGACTGATGGATCTCAGCGACTACTTCTTTGCGATTCTTTTTCGCCGCTTTCATAGCTTCCCGCAGGCGTCGATGACGCAGGGGATACATGGCGGCAAAGCCAAGGTTTTCTAATTCGAGACGAATATCGTTGATGCCGAGGCGCTGGGCAATGGGGGCGTATATGTCCAGAGTTTCCCGGGCTATACGGCGACGCTTAGCTGGGGATAGCACACCGAGGGTGCGCATATTGTGCAGACGATCGGCGAGCTTAACCAAGACCACGCGAATATCCCGAGACATAGCCAGGGTCATTTTTTGAAAGCTTTCGGCCTGCTGCTCGGCCTTGGATTGGAATTCGATGCCGGTTAGCTTACTGACGCCGTCCACTAGGTCTGCGACTGGTCGGCCAAAGCGCCGACTGATCTGACCTTTGGTAACGCCAGTGTCTTCAATCACATCGTGGAGCATGGCAGCCATAAGGCTTTCATGATCCATATGCATATCAGCAAGAATATGGGCTACGGCGAGGGGATGCGTAATATAAGGGTCGCCACTTTGACGCAGCTGGCCCTCATGGCACTTTTCAGCAAAGACATAAGCCCGCTCGACACGGCGGACTTCTTTAACTTCGAGATAATAGGAGAGTTTGTCTAGCAGTAATCGCAGTGCCAAATGACTCTCTCCCTAATAGAGGCTAAAACCTTAGACAGTAGGTTCTTCTGGATCTGCTGGAGTCTCTGGTGCCATCGCTGCTTCAAGTGCGGCAGCCAGTTCGGCATCCGCAGTCGCTTCAGGCGTCACTGTTTCAGTTGCCACAGCGGCTTCAGGAGCCAGAGCGGCTTCGATTGCTGCAATAACGGCTGCATCAGCATCCATTTCTGGCTCTTCTTCAGATGCATCAAGAATTTCGTAGTCTTGGGGTTTCTCAGTAAGAATGGCAGCTGTAACTAAACCGGCTTCGATTTCGCGCAGCGCAATAACTGTTGGCTTGTCATTCTCTTCAGGAACCAGGGCAGGACGTCCGCCAGTGGCAATTTGACGTGCACGTTTGGAGCCAACCATGACCAGTTCAAAACGATTATCAACATGATCCAAACAATCTTCTACAGTAATGCGAGCCATTTTTATTCCGCCGGGGTAAATAATTTAAACTTTATTGCAGCCCAATGCTGCCGAGTCGCCCAGTTTACCTAAAGCGCGGGGCTACGACAATAAACTCAGGAGAATAACTTTCGCTTGAGCGGTGCCAGGACAATTCGCCGATGCGGCTCTAAGCTAAGAGGTCTGAGATCAAATCTTCCTGACCAGAAACCGGCAGGCGACAGTGTTGCGCGCTGACAATCGACATCATCTGCTGCAGAGCCGTATCAAAATCGTCATTCACTACCAGAAAGTCAGCTTCAACATAGTGGCTCATCTCTTCGGTAGCCGCGGCAACGCGCTTCTCGATTACCTCGGCATCATCCTGGGCACGCTTGTGCAGGCGTTCCCGCAGGGCCTGTTTTGATGGCGGCAGAATAAAAATACTGGTGCTTTCTGGGAACAGTTTGCGCACCTGGGCGGCACCCTGCCAATCGATTTCTAGAATCACATCTTCGCCGCTGGCCAAGGTGTCGGCGACCCACTGCTGTGAGGTGCCATAAAAATTACCAAATACTTCGGCGTGTTCCAAAAAGGCGCTCTGCCCGATCATCTCCATAAATTGTTCGCGGGAGGTGAAGTGGTAGTTCACCGCATCCACTTCGCCGGGGCGACGATCTCTAGTGGTATGTGAGATAGAGGCTTTGATATTGCTCATATTGTTGAGCAGTTCTGCGACCAAGCTAGTTTTACCGGCACCGGAAGGGGCGGAGATAATAAAGAGAATACCTGTTGCCATATTTTTTACGGTTCCGTTACCTGAAAGAACTGGAGGTTTTTGTGGAGTTTACAGCAGCGGGAAAATTATTCCAGATGCCCGCCCGTTTCACAGGCATTTTTATCTGCTCCCAATCCCGTGACAGCCTCGGCATCGAAGATTCGATTTAAACAGCCGGCGAGGCGTATTCCAGCCATCAGCAAGCGCTTCTTAATTAGGGGTTTGGTGCGATCTATATAGTGCTGATCAATAGTGACAGGCCCCTTTTGCGCAGGCTGACCAAACTCATAGACCTGTGCACGCAGTGTTTTCGATTCTGCAGCCCAGTCTAAAAAACTATCGCCCTGCCAGTTGCGCCGTTGCTGCGCAGTGGTTGTACCTATTAGAGCACTGTACTGATCCACTGTTAATTGCTCGTCTTGAATCAGACCGCTGTCCCAGACCCAGTGCAGGTTGCGACGTTTGTTCTTGCCCTGCCACTTGATCGATATGCGGTTGCCCCCGAGATCGTTGTAGCGGCCCACATGCAGTGGTTGGTGGATATCGCCAGCCAGGTGCATGAAAAACGCCAGTGCTTCGCGGCGTTTTTTGCTGCCTGTTCTAGGATCTTGCAGCTGTTTATAGGATGCATTTAATGCGCTGAGCACATCGCCCTTGCGGCTGCGGCGCAGATCGGCAAAGCGCTCTTGGTCTTTGATATTGATATAGTGCCAGGACTTGGTATGTGACCATTTCTGGTCGCCACGAATCTGATCTGGCCAGAGTGCCAGTTCCGTTAGCGGTTTACCGCCACTGAGCTGAGTCAGCGCAGCAGCGGTTTTTTTACTCAGATGATTTTCTGCAATGGTGACAATAATGCGGTGTCCATCGACACCAAATGCCAGGCTCTGGCCACTGCTCAACGCCAGCCAAAACACCACAGCAACAACAAGCCACTTTCTTGCTAGACCGGTAGAACCTATCGCTGAGGGGTAATTACTCAATATTTTGGATCTGCTCGCGCATCTGTTCGATCAGTACCTTCAATTCTACCGAGGCCTGAGTGGTCACGCCGGCTATGGACTTAGAGCCCAGAGTGTTGGCTTCGCGGTTGAGTTCTTGCATCAAAAAATCCAAACGTCGACCTATGGACTCTTTGCCTGTTAATACTCGGCGGATCTCGCTGATATGGGCTTCCAAGCGATCCAGCTCTTCGTCCACATCGGTGCGGTTGGCAATAATCACCATCTCTTGCTCAAGGCGATCTGCATCAAACTGCTCTTTCAGATCGCTGAGTTTTTGCTCAAGGCGCTTGCGCTGATCACTGAGGATCGAGGGTAGATGGTCACGGACAATAACCAGCTGTTGTTCGATGCCCATCAGTCGCTGCTCAATCATTTCCGCGAGTTTGTCGCCCTCGCGCTTGCGGCCTTCGAGAAGTTGCTCAACTGTGGCTCTATAGGTTTCGGTGGCGGCCTGGTGCAGAGCTTCGGCATCCACAGTCTGCTCCTGAAGAATGCCGGGCCAGCGCATAATCTCTAAAGGTGAAATAGGGGCCGGAGACTGCATTTCAGCGCCTATGGTCTCGGCCATGGTAATCATCCGCTTAGCCAGTTCCAAATCCGCTTCGAGACTGGCATCGACATTATTGAAGGCCAGTTGCAGTGAGCAGTCGACCTTGCCGCGGCTGAGCTTCTTGCGGGCGATTTCCCTGAGAGGCATCTCTATGGGACGCAGGCTGTCGGGAAGGCGAAAGCCGGTTTCCAGAAAGCGGTGATTAACAGAGCGCAGTTCACAGGTGACTGAACCCCAGCTGAACTCTGTGCTGCAGCGGGCAAATGCGGTCATACTCCGGGCCATGGTATCTCCAGTAGAAAAAATTACGGTGCGCCATGGTAACAAAGGCGGTCAACTGGTTGGTAGATTTGCTACACTTTGCGCCACTTTTATTTCAACAGCATTCGAACTAGGGAAAAACTATGACTCGACCCAGTGGCCGACGCCCAGAGCAACTCCGACAAGTAAAAATAACGCGCGATTTCACCTGTCATGCAGAGGGATCTGTGCTGATTGAATTTGGCAAAACCAAAGTTATCTGTACTGCCAGTGTAACGCCGGGTGTACCAAGATTTTTGCGCGGTAAAGGCGAGGGTTGGGTAACCGCGGAATACGGCATGTTGCCCCGCTCCACCGGTTCAAGAATGGATCGCGAAGCGGCACGTGGCAAGCAGGGCGGCCGTACCCAGGAAATTCAGCGCTTGATTGGCCGCTCACTGAGAGCTGCCGTGGATATGAAGAAACTTGGTGAGCACACGATCAATATCGATTGCGACGTTATCCAGGCTGACGGTGGTACTCGCACTGCTGCCATTACTGGCGCCTGCGTGGCCATGGTCGATGCGATCCGCCACCTGCAACGTAAAAAAGCGATTCTCGATGATCCCTTGTTAACCATGATTGCCTCAGTATCTGTAGGTATCTATAAGGGTACGCCAGTACTGGACTTGGATTATCCCGAAGACTCCAAAGCTGAAACTGATATGAACGTGGTAATGAACAGCGAGGGCGGCTTTATTGAAGTTCAGGGAACTGCTGAGGGAGCACCTTTTAGTGAGGAAGAGTTGAGCGCAATGTTGGCGCTGGCCAAACAGGGCATCGCCGATCTAGTGCGTGTGCAGAAGATGGCCTTAGCTCAGTAAAGAGCTCAATAAAGAGTTCAGTAATCAAAGGCCCAGCAAAGCAAAAATAATGGTAACGACAAATATTATGACAACTGAAAATAATTACAAAACCCTGTTTATCGACAATGGCCTGCGCAGTGGCGCACTCAAGTTTGGCGAGTTCACCCTCAAGTCTGGTCGTGTCTCGCCGTACTTTTTTAATGCCGGCCAATTTTACACAGGTCGTGCCCTGGCGGAATTGGGGCGCAGCTATGCCGCGGCCATTATCGAGTCAGGCATTGAGTTTGATGTTTTATTTGGTCCAGCTTATAAAGGCATTACCTTGGCAGCAGCGACTTCAATCGCCCTTGCCGATCACTATGATCGCGATGTGCCTTATTGCTTTAACCGCAAAGAGGCAAAGAATCACGGTGAGGGTGGCAGCATGGTCGGCGCACCCCTGGAAGGTCGCGTCTTAATTATTGATGACGTAATAACCGCAGGCACCGCGATTCGCGAAGTGATGCAAATTGTCGAGAATGCCGGTGCTACAGCTGCTGGTGTGGTGATTGGTCTGGATCGCAAAGAAAAGGGCAAATCTGAGCTGTCGGCGATTCAGGAAGTGGAGAGAGACTTCTCCATTCCAGTAGTGGGCATTGTCGATATTGGCGATATTACCGACTATCTGAAAACCAAGCCTGAGAACGATGCCCTGATTGCCGCTATTGAAGGTTACAGAGAAGAGTATGGTGTCTAGTTAAAACACTGTTAGTGCGGCACCGTTAAAAACGGCTCGCACTAACAGCTTATCTCTAAAGAAGATTACTCAAACATGGCGGCAGTCAACAACTGCCATTGTTCCTGCCAGTTCTGAGTTGGCTTAGTCTTAAACTGACTGCGCACAAATTGACTGATTTTTCCGTCGGCACTGCAGAGCATTAGGTTGGCTGCAGTGGCCACTGGCACCTGCAGTTTTAAGCCATCGCGAATTTCTGCTTCACGAAGTATCTGCTTGAGTTGTGATTCCAAGCGGTCGAAGAACTGTTGGACACGATCATGTAGTCGCCCTGTCTCGCCGGTCAGTGCATCGCCGTTAAGAATACGGGTGATACCCGGATTTTTTTCCGAGAACGCCAGCACTAAGCTGAGGATGCGATAGCACTGATTGATTGGGTCTGGCTCGTCACTGACAATACCGCGCACCCGGGCGAAAATGGTCTCATCAATAAAGTCGATCAGTCCCTCATACATGCGAGTTTTACTGGGGAAGTGCCTATATAGAGCAGCTTCAGAAACCCCCACTTCAGCGGCTAGTGCCGCTGTGGTAATACGTCCACCACCTGAATGTTCAAGCATACGAGCTAGGGCCTGGAGAATTTCTTGGGCGCGGGTACCGGGTTTTTTAGCCATTAGGCGCTTTCCTCTTCACTGTTGTCACAGTTTGTTATTAGGGTGCCGACGCCTTCGTCGGTAAAGATTTCTAGCATGACGGCATGTTCTACTCGGCCGTCGATAATGTGGGCGCTGTTTACGCCAGCTTTAACGGCATCTAGTGCACAGCGTATTTTCGGCAGCATACCACCGTAAATGGTTTCGTCGGCAATCAGTTCATTGACGCGGTTGGTGGTCAGGCCGGTGAGAATTTCACCGCTCTTGTCTTTTAGGCCGGCGACATTGGTCAGCAGTATCAGTTTTTCAGCGCCCAGCACTTCGGCCATTTTGCCGGCTACTAGATCGGCGTTGATATTGTAAGAGGAACCGTCTTGACCCACACCGATGGGCGCTATTACGGGGATATATCCGCCATCCACTAACATGTTGATCACGCTGGTATCAATTGAGGCCACTTCACCCACCTGGCCTATATCGATAATTTCAGGCGCCGACATATCTGGAGTCTTGTGGGAGACCACCAGCTTTTTGGCCCTAATCAGCTGACCATCTTTGCCGGTGACACCAAAAGCTCTGCCGCCTGCGGCACTGATCATATTGACGATTTCTTTGTTTACTGTGGCACCGAGGACCATCTCTACAACGTCCATGGTCTTACTGTCGGTGACTCGCATACCGTCAATAAACTTTGATTCGATGGATAGACGCTCAAGCAGTTCGCCGATCTGTGGGCCGCCGCCATGAACCACTACTGGGTTGATGCCAACCGCTTTCATCAGGACTATATCTCGTGCAAAGCTGAGTTTCAGCTTGTCGTCGCCCATGGCATTGCCACCATATTTTACGACTACGGTCTTACCCGAAAAGCGCTGGATATAGGGTAGTGTGCGAGCGATCACTTCTGCTGTGGTTTTGGCTTCTGTGCTAGTTAATGACATATTAAATAGTTTCTTTTATGTTGTTGATAAAGGGCGACAGCTCTTTGCGGAATACTTCCTTGACCTCGGCCATGGCGTCTTCGTCGTCAGCTTCAAATCTCAGTGTTAGGTTTGCTGAGGTATTTGACGCTCGAATTAGCCCCCAGGCAGTCGGGTATTCTACACGTAATCCGTCGAGACAGATGACATGGGCCTGAGGGAATTGGCAGCCGGCCGAGAGGGTTTTCATAAGCTCAAATTTTTCCTCTTCAGGCACTGGCAGCAAAATCTCAGCGGTAGAGACACTGGTCTCCAGTTCGTCGATAACTTGGTCTAGGGTTTGCTGCCGCTGGCAGAGAATTTCTAGCAAGCGCACTGCTGCATAGAGTCCGTCATCAAACCCACGCCAGCGGTCATTAAAGAAAATATGACCGCTGAATTCGCCGCCCAGAGGGGAGTTGTTGTCGTGGACCTGCTTTCTTACATGGGCATGGCCAGTTTTGCACATCACCGGATTGCCGCCGTGGCGACGAATAATATCCGCTAGGCGACTGCTGCTCTTAACGTCGAAGACAATATCTGCGCCGGGCTGGTGGGCCAATACATCTCTGGCGAAGATCATCATCAGCTGATCGGGCCAGACGATTCTTCCGCGACCAGAGATAACCACCACGCGATCACCGTCGCCATCAAATGCTAGGCCCAGTTCGGCTTGCTGGTCGATCACGTGGCGCTGCAGGTCTACAAGATTTTTTTCATCTGCTGGATTCGGCGGGTGATTTGGGAATGAGCCATCGATATCACAGTAGAGTGGGAAGGCCAGGCAACCAAGGCGGTCAAACAGTTGCGTTGCAATGGGTCCCGGTACGCTATTGGCGCCGTCGACGACCAGTTTAAAGGATTTTTCCAGTCTGCTGATGTCGACAATATGATCGAGATATTGGGAGACTATGTCGGCTTCCACCAGGCTTCCCATGCTCTCAGGGGGCTTATCGAGATGCAGATTTTCGTCACGCATCATAGGGATCAATTGCTGCAGCGTTTCTCCGGAAATAACCTGATGTTGAAGAATGATTTTAAAACCGTTGTAGGTGGCTGGGTTATGGCTTGCGGTGACCATGATGCCATTGCCACTCTGGGTGCCATGGTGCACGGCAAAATTCAATGCTGGTGTGGTGATTTCGCCTAGGTCGATAACATTGCAGCCGCAGGCCACTAGGCCGTCCTTAAGGGCCGCAGCCAGGCGCGTTGAACTCAGGCGCGCATCGCGACCTACGTAGACTGAATGCTTTGGAGTATTCTCTATTGGAGGTTCTAATGGCGAGTTTGCTAAAGGCTCTTTTATAGGATTTGCTAAAGGCTCTGCTGGAGTATTGCATATCAAAGCGCCCAGCGCTCGGCCAAGACTCTTGGCGAACTGAGGGGTTATCTCGCTGTAGGCCAGACCGCGAATATCATAATCGCGAAACACCAGCTCCGGAATATGGGCCGGGCTGAGATGTTCTCTTTCTTTTACTAGATCCATTTTAAGTGGCAACAGGCTGGCTTTGTTGGCGAGGCACTCGCTAACCGAGCTGCTCAGTTATAGCGGCGACAATATCGCGAGCCAGTTGCGTTTTGCTCCTTATACTAAAGGTCTTGCTGGTGTCTGCGCTGATCCACCAAGCTTCATTATTATCACTGTTAAAGCCCACATCGCTGCGGGACACGTCGTTGGCGACTATGGCGTCGAGGCCTTTACGCTCAAGCTTGCCTCGCGCATAGTTCTCTATATCCTGAGTCTCTGCGGCAAAACCCACGACAAATAGGTTTTTATATTCACTGGCTGCGGCACTGACAATATCCACATTCTTTTCCAGCTCAAGGGTTATGACATCTGCGTGTTTTTTCATTTTCTGGGTGGCAACAGTTACTGGGCGGTAATCCGCCACTGCAGCTGCTGCAATCAGAATATTGGCATCGGCGCAGGCGCTCATGGTGGCGCTGTGCATATCGGCGGCAGAAATCACTGGGATTACTAAGCAGCGTTCGGGTGGCTCGAGATTGACCGGTCCAGAGATCAGTGTGACCTCTGCGCCAGCTTCAATGGCAGCCTCGGCTAGCGCATAACCCATTTTTCCGGAACTGTGGTTGCTGATATAGCGCACCGGATCAATTGCTTCGCGAGTGGGTCCGGCGGTAATCACTAGCTTCTTACCACTCAACTGCAGTGAGGCAAAACAGCCGGCAACTTGCCCAACCAACATGTCAGGTTGCTGCATACGCCCGAGGCCAATATCGCCGCAGGCTTGGATACCGCTGTCGGGGCCAAATATTTTCACTTGGCGCTGACTGAGTTGTTCAATATTGGCTGTGGTGGCCGGGTGCGACCACATGCCTTGGTTCATGGCCGGAGCCACGGCGACTATTGCCGGCGTCGCCAAATAGATGGCATTTAACAAACTGTTGGCGCGGCCATGGACCATGGTGGCGATAAAGTCGGCTGTAGCTGGCGCGATCAAAACCAGATCCGCCCAGCGCGCCAATTCAATATGGCCCATACCGGCTTCAGCTTCTGGATCGAGCAGGTCGGCATGCACTGGATGACCTGAGAGCGCCTGTAATGTCAGTGGGCGAATAAACTCTTCGGCACCTGGCGTCATCACCACGCGAACCTCCGCGCCGGCGTCCTGCAGTCGCCTGACAACTTCGGCACTCTTGTAAGCAGCGATGCCGCCACTGACGCCAACTATTATTCGTTTGTTTGAAAGGGTGCTCATTAATCGTCCGGACAGCTCAAATAAAGCCTGTAAGATAGCATTAAGAACAGAATTTCTGTAGCAATAAATAAGGACTTACTATGGCTATAAGCCACTGGCCGGAGCACGAACGGCCGCGAGAGAAGTTAATTCTTCGGGGGGCGTCGGCACTTTCTGACGCTGAATTGTTGGCAATCTTTCTGCGCACTGGACTGCCGGGAATCACCGCAATTGATCTAGCGCGAAATCTACTCAAGGAGTTTGGCGGCCTCGGCCCGCTTATCAGCTCTGACCAGGCGGCCTTTTGCAAGGCCAAGGGTGTCGGCACTGCAAAGTATGTTCAGCTCAAAGCCTCTATTGAACTTACCCGCCGTTATCTAAAAGAACAGCTTGAAGGTCAGCCCGTGTTTACCAGTCCGGAAAAGGTCAGCGACTATCTGTCAGTGCAGATGCGCGATTACAAGCGCGAAGTGTTTATGATGCTGTTGCTGGATAGCAAGCATCAATTGATTGATACCCATGAGCTATTTCAGGGCACCCTGGATGCGGCCAGTGTTCATCCCCGGGAAGTTGTGGCTCGCGCTCTGCGGAAAAATGCGGCGGCGGTGATTGTTGCCCACAATCATCCGTCGGGATTGGCTGAGCCAAGTCAGGCGGATATTGATATTACTCGGCGCCTAAAACAGGCACTTAATCTGGTTGAGATTCGTTTGCTCGATCATCTGGTTATTGGCCGTGGTGAGGTCGTCTCTCTGGCTCAGAGAGGTAAATTATGAGCTTATGCCAATTAAATCCGTCAATAGCCACTAATCCGGCAATTTGATTTGATTCAGATAGGCCTTTCTGGTATAAATTGCGCCCCTTTGCGGGAGGGTCCTGCAACTAGGGTTAGATATCCAGAATTCACGTGGTGAGCGGATTACGATTTGGTCATCACAATTGCAATCAGAGGCAGTAGAAATGTCCAGAGTATGTCAAGTCACAGGCAAGCGCCCAATGGCTGGAAACAATGTATCTCACGCGAAAAACAGAACACGTCGACGCTTTGAGCCAAACCTTCACTCCCACCGTTTTTGGGTTGAAGGTGAAAAACGCTTTGTTAAGCTTCGTGTATCTACTAAAGGTATGCGCATCATTGACAAAAAAGGTATTGAAATAGTTTTGTCTGAGCTTCAGGCTCGTGGACAGAAGGTCTAAGGAGACTACTGATGGCTAAATCAGCGAGAGAAAAGATTCGTTTGGTATCCAGTGCTGGCACTGGACACTTTTACACTACAGATAAAAACAAGCGCAATATGCCTGAGAAAATGGAGATCAAGAAGTATGATCCTACTATCCGCAAGCATGTGATCTATAAAGAAGCCAAAATTAAGTAAGCGGCCTCTAGCTTGTCGAAAAATCCTGCCGGTTGGTGGGATTTTTTTTGCCTGGCGCTTTTTATATGCGCTTTCTCGCTCGTGCGCTTGCTTTCTATATGCGCCTCCCAGCTCTCAACATCCACTTCCTCGCTTTGGTTCGCATTTAGTCGAACTCAGTGCGTAGCTACATCCTCGCTGTGGCCTGCGCTTTCTTGCAGGCATAAAAAAACCCGATAATTTCTTATCGGGTTTTTCATAATTTACTGATTCTACCCTAAGGCGTGATCAGAAATTAATCGGCAACTACGTTCTCAGCTTGAGCGCCTTTCTGACCTTGAGTAACTTCCATCGTTACCGCTTGGCCTTCTTTCAGAGATTTGAAACCATCAGCTTGGATTGCGCTGTGGTGAACAAATACGTCACCGCCGCCTTCTTGCTCGATGAAACCAAAACCTTTACTGTCGTTGAACCACTTAACAGTGCCAGAAACTCTATCCGACATAACTAACCTCACTTATAAAAAAATTGTGTACCGTTTAAGGCATTTAAAATATCCAGCCTCGTAACGGGGCTAGCCTACACTTTTAAATTGCTGATTTTACTAAATGTAAAACCCATCCGATAAAAGCATTACTGTTTCAACAGACACTAAAGTGTGCAACCGTCAATTCAGACCGCGCAGTGTATTGGGTTTTTCTTGATTTGGCTAATATTTGCACGACCTTTCATCAAATAAACCGCTATTTTGATCAATTTTTAACCATTTTTCATGATTTAGGGCAAGGTTGAGGGTCGAAATCGCGAAGCTAGTCGTTTTTTTCTGTCTGAGCCATACTTTATGGCCAGCTTTGTTGAGCACTTCTGGAGAGGTTGTAGAGTACTTTTTGGGGTCAAAAATGCTCTTTCAGCTCCGCATACGGATCTAAATTGAGAACTCGATGATATTATTCCGGCCTTAGAGCAGGCGACAAACCACACTCGTTTATTTCTATCTATCGTTTACCGGTCAAAAGGATCAATCCAAATGTTACCCCAGCCGATTGTTGAGCAACTAATAGCCATTGTTGGCGAATCTCGGGTACTGCTCGAAGCAGACGATTTACAGCGCTTTGGTATTGATCGCACCACAGTGTGGCAAGCGGCACCCTGCGGGGTGGTTTTGCCGGAAACAGTGGAAGAGGTGCAGTGTATTGTGCGCCTCGCCAATCAATGCAATTTGGCTATTGTGCCCTCGGGTGGGAGAACTGGCCTCAGCGGCGGTGCTGTGGCAAAGGACGGCGAGTTGGTAGTGGCCCTTGATCGTATGAATCAGGTTATTGAATTTAATCCTATGGATCGCAGTGTCACAGTGGGTGCTGGCATGATCACCGGACAGTTACAGCAATTTGCCGAGGAGCAGGGGCTCTTTTATCCAGTGGACTTTGCCTCCTCTGGGTCCAGTCAGATTGGCGGCAATATAGCCACCAACGCCGGCGGCATCAAAGTGATTAAGTACGGTATGACCCGCAATTGGGTTGCCGGCCTTAAAGTGGTCAACGGTGCCGGGGATATTATCGACCTCAATAAAGGCCTGGCGAAAAATAATACCGGCTACGATCTGCGCCACTTGTTTATTGGCTCAGAGGGAACTTTAGGGTTGGTCTGTGAAGCGACTATTCAGCTGGCGCGGGCGCCGCTGGAATCATCAGTGATGGTGTTGGGGATTGAAAACTTTGCCGAGATTGTCGATGTGCTGGCCTGCTTTAGTCGCGATCTGGATCTCACTGCCTTTGAATTTTTCTCCCAGCAGGCCCTCGATAAAGTTGTGGCTCACCGTGGTCACGCCGTGCCGTTTCAAACAGAGACTGCTTTTTATGCACTGCTCGAGTTTGAGCACAGCAGCCCAGAGGTTGTGGATAAGGCTATGGCATTGTTTGAGCACTGTGTGGACGTAGGTTGGGTAATGGATGGTGTTATCAGCCAAAGTTTGTCTCAGGCGAAAAGCCTGTGGAAATTGCGCGAGGATATATCCGAGACTCTCTGGCAATGGCAGCCCTATAAAAACGATATCTCTGTGCGCATCTCGCGCATGGCTGATTTTCTTGGCGAGGTTGAGCAGTTAGTTATGGACCAGTATCCGGATTTTGAAATCATCTGGTACGGCCACATAGGTGACGGCAATTTACACCTTAATATCCTTAAGCCAGAGGTTTTTTCAGTAGATCAGTTCAACAGCAAATGTGTTAATGTCAGCGTTGTGATTGGCCAGCTATTGGCAAAATATGAAGGCAGTGTTTCCGCTGAACACGGAGTTGGGTTACTGAAGAAAGATTACCTTCACTACTCCCGATCAGCAGTCGAAATGGATATGATGCGTAGTATTAAGCGAGCCTTCGATCCCAACCATATTATGAATCCGGGCAAATTGTTTGACTGTTGATTAGCCTTTTGATTATAGAGGGCTACTACAAGCCCCTAAGCTAGAAGAGTAAATCCCATGATCATCAATGATGACGTTACCGACTCGGAGTTTCTCGATCCCTCGTTAGCAGAGCGCAAAAATCTCGCGTTCCTAGTCTATATATTGCAGGGCTTCGGTTTCCTCACTGGAGGATTAACCTGGATTGCTGCGATGATGGTCAACTATATAAAGCGTGACAGCGTTCGAGGCACCTGGCTGGAAACCCATTTTCGCTGGCAGCTGAATACCTTTTGGTATGGTTTGCTGTGGTGGATAGTGGGTCTAGTATCCTGGCTGTTGTTGCTGGGCTGGCTGGTCTGGGGGATTCTCACTCTGTGGGCAATTTACCGAGTGGTTAAAGGCGCACTGCTGCTTAACGACAATAAGTCAATTATCTTCTAACTAGCTTGTAATATTAGCTCGTCCTCTTAATCTCGCCCTCTTTTCTCACCCTCTTATTTGTCTTAAGGAAACTCAATGTCAGATTACATCCATATTGTCGATGGCACCCCCGCGTCATTGCCTCTAGGCAAAATTGTCTGCGTCGGCAGAAACTATGCCGATCATGCAAAAGAGCTCAACAATCCCGTTCCCACAGAGCCTGTACTGTTTATGAAGCCGAGCACGGCACTGGCGGCTCTAGATGGGCCTGTGGCAATTCCCACCGCCTGGGGCTCCTGCCACTTTGAAGCGGAGATGACGATTTTGATTGGCCAGCCTTTAACCAATTGCTCTGAACAGCAGGCAGCTGACGCCATTGTCGGTATTGGCATTGCGCTGGATTTAACTCTGCGTGATTTACAGGCTGAGCTTAAACAGAAAAGTCTGCCCTGGGAAAAAGCCAAGGCTTTTGATGGGGCCTGTCCCACATCCGCATTTGTTACAGCGCCGCTGGAGGAGTTGCAGAATCAGCAGATTCAGTTGCGTCAGAATGGCGAATTAAAACAGGATGGCAACAGTGTCGATATGTTGACACCTGTGTTGCCGCTGCTGGTCTATATCAGCCAATTTTTTACTCTGCAGCCAGGTGATATTGTACTCACAGGCACCCCCGCTGGGGTTGGGCCTTTGAGCTTAGGTGATGAGCTGCAGTTGAGTCTGTCGAATAAAATCAATCTATCCACTACTATAATAAAAAGACTTTAATATGAAATTAGCCCCAGGAATCTACAGGCATTACAAAGGCAATCTCTACGAAGTGATTGGCGTCGCCAAACACAGCGAGACAGAGGAAATGATGGCAGTTTACAAAACACTCTATGGCGATTTCAGTCTCTGGGTTCGCCCTCTGACTATGTTTATGGAAACCCTTGAGGTTGAGGGTAAAACTGTTGCCCGCTTTGAATTTATTGAGGCCACTGCTTAGCCATGTTGATTATCACCGCTGGCGTATCGATACCTGATAGCGAAATTGAGCTGTCGGCGGTGCGCTCGCAGGGTCCTGGCGGGCAGAACGTCAACAAAGTCTCCTCGGCGATTCATCTGCGCTTTGATGTGAAGCAATCATCCCTGCCGGAGTTATTTAAGCAGCGACTGTTAAGGCTAAGCGATCAGCGCATCTCCAAAGAGGGGGTGATTGTGATCAAGGCGCAAACCACCCGCAGTCAGGAAAAAAATCGTCAGGAAGCACTGGATCGCCTGGTGCAGTTGCTGGTTGAAGTGAGCTACACGCCAAAGGTTCGCCGACCCACGAAGCCGACCAAGGGGTCCCAGCGTCGGCGCATGGATAAAAAGACTCAGCACGGCAAGCAGAAGTCCCTGCGTTCGAAAGTCTCTCCAGACTGAGCCCATCAGTGTAAACTCCGCGCAACTCAGTTAATGGTTGTCCTAATGTCCGAATCGAAAAATCACCCCTTTGATAGTCTTAGCCCGGATCTGTTGATAGACGCCGTTGAGAGCGCCGGTTTTGTCAGTGACGGACGTCTATTGGCACTGAATAGCTATGAAAACCGTGTCTATCAGGTGGGCATCGAAGACGAGACGCCGATGATCGCCAAGTTCTATCGTCCGGATCGTTGGAGTCGTGAGCAAATTCTTGAAGAGCATGAATTCTGTTTTCAGCTGGTGGATCAGGAATTGCCCGTGGTGCCACCCTGGTGTGACGCCAGCGGCAATAGTCTGAGTGAGTTCGGAGGCTTTAGCTTTGCGTTGTTTCAGCGTAAAGGCGGTCGCGCGCCGGAGCTGGATAATCTCGACAACTTATTTATTCTCGGCCGCTTGATGGGTCGCATTCACGGCATCGGCGCGACCAAGCCGTTTAAATATAGGCCCAAGTTAGATAGCAAAGCCTTTGGCTGGAATTCCTATAAGCTGATAAGCGAACAGTTTATTCCCGAAGGCCTGCGTCCGGCCTACGATTCTCTGGCCTTGGATATTATGAAAAAAGTTGAGGAGATTCTGGCGGATTACGGCGAGATTAATCATATTCGTGTCCACGGCGACTGCCACTCTGGAAATATTCTGTGGCGCGATGACAATCCCCATTTTGTCGATTTTGACGACGCCCGCATGGCGCCAGCGATCCAAGATTTATGGATGCTACTGTCTGGGGACCGTCAGGAGCAAACCCTGCAAATTGCCGAGCTAGTGGAAGGTTATAGCGAGTTCTATGACTTTGATGTGCGCGAGCTAAAGCTTATTGAAGTGATGCGAACATTGCGGATTATGCACCACAGTGCCTGGATCGCTAAGCGTTGGACAGACCCGGCTTTTCCCCGGGCCTTTACCTGGTTTAATACGCCGCGCTATTGGAGCGAGCATATTCTGCAGCTGCGCGAGCAGTTTGCCGCGCTACAGGAACCGCCAATTCAATTGATGCGTTAGAACCTTTTATGGCGGGCCGTCTGCTTTCGACTGGTAGCTACCAGCTGTAATTAACGCCTATGGTCAGCTGGTTGTCGGAAGAGCGCGTCCCCAGTGGAGGCTGATTATCATAGGTCCACTCCAGCTTGAGCTCGGTAAACAGATTTGCCACCACCGGCACTTTTAACCCGATGTCGGCATTGAGTTCCGAATCACTCATATCGGTCAGGGCTATCAACAGTCCATGGCGATGGAAAATCTCCATGTTGTTGCCCAGCATACGTCGATAGTCCGCTGCCCAACTCCAGGTAAGGCGACTGTCTGAGGTTTGATCTGTTAAGTCTTCACTGATCCACAGAAAACCGGTCTCTGCTGATAGCGAGGTGATTTCCGAATCCCAAAACTGGCGACCTATTGCGCTACCTACAGAGTAGAACTGATCGATCAAGCGGTCATCATTGGCTCCCCAAGACAGGTCGTTACTCCAGAACCACTTATCCTGGAAAAACCAATCGACACCGTAGCCGAGGTCATATTGTTCTGCGGGTCTTGAGCCGTCGAGGCTATGGCTTTCAAAATTGATTTCAGAACTATGGCGAAAATCACCGTCACGCCACTCCACATCGCCGTCGAGATCCCAGTCTTCACGTTTGATATTGCCGCTGGAATAGCCGCCAGTAAAGGACAGGTCGCCATTGTAGGTGTTGCTAAATATTACTGCAGTGGGGGCATCTAGGGCTGCGCCATTAAGGGTCTCAATGCGCACCTTGTCTATGGCCAACAGACCAAAGTTGTCTGACATCCAAAGTACCTGATCCTCGGTTTTTTCCTGCATTGTTCCGTTAATCACATCGCCATTGGTCAATGCCAGTTGATCGGCGAGGCTGACTGCGGACGATGAGAGTAAAACTAGGCTAAAAAACGATCTTATAGCCGAAGACATGTGCTGCATAAACAACTCCTGTAATAGTGGTGAGGGCTGGCTCGAGGTCCTTTTTATGGGCCGGTATTTTACACTTTTAAATCTTGTGGTCATTAGTTGTGAAAATATCTTTATCTTTTTGCCTGTTCATCAGTAAAATGCCGGTCTAGAGACTGTGGTCTTAAAGACCGTCTTGAGCATGGTCTTGATTTTATTAATTTTATTGAAGCGTTTCGGGAGAGAACTTAATGAGCGAGTTTCCAGCAGAATTGAAATACGCCAGCAGTCACGAGTGGACTAGATTGGAAAGCGACGGTAGCGTTGTTGTCGGGATTACCGACCACGCTCAGGATGCCCTTGGCGATGTGGTTTACATAGAGCTGCCCGAAGTGGGCGCCCATGTTGACGCCGGTGCTGAAGTTGCGGTGATTGAGTCGGTGAAAGCGGCCTCGGATATTTACTCTCCGGTTACAGGTGATGTCACCGAAATTAACCCGGCCCTTGAAGATGAGCCAGAAGCGGTAAACAGCTCGCCCTACGGCGATGGTTGGTTATTCCGCGTTATGCCTACAGATGCAGCTAGCATGGGCGATCTGATGGATGCCGATGCTTACGCGGCCTCTGTAGAAGAGTAAGTTATAAAAGAAACAATAGCGTAAAGCGGACCAGGCATTTTGCCAGTTGCTTAAATCCCGGCTCTAAACAGGTCGGGGTTTTTTATGCCTGGCTCGAATGCCCTGCTAGACGGTTCTGCTCGAATGCTTTTAATCCCGCAGCGAGATAATCTGCCAGTGTTTTTCTTCAGCGACTTCTTGTAGTGCCGGGCAGGGATCTACAGCCACCGCATGGTCAACTTCCAGCAGCAGGGGCAGATCATTGATCGAGTCGCTGTAAAACCAACTGCCTTCAAGTGTCTCACTCTGCTCTTTAAGCCAGACATTGAGTCGCACTACCTTGCCTTCTTTATAGGTGGGCACACCCTCAACCTTGCCGCTATAACGGCCGTCGACGATTTGCGCATCCGTAGCCAAAATCTCAGTCACGCCGAAGCTGTGGCAGATTGGCTCGACAATAAAGCGATTGGTGGAGGTAATAATCAATAGTCGATCGCCAGCGTCGCGGTGCTGTTGCAGCAGAGCCTGAGCTTTAGCCAGTTGCATGGGTTCAATGACCTGCTCCATAAAGCGCTTATGCAGTTCAGCCAGCTCCGCCATGGACATTTCAGTCAATGGCTGCAGAGAAAATTCTAAATAGGCAAAAATATCCAAACTACCGGCGACGTAATCAGCGTAGAATTGGTCGTTCGTTTTCTTAAACTGCTGGGCATCAACAAGTTGCTCAGAGACTAAAAATTCGCCCCAGCTGTGATCGCTGTCACCAGAGATCAATGTGTTGTCGAGGTCGAAAATAGCCAGTGCCATAACTTAGAGTCCAATTGGGTTTTAGCCCGAGAGGATAACCATAGCGCATGGTTGTCTCAAGAGAAAATTGCCGAGGACGGCAGACTATGGAACAATGCTGCAGCGTTAGTGCTTGTATAAAAGGGTGTATTTGAATTGGTTGATAAGGATGGTTATCGCTCCAATGTCGCTATTGTTATAGGTGATGGCAACGGCCGCCTATTCTGGGCAAAACGCGTTGGCCAACAGGCTTGGCAGTTTCCCCAGGGCGGCATAGATCACGGCGAGTCCGTTGAGGATGCACTCTATCGCGAGCTCTACGAAGAGGTCGGGCTCAAGTCTGACGATGTAAAAATTCTCCAGCGTTCCAAGCGCTGGCTGCGCTACAACATTCCCGAACAGATGCAGCGCAAACACTCAAAACCTCTGTGTATCGGCCAAAAGCAGCGCTGGTTTTATCTGCAGATGACCTGTGATCCTGCGACCGTTCGCTTTGATACCAGTGGCACCCCTGAATTCGATGATTGGCAATGGGTCAATTACTGGTACCCAGTCAATTCGGTTATCTCCTTTAAGCGCACTATCTACCGCAACGCATTGCAGGAATTTTCCTCCGCCAATGCTCGCTTGCAGCACTCATTACCTTCTAAGGGCCTTTAACTATGTTGGCGTCCCTGCGCAATATAGTGCAAGAAGTTAACAGCGCCCGCAGTCTTGGGGAGGTGCTGACGATTATCGTCAAAGAAGTGCGCTCAGCTATGCAGGCGGGTGTCTGCTCGGTCTATCTATTTGACGAATCCGACCAACGCTATGTGCTGATGGCCACCGAAGGCCTGCGGCAAGAGTCCATTGGCAATGTGCGTCTGGCCATGCGCGAGGGCCTGGTGGGCCTGGTCGCTGCCCGAGAAGAGCCACTCAATTTAAAAGACGCCGACAAGCATCCAAACTTTGCCTATTTCGAAGAAACCGGCGAGAGCCCCTTCCACTCATTTTTGGGTGTGCCAATAATTCATCACCGCAAGGTGCTTGGTGTGTTGGTCTTGCAGCAGGAAACCCAACGACGCTTTGAGAGTGAAGAAGAAGCCTTTGTGGTGACTGTCTGTGCCCAGCTGTCCGGTGCAATTGCCCATGCGGAAGCCACAGGCGCACTGCGTCAATTGGCCTCTGCTGGGGGTGGCAGGCTTCGCGAGGCGTTGTTTCGCGGCATCCCCAGTTCCCCTGGTGTGGGTATTGGCCGGGTCGTATTGGTTGCCCCGACTGCAGATCTCAAATCTGTTCCCGAGCGCTTTGCCACTGACACGCCCGCAGAGATAGAAGTCTTCCGCACTGCGCTGGAGTCGGCCAAAGACGATATGCGCAATCTCAGCAAAGGGCTTGAGGGCAAGCTTAGCTCGGAAGAGATCGCGCTGTTTGATATCTATATTCGCATGCTTGATGACCACTCCCTGGGTGGAGAGGTGATCGCAGCCATAGTTGAGGGCCAGGCGGCTCAGAGCGCCTGGAGCTCAGTGATCCTCAAGCACGTGCGCACCTTCCGCAAAATGGACGATCCCTACCTTCGAGAGCGCGCCGCCGACGTCAATGATTTGGGCCGCCGTGTACTGGGTTATTTACAGCGCAATGAAAAAAATACCCAGCCCCTGCCGCGACGGATTATTTTGGTCGGCGAAGATCTCTCTGCCTCGGCCCTAGCCGATATTCCTGTAGAC
>Ga0209815_1000052_pt1 | contig 80774 bp, 73 predicted proteins | sample CoawatmetaG00DNA_FD_187507 | JGI IMG/M metagenome (GOLD analysis project Ga0209815, IMG submission 187507) | Marine microbial communities from the West Antarctic Peninsula - Coastal water metaG002-DNA (SPAdes) (version 2) | ecosystem: Environmental > Aquatic > Marine > Coastal ...
AAAACCGGTTTTTTTCTTATTCCATTTATAGTCAGGAAAACAATTCTGAAGATGCTTTTGGTCGTATTGATTCTAGTTTTATTCGCTTTGTTTTAAATCAACATTCTGATTTTTCTTTTGATAAAATTTATTTGTGTGGCCCTGAAGAAATGATTAAAAGCAGCACTAATACTCTTATAGAAGAGGGAAATAAAAAAGATAATATAATTTTTGAGCTGTTTTATTCTAAACCAATAGCAGAATTGGCGGAATCAAGTGGCGCTCATGCCAAAATTCATTATGATGAGGAAATCTTTGAAGTTAATGTTCCTGAGAACATGACTATTTTAGATGCAGCATTACAAAAAAATCTTGACGTTCCGTATTCCTGCCAGGGAGGAGTCTGCTCTTCTTGCATAGCAAAAATAACTAGCGGATCAGCCAGTATGCTTCAAAACAACATTTTAACAGATTCTGAGATAGAAGAAGGGCTGGTGTTAACTTGTCAAGCGGTACCGTCATCAAAGGAGATTACTATCGACTATGATGATGTATAGGCTGCTCCAAAGCTTTTAAGGCTCTAACAATCACTTCTTTATATTCTATTGTTCTCATTACAGATTCGTACCCTTTAGGGATTTTTTTTCCATAAGCTGAGGTTGGCAATAAAGGATATTTTTCTCTATTAGAAACAAGCATGTTTTCGCTTGCTGACAAAAATGGCGCAAAACCTGCAAAAGGGTGGGTTAAGCCCCATAAAGTAATTACCGGGACATTATAGTTGGCAGCTATATGCCCATTAGCAGAGTCCATAGAAATCATTAAATCAAGGTTGGAAATAATTTCTATTTCTTTTTCAAGAGATTTTAAATTGTAGCAGCCAAAAACATTTTGAAAAGCTTTCTCCCATATTTCTAGTTTTTTTATTTCATAAACTCCGTTGCCAAATAAAAAAACTTTGTGATCTCTTTGTAAAAAAGAAACAATATTTTGCATTAAATCTAGAGGATAAATTTTTCCATTAAAAGAAGCAAAAGGGGCTATTCCTATCCATTTTTTAGATTTGTCAATATGCGCTATTTGATCTTGTGAATTAATTTCCAAAGGATCTGAAAACTCATGATTTGATAGATCTATATTAAACCCAAGTCTGTTAAATACCTCAATGTATCGATATTGAGCTGGTGTTAAAGGTTTGAAAATTTTATTTTTTTTCCTAAATAATTTTTTTCTTTCAGCCCTCGATTTGTCAATCCTTTTAATCCTGTAGAGTTTTAATTTAAAAAGTAAATAAAGAATGTGCGTTCTTAGCACAGAGTGAAGATCTGCTATATGAGTTGGCTTAAGTTCGGACAGTTCTTTAAAAAGTCTAAACATCCCCTTAAGCCCTTTATGTTGTGATTTAAAATTTACTTCAAAAAAATCAAGATTTTTAAATTCTTTAAAAAAAGGTAGGAAAGCTGGTTTTGAAACAACTGTTATTTTAGTTTCGGGATATTTTTTAATCAAACACCTTATTGAAGGTATTATCATGGCTACATCACCCATTGATGAAAATCTTAAAACTAATAGGTGATTCATTATTTATTATTTCTTCAAATTATATAGTACAGGATTTAAGTCTTCATCATTATACATTTTCATTTGTTTATACGTTTTCATGTATTTATTTCCAGATTCTATATCAGAAATTAACTCATCTATTGAAGTGCATAAATCTACGTTTTGTTCTTTTAAGACATTTAATTTCTTAGCACACTCCTTTTGATGCTTTTGATTGGCGCCAGATCTATTTGCCTCCTCGTTCATGTGAAATATTTTAAGCGATAAAATAGAAAGTCTATCTATTGCCCAAGCTGGTGTTTCAGAATTAAGTGTTGCTTCTTTTTTAGGGCTTATGCTTTTATATGTGTCAAGAAAAAAACTATCAATATATTCTACTAAGTCTGTTCTTTTTTGATTTGATGAGTCTATTGTTCTTTTTAGTTTTAAGGCGGTGGCTGGATCTATTTCTGGATCTCTAATAAGATCTTCCAAATGCCATTGCACGGTATCTATCCAGTTTTTATGGTATAATAAGTGCTCTATTTTATCTTTTTCGAAAGGATTTGATATGGCTTGGTTAACCGAGTCTTTGACATGGTATTTTAATACACTTTTTTCAAAAACATCTAAACATATTTTGCTGAACATCTCTTTTATTTTAATCTTCAAATATACTTAATCTCAAGTAATTTAGATTTCTAAAAATTAATCTTGTAAAACACTTTCTATTTCTTATTTTTGTTTTGAAAATTATTAGTAATGAAAGAATTCTTAGGTTTAATTGAGTACTTGTTTGTCGAGCTTTTGTTTATTCCATTTGATTTCTTGAGAAGTCTTGAATTAAAAAGCTGGGTTTTAGCAAATGGTCTAAACGCAACGTTTATATTGATTATTTCTTCTTTACTTGTGTATTGGATGCTTCAGTTAGTCAAATTTGATAAGTCTGGCGAAGAAGACAAAGACCCGTCTGCTCATTCTTTTTTATAAATCAAAGCCCAAGTCTTTTCTGTAATATTTTTTTTGATAATCTATTTTATCTGCGATTTTATAAGATTTCATTAAAGCATCATTAAAATCCTTTCCAATTGATGTAACAGACAAAACTCTCCCTCCATTTGTTACTGTCTTTCCGTTTAATGTTTTTGTGCCTGCTTGAAAAACTATGGAGTCTTGTGAGTCTTGTGGAATTCCGCTAATTTCTAGTCCTTTTTCGTATTCTTCTGGATACCCCCCTGAAACCATTACCACAGTTGAGGCTGTTTTTAAATCAAGTTTTAGATTGATATCTTCAAGAGATTGATTTGCTGTACTAATCATCATTTCTAAAAAATCATTTTTTATTCTTGGCAAAACAACCTGTGTTTCTGGATCTCCCATTCTTACATTGTATTCAATTACAAACGGCTCGTCTCCTACCTTAATTATTCCTATAAAAAGAAATCCTCTGTACTCAATTTTATCTTTCTCTAAACCTCTAATTGTAGGTTTAATAATCTTTTCTTCTACTTTTTTTAGGAATTCTTCACTTGCAAAGGGGACTGGTGAAATCGCTCCCATTCCCCCAGTATTTAATCCAGTATCTCCTTCTCCTATTCTTTTATAGTCTTTCGCATTCGGTAGTGTTAAATAAGATTTTCCATCTGTTAAAACAAAACATGAAAGCTCTATTCCGTCTAAAAACCCTTCAATAACAACGTTGTGTCCAGAGTCTCCAAACTTATTGTTTACAAGCATGTTTTTTAATTCCGTCTGCGCTTCTTGAAGATCTTGTAGAATTAAAACGCCTTTTCCGGCAGCTGGACCATCAGCTTTTAAAACATAGGGAGGCTTGATAAATTGTAAGTATTCGTTTCCTTCTTTTAAGGACTTTTTATTAAAGCTTTTATAAGGTGCTGTAGGAATATTATGTTTTTCCATAAAAAGCTTTGAGAACTCTTTACTCCCTTCTAGTTTAGCTCCTGTTTTTGAAGGCCCCATAACCAAAATATTTTTTAATTCTGAATCATTTTTAATAAAATCTGTAACACCTTGAATTAGCGGAATTTCTGGACCCACTATTACTATTCCTATATTATATAGCAACACAGCCTTTTTAATCTCATGAAAATCAGAAACATTAATATCAAGGTTAGTGGCTAATTTGGCTGTCCCTGCGTTTCCCGGCGCAACAAAAAGATGTTTACAAAGGTTTGATTGTTTTATTTTCCAACAAAAAGCATGTTCTCTTGCTCCAGAACCAATAATAAATACATTCATTTTGCTAATTTAAACTATGAATAAGAGAAATTAAAATTATTCCGTTTATTAATTGATAAAAGTATAATAGCCAAAAACGAACATTTAAAGTGCTGTTTGTTAGTGTTTTAAATTTATAATTTACTATTTAGAACTATATAAATAAAAGTTTTTTTGGAATTAAATAAATATAATTATATTTGTATTAACAAATTATACACTATGTGCTGGTTTGCTGCTTATACAAAGCCTCGTTCTGAGTTCAAGGCGCTAGAATACTTTTCTAGATGCGGGGTTAATGCCTACGTTCCTGAATACTCAGAAAAAAGAGCCTGGTCAGACAGAACAAAGACAGTGAGAGTGCCTGCTATTTCGAGTTATGTTTTTTTTGAACTTAGGGCCTTAAATTATGATTTAGTGAATTACAACCCGTTTGTTAAAAACGTAGTTAAAAGTCTTGGGGTGCCAGTTGAGATTTCTGACGCCGAAATCATCCGGTTACAAAATTGTTTAAAAAATTACACGGAATCAGTTCAAATAAAATCTGGAGATTATGTAAATATCACAACCGGTCCGTTTAAAAACAAAAGCGGAGTCGTTGAAAAGTTTGACGAAAACTCTGTGACCTTATTAATAAGCTCGATTAAGCTAAAACTTTCTTTGTCCGAAACTAGGCTTAGCGCGGCTAGTTAACATTGTTGAAGTTTGTTTATCTTTTGCTTTTTGAATTTTTGTGATTCAAAAGGCGAAGCCATTTAAAATTTACTATGAAAAAACTACTTTTATTTGTTTTTATTTTAACCTCTAGCCTTTCTTTTGGGCAAGATCTTCAAGCTCTAAAAAAGGCGCAAAATCAAATTAAGTCCCTTGATCTATTATCGGACCAGGAGCTTCTTTCGTATTGGTCAAACGCACAAGAACAGGGCTACACCCTAAGCCAACTCAAAACTTTGGCAAGAGCACAAGGAGCTAGCGAAAGTGATCTTGCTAAGTTTGAGAAAAGAATCAAAAAATTAAATACTCTTGACAAGTCTACTAAATCTGAAAACGAAATCTCCAAAGTTGAAAACGACCTCACTTCTATTTTTGGTATCTCTAAAACAACTATGAAATTAGAAGATGAAGAAGATAGCTACAATGGGCTCAATATTTTTGGAATGAGTTTTTTTGAAAGTTTTAAGTCATTAGAAAATTCTACTACATCACCTCAAATTAATGTTGCAACCCCTTCATCATATCAATTAGGTCCTGGTGATGAGTTAACCATTTCTATTTGGGGGGCATCAGAAAACGAATACACCGCCCTAGTCACTAGAGAAGGTGTTATTAAAATTGACAGAATTGGACCAGTCTACGTAAGTGGAAGCACAATCTTAAATGCTAAGAAAAAAATTGGAAGAGCTTTGTCAAAAATTTACTCTGGTATAAACTCATCGAGCGAATCCTATCAAAAAGTTTTTTTTGAAGTCAATTTAGCCAAAAGCAGATCTATAATTGTCAACCTAGTAGGAGAAGTCGAAAGGCCAGGTGCTTATACTTTTTCAAGTATGAGCTCGGTTTTAAATGCGCTTTCTGCAGCAGGAGGTCCTACAGAAACTGGCAGCTTTAGATCTATACAAATTCTAAGAAGTGGCAAGCTATACAAAACAGTGGATTTATATAATTACTTTGTTAAAGGGCTTTATCCTTCTTTAACATTAAGAGATCAAGATGTGATTCTTGTCCCTTCTTACAAAAACAGAGTGTTTGTTAGTGGAGAGTTTAAAACTACTGGAATATTTGAATTTTTGCATAATGAAAAAATTAGCAACCTTATTTCTTTCACAGGTGGGCTAAGTTCGTTTGCTTATAAAGAAGGTCTTTTTGTTGAGTCTGTTTCTGGAATAAATAAATCCATTAAGACAGTCTCTTTAGCCAACTTTCAAGAAGTCGTTGTTAGGGATGGTGACAGAATTGAAGCCAAATCTATTTCTGACAAATTCGTTAATAAAGTCACTATTGAAGGTGCTGTTTTTGTGCCTGGAAATTATTCTGTCCTAGACGCTTCAACAGTTTTTGATTTGATCACTCTTTCGCAAGGGCTAAAAGAAGATGCTCTTTTATCAAGAGCCGTAATTTATCGTCAAGTTGATGGAAAAGAAAGTACAATGCTCTCATTTTCTATTTCAGATGTTCTTGCAAAAAAAACTAACTTAAATTTGATCCCTAATGACAGGGTTTCTGTTTTTTCAAAAAACAAAATAGAAGATAAGATTTTTGTAACCATTTCAGGAGAAGTTAACACCGCCAAAAAATATCCTTTTTACAAGGGTATGACTGTTGCGGATTTAATTTTGATGGCTGATGGCTTAAAATCTACTGCCAGCTTAATTTCTATTGACATTTTTAGAGCTAACGACATCAACATCGGTGAAGCTCCTTTTCTTTCCATAAGCGCAAATTTAGACAAAGGGTTTAATGCTTTGTCGTTAAATGAAAACCCGACCTTGAGTGAAAAAGATTTAGTGGTGGTCAGAACAACTGAAGGGCTTTTATCTCCAGAATTTGTAACGATTGAAGGGCTAATAAAAAACCCAGGCATGTACTCATTATTAACTGCTAAATATTCTCTTTACAATCTATTAAATGATGCTGGAGGAGTCTTACAAAATGCCGCTCTTAATGGGATTAAAATTAAAAGAATAAACCTTGCTAAAGACATAATAGAGGCTGCGGTCCAAAAAAGTGACTCTTTAGGATTTGCTGTTACAGAACAAAAAGAATTTTTAGAGTTTGGAGTAGATGTTGAGTCGCTTTATAAAACTAAAGGAAAGGATCCTCGTTACAATGTTGTTTTAAAAGACGGGGACGTGATTTCTGTTCCTAAAACTGACAATACGGTTCAAATAACAGGAGAAGTAGGGCAACCGACTGTTCTCTCTTTTGAAAAAAACATACGGGCTAATTATGCTATTAAAAGAGCTGGAGGCTTTAATGATCTTGCAAAAAAATCAGGGGTTTTTGTGGTGTATCAAAATGGAAACGTAAAGTCTACGAAAAGCTTCCTGTTTTTTAATGTTTGGCCAAAACTAGAGCCAGGTGCCAAAGTAGTGGTTCCAAAGAAACTCCCTAACCCTAACAAAACTAGCTTTGCTGAAATAATCGGGCTCACTTCAACTTTAGCCACATTAACCGTGCTTCTAAGGTCACTATAAAAACTTTACTATGAATAAAGAAGAATCACAAGAAGATGAAATAGATTTAATTGCTCTTATAAAGCAACTCTGGTTATCAAGAACAATTACTATAAAGATAACGCTTGGTTTTTTAGTTTTAGGTGTGCTTGTGGCCTTGTTAAGTCCTACTGTTTATACGGCGTCTTCTACTTTTATTCCTCAGTCTAGTAGTAGCGGAGGATCATCGAGCTTAAGTGGAGTGGCCTCTCTAGTTGGAATTAACCTAGGAGGAAATGTTGCTGGATCCGAAATTCCACCATCTATTTATCCTCAAATCATACAAAGCGTTTCTTTTAAAAGAGAGTTGCTTGCTGCTAACATCAGCGGAAACGAGATGCCTATTAAAACCTTAAAAGAGTTTTTGTTAGAAAAAAATGACGGGGTTGAAATCATCTCCGTTATAAAAAAATATACCATTAGCCTTCCTTTTACTATTTTAGCCGCCATTAAAGGAGTTCCAGAAGAAACAGTTGGATCCTCAAGCAATTTGCTTATTGTTAGCTCTGAAGAAGAAAACTTGTTTAAAAAAATGGGTGGTTTACTTAGCCTCTCCGTTAATGCCAAAGAAGGTTTTGTCACGCTTTCTGTATCAATGAGCAGTGCTTCTGAAGCTGCCTATACGGCAAATGCTGCTCAAGGAATCCTTCAAAAAACCGTCATTGACTATAAAATTAAAAGCGCCAAAGAGCTGCTGTCTTTTAATAAAAGAGAGCTTGCCTTAAAAAAAATAGAATTTGACAGTCTTCAAAACAAGCTGGCACTTTTTAAAGATGGTAATTTAAATATAATAGACTCAAGGTTTGAAAACGAACTTAGTAAAATAGAGTCCGAGTTTCAGGTCGTTAATGCTGTTTATCAAGAACTTAACAAACAGCTTGAACAGGCTAAACTGCAGGTAAGTAAGGATACTCCTATTTTTTCTATTATAAATCCCGTTACAATCCCTAACATTCGCTCGGCTCCTAAACGATCTCTGATTGTTTTAATTTATGGCTTTCTTGGTTTTGTTCTGTCTTGTGGGGTTGTTTTAGTAAAGAATCCTTTAAAAAACATCTTAAAAGAGATTAGCGCTTAAATAAAAACCCTCCAAAAGAAGGTTTTTTAAGAACCTCTTGAGTCGTTTTGTAAATCAAAAAACGCCTGTCGTTAGGGTCTTTCAGTTCGTTTATATAGACTGTCTGAGTTTTTGTTAATTTTTGAAAAACACTATTCAATTCTTTTAAAAATTTTTGTCTTAAAAGTGTTAGGTGAGATTTTGCAAATTTATTTTTTGTAGAAATTATTTCGTTGAGCTCTAATGAAGTCATCTGCCCGTTAACAGCTAAGCGCGTAATTGTTTTGTGTTGTTTTAAAGAAATTTCTATCGTGCTGTTTCCAAGATAAAGCTTGCTTTCATCGAACAAAATAAGCTCTTTTAAAAAATCTTTATATCTAAAAAGGCCGTATAACAGCCAGATCATAAAACCTGTTAATAAACCTATTAAAATAAATAAATAGCGTTTGTCCTTTTTTTTTGGAAGTGTTATTGGATAGATTGTGCTTTTAAAACTTACAAGTTCTGAAACAGCAAGTTTGCTTAACTTCCTCTTTCCCTTGTAGTTGCTAATATAGTAAAGAGTGTCTTTTGATTCAAAAACTAAATAATTATCATCTAGGTTTTTAAATAATTCTTTTGAGCTAATTTTATTTATTTCTTCTTTAAGAAAATCAATTATCACTAGTTCGTTTTGTTGTGCATAGGCCTTCTTGCCTTCTAAAATAAACCCTTTATTGTTAGAGCTTTTTATTGGTATTTCAGGATTGAACTTCCCTTTGTTTTTAAAGGTTTTAGCTTGAAAATCGTAAATAAAATAGTTGTTAAGTAAAGCGTCCATAGCGTTGCTTTCTTTTAAGCTTGCACGTCCGCCTAGAACAAAGAGCTTGTTGTCAATTATTTGAAACAACATTTTCCATCTACCTAATGGTAATTTTTTAGACTTGGAAACTAAATATTCCCATTGAGCTGTTGATTTGTCATAATAAGTTATATAATCTTTAAATTCCCAAAACCCATAGCCTCCGTAATTATAAGGCTGATTATTGTGTGTAAAGACAGCTCCACTAAATTGATTTTTTTGATCAACGGAATTGTCAATTCTTTTTAATTCATTATTAGAGAGGCTTAAAACAAATCCGCCACCGTTTAAAACAAAGTGAATTTGATTGTTAAAAGTAACGGGTGTGTAGGTTTTGTTTTTAAACCCATATGAAGAATAAATAGCTGCACTATCTTTTTTAGTTAAAACGTTTGTAAAACTTCTTTTAATCCATTTGTTTTCAAAACGATAAGTTGCTTTTTGAGTCACTAAAGCTGGCTTTCCGCTTAAGTCCTGAACAAATATAAAATCCCCCGAAAGATCCTCGGGAAGTGCTGTGTCCTGAGAGCTAGAAATTGTCATGCTTAGCAGCACAAAAAAAAACAAAAAATTGTGTTTCATATTATTAATAAAGATACTTAATCTTTTAAATCCTTTTTAATGTCCGATTACTTTTACTATTTCATCTTCCTTGGCTTGTCAATTCTCGTTTCCTTGTATTTAAACGGATACGTGTTCAGAATGTTTTCAAGCAGTAAAATGCTTGATCCAGTAAATGAAAGATCTTCTCACAAAACTAAAGCTACTAGGTCTGGAGGTCTTGCTTTGTTTTTGACCATTTGCATTTGTTATGCCATAGCATCTAGCGTGGGGATATTAAAAGTGCCTTACGGTCCGGTTGCGATCGGGGTTACTCTAATGGCTTTACTAGGTTTTGTTGACGATTTATTCGCTATTAGGTATCGAGAGAAGTTTTTTATGCAACTGTTTGCGGGGTTTATAATTGTTCAAGGTGGCTGGAGCATTGATTCTTTTCATGGGGTTTTCGGAGTTTTTGAAATACCTGAATGGTTTGGGTTTATAATCTCTATGTTTGTTTTTATCGTTATTATTAATTCTTTAAACTTGATAGATGGCTTAGATGGTTTAGCCTCGTTAGTCTCTATTAAATTTTTCTTAATTCTAGGTGGTCTTCTGCTCGTCTCTGATAGACAAATGTTTTTGTTTTTTCCAATAATTATTGGTGCTCTTATTGGTTTTTTATGCCACAACTTCAGTGCTTCCAAAAAGGTGTTTCTAGGCGACACCGGATCTTTACTTTTAGGCTCCATTATAGCTTTTTTTGTCATCTATGTTTTAGACTCTAGTAATTCCATAATTACCGACTCTTATATTTCTAGACCCCTTTTAATGGTTCTTGCTCTTTTCTATCCTTTGTTAGATACCTTGAGAGCGGTTGTTTTAAGGTCTTTCAAAGGGCAGTCTCCTTTTGTTGCCGACAGGATTCATCTGCACCATAGGCTTATTGATAAAAGTTATGAGCATTGGGCTGCCACTCTTTTGATAATTTGCCTTTCTGTGTTTTTTCTAATTATTAATTTTATTTTGTATACAAAAATCGGACTGACTCTTTGTGTTGTGACAACCATTATTTTGTGTTTAATTATTTATAAGTTTTTATTTAAATGATTTTGTTTTTCAGATTTATAGTTTTACTTTTTTGCTTTTTGTCATTTTCTCAAGAGTTGGTGAGTGAGTTGCCTTTGCTGGTAAAGAAAGACAGTGTTTCTTTTTACTCGTTTTCCAAAAAAGGTGTAAGTGTCTTTAGCTTTAACGATAAAGACAAGCTAATTGAAAGTTATAGTGATTACGAAAGGGAAATTCCAAGTTCGTTAACATCTTTAGAGTTAGTAAGTGTTGACGCTCTTTCTAAAGGAGATGTTGTTTATTTTTTATACCCTGGTGGTGGTATTTTGTATCGATTTAAAAATAATGTAATAGAACGAATTGACGAAAGTTTTGCACACAGAAATCAGCTTTCTGGAAAATTTTTCATGTATAATGAAACCCTTTACTTATTGGGCGGATACGGATACTGGAATTCTAATAGTTATTTGACAAAGTTTAATTTCCAAAGCGGAAGCTGGGATCTAGTTTCAGTTTCTGGGCAAATCCCTAAAAAAGGCATAAACCAAGGGACTTATTTACGAAAAGACAATTTGTTGTATGTTTTTAATTTTTATGAAACTTCAGCCACTTCTTCAATTTATAACCCTAACATGTATGAGTTTAACCTTGATAATTTTAGTTGGTCTAAAAAAGGAGTAATGAATTCTGTTTTTGATCATGAAATAGAAAAAGCCTCCTTATATGTTAAATTGCCTGTTTTGGAATCTGTAATTGTTACGCTTCCCAAATCTTTTGAGTTTCATATAATAACACCTAGCAAAAACCTAGTTAAAAGCTATGAAACAGAGCAACTAAATCCATTTATAGAGAATTCTATTATTGTAGGTGAGAATTTAATTTATTATACTCGAAATGCTGAAAACTCAAACTTCAATTTGATAGTAAGAAATCTTTCTGAACTGCTTTTGTCTAGCTCAAAAGAGGAGCTTCTTTATAATGATGATGTTGTTTTTAACATCTATCTAATTATCGCAGGGGCTATTCTTTTAGTCTTACTTTTAACTGTTTTTGTTTACTTCCAAACAAGCCATAAAGCATTTTACCTGTCTTCTGATTCTATTTATAGATCTGAAAAGTCTATATATTTAACTAAAAATGAAAAATATTTTTTAAACCTATTGACAAACTCTAGAAATGACCTTGTAGAAAATAATTTGATTTTAAATCATTTTAAAAATGACTCTATTTCTTTAGATGCGTCGATAAAAAGAAAAAACAGGATGATCAATTCTTTAAATAAAAAGTTTTTTGATCGCTTTAACGTGCTTTTAATTACAAAAGAATCTGACTCTAAAGATTCCAGGCAAGTTTATTATACTTTATGGCATTCTATAAAGCTTGTTTCGAAAAAGCTTTAGCCTTGCCAAACTAGATTTTTCATTGCAGAAACTATTTTTCTGTCATTTGAAAGTCTTGGCAGTTTGTTCTGGCCCCCTAGTTTTCCTTCTTTTTTCATATAGTCCTTAAACCCTCCTTTTTTTACAATCACCACTTGCAATGGTTTTAAAACGTTTCCTGTAACAAGGTCTTTATAGTAGATGTTTAATTCTTTTAGTTTTAATTCCAGGTTTTTTGCAAATTCTTGTGTGTCTTTTAAGTTTGGTAAAGACTCAAATTCAATCCACCACTCATGAAAAGACAAGCCTGCCTTTAAACTAATCATTGGAGCAACAGTAAACTCCTTTACCGTTAACTTTGTTTTGTCAATTGCATGCTTTAGTGTTTTTTCTACTTCGCTCCCTATAACATGCTCTCCAAAAGCAGAAATAAAGTGCTTATATCTTCCTGTAACTATAATTTTACGCGGCTTTAAAGAAACGAAAGAAACCGTGTCTCCTGTGTTGTATCCCCAAAGTCCCGCGCTGGTCGAAATAATAAGCACATAGTTCACTCCAATTATAACATCTTTAATAGTCACTCTTTTAGGTGTTTCATTTGTCATCTCTTCTATTTCAATAAACTCATAGAAAATCCCTGAATTTAACTGTAAAAGAAGCCCATCTTCATTTTGAGAATCTTGGTAAGCAAAAAACCCTTCTGAGGCTGGATAGTACTCTATGCTGTCTATTTCTTTTCCAATTAAGTTTTTTAGAGACTGTCTGTAGGGCTCATAATTAACCCCTCCATATACAAAAAGATTAAAATGAGGAAAAACGTCTTTGATTGTTTTTTTGCCAGAGAGCTCTATCACTTTTTCGAAATACATTTGAACCCAGGGGGGAATTCCACCGATAATAGACATGTCCTCAGGAATCGTTTCATTAGAAATTTCTTCAACTTTTTTTTCCCACTCTTCTATGCAATTTGTTTCCCAGCTAGGCATCACGTTTTTTTTTAAATAAAAAGGAGTGAAGTGTGCTACTATCCCTGACAATCTTCCTGTGTTAATTCCGTTAGTTTTTTCTAAAACAGGACTGCCTTGAAGGAAAATAACTTTTTTGTTTAAAAAATCTGTCTTCCCTGTTTCATTAATATAATGTAACATTGCGTCTCTTGATCCATTTATATGCGTTGGCATGGAGTCTTTGGTGATGGGAATGTATTTAACTCCTGAAGTTGTTCCAGATGTTTTTGCAAAATATAAAGGTTTTCCTGGCCAAAGAACATTCTTCTCTCCTTTAATAACCCTGTCAAAATATGATTTTAATCCTTCATAATCTCTAACAGGAACGTTGTCTATAAAATCCTGGTGAGTGAGAATTGTTTTAAAGTTGTGGTTTTTTCCAAAAGAAGTGTTGACGCTTTTTTTAATCAATTTATTAAAAACTTTTTTTTGTGTTTCGATAGGGTTTTTAGACCACTTCCGAGTCCTATAAACAATCACTTTGGCGAAAGTTTTGGCAATATGTTCTTTTATTGTTTTCAATGTTTACTCAAAGCTTATATAGTCTTCTGGGTTAATCGGGTTTCCCTCGCTCCATAATTCAAAATGTAAGTGAGGTCCTGTCGTTAATTCTCCTGTGTTTCCTGAAAGTGCCAAAACCTGCCCTGCTTTAACTAGTTCTCCTTGAAAGACAAGTCCTGAAGAATTATGTTTATAGACGCTTATCATCCCAAAAGAATGCTCGACCATTATTACGTGGCCCGTCTCAATCGCCCACTCTGCAAAAAAAACAACTCCGTCAGCAGTTGCCTTAACAGGGGTGTTTGTTGGCGCAGCTATGTCTGTACCAAAATGCTTTTTGCCATAATCAAACCTTGAGGTTACTTCTCCATAAATCGGGCTAAATAAAACAAATTTTACTTTAGAAAAAGCAGGTTTTAGCGTATTAAAACGGTCTTCCTTTTGCACAATTTCTCTAAGTAAAGAATCTTCTAGATTTGTTTTAAAATCTAATTCTGAAATATCTAGCCTATTAATTACCCTTTCATTATTTAATTGACTTTCTGTTGTTTCCCCTAATATAACAGCTCCAATAGAGTTAATGAATTCTTGGTTTTTTTCAATAACATAGCTAAGCGAATCTAATCTTTCGATGTTTTGAGCTGCAGTAGTTCTTAATACTGTAGAATCATAGCCAGGAATATATTCTTTAATTGACGTAAAGGCAATTAAACATATTGTGGTTATAATTATAAAAATTGCTGTAAAAGCACTAAGCAAAAAAACATTAAGCTTATTAAGTTTATATGAGAGTCTCTCTTCATATGTTTCTTCGTTAAGAACAACTAGCCTGTATTTGTTTAGTAGCCTTTCTTTTAAAGGTTTTTTTTCTTTTTCCTCCATTGAAAAACAAATATAGTGATCCCTTTTTATAATGTTTGCTGTTTTATTTTATTGATTATCTATCCGTATTTGTATATTTCTTTTTACTTTTGTTTAAATACATAAATATTATGATTTCATCTAGTATGTTTTTTGTGATCGGGCCCGGTCAAATAGCTATAATTGTCGTTTGTGTTCTTTTATTTTTTGGAGGAAAAAAAATTCCAGAACTTATGAAAGGATTGGGGACTGGAATTAAAGAGTTTAAAAAGGGTGTAAAAGAAGAGGAGCCTGAAAAAGATCCTGAAAAAAAATAACAGGCTCTTTATTTTTTCTCATAAACTTTTAATGATTTAAAGATCGCTTCAAGCTCTATCATATATTGTCTTTTTTGAATTGAGGGAGAAAAAGCAAATCCATCCATTATAATAAGCCTGTTGTTTTCCTTGTCCTCAACAATGTAATTTAAAAAGGGCCCTGCCATGTAGTCGTTTTTCACTTCCCAGGTTCCTCTCATTTCTAAAGTTTTTAAGCCTTTTATTGTTGTTTTCGAGAAATAAGGTTCGTAGGCCTCTTCGGTTATCATGTATGATTTCTCGTTTCTTCCAGGGATAAATGTTTTTGAAATTGAATCTCTAAGTGTAATTGCTTTTGATTTATCAATTGTTTCAAAAAGTCCGTTGTTTTCTAAGACGTACAACAAAACATTGACGCTTCCTTTTTCTGTTTCTCTTTGAAGCCAAACCTTCCCGCCTTCCTCCTTTTTGAATACTTTATAAGCTGAAGGAAAAGTTAAGTCTAAAAAATGCTTTTTAAGTTCGGTTGTTTTTAAAATTGATTTTTTTATTCTTCTTTGTTTCTCTTCAATTTCATTTTGCCTAAACACTCTTATTGCTTTACTTGCATGAAGGTCAACTTGACTCATGATTTCCTTGTTGTTTTTTCCATAAACCTCTACTACAACTTGAGGGGCAGCATATTTGTTTTTGGTTATTTTTAAGGTGTCTGATTTTGTCTTTAAGACGGCCAGAATATTTCTGCTGCTTCTTGTAAAGCCTGAAAAAATATCAGGGGAAATTTGTTTTAAAGAAAACAAAGGCTCTTGTTGTGGAAGTCCTAAGAATTCAGAAGCAAAAACTTTTCTAACATGATTTCCGACTTGTGATTTCCAAAGAGCATTTTCCATCACAACAGTGACTGTATGTATGTTCCCGCTAGAAATTGGCTTATAACTATTTACTCCACTATCACATGAGGCGATTATTAAAAAGGCAACTATTGTTAGTTTGATTATTCTCATTGTTTTTGATTAATCCATTAAAGCTTGAATTCCTGGCAAGACCTTTCCTTCGAGGCTTTCCAACATAGCGCCGCCGCCAGTTGAAACATAACTTACTTTGTTCTCAAAATTGAACTTTTTTACAGCCGCAACTGAGTCTCCTCCTCCAACAAGTGAAAATGCGCCGTTTTTTGTGCTTCTAGAAATTGCCTCCGCTATGGCTATTGTTCCTTTTGAAAATTTACTTAATTCAAATACTCCTACCGGGCCGTTCCACAAAATGGTTTTGCTTTCGTTTATTATTTTATCAAAAAGGGCTCTTGATTTAGGTCCTGCGTCCATTCCCTCCCATCCTTCTGGAATATTGTTAATTTCTGATTCTATTGTATTGGCTTTCTCTGAAAAATCATCTCCACAAACAACGTCTAAAGGAAGGTATATTGAAACATTTTGTTCTTTTGCTTTCTCTAAAATTGAGAGAGCCAAATCTATTTTATCGTTTTCACATATTGAATTCCCTATACTTCCTCCTAGCGCTTTAATAAATGTAAACGCCATGCCGCCGCCAATAATAAGGCTGTCAACTTTGTCTATAATATTATCAATAATTGTGATTTTAGAAGAAACTTTTGCTCCTCCTAAAATTCCTAAAATCGGCTTTTCTCCGTTATCCATAACTTTTTGAATTGAACCTACTTCTTTTAAAAGAAGGTGTCCTGCAAATTTTTTATTTGGAAAATATTTCGCAATAACAGCAGTAGAAGCATGAGATCTGTGAGCTGTTCCAAAGGCATCATTGACATAACAGTCTGCAAGTGAGGCTATTTTTTTTGCAAAACTCTCGTCGCCTGTTGATTCTTCCAAATGAAATCTTAAATTCTCTAACAGTAGCACTTCTTTGGGTTGTATTTCGTGTGCCGCTTTTGACGCTATTTCTCCTACGCACTGAGAAACAAATTTAACTTTTAGGGCTAGAGTTCTCTCGATTTCATCTACAAGGTGTTTAAGTGAAAAGTTCTGGTCTTCTCCTTTTGGCCTTCCTAAGTGAGACATCAAAATACAACTACCTCCATCATTAATGATTTTTAGAATAGTTGATTTTGCTGCTACTATCCTTGAGTTGTCTGTCACTTGTTTTTGACTATTTAACGGCACATTAAAATCTACTCGTATTATGACTTTTTTACCTTTAAAACTGTATTGATCAATCGATTTCATTCTTTTTAAAATAATTTATTGTCAAAGATATGTTTTTGTTGAACTTAAAATAACATAAAATTTTATCTTTGGATTATGTTATTTAGAGAAATTGTAGGCCAAGAAAAAATTATTGAAGAGCTAGCTAGGAGTTATCGAAATGGTCGTGTTTCACATTGCCAATTGTTTAGCGGGCCCCAGGGTAGCGGAACTTTGCCATTGGCTATAGCTTATGCTAGGCTGGTTTTGTGTGGTGAAAATTCGTCCTCAGAAAACTCTTGTGGGTTGAAAACAAGCGAATTAAAACATCCTGATCTTCATTTTATCTATCCGGTTGCAAATAATCTTGACATAAAATCTAAAGCTATTTCTGTTAACTTTTTGCCTCAATGGAGAGAGTTCGTACACTCTAATGCTTATGGGTCTTTATACGACTGGCACCTTTCTATTGGTGTCGAAAATAAACAAGGTAAAATTGGGGTAGACGAAGTTTCGGATATATTTAAAAAAATGTCATTGAAACCTTATGAAGGTGGGTGGAAGGTTGCGATTATCTGGATGGCTGAAAAAATGAACCTTAGCGCAACCAATAAGCTTTTAAAATTAATTGAAGAGCCGCCTGAAAAAACCTTGTTTGTTTTTGTTTCAGAAGACCCCTCTTCTTTAACTGAAACTCTGATTTCTAGGTGTCAAATAATTAGACTCAAAAAATTGTCTTCTAAAAAAATTTCTAAAGAATTAATTTCTAGAGGCTATTCCTCTGAAGAGGCGCGCGCTGCCTCCATGCACTCCTCTGGAGACTTTAATAAGGCTTTAAAAGCTGTTGGCAACAAAGAAGAAGAAAAAGTGTTTGAAGAATGGTTTTTGTCCTGGGTTAGGTCCGCTTTTAAGGTTCGCACAAATAAAGAGGCTGTAATTGAGCTTGTCAGCTGGAGCAAAGCCCTTTCTAAAAAAGGGCGAGAAACACAAAAAAGCTTTATTACTTTCGCTCTTGAGTTGTTTCGTCAAGCGCTGTTAAAAAATTATTTTTTAAATGAATTAACTGTTTTTTCTCCAAAAACAGATTTTAATTTCGAGGCTTTTTCTGAGTTTATAACAGGACAAAATATTGAAGAAATTTCACAAGAATTAGAAAAAGCTTATTATAATATTCAGTCTAATGGAAATTCTAATATGATTTTCATGGACCTCTCTTTAAAGCTTACTAGACTTATTCATAGGTCTTGATTTTGATTAAAAAGACTTTGATTGCTTTTTGTTGTTATTTCTCTTTTATTTTGTCATCGCCACTTTATTAAAAACAGCTCGTTGGGCGCTGGGCTTAGTTAGTAAAAGAAAGTTTCTTACAGCCCTTTAAAACGTTTTTTTAAAGACATAAATCTGAGAAGAGTAGCTTTTAAACACAAACCCATGAAGATTTGAGTAAAAGCCAAGAGCTAATCCTTTTAATATCCAAAATTTACTTTTTAAATTTTTTTCAGAAAGCATAGAGATGTAGAACGCATCTAACAAAAGAGGCCATTGGTTTATTTGTTTCATGCCCATGGGTTCCATTATTTTAATTAGCGTGTCTGGAGCAAAATGACGCAGATGTCTTGGAACATCGTATGCTGCCCAAAACGAGCCGTAGTGCTTTGCGTCCCAAGATTTATAGTTTGGACATGCGATCATCATAACTCCATTTTTCTTAAGCGCATTAATTGACTTCTCTAAAGTGTCTTGCATTAAATAAACGTGCTCTAAAGAGTGCCAAAAAGTAATTAAATCATATTGTGAAGAGCCCGCGTCCTCAAGATTGCCAATATGAGTGACTCCTTTTTTTATTGCAAAATCTCTGGCTATTTTGTTTGGCTCATACCCATTTGCCGCCCATTTCTTTTTTTTCAGTTGGGCAATAAAAAACCCTGAGCCTGAACCAATATCCAAAGCGGTGTTGGGCTTATCAAAATATTTTGAAATTAAAAGGTTTTTTGGCCACATTGCTAAAGCTCTAGCTAAAAAGTACGTCTTAGAGAAAAGGGTTTTGCTGGAGTTATTGTGCGAAATATAATCTTTAGAAGCGTAGTAATTTACAAGGTTTTTTTCGCTAGGCTTTGGGGTGGTCTTAAGCAAGTTAGTGGACGGGTCTTTAACCAAGACGAACTCTTCTTTGCTTAAAAAAAGATCTTTGACAATGCGATGTTCGTGTTTAACCATTTTTATGTTTGTTCCACGTGGAACATTACTTATCTTCCTATATATACCATTAGTACGCTAATGTCGTTTGGGGAGACGCCACTAATTCTAGCCGCTTGAGCAAGTGTTGTCGGTTTTATTTTGTCTAGCTTTTGTATTGCTTCTGAAGAAAGAGAGTTGACTTTAGAGTAAACAAAATTTGAGGGTATTTTCATCCCCTCTAAATGGTTCAACTTTTCCGCATTTTGTTTTTCTTTTTCAATATAGCCCGAATACTTTACTTGTACTTCCGTCTGTTCACAGACCCCTTTGTTTAGTTTGTTAACTTCGTAATACCCCTTAACTGAGCCGACCTTAAGCATGTCGCTTAAAGAAATGTTTGGTCTAGAAAAAATCTTATACAACTTGACTGACTGTTTAATCTCAGAAGAATTTTTATTAACTAAAATCGGATTGACTTCTTCTGGTTTTACACTTGTTTTTTTAAAAAAAGAGACAAATGATTCGGTCTCTTTTTTCTTGTTTTCAACTTTATCAAGTCTCTTTTTAGAGGCTAACCCTAGTTTATATGATAAAGGTGTGAGCCTTAAGTCCGCGTTGTCTTGCCTTAGTAGTGTTCGGTATTCTGCCCTAGAAGTGAACATTCTATAAGGCTCGTCTGTTCCTTTGGTAATAAGGTCGTCGATTAAAACGCCTATATAAGCTTCGTCTCTTTTAAGCACTAAAGCGGGCTGTTCTTTAGTTTTTAAATGTGCATTTAACCCAGCCATTAATCCTTGTGCAGCTGCTTCTTCGTAGCCTGTTGTTCCATTAATCTGTCCTGCAAAAAAAAGACCTGAAATAGGTTTTGTTTCAAGGCTGCTCTTGAGTTGAGTTGGCGGAAAGTAATCGTATTCAATCGCGTAGCCTGGTCTAAAAAACTTCACCTTTTCAAAGCCCTGAACCGAGGACAAAGCCTTAAACTGTACATCTTCAGGCAAAGAGGTTGAAAACCCGTTAACATAAACTTCAACAGTACTCCAGCCTTCTGGTTCTACAAAAATTTGATGACGGTCCTTTTCTGAAAATCGATTAATCTTATCTTCTATTGAGGGGCAATATCTAGGCCCTGTACTATTAATTGTCCCATTAAACATAGGAGACCTTTCAAACCCTTCTCTTAATAAATCATGAACCAAGGGGCTTGTGTAGGTCATGTGGCAGTCTAGTTGTTTTGAAAGAGGTTTGGTTGAGTCAAGGTATGAAAACTTGCTTGGGTTCGAATCGCCTGGCTGAACAGTCATTTTTGAAAAATCTAAGGACCTGCCGTCAACTCTGGGCGGAGTTCCTGTTTTCATTCTCCCTGAATCAAAGCCGTAATCTAACAGCGCCTCCGTAATTCCAAAGGAGGCTTTTTCTCCTGCTCTTCCACCACCAAACTGCTTTTCGCCGATATGGATAAGGCCATTAAGAAAAGTTCCATTGGTCAGAATAACTGTTTTAGATTTAATTTCAAGACCTAAAGAAGTTTTTACTCCAACAACCTTGTCTTTTTCCATCAAAAGACCTGTAACCATTTCTTGATAGAAATCTAAGTTATTTGTTTGCTCCAACATCCCTCTCCAGACTTCTGCAAAACGCATTCTATCAGACTGAGCTCTAGGGCTCCACATTGCAGGGCCCTTTGAAGTGTTTAACATTTTAAATTGTAAGGCAGAATTGTCTGTAACAATTCCACTGTAACCGCCTAAAGCATCGATTTCACGAACAATTTGACCTTTAGCAATCCCTCCCATCGCGGGATTGCAAGACATTTGGGCGATGTTTTGAAGGTTCATTGTGACTAAAAGGGTCTTACTACCCATGTTGGCGGCGGCGGCGGCGGCTTCAGAACCAGCGTGTCCTGCTCCAACAACAATAACATCGTATTTTGAACTAAACATATTTTTATTGTTCCACGTGGAACATTTGCAATTTTAAATTTTCTGCCTCGACCATTCTACACTTTTCTGTTTTTGTTTTATCATTAAAGCCTATGAAGTGCAAAAGTCCATGGACCATTACCCTTCGAAGCTCGTCGTCAAAAGAAACGTCAAACAGTTTTGCGTTTTCTACAACGCGATCAATTGAAATAGCAATATTTCCGCCAATTAAATGATTGTTCGAGTCGTTAAAAGATATTACGTCCGTATAAAAATCATGCTTTAAAAACTTAATATTCATTTCTTTTAAATCTTTATCATTAAAAAAAGCATAAGTCAAGTCTCCTAAAATATACTTCTCTGAAACAACAACTTGATTAAGCCAAAAAGATATGTTTGTCTCGTTTGCAAGCTTAAACTTTGTGTTGTACACGTACTCAATAGGCATCGACTGTTTTTTGCAAATATAGCTTGTTGGGGGTTATTATGAAAACTGTACTTCTTTTTTTATATTCAACAAGTGAAAGATCTTAAGTACTTGGCCGCATACACTATTCCCCTTGCTACGGCGCTATCAATTGGCTCAAGAGGGTGGCTTACTTTTTCCGCGGTACTTTTTGCATTTATTATTATTCCAATACTTGAACTGATTGTAGGCAAAGACTCTGTTAATCTGCCTGAAAAAGAAATCGAGAAAAAAAAAGGCAATAAAATCTTCGATCTAATGCTTTATTTAAATCTTCCTATTGTTTTTTGTCTGCTTTATTGGTCGTTCACAAACATCTCGTCTTTAGATTATTCTTTACTAGAATTGGTTGGCCTTTCTTATTCCGTTGGAATTCTTTTAGCCACAAACGCAATAAATGTGGCGCATGAGCTTGGTCATAGAAGTACTCTTTTTGAAAGGGCCTTAAGTAAAACTCTTTATATGCCGTGTTTATACATGCACTTTTATATAGAGCACAATTATGGGCATCACCTAAAGGTAGCAACACCTGACGATGGAGCAACGGCAAAGTACAATCAAACTGTTTATTCTTTTTGGATTTCTTCCGTTACAAAACAATATTTTGATGCTTGGAAGAAACAAAAAGAACTCTTATCTAAATCTGGGTCAAGCTTTTACTCTTTTAAAAACGACATGATCTGGTATCTAATAATACAGTCGGCATATCTTGCGAGTGTCTATGCTTTTTTTTCATACAGAGCTTTGGTTTTTGCTGTTATTGTAGGGGTAATTTCGTTTTTATTTCTAGAAACAATAAATTATATAGAACATTACGGCTTAAGGAGGTTTAAAACCAGTTCTGGAAGATATGAGCGTGTTCAAGAAATTCATTCTTGGAACTCCAATCATAGCATAGGAAGAATAGTTCTTTATGAATTAACCCGACACAGTGATCATCATTACAAAGCTTCAAAAAAATATCAAGTATTGGACTGTTTTGAAAAAAGTCCCGAGCTTCCGTTCGGATATCCCTCTTCTATTATATTAAGTCTTTTCCCTGCTTTTTGGTTTAAAGCAATCAATCCGCTAGTTCCAGAGAAAATGAAAAGCAAACAAAAACTATAAAAAGTCTTGTCAAGAGCGTATTTTAGCCAAAAACTATTATGTCTAACAAGGTAAGAGTACGATTTGCTCCAAGCCCAACAGGCCCTCTTCATATTGGGGGTTTAAGAACTGCTTTATTTAACTACCTGTATGCTAAAAGTCTAGGTGGAGACTTTGTGTTAAGGATAGAGGATACTGACAAAAAACGATATGTCGATGAAAGCGAACAGCATATTTTAGACTCTTTAAAATGGTGTGGTCTTACAATAGACGAGGGGCCTGAAAACACAGGGAATTATGGTCCCTACAGACAAAGCGAAAGAAAAGGGTTATATGATTTAAAGATCCAAGAGCTTTTAAAAAGTGGTCATGCATATTATGCTTTTGATAAAAAAGAAGAGTTAGATTTTCATAGAAAAAGACATGAACAAGAAGGGAAAACTTTTATATATAACGCCCACAACAGGCTAAAGCTTAAAAATTCTCTTTCGTTAGAAAATAAAGAAGTTCAACAAATGCTGAGCGACAAACAAGAGTTTGTTGTTAGGTTTAAAACACCTTCAAAAACAGAAATAGTTTGTGAAGACCTTTTAAGAGGAACTGTACGTGTTTCAAGCGAAACTCTAGACGATAAAGTGTTGTATAAAAGTGACGGCATGCCTACCTATCATTTCGCAAACGTGGTTGACGATAATGGTATGAAAATAACACACGTCATAAGAGGAGAGGAGTGGCTTCCTTCCCTTCCTCTACACTGGCTGCTTTATGATGCTTTTGGGTGGAAGGAAAGACCTAAGTTCATACACCTTCCTTTGATCTTAAAGCCAACCGGAAAAGGAAAGTTGTCTAAAAGAGATGGTGAACTCATAGGGTTTCCTGTTTTTCCTATAAAGTGGAACTCTGATAATGGCGAAGTGCTTGGATATAAAGAGACTGGATATTTGCCAAGCGCTACTATAAATTTTTTGTCACTCCTGGGTTGGAATCCTGGAGGTGAAAAAGAAATCTTTTCTCTTTCAGAATTAGTTTCATCATTTTCTGTTAAAGGCTTAAACAGTTCAGGATCTAGGTTTGATCCTGAAAAAAACCTCTGGTTTAACCAGCAACATCTACAATTGACAAGTGACAGCGAACTCGCTAAGTGTTTAGAAAAAGACCTAGTTAAAAAAGGAATTGATTCAAAAGGAAAAGATTTAACTAAAATAGCTGCACTAATTAAACCTAGACTAAGCTTGCTGTCTGACCTTTTCAATGTTTCATTGTTCTTTTTTATAGATCCTAAAGTTTACAACGAAAAAGCTTTAAAGAAACTTAACAATAAAGAAAATTTATTGTTATTAGGGTCTTTATCTGCCTTTTTTAAAACCATAAACCCTTTTAATGCCCAAGAAATAAAAAAATCTTTAGAAGCTTATATTTCTGTAAACAACTGGTCTTTTGGAAAAGCACTTGGGTTGTTGCGACTGGCAATGGTTGGAGAACTCTCAGGTCCAGATTTATTTTCTTTATTACAAGAACTAGGCAAAGAAACTAGCCAGAAAAGAATAAACAATTTAATAAATACACTAAAGCCATAAAACATTCTATAAAGAATGTTTTATGGTTATTTTTTACTATCTTTAATACAAACTAAAATTTTCAAAATATGTTTTTTTATATTCCTTTACTTTTTATTCTTGGTTTTCTACTTGTTATGGGAACTTTTTTTGTCGTCAAACAACAAAGCGCAGCTCTTGTGGAGCGTTTTGGTAAATTTAACGGCACAAGACAATCTGGATTACAATTAAAAATTCCACTTATAGATAGAGTTGCGGGCAGACTAAGTTTAAAAATTCAACAACTTGATGTTGTTATTGAAACTAAAACAAAAGATGATGTTTTTGTAAAGTTAAAAGTTTCAGTTCAGTACAAGGTTATAAAAGAGAAGGTTTACGAGGCTTTTTATAAATTAGATTATCCTCACGATCAAATCACCTCTTATGTGTTTGATGTTGTTAGGGCAGAAGTTCCTAAAATGAAGCTAGACGATGTTTTTGAAAGAAAAAACGACATAGCTAATGCTGTAAAACTTGAGTTAAATGAGGCTATGCTTAACTACGGATACGATATTATAAAAACTCTAGTTACTGATATAGATCCCGACCAACAAGTTAAAGAAGCTATGAATAGAATTAATGCTTCGGAAAGAGAAAAGGTTGCCGCACAGTTTGAAGGAGATGCGCAAAGAATTTTAATAGTTGAAAGAGCTAAAGCCGAGGCAGAAAGCAAAAGACTACAAGGAATGGGGATAGCAGATCAAAGAAGAGAAATTGCCCGAGGCCTAGAAGAGTCTGTCGAGGTTTTAAACAAAGTTGGTATTAACTCCCAAGAAGCCTCTGCGCTAATTGTAGTTACTCAGCATTATGACACTTTACAATCTATCGGAAGCGAGACAAATAGTAATTTAATATTACTACCTAACTCTCCTCAAGCAGGTTCAGAAATGCTAAACAATATGGTGGCTTCTTTTACCGCAAGTAATCAAATAGGAGAGGCTATGAAAAAAGCTGCAAACGAAAAGGATGCAAACAAAAAAATTGAGTAGATTAATTGTTTTGCTTTTTTGCCCAATTATCTCTTAAGCCCACGGTTTTATTAAAAATTAATTTAGTAGCAGTGCTTTCTTGATCTGTAACAAAATACCCTTTTCTTTGAAACTGATATTTGTCTCCAACTAGAGCCGTTTTTAAGAACGGCTCTGCATATCCTTTTAAAACACGCATAGAGTCTTTGTTAAGCATGCTTATTAGCTCCTCGTTTGTCTTTGCGGATGAAGGTGAAGGCTCAATAAAAAGCCTATCGTATTCTCTAATCTCAACCTCAAAAGAGTGTGTTTTAGACACCCAATGCAAAGTCCCTTTAACCTTTCTTTGACTTTCTTCTGAACCGCTTCCGCTTTTGCTTTTAGAATCGTAAGTACATTGTATCTCTTTTATGCTTTGGTCCTCGTTATAAATAATTTTATTGGCTAAAATTATATACGCTCCCTTCAGGCGTACTTCTTTACCAACTGTGAGTCTGAAAAATTTTTTACTGCCCTCTTTTTTAAAGTCTTCTTTTTCAATTAAGATTTCTTTGCCAAATAGCACCTCTCTTTGGCCTGAATCTAGGTCTTCAGGATTGTTTTCTGTGCTTATAACCTCATCCTTACCTTCTGGATAATTAGTAATAACGACTTTAATAGGATCTGAAACAACCATCACCCTTTGAGTTGTTTTGTTCAGTTCTTCCCTTGCGCAGTACTCTAAAAGCGAAGCCTCTATGATGTTCTCTCGCTTAGCGACCCCGGCCGCCTCAACAAAAGCTAAAAGCGCTTCTGCAGGGTATCCTCGTCTTCGTAACCCCGAAACTGTTGGCATTCTTGGGTCATCCCATCCAGAAACATGTCCGCCCTCAACTAAATGCATTAATTTTCTTTTTGAGGTGATTGTGTGGCTTAAATTAAGCCTAGCGAACTCTCTTTGTTTTGGTATTATTTTATAAGGCTCAACTATCTGTTTCAAAAACCAATTATAAAGCTCTCTGTGTGGCTTGAACTCTAGGGTACAAAGTGAATGAGATATTTGCTCTATATAGTCGGACTCTCCGTGCGCCCAATCATACATAGGGTAAATGACCCAGTTAGTCTTAGTTCTTGGGTGTTCCTTTTTTAAAACCCTATAAATAATCGGGTCTCTTAAAAGCATGTTGTTCGCGTTCATGCTGATTTTAGCTCGTAAAACGTGGGTGCCTTCGTCATGAAGTCCTGCCTTCATTTCTCTAAAAAGCTTAAGGTTCTCTTCGGATGTTCGGTCTCTAAAAGGACTATTTGACCCGGCGGTCGTTGGTGATCCTTTTTGATCAGCAATATGAGCTGAATGTTGAGAGTCAACATACGCCTTGTTGTTTAAGATCAAAAATTCTGCCCACAAATAAAGTTGTTCAAAATAATCTGAGGCAAACCTTTCTTCCGACCAACTAAACCCTAGCCATGAAATGTCTTTTTTTATAGCATCAATAAAAGCCTGTTCTTCTTTTTCCGGATTTGTATCGTCAAACCTTAAAACAACAGGTGCGTTAAACTTCTTTGCTAGATTAAAATTAATACAGATTGCCTTAACGTGCCCTATATGAAGATATCCATTTGGCTCTGGGGGAAATCTAAGTTTAATTTTAGATTTTGGAAACCCGCTTGAGATGTCTTCGTCAATAATTTGTTCTAAAAAATGCTTCTTTTCGCTCAAAATAAAACTTTTCTTTTAAAAAGTAAAGTTAAATAATTCCTGTCTCATATTCTTTGTTTCTTATATCTTTGTTTTAAGATTATGATAGAAATTAAATTGAAAAACGTTCGATGTTATTCCCATCATGGGTGTTTAAAAGAAGAAACGCTCATAGGTAGTGAATATCTAGTTAACTTAAGTATTAAAACAAAACTCGGAAAAAGCCATCTAACAGATAGTCTAGAAGATGCTGTCGATTATGTATTCTTAAACTCTGTTATAAAAGAAGAAATGGCTGTTTCCAGTAAACTTTTAGAAACAGTTGTAAAAAAAATCTGTCACAGAGTTTTGTCTGAAGAAAAAAGGGTTTACGAAGTAACGGTTCGTGTTAGCAAACTGTGTCCTCCAATAAATGGTGATGCTGAAAGTGTTTCCGTAAAAATAACAGAAAAAAGAGAAGAAAATTTTTAAAAAAATGTACTTTTGAGCTTCAAAAGGCACTGTGGCCGAGTGGCTAGGCAGAGCTCTGCAAAAGCTTCTACAGCGGTTCGAATCCGCTCGGTGCCTCAAAACCCCATTTTATAAGTGGGGTTTTTTATTACATGTTGATTTTTTTATATTTACCGTTATGGAAACGGAAATAATCATGGTCTTAATGACATATACTCTTTTCCCTTTAATAGCTTGGGGGTTTCTTTGGCTAATGGATAAGTTGGAACATATCTTTGTAGAGAAATATTTTGAATGGACTTTTCGAGTAGAGCGTCCAAAACATCCGTTTAAAACTTCATTAAAAAAACTATATAAATGTGTTATTGACGGGGATTTTAAAAAGTCTAAAAAACACCTAAAAGACATAAGTCGATCGGGTGCCTTTAAATTTATAGTAGCTTATTTTTTGGGCGTAATTCTCTTTAAATTTTCATATAGTTGGCTACAATTGGTGAAAGCTTAGTTTTATAAGAGCCCTTTAAAAATCAAAAACAATCCGCATATTACAATGAAAGTGTTAACCACTATTTTGATAGTTTTAATAACCAGATCTGTAAGTTTCTTTTTAAGTTGTTGAGCTAAATATATTTTACCTAAATCTATTGTAAAATAAGTGACGATAATGACTATAAAAAAGAGGTATATTTTTGTTTCATCCATTTCAAACTGAGGTCCAAAATAAAGTATTATTCCAACCCAATAAAAAAGCACAACAACATTAATAATGTTTAAAAGAAAGCCTTTAACAACCATTTTTAAAAGGTTTGGACTGTTTTCTATTTGCGCCCCCTCTTTGTTTTCTATCTTGTTTTTTTCTTGTATAATTTTAATCAAACTTACTCCCGCATAAGCAACCAACAAAACCCCCCCTAAAAGATACCATGAGTTTGAGTTTTCTTTAATAGAATTTAAAAGGCTGTTCGTGCTAAAAAAAGCTATTACAAAAAAAACAATGTCTGAGAGAACAACGCCAATATCAACAAAAACAGCAGCCTTAACCCCTCTGGTAATACTTGTCTCTAGCACGGTAAAAAAAACTGGCCCAATAGTAAATGACAATAAAATTCCTATTGGAATTGCTGGAAGAAAATCACTCATTAGTTTGTTTTTCTAATACTTGACCCCCTAAAGATGATGTTTGAGTTAATGATTTAGGAGATCCATATATATTAATCACGGCTCCAAGAGATGCGGATGCTTCAAAAACCTCAGTTCCATGAACACTACAAACACCTCCCAAGGATGCGTTGACTTTGGTTTGATTGCTTTTTAATCTTGTTGCTTTTAATATCCCTCCTAACGAGGCTTTTGCTTCGTGTGAGTCTGTTTTGCCTGTTAATTGAATAACTCCACCAAAAACAGAGTTGCTTCTTACTTTTTTAACATTTAATTGAGCGTTTATTTGCCCTCCGAAAGATGTTTTAAAATAGACTGTAGACTGATCCATTGTGTCTTTTATAATTATTTTTGAACCACGCTGGCTTTCTATCAAAAAAACCGGGGCTTTATGTTCTATGTTAATAATTGTGTTTTCACCTTTAAACTTTTTTAAAAACTCCATTTTTAATTTAATTGTCCCGGATCTATTTACAACCACAACATTTTGTGAGTTTTCTCCAGAAATTTCTAAAAAATTTCTGTTAGATTTAGTTAAAACAACATTTATTCCGTCGTAAACTTTAAGCTCATAAAACTCCCCTAAAACTCTTTTTTGTCCTGACTGACTAAAAGAGAGTTGTAACACCAACAAAAACAAACAAACCTTCTTCATTTTTTTTATAAAATTACAGCTTTTCAATTAAGGCGAAATCTATTTGTTTTTTGTCTTCATTTGTTCCAATTACTTTAACCAGAACCTCATCTCCAAGCCTATACTCTTCTTTAGTGTTTCTTCCATACAACAAAAATTCTTTTTCATTAAAAACAAAATAGTCGTTTGGAATGTCTTTAATTCTTATAAAGCCCTCGCATTTGCTTTTTTTAGTTTCAACAAAAATTCCTCTTTCCATTATTCCTGAAATAGTCCCAACAAATCTTTTATTGATTTGTTTAGACATGTATTTTACCTGCATATACTTTATCGAGGTTCTTTCAGCTTTTGTAGCAATCTCCTCTCTTTTGGAACAATGTAAACAGTCTTCTTCAATGTTTATATACTCTTTTGGGGTGTTTAATAAAATGTTTTGTAACATTCGATGCACTATAATGTCCGGATACCTTCTTATCGGAGAAGTAAAGTGAGTGTATTTTTCAAAAGCTAAACCAAAATGTCCTATATTTTTAGAAGAATATTTTGCTTTACTCATACTTCTAATAACAAGCGTGTCAATTAAATTTTGTTCAGCGGTGTTGTTTACTTGCTTTAAAAGATTATTTAGCTGACTATGTATGTTGTTAGTATGTTTTAATTGTAGATTATAACCTAATTTTTTTACAACTCTTTCTAAGGTTACTATTTTTTGGTCGTCTGGGTAGTCGTGTATTCTATAAATTCCTTTTATTTTTTTGTTTTTCTCAAAAACAGCAGCAACTTTTCTGTTTGCTAGTAGCATAAACTCTTCTACTAGTTTATTAGCATCCAATGATTCTTTTAAAACGGTGTTAACAGGCTCTTTATCTTTGTTTAAAATAAATTTCACTTCTTTTTTGTTAAAAGAAATAGATCCTTCTTCATTTCTTTTTTCTCTTAAGTTGTTTGCTATTTTGTTTAATATTTCAATTGAATCTGTTATTTTATTTTCTAATCTTTCTTCTTTTTTAGATAAAGAAATTTCTTTAGGAATAGTGTTTGTTTTATTTAATATAATAAATTGAGCTTCTTCATATGTTAATCTTTTGTTGGAATTAATGACTGTTTTTCCAAACCACTCTTTTATAATTTGATTATTGTTGTCAAAAGTAAAAATGGCAGAAAAAGTGAATTTGTCTTCATTTGGTCTTAATGAACATAATTTGTTTGATAAAGATTCTGGCAACATAGGAACAACCCGGTCTACTAAATAAACAGACGTTGCTCTTTTAAAAGCTTCTATATCTAATAGTGTGTTTTTTTTTAAAAAAAAGGAAACATCAGCTATATGAATTCCTATTTCTATTAAATTATTTTCTTTTTTATTTACTGAAATGGCGTCATCAAAATCTTTTGCGTCTTCTGGATCAATCGTTATGGTTGTGATATTTCTAAGATCCTTTCTTTTTTTTAATTCTTTATCTGATTGTAAAAACTCTAGTTTAACAGCTTCTTTATTTAATTCTTCTGAAAATTCATATGGTAATTCATATTCTTCTAAAATTGCATGAATTTCGTTTTCTACTATTCCTTTTTCTCCTATAATTTTAATTATTTTTCCCTCAGGAAACTCATTTTCCCATCGTCTAAATTCAATTACAACAATCTCTTTTTCTTTTGCTTTTTCTTTATTGCTAACTATAAAAGATAATTTTTCTTTTTGCGAGGAAACGTCTACATAAATTGCGTTGTCTTTTAAAACTACTGACCCTACAAAAGTTTTTTTTCTTCGTTCAAGTATTTTTATAATTTTAACTTCTCTGTTTGAAATTATTTCACACTCAACTAAATCTCCATCAAAGGCTTTGTTTATGTTTTTTTCTGAAATAAAAAGATCTTTTTCTATCTTCTCTTGAATTAAAAAACCAGAACCTTTTTTTGTTTTATCTAAAACACCTTTTACTGTTTTGGTAGTTTTTAAACACATATAACTCCCATAATTTATCTGCTTTATTTTCTTTTCTTTTTCAAGAAAAAGTAAACTTTTTTTAAGGTCATTAGAGTTTACTTTGCTTTTTAATTTAAATAAAATTTGTTTATAATTATATTTTCTTTTTTGGTTATTTTTAAAAAGTAAAAGAATTTCTTTATTCAATAGATCATCTTCTTTTTTATACATTCTTTTTTTTACTAAGTTACTTTTATTTAAAATAAAGTGAGGTTAAAAAACAATTAACAATTATAACATTATAAATAAAATTTTAAATAAATATTTTACTATTATAATGGTATGTTAATAGCATATATAAAATTTATAATGTAAATAAAAAACAAAAGTAATTAACACATAATAAACATATATTTATTTATAATAGACTAGTAAACAATATAAAATAAATTAATCAACAACATGTTAATTAAATATTTGTTAATTTAATTTATAAAAGAAACTGTTAATAACCAAAAGCATTTTGTTTGTATTGTAATAACAAATAATAACAAAAGAAATTTATTTTTAAAAAAACCTAAAAAACATCAAGTTATAATAAATAACCAACAACTTTTTAACTAGAAACTAACAACATGAAAATAGCAATAGGAAATGATCACGCAGGAACAAATTATAAAAATGAAATAGAAAAGTTTTTAATAAAAAAAAAAATTACAGTTATAAATCACGGAACTAATAACAACGAAAGTGTAGATTACGCTGATTATATTCATCCAGTAGCTAAACAGGTTGGGTCCAAACAAGTAGATATAGGAATTATTATATGTGGCAGTGGAAATGGAGCTAATATGACGGCTAATAAACATCAAAAAATCAGATCCGCTTTATGTTGGAATAAAGAAATAGCAGAATTATCAAGAACTCATAATAACGCGAATATTTTAAGCATTCCCTCAAGGTTTGTTTCTCTGAAAGAGTCTTTAGAAATGGTTGAGGTGTTTTTAAACACAGAATTTGAAGGAGGAAGACATTTAAAAAGAATAAATAAAATTCCAAAAAAATAAAAATGGAAAAAATTATTTGGAAACAAAAAAAATGGGAAGAGTTAACTAAAAATAATCTCCATGAAATTCTTCAAATTAGATCTGAAGTTTTTGTTGTAGAACAAAAGTGTGTTTATCAAGATATTGACAACAAAGATCCAAAAGCTATACACTTGTATGGTAAAATAAAAAACAAAATAGTAGCCTACTCTAGAATTTTTAATGAGGGTGATTTTTATAAAGAAATTTCTTTTGGAAGAGCTTTAGTTCTTAAAAATCAACGAGGAAAAGGTTTGGGAGACGAACTTGTTCAAAAAAGTATAGAAATAATAAAAGGAAACTGGCCTAATAAAAAAGTAAAAATTTCCGCGCAAGCACATTTAAATAATTTTTATAAGAAACACGGTTTTATAGAAAAAGGAAAAGAATATTTAGAAGACGGGATTCCTCACGTTTCAATGGAGCGTTTTAGTTAACGCTTTTGTTAAAGAGTAACAAAGAACCTCACTTTCACAAACAAAGTTTTTTGTATAAACCACAAACATTTTTCCAAAAGAATTAACAAAAATAGAGTCTGGCAAGAGCCTAAACTGCTCTTTAAGGCGCCTTTTTATAACATTTCTTTTTACCGCTAAAGGAATAAGTTTTTTTGGCACAGAAAAACCAACCTTAAGAGCGGGTTCAGAAGGCTCAGACAAAAAGAAAATTTTAACAGGACCACAAGAAAAAGAACCACCCTTTCTGAAGACACGAGTAATGTCTTCTTTGTTTTTTAAAATAGTGGATTTATTTAAAACAAACATTTTAAAAAGAAATAGAGTTGTTAGTTAGATCCACATCGGCCAATAAGCCCGAAGGGTCAATCAAAACAGAAGAAACAGGCGTTTTAGATTTTATTTTAAATCGGTATAAAGGATTTGCCCAACCCCACACAGGACCAACAACAACAACATCACTATCTAACCCCTTTTTTATCCCCCTCATTAAATCAAGAGGAACATAATAAAGTTGTTTTTCCCCGTTTATAAACGAAACCTCTATTTCCAAAGGCATAGGAATAAGCCCTATTCTTTTTAAAACAACCTCGTTGTCTTTATAATCAATAGAATAATCAATAGTGTTTGTGGTTCGAGTCCAGTCATTTAAATACCATTCTAGCTCTAAGTCTGACACTTTTTCTGCAACTCTTTTAAAATCGTTGGGAGTAGGGTGTTTAAACAGAAATTCGTTATAATATCTTTTTATGGTTTTATCTAAAGCTTCTTCTCCAATTAAGTACCCTAACTGAGCTAAAAAAACAGCCCCCTTACTGTAAGCAGAAACACTATAAGCAACATTAAAACTATATCTGTCCGAATGAGTGGTTTGCGGTTGCTCCATTTTAGAGTTTGCTAAACGCCTGTAGCTTTGGTATGATCTTAAAAAAGGATTTTTTTTGTTCTTTTTTAAAACAACATTTTCTGCCATAGCATCAATATAACTTGCAAACCCTTCGTCCATCCACGGATGTTTAGCCTCATTATTTGCTAAAGCGTGTTGAAACCACGCGTGCCCCATTTCATGAGCTGTAGTTCCAAACAAGCTGCCGTAGTTTTCTCCTCCCGTAATTAAAGTACACATTGCATACTCCATCCCACCATCTCCGCCTTGAATTATAGAGTATTGCTTCCAAGGGTAAGGGCCTATTTTATTATTAAAAAAAGTCATTAAATCAACACTGTGTTGTTGAATTTTTTTCCAATTTTCAACATGTGTTTTGTATAAAAAATGAAGCTCAACACTGTTTGGCCCTTCTACAATATCGTGAATAAAATCAGGATCTGCAGCCCAAGCAAAGTCGTGTACATTAGGAGCATAAAACAACCAGGTTAGTTTTTTTGAATCAGGCCTTTTAAGCGATTTTTCAGTGTTTTCGTAGCCGTGCCCAATTTCTTGAGGATTTTGTAAGTAGCCAGTGCCCCCTACAACATAACTTTTGTCGATTGACAAAGAAACAGTGTAATCACTCCAAACACCATGAAACTCTCTTCCGATATAAGGGTTTGGGTGCCATCCTTCAAAGTCATATTCAGCAAGTTTGGGGTACCACTGCGTCATAGATAAAGCAATGCCATCTGCACTGTTTCTTCCTGAACGACGGATCTGTTTAGGAACCTTTCCTTTAAAAGATAACTGTAGTTTTGTTTTTTTCCCTGGTAATAAAGGTTTTTTAAGCCTTGCCAAAAGAATAGTTTCTTGTTCCGCAAATTCAATGGGGTCACCATTTTGAGAAAGGCTCACAACCGTTAATTTCCCAAATTCATCTTTTTTTAGTAAACTAATTCGGTCTTGAACCCTTCTGTCAGGGTCGGCAATATTTAAAGAACGAACGTCCATTTGACTGCCTGGCCTAAAAGCATTAAAAAACAAATGATAATAAACTTTTGTTATAGTGTCCGGGGAGTTATTGGTATAGACGATTTCTTGAAAACCATCGTATTCAAACGTCTCGACATTAATGTCTATGTCCATAAAATATTCAGCTTTTTGTTGCCAAGTTTCTTGCGACAAACAAACAAAAGAAAAAAAAAGAAAGAAAGATTGTGCAAATAAAATTTTCATAAGAATAGTGTTAAGAAAATAAGTCGTTAAAAGTATAAGTCTTGTCTAAACGAACTCCTTTTTCTGTGTGTTTTAAGGTTATAACTTCATTATAAGGGTCATGCTCCATAAAAAGATAGTAATTATTATCTACAGCCTCTTTTAAAAACCGCTCTTTTTCGCTCATAGATAACAAAGGTCTTGTGTCATAGCCCATAACATAAGGAGCTGGAATGTGACCAACAGTCGGAATCAAGTCTGCAACAAAAACAAGCTCCTTTCCTTGATAAGAAACTTTAGGAATCATTTGTTTTTCGGTATGACCATCAACAAACAAAACATCAAACCCTAAATTCTCTTGTCGCAAAAACCCCTCAGGATGGCTTGGGACAAACTTTAAACGCCCCGAAGAGTAGAGGGGTAATAGGTTTTCTTCTAAAAAAGAAGCCTTTTCTCTAATATTTGGCTTTGTAGCCCAGTTCCAGTGCTGCTCGTTACTCCAATAATGGGCATTTTTAAATAAAGGCTTTAAAAGGGTTTTGCTGCTGTCCCAAATAACACCACCTCCACAGTGGTCAAAGTGCAAATGAGTAAAAAAAACATCTGTAATTTCGTCACAAGAAAAACCAGCATTATTTATAGAAGCTTTTAAATCAAAATCACCCCACCTATAATAAAACTGAAAAAATTTTTCAGACTGCTTATCTCCCATTCCCACATCTATTAGCACAAGCTTGTTAGAAGTTTCTATTAACAGACAACGAGAACCCATTTCTATCATATTATTAGAGTCTGCAGGGTTGGTTTTTTGCCACAAAACCTTTGGAACCACTCCAAACATGGCGCCGCCATCTAGCTTAAAATTACCAGCCTCTATTGCGTGTATCTTCATATTTAATGAAAGTTAATTTAAACAATTAATTCTTCACAGTAAGCCTTAAAACAGAACAGGCAGAGTTTTCGGTAAACTTATCTCTACCAGCCCCTAACAAAACACTAATCCAGCTATCTTTTTCTGGGGCACCCAAAATTAATAAGTCGTAATCAGAAGATAAAGTAGAAATAGAACCGAGAGGGTCTTCACTTTTAACAATTTTTAAATCGTTAGGAATTTTCAGCCCTGACAATAACTGAGTTGATTTAGCCTCCATTTTTTTTGCTGCATTTTCTGTAAAAGAAGGAGTAACAATATGTAAAAGAGTTAAAGAGGCTCCATAAAAAAAACAAACTCTTTCTGCTACCGCAAGAAAGTTTTTATCTTTTCTGCCTGGACGAAGAGCAATCAACACTTTGCCAATGTTTTTAATACCATTATCTTTAAATAGAGCAAAATTAGAATCGACGTGAGTTAAAAGCCAGCCAACAGGGTTCCGAATTAAGAGCCCGCTATGAGCTTTTCCGTTCCAACCCATAACTAGCCAATCACAACTGATCTGACCGCTTAATTGAGCAACGGTGTTAGAAACCTCGTGTGTCACTACAGATTCAAAATCTATATTTAAACCTTGCGACAAGGACAATTTTTTAAGCCTTCGTGCAATAGAAACAATTTTTGGGGTGTCCTGTTTAAAGGCGTCTAAAAAAGTTTGATTAGGAACCTCAGTAATATTAACTACCTGAACAGAGTCTCTAGGATTAATGGCAGAGGCAATTTCTATAAGCATTTCAGCAGAGTTCTCGTTGCCAAGCAAAGGAACCACCACTCCAGCTTTTGAAGCAAGTTTACCGTCGAGGTTTTTAGAAAGCGCTCTACCTTGTTTTTTTAATAGTTTGCGGTTTTTTTTGTAGAACAAAAAAAGAGCAGGCCGGTGGCCGTAATTTCTTAAAACGCCAGTTCTAGTTGCGTCTTTTCCAATGGCAAAATAGATACAGGCGCCAATTGCAGAAATAGCAAGAATAGCGATAAAAGGCATCCAACCAAGAAAAACAAGAAGAACAAAGCCGCTAAAAATTCCAAAAATTTGAAGAAAAGGATATAACGGAGATTTGTAAGAAGGATTGTACCATTGAGCAGATGTTTCACGCAAAATAATAACACAAAAATTAACCGAAATAAACATCATAACCTTAAATGCACTGGCAAGTTTAGCAATCTTAACAACATCTAAAAAAACAATCACAAGAGCCATTGCCAAACAGGTTATTATAATAGAAGCTACAGGCGTTAAATACTTTGAATGAAGCTTTTCTAAAAACGAAGGAAGCAGCCTGTCTCTAGCCATTGCAAAAGGAAACCTTGAAGAGGCTAAAACTCCAGAGTTAGCCATGGACATAAGGGTAATAACACCAATAGCAGCAGCAGCATAACCAAAGTATTTGCCCCCTATAATGTTAGAAACGGTATAAATAGGACGAACATCTGTAGCGAGATCTTCAATAGGAATATTCCCCACAAGAACAAAAGCAATAAAAACATAGACACAAGCAATAGTCACTAAAGAAAGAATCATAGCTAAAGGCAGGTTTCTGTCAGGGTTCTTTATCTCTCCAGCTATTGCAGCGACCTTGGTCACTCCTGCATAAGAGATGTAAACAAAAGCAACGGTAGACACCAAACCTTTATTTCCATTAGAAAGAAAGGGGGATAAAAATTCAGACTTAACTAAAGGAAAACCAAACAAAAAAACAGAGACTAGACAAGTTAAACTAAGGCCAACAACAACAATTTGGACCTTGCCAACTTTTTTAATTCCAAAAATATTTATAAACAAGATAAAACACAAAAAACCTAAAGCAACAAGTTTTGTTAAACTGTCATCAATATTAATTAAAACAGCCAAGTATGCGCCCAGCCCAATTAAGGCAAAAGAACTTTTTAAAAGTAAAGAAAGCCAAAGGCCAAGACCTGAAATAGTGCCAAATAAAGGTCCAAAAGCGCGTTCGATGTACACATAAGTTCCTCCAGAAGCAGGCATGGCAGTTGCCAGCTCTGATTTGGAAAGCGCTGCAGGCAAAATGCACAAGGCGGCAATTAAATAAGCTAACCAAACAGACGAGCCTGTTAAGCTGGCAGCAAAGCCCGGAAGAACAAAAATTCCACTACCAAGCATTCCGCCAATACTAATGGCAATAACATAAGGTAATGAAAGGCTACGTTCTAATTTTTTCATTTATAATTCTATATAATAAAAATAATGCTTTTTTTAAATCAAAGATAAGATAACTCATTTTTTAAAACCAGAATGTCTTTAGCCAACTGCTCGGCCTCTAAACGAAGGGTTCCGTTATAGATCCCTCTAATGTTTTTATTATGATCAACTAAAATAAAATGTTCTGTGTGAAGAAACTGAGTGCTGTCTTTTGAAAAACCAAAATCTTCTTCAGCAAAGTAAGATTGTCTAGCCAAAGAGTAAATCTTAGATTTTTCGCCAGTTAAAAAATGCCAATTCGTGGCGCTAATTTCATAAAAAGAAGCGTAGTCTAAAAGTTTTTTAGAATCATCGACCCACGGAGTAACACTAAAAGACAAAATCTCCACTAATGGATCGTTAGCAAAAACACTTTCGACAATCTTCATGTTGGAGGTCATTTTAGGACAAATGTCAGTACAGGTTGTAAAAATAAAACTAGCTACATGGATTTTGTTTTCTAAACCTTTTGAAGAATAGGGTTTTTTGTGCTGGTTTAAAAACTCAAAAAAAGGAATTTTATGCGTGACCTGTTGGGCCGCTTCATCAGAATTTAAAAACAGAGGGGTGAAATCAGGCGTATTATAATACGGAAGCTTAGAAACTTGTTTTTTACACGAAACAACAAACAAAAAAGCGCTAAAACACAGTAATATCGTTCGCGACATTAACACAGTTTTTTGTTCCAAGAAGCCCATAGCGACGATTGTTTTTTATTATATAATTAGATTTAATCTTTCCGTTAAGATACCAAGTTTTTTGAACACCAGACTCATAACCTTTTTTAAAATTCCCCTCTTCAATAAGCAGTCCTTTTTTAGTCCAAACTTGGTTTGTTCCATTGTACTCTCCATTATTAAACTGAAAAACAAAATTTTTATCCCCGTCCTTATAATAACCAAGATAATCACCCTCTTTTTTACCATCAACAAACCTTCTTTTTTCTTTTAATTCTCCTGTAGGAAACAACACTTTCCAAACACCGGTTTTTAAGCCGTTTTTGTAATAACGAGTCCACAGCGTGTCAGAAGAATTAGGATAAAGAGAGAAAGCCTTTCCGGAGAAAGGAAGGTCTTTGTAAGTAACAATTTTTTTAGTAAAATCAAGCCTTGAGTCAAGAGAACTTAGCTTAAGAAAATCTTCTTGTTCTGAGCAAGAGCTCAGAACAAAAAACAAACACAAAAGTAACCTACTGACTAACTGTTCCTGGTGAACCATAATATCCGCTTCCGTTAATGTAAGGGGCGTCTCCCGTTGTGTGGTAATGATAGATTCCATCAGGAAATTCTTTGGTTGCCAAAGTGTGGCCGTGGTATGAGTCAAGATCAGAACTTGTAACAGTTTCACCTCCCTCCTCGGGGCCATAAACAGGAAATCCATCAAGCAAAAACCCCAAAAGTGCATCCTTACCGGCGTTTGTTGTTAGCCAAAAAGGCTCCATGTGGTAGTGATATCTTCCGCCTGAGCCATTTTCAGCTCCAGGAGAAAGGGGCGCAGGATGTCCATTATAGTTGTCAAAAGAATTTATTTCTCTTGTTAACGGTTCGTTCATTCCGGCATACTGATTATAAAAAGGAACTCCATTTAAAGACACGCCAATTGGCCCCATTGCCGTTGGCTTGTTGGTTGACGTCTTTGACGGAGAATTAGGAATTTTAAAAGAAATAGAAAGTTCAGAAACTCTATTTGGGTTTAAATTAAAGCTGCCTGTATGAAATTTATTAGGGTTAGAAGTGTCGTAAGCTTCGTACTTAGCGTCATTCCATTTGGTATCTTTAAAATAAGGGCTTTTGTGGTCAGGAACCCCATTGGTGTTTATATAAACGTAGCCTCCTGAAATGGTTATGTCAGAGCTAGTCCCATAAACTTTTTTGTAAACCTCTAAAGGAATTGTTATTGCGGGCTCAGAACCGGCTTCTTCGCTCTCTTCGTTTGAGCTAGAACACCCTAAACAAAAAAGAAACAAAAAGAAGATAGTTTTAGAGAGACATTTCATATTTATAAATAATTTTTAAATTTGACTAAAAAACATTCAAAAGGTTTAGTCATTAAGTTTCAACACAGCCATAAAAGCTTCTTGCGGGATTTCAACATTACCTATTTGACGCATTTTCTTTTTCCCTTTTTTTTGTTTCTCTAGTAGCTTTCTCTTTCTAGAAATATCCCCACCATAACATTTTGCAGTAACATCCTTCCTTAAGGCCTTGATGGTCTCTCTAGAAATTATTTTAGCGCCGATTGCAGCCTGAATAGGAATATCAAACTGTTGTCTAGGAATTAATTCACGAAGCTTTTCACACATTTTTTTTCCAATAACATGTGCGCTGTCAAAATGAATTAATGAAGAAAGAGCATCTACAGAATTTCCATTTAAAAGAAGATCAACTTTTACAAGCTTGGACTTTCTTAAGCCAATTGGAGAATAATCAAAAGAGGCGTAACCCTTAGAAACCGTTTTAAGACGATCATAAAAATCAAAAACAATTTCTGCAAGAGGCATGTCAAAAAGCAGCTCTACCCTTTGAGTGGTCAAGTAAGTCTGATTTTGTATAACCCCTCTTTTTTCAATACACAAACTCATCACATTGCCAACATAATCAGATTTAGTAATAATAGCAGCCTTGATATAAGGCTCTTCAACACGGTCCAAACTACTAGGATCAGGAAGATCAGAAGGGTTGTTAACTAAAACACTTTGCTCAGGGTTTTTTCGGGTAAAAGCTTGGTAAGACACGTTAGGAACAGTTGTTATAACAGACATATTAAATTCTCTTTCTAGGCGCTCTTGAATAATCTCTAAATGAAGCATTCCTAAGAAGCCACATCTAAATCCAAATCCTAATGCGGAAGAGCTTTCGGGTGTAAAAACCAAAGAGGCATCATTTAACTGAAGCTTTTCCATTGAAGAGCGCAGCTCCTCAAACTCTTCTGTATCAACAGGGTAAATTCCAGCAAAAACCATTGGTTTAACTTCTTCAAATCCAGCAATCCCATCTGTTTGTGTCGAATCTGTATCTATTATCGTGTCTCCAACCTTAACCTCTTTGGCGTTTTTGATTCCGGTTATTAAGTAGCCAACATCTCCTGCCTTAACAGATTCTTTAGGAGTTTGGGTCAGGTTTAAGGTGCCAACCTCGTCAACGCCGTAAGTTTTTTGAGTAGCCAAAAACTTAACAGACTGCCCTTTTTTTATTTTTCCAGAGAAGACCCTGAAATACGTTTCAACCCCCCTGTAAGGATTATAAACGGAGTCAAAAATTAAAGCTCTTAACGGAGCGTTGCTGTCTGACTTAGGAGCAGGAATAACATTAATGATGGCCTCTAAAATCTCTTCTATTCCTAAGCCAGTTTTGGCGGAGGCGTGAAGAATCTCTTCTTTTTTACAACCTAATAAATCAATAATATCATCACTTACTTCTTCGGGATTTGCAGAAGGAAGGTCAACTTTATTTAAAACAGGGATTATTTCAAGATCATTTTCTAAAGCTAAATACAGGTTAGAAATCGTTTGCGCCTGAATACTTTGCGCGGCATCAACAACCAGCAGAGCACCTTCGCAAGCGGCAATAGACCTGGAAACTTCATAAGAAAAATCAACATGGCCTGGAGTGTCAATTAAATTCAAGACATAATCTTCCCCTCCTTTAGAGTAGTTCATTTGAATAGCATGAGACTTTATAGTAATTCCTCTTTCTCTTTCAATATCCATATTGTCCAATAACTGGTCTTGTTTTTCTCTAGAACTAACTGCCCCGGTGAAATCTAGAAGCCTATCTGCAAGAGTGCTTTTGCCATGATCAATATGGGCAATAATACAGAAATTTCTAATAGAGCTCATTTTAGCTTAAATTTAGCCACAAATATAACTCAATTAATGTTCAGCAACTATATAGATTAATATTTTACTTTTGCAATAAATTATAATATACTCTTGGCTAAAATAGGTGACATAGAACTCGGCAACTTTCCTCTTTTACTCGCTCCAATGGAAGACGTTAGTGATCCTCCATTTAGAGCTCTATGTAAAGAGCAGGGAGCGGACGTGGTTTATACAGAGTTTATATCCAGCGAAGGACTAATAAGAAACGCTCAAAAAAGCGTTATGAAGTTGGATATATTTGAGAAAGAAAGACCAGTAGGAATTCAGATCTTTGGAGCAAACCTAGACTCGATGCTTCAGTCTGTAGAAATCGTGGAATCTGTTAAACCAGATATTATTGACATTAATTTTGGGTGTCCAGTAAAAAAAGTAGTTTCTAAAGGAGCTGGAGCGGGGATTTTAAAAGACATAGACCTAATGGTCAGCTTAACCAAAGAAATGTGTAAACGAACGACCCTCCCAATCACTATTAAAACAAGATTAGGGTGGGATGAAAATTCAATTAAAATTGTTGAAGTTGCAGAAAGACTACAGGATGTTGGCGCTAAAGCGATTTCTATTCATGGCAGAACAAGGGCTCAAATGTATAAAGGAAACGCAGATTGGACACTAATACGAGAGGTTAAAAACAATCAAAGAATGTTTATTCCTGTTTTTGGAAACGGAGATGTTAACAGCCCCGAAAGAGCGAGGGTTATGAGAGATGAATATGGATTAGATGGCGCAATGATTGGAAGAGCGAGCATAGGAAATCCGTGGTTTTTTAAAGAGGTAAAACAGTATTTAAAAAACGGAGAGACATTAGATCCACCGACAATAGATGAAAGAATAATAACAGCAAAAAGACATTTAGAAATGTCTATTAAATGGAAAGGAGAAAGGCTGGGGTTGTTAGAAACACGAAGACATTATTCAAGTTACTTTAAAGGAATCCCCGATTTTAAGCCCTATAGGACAAGGCTTGTTACATCAGACACTTTAGAAGAGATAATGGATGTTTTTCTGGACTTAGAAAACAAGAAAGATGCCTTTATTGTAACAGTTTAATTTTTTTAGTTGCTAGGGAAGCTAAATAAGACCCTGCGGCACCCACAAACAAAAGCCATCCAACAACTAAAATAAAGTTTACTGGATCAAACGAAACCGGATAAGGGATTGAAGTTCCAGAAAGAAGAATTAAACCAAAAGCTTCTTGAACATAAACAACGAAACAGCCAAGAATCAAACCACACAAACCGCCAGAACAGGACAATAATAAGCCGTGTTTAAAAAATATATTTTGCACTTGTTTTTTTGTAGCTCCAATTTTATAAAGAGTCCTAATGTTTTTTTGCTTTTCTATAATCATAATAATAACGGCTCCAACAGTGTTAAACATTGCTACAGTTAAAATCAAACTCATTAGAAGGTTTAAAATAAGTCCTTCCGTTTTTATCATTTTATAATAGGTTTCGTTGAGTTGCTCACGAGTTTTTACCACAAACTCTTCGCCAACAATTGAAAAAATTTTTTCAGACAAGTCTAGGTTGTCAATATCATTGGTTGACTTAATTAAAACTCCCGAAACAATCCCCTTTTTAAGGCTAAGTAATTTTCTTGCAGAATCTAAGGAGGTGAAAACATTTTTTTGATCTGTTTCATCTCCAGACTGAAAAATTCCGGTAGGCATAAAAAACATTGAATCGAAAGGGTTTTTTAAAACAGAAGACTTCCTTCTAACAGAGGGCACAAGAACATTAAGCCCCCCGTCATAGTTAAAAAGACCTAAATTCAGGTTGTCAGCAATTGTCGCGCTAACAACCACATCGTTTAAATCTTGAGACACCCATCTTCCCATTACAAGAACACTGTCAATCTCCACCACAGAACTAAAGGCTTGGTCTAGACCGGTTAAAAACCCATAGCTATTTTTGTCTTCATTGTTCAAAAGAACTTTTTCCTCAATAATTTGGGACAAATGGCCAACACCCAAAAGCTTAACAATCTTTTCAACAGGAAGCGAGCTAATATTAAAGTGTTTTTCTTTTAAATGAGAAATTTTAATATCAGGGTCAAAAGCTTTGGAATAATTTAAGCCAAAATCTTTAAGTCCAGAAAAAACAGATAAGACGACAAAAAAGGCACAAGTCGCAATAACCAAAACAAATGAAGCGACATGGCTGATTATATTTACAATATTCCAACTGCTTTTAGAGAGAAAAAATCTTTTTGATATAAAAGAAGAAAGGCTCACTTATATATTTTTTCTTTTCTCTAAAAGGTCTGTATTTTTGATTGGATCTTCTCCACTTTTTAGAGCGCTATCGATTTTTTCAATATATTCCAGAGAATCGTCCAAGAAGAAAGAAAGTTCAGGAATTCGTCTGATTTGATTTTTGACCAACATCCCTAAAGAGTTCCTAATAGCGCTTTTACTTTCTTTTATTAATTCAAAAACTTCTTTTGAGGCTTTTACCGGAAAAACGCTGACATAAACTTTTGCAACAGAAAGGTCGGGTGAGATTTTGACTTTAGTAACAGAAGCAATAAGGGTGTTTTTCAAAGAATCTTTTAATAAACGTTGTAAAATAGCAATAAGATCTTTTTGTAAAATACCAGATATTTTTTTTTGTCGTGTTGTTTCCATTTTCTTTAGATTTTAGAAATTCGAAGCGTATTTACTTCGCCTTTTGCTGCAATAGGCATTGCTGACAAATTGATAACAAGATCATTCTTTTTTACAAAACCATTCGTTCTTGCGAGCTCATTAACCTCTTCAATAGTGCTGTCAGTACTAACAAAGTTATCATAAAACAACCCTTTAACCCCCCAAAGCAAATTTAATTGAGAGAGAATTCTTTTGTTTGAAGTAAAAACAAGAATCATTGAGCTTGGTCTCCAAGACGAAATTTGCCAACCAGTATACCCGCTGTTGGTTAGAGTACATATTGCAGAAGCATGGATTTCGTTTGCTATACTAGCGGCATGAAAGCAAATAGATTTAGTTAATAGCCTTTTGGCTTTTACGCTAGGCAAGTCAAAAGGACTTTTTATTAACGGAGAGTCTTCAACTCGTCTAATGATTTTTTCCATAGTACTAACCACCTCAACAGGAAATTGTCCGACAGATGTTTCCCCAGACAGCATCACCGCATCGGCTCCATCCATAACAGAATTTGCCACATCGTTTACTTCTGCTCGTGAGGGGGTAAGGCTATCAATCATGGACTCCATCATTTGAGTAGCAATAATAATGGGCTTTCTTGCTTTTTTGGCTTTTGACACTAAAAGCTTTTGATTTAAAGGAACTTCTTCTGCCGGGATCTCAAGGCCTAAGTCACCTCTAGCAACCATGATTCCGTCAGCCGCTAGAATTATTTCATCCATATTAGCAATCGCCTCAGGCTTTTCAATTTTAGCTATTATAGGGATTTTATCATTAGAATTACTTTCTATTAATTTCTGTAAGAGAAAAACATCTTTTTTTGACCTAACAAAAGATAGAGCAACCCAATCAAATTCGTTTTTGACAGCAAACAAGGCGTCTTCTTTGTCTTTTTCTGTTAATGCAGGTAGAGAAATATTAGTATTAGGCAAATTAACTCCTTTTCGGGATTCAAGAGCTCCACCTTGCAAGACTTTAGCCTGAACCACATCTTTTTTATTTGTTTTTAACACCTTGAAAATAAGCTTCCCGTCATTAACTAGAATTTTCTCACCAACATTAACATCTTTAGGAAAGTCCAAGTAGTTTATCGAAATGCACTTTGCGTCTCCCTCGCTTACGTTTGTGGTTGTAATCTCAATAACATCCCCTTTTTTAACAAAAACATTTTCTTTAACAATTCCTAATCGAATTTTTGGACCTTGAAGATCCCCTAGAACAGAAGCATGAATATTTAGTTCCACGCTAAGCTCCCGAATATTTTTTATAGTTTCTATGGTTTCAGTATAGGAAGCGTGAGAAAAGTTAACTCTAAACACATCAACTCCAGCAATCATAAGTTTTTTCAACATAGGTCTTTCGGAAGAAGCCGGGCCTAATGTTGCGACAATTTTAGTCTTATTAAATTTCATTATTCAACAATTAAATTATTTTTAGATTTTAATTTTTTGGAAGGAATTTTTTGCAAAGAAACCAGTCCAGAAATAAGCTTAAAATTTCCTTCATAATTTTTTAACAAACTTTTTTCTCCCGAGTATTTTAAAAGGTAATCGGCCTTTGGAACTTCTGGCAACAAAAAGCTTTTACTTGTTTCGTCTTTAAAAAGCAAAGTCGAAGCAGGATTAACATTTTCTTGTTTATAAGAGTTTGAATATAGCCACAAATTAAAAGCCCCATCTTTATCTTCATGCTTATAAACCATAAAATGCGCATCAGACTTTTTGAAGCTTAAATCAGACTTAGATCTTTTAAAAGAAAAATTCAAGTTTTGGTTTAACGAAAAAGCTAGTTCAAACGCTTCAGACGAACTATAAACAGCATAAATCTGATTAAAATCTTCCAGCTCATTGTATGACAAAACATGATTAGACACAGTCAAATATACAATTAGTATGCGCTAAGAAAGAATATTAAAGAAAGAATTAACCTTGAAACCTTTTAAAAAGGACACAAGCGTTATGCCCTCCAAAGCCAAAAGTGTTGCTCATAGCGACATCTATTTTCCTTTTTTGAGGCTTATTAAAGGTGAAGTTTATTTTATCGTCAATTGCCTCATCTTTAGTTTTGTAATTTATAGTAGGCGGAATAATTCCATTTTTAATTGAAAGAATAGAAGAAATAGCCTCTATAGCTCCGGCAGCTCCTAATAAATGTCCTGTCATTGATTTAGTTGAGTTTATATTCATAGAATATAAGTGGCTTCCAAAAACTTTATGTAAAGCGTTTGTTTCGGCAACATCTCCAAGAGGAGTAGAGGTTCCGTGCATGTTAATGGTGTCAACTTCTTTTAAATCTATTCGAGCATCTCTTAAGCAATTTTCCATAACCTTAATCGCCCCAATTCCTTCTGGATGTGGTGCAGTCATGTGATGGGCATCAGCAGAAAGCCCTCCACCAATAAGCTCAGCATAAATCTTCGCTCCTCTTTTCACAGCATGCTCAAGATCTTCTAAAATCAAACACCCCGACCCTTCTCCTAAAACAAATCCATCTCTATCCTTGTCAAAAGGACGTGAAGCAGATTTAGGATCGTCGTTTCTTGTAGAAAGCGCATGAAGCGCATTAAAGCCTCCGATACCTGCAATAGTTACACCAGCCTCTGACCCTCCAGAGACAATAACGTCAGCATGACCTAAACGAATATAGTTTAAACTGTCAATTAGTGCATTTGCAGAAGAAGCACAAGCAGAGACGGTAGCAAAATTAGGCCCTCTAAATCCGTGTCTAATAGAAATAATTCCCGGAGCGATATCAGGGATCATTTTAGGAATCATAAAGGGATTAAATCTTGGCGTTCCGTTTCCTGCAGCAAAATTAAGAACTTCATTTTGTAAAGTTTCTAAACCACCAATACCCGCACCCCAAATCACTCCAACACGATCTTTATCTACTGTTTCTAGGTTAATTTGAGAATCTTTGATTGCCTCATCTGACGAGACAATAGCGTATTGCGCGAACCGGTCCATTTTTCTAGAGAGCTTACGATCCATAAAGTTTTCTGGATCAAAACCTTTAAGCTCACAAGCAAATTGTGTTTTGAAATTAGAGGAATCAAAATAAGTTATATCATTAGCTCCGCTTTGGCCAGAAATAAGACCAATCCAGAACTCAGAAAGGGTGTTGCCTATAGGCGTTAGCGCTCCTAACCCGGTAACTACAACACGCCGCAATTTCATAGCTGTTTATTTTACGTCCTCAATATATTTTACCGCCTGACCTACTGTGGCAATTTTTTCAGCTTGATCATCTGGGATTTGAATATCAAACTCTCTTTCAAATTCCATGATTAACTCTACAGTATCAAGAGAGTCGGCTCCTAAATCGTTAGTAAAACTTGCAGCAGGAACCACTTCGTTTTCGTCGACTCCTAGTTTGTCAACAATGATTGCATTGACACGAGATGAAATATCAGACATAATTCTTTAGTTTTAAAGTTTCGACAAAAATAAAAAACTTTACATTATATCACCTCTTTTTTATAAAAATTACAAAAAAAGATCGTTAGATAAAGTTGATTTAAGGTTTATAATTATGTTATTTTGCTATATAATTAACGTTTAAGTGAGTCATAAAAATCACAAAAAAGTAGTTTTATTTGCTTCAGGATCAGGATCTAATGTTCAAAAAATTTGTGAATATTTCCAAAATCATGAAACCATAAAAGTGACTCATTTGTATTGCAACAACTCAAAAGCGCGGGTTTTAGAAAAAGTGACGGCTTTTGGAATAGACTACACATTGTTCAATAAAGCCGAGTTGTTAGATAGCGATAAGGTTTTAGAAAAGCTGCTAAAAACTAGTCCAGATTTAATCGTTTTAGCAGGGTTTTTATTGAAAATACCAAAAAAAATAACAGAGAAATTTTCTAATAAAATAATAAACATTCACCCTGCTCTTCTTCCTAGATTTGGAGGAAGGGGAATGTACGGAATCAATATTCACAAGGCTGTTATTAACAAAAAAGAAAAGAGAACAGGAATAAGCATACATTATGTAAATGAAAAATATGATGAGGGGGCGAATATTTTTCAGAAAGTGATGTCAGTGAAAGAAAAGGACACTCCGCTAACTCTTTCTAAAAGAATATTAAAAATAGAACACGAATATTTTTCTAAAACAATTGAGAAAATCTTAAATGGCTGAAAATAAAGAGATATACATATTTACAGACGGTTCTTCCAGGGGAAATCCAGGTCCTGGCGGTTATGGAATTGTTATGGAGGACAAGAGCTCAAACTATGTAAAAGAATACTCTGAAGGGTTTAGAAAAACGACAAACAACCGAATGGAGCTTTTGGCGGTAATAGAAGCGCTAAAAAAACTCAAAAAAGAAAATGCACAGGTGGTCGTTTTTACAGATTCAAAATACGTAGTAGATTCTGTTGAAAAAAAATGGGTTTTTGATTGGGAAAAAAACAATTTTAAAAAGAAAAAAAACATAGATTTGTGGCTTGATTTTTTAAAAATATTTAGGAAGCATAGAGTCAAGTTTAAGTGGATAAAAGGACACAACAATCACCCTCAAAATGAAAGGTGTGACCATTTAGCTTTTCAGGCCTCTAAAAAAGAAATTGTATTGGTTGACAAGGCCTATGAAGATCAAGAAAAACTAACATTATTATGAAAAAAACATTAATAGTAGGAACGGTAGCTTACGACGAAATTGAAACTTCTAAAGGAAGTTCTGGGAAAATTCTTGGAGGAGCAGGAACGTACATTGCTCTGGCCACAGCTCATTTTAATTCTAAATCTGCAATTATCTCTGTTGTTGGAGGAGACTTTGAAGAAAAACATTTAAACCTTTTGGAAAGCAAAGGAATTGACATTAGCCCAATTGAAATAATATCTAAAGGAAAAACGTTTTATTGGAAAGGAAAGTATCATAATGATTGGAACAAAAGAGACACTCTGAGCACACAGCTTAATGTATTAGCAGAGTTTTCTCCTGTAGTTCCTGAAGAGTTTAAAAGCGCGGAAATAGTTGTTTTAGGAAATTTACATCCACTTGTTCAAACTTCTGTTTTAAATCAAATCACAACCAAGCCAAGGTGCATCATTTTAGATACAATGAATTTTTGGATGGATAATTCTTTGTCAGAACTGCTGGAAGTAATTGCCAGAGTAGATATTCTTGTCATTAATGACGAAGAGGCAAAGCAGCTTTCTGAAAAAGATTCACTTTTTTCAGCGGCTGAAGAAATTTTAAAAATGGGCCCGAACTATGTGGTAATTAAGAAAGGAGAACACGGAGCGATGTTGTTTGGAGACTCTCAGTTTTTTACTTCACCAGCTTTCCCTGTTAAAGAAGTGATCGATCCTACTGGCGCTGGAGACACTTTTGCGGGAGGATTTGCAGGACACTTGTCAGAGTCTAAGGAAATAAACTTTGAAATATTAAAAAGCGCCATAGCTTATGGAACTGTAATGGCATCTTTTTGTGTAGAAAAGTTTGGAACAACTTCAATGGAAAGCTTAAAAAAAGAACAGCTTTTAGAAAGGCTAAAAGCTTTTAAAAAGTACACGGCCTATTCCCTTTAAAAAAGTTAATATTTTACTATCGCAGCGTTAAATAAATTACTTAGTTTTACAACTAACGCCAATTATATTTATGAGCGACCAAATTAAGCATGAGTGTGGAATAGCCCTTATAAGATTGCTTAAACCCCTAGAGTTTTATCAAAAAAAATACGGCACCAAAAATTATGGTATAAACAAGATGTATTTGATGATGGAAAAGCAGCACAACAGAGGGCAAGATGGTGCAGGAGTAGCAAGTGTAAAGCTAAACGCAAGCCCTGGCGAGAAATATATTTATAGAGAAAGATCATCTGGAAAACAGCCAATACAAGAAATTTTCTCTTCAATAAATCAGAGCATTCAAAACGCTTCTTTAAATGATCAAAACAAAAATATTCCTTTTTTAGGGGAGCTTCTTTTGGGGCATGTCAGATATGGAACTTTTGGAAAGAACAACATTGAAAGTGTACATCCTTTTTTAAGACAAAACAATTGGATGCACAGAAACTTGATAGTTGCAGGAAACTTCAATATGACTAATAATCAAGAGCTTTTTGATAATTTGGTTAAGCTAGGCCAGCATCCAAAAAGTAGAGTAGACTCCGTCACTGTAATGGAAAAAATAGGTCACTTTTTAGACGATGCGGTTTTTAAAATATATAAAGACTTAAAGAGAGAAGGCTATAGTAAAAGAGAAGCTTCGCCTTTAATTGAAGAAAGGTTAAATATTGCCAAGATTTTAAAAAAAGCCTCCAAAGATTGGGATGGAGGATACGCTATGGCTGGACTTTTAGGGCATGGGGATGCATTTGTTTTAAGAGATCCTTCAGCAATTAGGCCCGCGTACTATTTTAAAAACGACGAAGTGGTGGTGGTTGCGTCAGAGAGGCCCGTAATACAAACCGTTTTTAACGCACCATTTAAAGAAATTAAAGAGCTGGACGCGGGCAGTAGTATTATAATAAAGAAATCAGGAGAATGTTTTACTTCAATTGTTTTAAAGAAAAAAGAAAGAAAGGCCTGTTCGTTTGAAAGAATTTATTTTTCAAGAGGAAGTGACCAGGAAATTTATTCTGAAAGAAAGAAATTGGGAGAGCTTTTGTTTCCAAAAATATTAGAAAATTTAAAAGGAGACTTGTTGAACACGGTGTTTTCGTATATCCCAAATACAGCAGAAACTTCTTTTTATGGTTTAGTTCAAGAGGTTCAACAACACATGATTAATCAGGGTATTAAAGATGTTCTAAAAGAAAAAGGAAAAGTTTCCAAAGAAAAACTAGAAGAACTGTTTTCCAACAAACCGCGGATAGAAAAAGTGGCAATAAAAGACGCCAAATTAAGGACTTTTATTGCAGACGACGCGAATAGAGATGAGCTTGTGGCACATGTATATGACATAACGTATGGATCAATAAACCCGACAGACAACCTTGTTATTATTGATGACAGCATTGTTCGCGGAACTACCTTACAGAAAAGTATATTAAAAATTTTAGATAGGCTAAATCCAAAAAAAATTACCGTTGTTTCAAGCGCACCTCAAATTCGGTATCCAGATTGCTATGGAATAGACATGGCCAAAATGGAAGATTTTATTGCTTTTAGGGCAGCAGTTGAATTAATTAAAAAAGAAAAAGAGAAAATTCTTTTAAACACTTATAATGATTGTTTGAGCGAACTAAAGCTTCCAATCAGCAAAATGACTAACAAAGTAAAGAGAATTTATTCTAATTATTCGGACAATCAAATATCACAAAAAATTTCTGAAATCTTAAAAGAAGAAGGAATAAAAGCAGAAGTGAATGTCATTTTTCAGACTGTTAAAAACCTTCATATTGCTTGTCCAAAAAACTTAGGAGACTGGTATTTTACAGGAAATTACCCTACACCAGGAGGAAACAAAGTTGTCAATCAGGCGTTTGTAAATTACTATGAAGGGCTAAATCAAAGAGCTTACTAAAGCAGTTAGATTGCTTTAGCAAAGTTTTCAGAAACCACACTCCAATCAATAACATTAAAAAACCCAGCGATATAATCAGGCCTTCTGTTTTGATAGTTTAAGTAATAAGCGTGCTCCCAAACATCAAGTCCTAAAACGGGTGTTCCTCCACAACCAATACCCCTCATTAATGGATTATCTTGATTAGCAGTTGAACAAACACCTAGTTTCCCTCCAGGGTGAACACAAAGCCAAGCCCATCCAGAACCAAATCTTGTGGCTGCTTCCTTAGAAAAGGCTGCTTTAAACTCTTCGAAACTTCCGAAAGACGCGTCAATTGCTTTAGCAAGATCTCCAGAAGGGGATCCGCCTCCATCAGCACTCATAACGCTCCAAAACAAGCTGTGGTTATAAAACCCTCCTCCGTTATTTCTAACGGCAGAATTGTTAAGATCGAGGTTTGAAAGAATATCTTTTATTGACTTACCCTCAAGTTCAGAGTCTTTTATTGCATTATTAAGGTTGTTAGTATACCCAGCATGATGTTTTCCATGATGAATTTCCATTGTTTTAGCATCTATGTGAGGCTCAAGTGAGTCGTAAGCATAATTTAAGGCAGGCAGTTCAAAAGACATATGATATATATTTAATTCAAGTTATTTCATTTACAAAATTAAGCAATAATCACGTACTTTTATATAGATATAAAAACTTTTTGACAACCAACTTCGACATTTATAACGCTTCTGCGGGATCTGGAAAGACATTTACCCTTACAAGCAGGGTATTGACCAGGATCATTAAATCAAAAGAGGACGATTCTTTCAAAAACATTTTAGCTCTTACTTTTACTAATAAAGCTGCGAATGAAATGAAGAATAGGATCTTAGCCGGCCTAAAAGAATTTGCAGATTTAAAAAACATAAAAAACCCCTCAGATTTGTTTAGAAAAGTACAAGAGGAAACAGGACTTCCTGCAGAAAAAATTTGTATTATTTCTAAAAACCGACTAAACATTTTATTGCATAATTTTTCTTTTTTTCAGGTATCAACATTAGACAGTTTTAATCACAATATTATTAGGGCCTTTTCAAAAGAGCTTAATTTGGATTCGAATTTTAGCGTTATAATAGATCCAGAAGAATTTATTAATGAATCCGTAGACAGATTATTGGCTCAAACAGGAAAAGACAAAAAGACGTCCAATGCTTTAATTGACTTTGCTAACAAAAAAATTAACGAAGGAAAATCTTGGGACATAAGCTTTGATTTAAGGGAGCTAGCAAAAACGCTAACAAATGAAAGTCATTATAATCAAATAAAAGTTTTAGAACAAAAAACTTTGGGAGATTTTTTAAAAGAAAAAAACGAAATTAATAAAAGGATTTCTGTAATTGACAAAGCAAAGGCCGAGCTAGTAAAGCAAATGGATTTTTGTGTGGACTTAAACCAAGGACAGTTAGTTTTTTCAAGAAATTCATTTCCAAACTTTTTAATTAAACTAAAAAACGACAAACAAACCTTAATAGACATTAATAGTATTGAGAGCCTTTTTGAAAAAAGAACATTAATAACAAAAAAGAGCCTTCTAGATATTCCAGACAAGGGAGAGAGGTTGATTGAAAATCTAGAAGAATTATTCACTAAAACTAAAGAGCTTTTATTAGAAAAAATGGTTTTAAAATCATTTAGTCTTACAATTATTCCTGCAGCTGTTTTGAGTCTAATTAAAAAGAATTCAAAAGAGATACAAAAAGAAAGAGGAGAGCTGTTGTTGGCAGAGTTTAATCAAAGAATTAGCGAAGAAATAAAAGATCACCCAACTCCTTATATTTATGAAAAAATAGGCACAAAGTTTAAAGACTACATGATTGATGAGTTTCAAGACACCTCTTTATTACAATGGAATAATTTAATACCCTTAATATCACACGCCCTGGAGTCTGAAGAGGTGACTGGTAAAAAAGGCTCATTACTATTGGTAGGAGACCCCAAGCAGTCAGTGTATAGGTGGCGGGCAGCAAACCCGGACATATTTATTTCGCTTCTCCTTAAAGACAATCCATTTAGTGTGGAGAAGTCAAACAAAACACTTCCAAAAAACTATAGAAGCAACAAAGAGATTATAAAATTCAACAATAGTTTTTTTCAGCACCTTTCTCATATAATGGAATCCCCAGTAAATAAACAGATTTACCAATTAGGCACAAAACAAGAGTATAGTAAAATTAAAGAGGGGCATATTTCTTTGGAATTTTTAAAAAACAAAGAAGAAGAGTATTTAGAAAAAACGTTTCAAAAAATAGAATCCTGTAAAAACAGGGGCTACTCTTATTTAGACTTTGGAATTTTAGTTAGAACAAAAAAACAGGCAGCAGCTATAGCAGGGTACTTGATTTCAAAAAAAATCCCGGTAATTTCGTCCGAAACACTACTTTTAAGTAGCTCAAAGAAAGTTAATTTTTTAATTGAACTGATAAGGTTTAGAACCGACCCATTAAATCAACTTGCTAGAAAAACAATTATTAATTTTTTAATAGAAAAAGAAAGCCCAAAAGATCCTTGTTTATATTTTGAAGAGTTGATTAACGAATCCTCAGATGTAATTTTTAAAAAACTGGGGATCATGCCATTTCAAGACTTCATAAAAACACCTTTTATAAAATCAATAGAAATAGCCATTTTAAAATTAAATCTAGACATCAACAACGATGGGTTTATTCACTTTTTAAAAGAAGAGCTTTTTGAGTTTGTTCTTAAAAACGGAATTGACGAAAAAGAGTTTTTAGATTATTGGAAAAAGAATAAGGAAAAAAGAAGTGTTATAATGGGCGGAAATCATGAGGCCATAACAATATTGACAATTCATAAAGCAAAAGGGCTGGAATTTCCAGTCGTAATTTATCCTTTTGCAGACTCAGCAACATTTAAGTCATTCTCTAAAAAAGCTTGGCTTCCTGTTAGTGAGAAAAAAAACAGCATAGACCTTTTAGTGCCTTTCAACAAAGCCATTCAAAGTTATGGAGAGAAGGGAAAAAACATTTACAATAAATTAATACACCAACAAGAGCTAGACAACACAAACATTTTATACGTTGCTTTAACTAGAGCAATAGAAGAACTTCATATAATTTCAAAATACCCAAAAAACAAGTCGATTAATTCACACAACGAAATGTTTAGATCTTTTTTGGAAAGCGAAGAGATTTGGGAAGAAAACAGACTGCTTTATTCTTGGGGAAAAGAAAATGAAAACAAAATAAAACCAGAGCTCCTCACAAGAGGATTAAGCAGTTTATACAACAGACAAGTCTACACGAAAAAAGCAAAAATTGAATTTCAAAATCAACAAATTTTGTTTGGAAAAACGCTTCACGAATTGATGTCTAAAATTCATTACTCCTATCAATTAGACAAGGAAATTTTAGAATTTAGAGAGTCTAAAAAAATCAAAGGAATAAATAAAGAAGAAATCATTCAGCTGGTCAAAAAAATCATAGCCCACCCAAGTCTTAAAAAGCTGTTTGACACAAAAAATACTGTGATTTGCGAAAAAGAAATTTTCGTTAACAAAACAAGAATAATTAGGCCAGACAGGATAACAATAATAGCCCCAAAAAAATGCGTAATAGTAGATTACAAATCTGGGGATAGACGAGCGAAAGATATGAACCAGGTCAAAGAATATTCACAGATTTTAGAGCAAATGGGCTATAAAGTTCAAAAAGCTTTAATAGTGTATTTTCTGCCTGCATTAGAGGTGGAAGAGGTTAGATAGATCAAAAACCCAAGGAATAAACATCTTATATTCTATAAATTCATTAAGTTTGCACTTATATATATATTTTAAACAACTATTATAATGAAAAAATTAGGAAAATTAATATTAGTTTTTGCCGTGCTATTTTACACTAACTCTATTTTAGCACAAGACAAAAACAATCAATGGCAAGTTACTTTTGGTAATAATGCTGTCGATTTTCACGCAGTTGGAACAGACAAGCAGGATAATGCTACTGGAGGTTTGTTTAGCGAATATTTTAATATTCCACAAAACTGGAACACACAACTTGGTATTAACTCGCTTAGTATTTCAAGATTCGGAAATGAAAGTTTTTCATACGGCTTAAGAGGTGCTCTAAACAGGGTGACTAGACTTGGTGATGAAAGAGCAAGAACCGTCGGAAAGAGAATAGCCAGTTTAGATGCAGTTGTTACATATAATTTACCAGACTTCATGTCTTTTTGTAAATTTGAACCTTTTTTAGAAGGTGGAACTGGATATACTTGGTTTGGGAATCAGAGATCAAACACGATGAATGCGGCTTGGGGAGTTAATTACCCGGTTTCAGAGAAAGTCTCTATAAAATTAAATGCAGCTTATAAGCACGCTTTTAATGATATGAAAGATTTAAAATCTCATATCCAACACAATCTTGTGGTTGCGATTAACTTTGGAGGAAAAGATACAGATAAAGACGGTATTTATGATCAATATGATGATTGTCCTGATCAGCCCGGCTTACCAGCATTCAACGGATGCCCAGATAATGATGGAGATGGTATTGTAAACAGCAAGGACTCTTGTCCTGATGTTGCTGGATTAGTTGAATTTGATGGTTGCCCCGACACAGATGGAGACGGAATACCAGACAAAGAAGATAGGTGTGTTAACGAACCAGGATCACTTGAAATGGGTGGTTGTCCAGATACTGATGGAGATGGAGTGGCCGATATTGACGACGGATGTGTTGAAGTTGCAGGACCGGTTGAAAACAGTGGTTGTCCATGGCCTGATAGCGATGGAGATAGCGTTTTAGATAAAGATGACAAGTGTCCTAATGTTGCAGGGTTAGTTAACAACGCAGGATGCCCTAATCCATCTGAAGAAATTATGGAGAAATTAAATGCAGTAGGAGCTAAAGTTCCTTTTGAACTTAATAAAGCTGTCTTGGGAGCGAAAGTCAAAGGACTATTAGATTTTGTCGCTGAAATAATGAACGAGTACTCTGAGTCTAAATTTATTATTGAAGGCCATACAGATAGCTCAGGCCCACAAGAATTTAATCAGAAACTTTCTGAAAACAGAGCAAATTCAGTAAAAGATTATTTAGTGAGCACAGGAATTAGCGCCGATAGAATGTCAGTAGTAGGCCTTGGTGAAAACAAGCCCACTAACTCTAATGATACTAGAAAAGGTAGAATTACAAACAGAAGAGTTGAGTTCAAGGTAGAAGACTAATTAAAACAATATTTTAATTATATTAAAAGCGTCTAATTTTAAATTAGACGCTTTTTTATTTTAACGCTATGAAATCTTTTTTAGAAAAAGTTTTAGAAGATGTACAAAGAAAAAACATAGACATAGAGAATGCTTGCTTTGTCTTTCCCAATAAACGCTCCTCACAGGTATTTAAAAATCTACTTTTAACAAAAACTAAACATCCTTTTTTTGCACCTATAATTGAGAGTATAGATTCCTTTATTATTAAAATTTCAGAACTAAAAGAAATAAAAAACTCCATAGCTTTATATAAACTTTTTTCAACATATTGTTCTATAAATAAAGGTAAAAATAACAATATCGAAACCTTCAGTAGCTGGGGCAGCATGTTTATCAATGACACGACAGAAGTTGAGCAAAATTTATTAGAAGTTCAAGTTGTGCTAGAAGAATTAGCGGAAATTAATAAAATAAAAAACTGGGGAGAAATCAATAAAAAAGAGGAAGAGACTGATCTTTTTTGGAAGCAACTTCCTGAGTTATATAATAGTTTTAAAAATACACTTTTAGAAAACAAACAAGGGACAAAAGGGATGTGCTATAGTGAAGCACAAAAAAATCTAGAACACTATAAAGAGGCGAATAACAGTACAAAACATGTTTTTATAGGGTTAAACGCGCTTAGTAAATCAGAAGAATTAATCGTTAAGGAGTTGTTGAACTTTAATCAGGGTGAAGTTTATTGGGATATTGACCAGTCTTTTGTTAACAACAAAAACCATGGAGCAGGACACTTTATAAAAAACTACAAAAATAGCTGGGATCACTACATTAAGAATCCGTTTAATTGGATTTCAGATGATTTTAAAGGCTTAAAAACAATTAACATTATAGAAGCAACAAAGTCTATCGGACAGGCTAAAGAAATAGGCGAAACCCTTTTTTTTATTAATAAGGATAAGCTAAAAAAAGTAGCAGTTGTTCTGGGGGACGAAACTCTAATTGAGCCTGTTTTAAATCATTTACCCGAAATCATAAAAAACATTAGTATTGGTTCAGCCACTCCTTCAAGTATGCTTGAACTGAAAAAACTTTTAAAATTAGTTTTGGAAATGCAATCAAATAATTTAAAAAGCAAAAAAGTAAAACAGACCGACTCTATAGTTTCTTCTAGAATCGTTAGAACCGCCCTTCAGGGTTTAAATTTAGAAAACAAAAACAGTCTTTTATTACTAATTTTAAAAGCTTGGAAATCTCCAATAGAAGCTTTAAACAATCTTATTGGGTTTGTAGAAAAATTATCATCTAATAAAAACTTAAACGTTACGGACTTAACTGAATCAAAAGTAATTTTAGAGATTCTGTTAGAAGCGAGAGAGTTAATAAAAGAAGGTGATAATATTAAAAACATTAAGTCTTTAAAAGAGGTTTTGTTTACTTTTTTAGAGGAAATACACCTTCCCTACGAGTCTGACAAATCTGCTAGCACTCAAGTTATGGGACTTTTAGAAACTAGGGCATTAGATTTCGAAACGGTTATTATAAGCTCGGTTAACGAAGGCTTTCTTCCAAAAGGCAAAAGTTTGGACTCATTAATTCCTTTTGACCTGAGAAAAAAACATAATTTGTTCACCTTTAACGATAGAGATAAAACAAACACTTACCATTTTTATAGACTTCTTCAAAGGGCACAAAATATTTTTCTGATATATAATAATATTAACGAAGGTATTAAAGGAGGAGAGAAAAGCAGATATATCCATCAGCTAGAAATGGAAGGTCTTGAAAATCACAAAATTATTTACAAAAGCACAACACTAAATCAGTCAAACAACAATACGGAAAGAAACATCAAAAAATCACCTCGCTCTTTACAATTGCTAAAAGAACTTGCCATTAGCGGATTCTCGCCATCTTCATTGGAAATGTATTTAAGAGATCCTGAAGAGTTTTATTACTCAAAGCTGCTTAAAACAAACTTAGCAAATGATGATGATGACGAATCGGTTAGCGCAAGAGTTGTTGGACTTATATTTCATGAATCTGTTGAAGAGCTATACAAGCCTCTAGTGAATAAAACAATTACAGTTCAACTTTTATCTCACTTATTAAAGAAAGTAAATGAAGTTATTAAAGCAAGTTTTATTAACAATTATGAATCAGATTTTAATACGGGAAAAAACCTTATAGCATTCGAAGTCATTAAAAATGCAATAAAAAAACTCATTTCTAATGAGCTGGAAGATGTTAAAAAAGGAAATACGATAAAACTGCTTGCTTTAGAAGAAAAAATCAATCAATCGATAGACATAAGAGAGTTAAATTACCCTGTTAATTTAAAGGGTATTATAGATAGGGTTGACAAGAGAAATGAAACCATTAGGATAATTGATTATAAAACAGGGCTAATGAAACCGGGGGATTTAAAGATGAAGAATCCATCAACTCTTTTCGACAGCTCCTCTCAAACAAAAGCAATGCAATTAATGTGTTATGCTAGTATGTATTTAAAAAACAACATAAGCTTAAAAGGACTAGAAGCGGGAATTATTTCTTTTAGAGACTTAAACAGCGGTTTGATGAAGTTGACAATAAACAATCCATCAGAAAGGACAAGCTTTATTAAGACTTCTCATATTGATGAATTCGAAAAGTCATTAAAAAAATTAATATTAGAGATGATGAATTCAGAAATTCCTTTTACAAAATCAGGCCTTAATTAGCCTTATAGATAACCTCAAGCAAAACCTCATTTCTTCGGTTAAAAACTTTATATGGGCTGTTATAAGAAAGCACAACAGGCTGATTACTGATTATCGTTATGTTTTTTTCTTTTAATTTATTAACTAGCAAACGATAGTTTTCAGATATTTTATTGGAGTTAGAGTAACCGCTATAAGTAATAGAGGCAAAAACTCCTTCTTTAGATTTATAAACTTCTATACTATTGTCTTTGGGTAAAACAATTTTTTGCTTTAAATATTTTACAGGCAAAACAAACTCCATGGTGCTTAAAGAGCCTTTGTTAGTCATGTAAACAGGCGCGGTCATTGCGATTTTTGTGTTTTCTGAGTTATTTCCACTGATATATTTAAACAGTTTAGAGAAGTTACTGTTAGAAGTGACTTTTGCTTTTATTGAAGGCGGATAATACCTTATTTCAATATTGTCTATCGTGTTTATAACTTTGTATTGTTGGATTTCGGTCTGTTGAGAGAACATAGTGATTGAAAATAAAAAAAATAGATATTTAGACATAATATTTAGACTCGAGTTAATTTAACTGGGTATGTTTTTCCAGAATTCCATTGGGGAACATAAAGGTTCCAATCATCATCAATGCAAACATCGTGCGGGTTTCTAAAACTGATCTGATCATATTCAGGGTTTACAAGCATTTTGTCGAAATAAGAAGGAGAGCTGCCTCCGGGAAAAGAAACAACTTTATTGTTTTTGTCTAAAACAGCAAGCATTCCGTCATAAACCCCCCAATCTTTAGTGACTATGACTGCAAACAAAAGGTAGTCACCTTTAATTACTGGTCTACACACATAACAGCCAGGAAGTTTAATAGTTTCTATCCATTTTCCATCAAGAGAAAATCGTTTAAATTCATTTTTACTTCTAGATGATATTAATAGTGTTGGATTGGTTTTGTTTCTGCTGTCTATTGTTATTCCGTGACAACAATCAAACAAATCATCTCCATCTCCATGACCTCCAAAATGACGAATATAATTCCCTTTGCTATCGTATTGAATGACATAATCTAATCCATAACCGTCAGCCACATAAAAATCGCCATTTTCTGCAACTGCAATTTCTGTAGGTTTAAACTGAGAGGCATTTGAATAAGCTTGAATTTCTTTGGGATAGGATAATTCTATAAGTTTTTCGCCTTTAAGAGTTGTTTTGCAAAACTTATTAGAGTCTGGGTCTGTAATAAATAAAAACTCCTCCCCTCCTTGATCAACAATAGAGAGGCCATGAGCGCCAGGATAATTTAAACCCCAAGAATCTAAAACTTTTCCAGAACGATCATAAATTAAAATATTATTTTTAGGATGTGTAGTCGTTAAAATGATTCTGTTTTTGGAATCCATAACCATTTCATGACAGTGATCTACAGGATAAGTATTTGAGTTTTGAACTCCCCAGCCTTTATCGACCTTAAACTTAAAATCACCGTGTCCAATAGGGTCATTTAACCCTATTATAGGGGCGCTATAAAGAGAAGGCAGGTATAATGGAATAGAAGCCACTAAAGAAGTTTTTTTAATAAAAGATCTACGAGAATTTTCTTTAATCATTTTAAGCAGAGTTTATCAAAATAAATTCTAAGTTAAATAATATATATCAAAACTAGAAAGTAATGAGATGCACTTCCTCCAAGAACAAATAAGTGCCAAATAGCATGTGAATATTTCATCTTCTCAAGGCTATAAAAAACAGTGCCAAAAGAATAAAGAAGGCCACTTAAAACTAACAGCATTAAGCCGTTAAATTCAAGAGCATTAAAAACATTTTCAAAATCTAGAATAACTACCCAGCCCATTGCTAGATAAAGAACTAAGGAAAGCTTATCAAATTTTCCTGTAAAAAAAATTTTAAATACAGTTCCAATTAGTGCAATTGCCAAAACAGCAGTAAAGATTTTAATACCATTACCGTTATACAAGGTTATTAAACAAATTGGAGCATAAGAACCCGCAATTAAATAGAAAATACTTACATGGTCAAATATTCTAAGTTTGCTTTTTAGCTTTATGTCAGTTGTATAATGATATAGTGTTGACGCCGCATACAGACAAATCATACCAAACTCAAAAAACAGAATACTCTCAAGACTAAAGTCTGTGAGATTTTGGTTATAAAAAAGCAAAACAGGGAGCCCAATTACACTAAGAACAAAACCTATAAAGTGAGTAAGCGTGTTCCAAAATTCCTCTTCTTTAGTTTCGGTCATTAATTAATTTTAAAAGATTTTTTTTAAGTTTTAATCGATCTATTTTTCCGTTAATTCTATCGAATTGTTTTAAACAATATATTTTTTTAGGTTTTTCAAATGGCTTTAATTTTTGAAAAGCATTAGCCGCGTCGCTGGGGATTTTCCCTTCAAAAACTAAAACAGATTTTTCACCAAGGATTTTATCAGGGACTCCACAAATTGCAAAATTCTCCAAGTAATAAAGACTTAAAATTTTTTCAATTTTTTCTGGAAAAACCTTAATTCCTCCAGAGTTAATTATAAAATCATTTCTGCCAATCCAAATAAATTTTGTATCAGAAATGAGCTCTATTTTGTCTTTTGTTAATATAGTGTTTTCGGAAAGATAAGGAGCGTTAATCTCCAAACAGCCCTGTCTTGATTTAAAAGAAACCCCAGGGATTGCAGTAAACTCTTTTTCTCCTTTACTTAAATTCTTGACAGCTACATGAGATAAGGTTTCAGACATTCCGTAAGTTTCAAAAACACCTAAAGAGTTGTTGAAAAGCTGTTTCTGAAGCGCAGATCTGGTTGGGCTTCCCCCAATAATCAAACAGTTAATTTTGTGAATATGTGGAATTGATTTTTCTAGTTGATAGGGCGTCATGGCAACAAATTCAAAATTTTTAGATGAGTCCTTAATAGGATTGTCATCAGGTTTTTGAATAAACAAATCTAAACCCAAAACTAACGCTCGAACCACCATCATTTTCCCAGCAATAAAGCTAATAGGCAGGCACAGCAATGCTCTATCTTTTGCTTTTAGTTTAAAAAATTTTCCAGTGTTTATTGCTGACTGAACCATTGCTTTTTTTTTAGCTAAAAAAACTTTTGGAGGTCCTGTTGAACCTGAAGACTGAACCTTAATGTTTAAATCATCATTTAACCATTCTAAAATAAAATTATAGACGTCATTAGATAGAAACAACGACTTTTCACAATGTTTAATTAAAGAGCTTTTATTATATGAGTGCCCGTGTAATTTAAAACCTGGATGAATAATAATTGTCTTATTAGTCATAGAGCTTAAAAAATGTAATTGCTAAAAAAAGCTGTTTCCCAGTTCTTGTTTGGATTATACTTTAAAAAACCTTTGTCTATATAACATGGAGAGTCTATATTATTGAAATAAAGCTGCCCCGTCCCAAGACCTTGCTTCATTTCAGACCCTTTATTAAAAACCCATTGAGAGATGGCGTTTAAGCCAACATTACTTTCAAGAGCGCTTGTAGACCACCAGTTTATTTTTTTAGATTCTGCTATTTTTATCCAAGAATCGCATGCTTTAAGACCTCCAATTAAACTGGGTTTTAAAATAATATATGATGGGCTTATTAAAGAAAGCATTTTGGTTTGCATTTCGAACGATGTTAATCCGACAAGCTCTTCATCTAGGGCAATTGCTAAAGGAGATTTTTCACATAAAAAAGCCATTTGGTCCCACATTTTAGTTCCTATAGGCTGCTCTATAGAATGAAGATCATAGTTAGAGAGAATCTTTAATTTTTCAAGTGCTGAATTAGGGCTGAAAGAGCCGTTAGCATCTAATCTAATCTCAATATCTTGAGAAGAATACTCAAGCCTAAGAGACTTCAAAAGCTTACACTCTAAATCGAAATTTAAAGCTCCAACCTTAATTTTAATACAATTAAACCCGCTTTCAATTTTTTCTTTAATTTGTTTTTTCATAAAGGATTGTTCCCCCATCCAAATTAATCCATTTATAGGAATAGACTTTTCTCCTTTAGTAAAACTAGAAGCCATTAAAACAAAAGGATCGGAGCTTTCAAAAGACAAATAGGCAGTTTCTAAGCCAAAAATAATTGAGGGATACGCCTCAAGACTAGTTCTTAGAACGTCTATTCCAAGGCAGATATTATTACAGATTTCTTTTAGTTTATCTTCATATGAAGAGATTGGGTCTGGACTAAGTCCAGCAATCAAACTACACTCTCCCACACCATATCGGTTTTTGTCGGTAATTACAATAAACCAACTTTCTTTGTTGCTTAAAACCCCTCTTGAAGTTCCGCTAGGGACTTTAAATTTCAACAAATGTTTAAAATAATAAGCCTTCATGAACTAGATAATTTTTAAGTAATATAAGGATAAAACTAATGAGTAAAACACAGAAGCAAAGACGAGATTTTTTAAAAATTTATCAAATTTTTTGGGATCAACAATATTAGAGATTTGGACAAGATGCACAATTAACCACAAAATAATGGATACAAACAGCCCCATTAATAAAGATGAGGTTGAGTTTAATTTAAAGAAAAACACAATCATTAAAACAATTGAAATAGAAATTAAAAGATAATGATATAACCTAGAAAAGCGAGTTCCAAGATAAACAGCCAGAGTTTTTTTACCCATTAATTGGTCATTTTCTAAATCTCTCATGTTGTTTAAATTCAACACACCTGCACCTAATAGCCCAACTGTACAGGCAGGATAAAAAAGCAAAAAACTCAAAGAGGACGTAAATAAATAATTTGAGCCTAAAACACTTATCAGTCCAAAAAAAACAAACACAAAAAGATCTCCATATCCACTGTACCCGTAGGCATTTTCACCCACAGTATATTTTATTGCAGCAATAATTGCTAAAACACCTAATCCAATAAAGACTACAAAGGAGAAAAAATCTTTGTTAAAGGCAGTATAAACTAATAAAATTGTTAAAACAAGAGATATTAACGAGGATATTATTATGCCTTTTTTCATTTCTTTAGGGCCAATAATTCCGGATTGAAGAGCTCTTTCTGGGCCGATTCTGTTTTTATCCGTCCCTTTTACTCCGTCACCATAGTCGTTTGCAAAATTGGAAAGAACCTGATATGATATGGTTGTAGCTAAAGCAAGTATAAAAATGAACAAGTTAAAATCGAGTGTACTGTAAGATGCAAAGGAGCCAATAAAAACCCCTGACAACGATAAAGGGAGCGTTCTTAGTCTGGCGGCAGAAACCCAGGCTCTAAATTTCGAAATATTATTTTTAGACAACTATTTTTTAATAATGATTAAGGAAATTTAGGAAACTTTTTAAAGTCAGGCGTACGTTTTTCTAGAAAAGCATTTTTACCTTCTTGAGCTTCCTCAGTCAAATAATATAATAAAGTAGCATCACCGGCAAGCTGCATTAGTCCATGTTGGCCATCAAGCTCTGCGTTAAGGCTTCTTTTGATCATTCTAAGAGCTAAAGGACTTCTTTGTTGCATGATGGCACACCACTCCAGAACGGTTTCTTCTAATTTTTCCAAAGTAACAACTTTATTTACCATCCCCATTTCGAATGCTTCTTTCGCAGAATATTGTTGACATAAAAACCAAATTTCTCTTGCTTTTTTTTGTCCAACATGTCGAGCTAGATATGATGATCCAAACCCTCCATCAAAGCTGCCAACTTTAGGTCCAGTTTGTCCAAAAACCGCATTTTCACTAGCAATAGTTAAGTCACAAACAACATGTAAAACGTGCCCGCCTCCAATAGCATATCCGTTAACCATAGCGATAACAGGCTTAGGAATTTCTCTTATTTTTTTATGTAAATCCAAAACATTTAATCTTGGAACCCCATCATCATCGATGTAACCTCCAGACCCTTTTACATTTTGATCCCCACCGCTACAAAAAGCTTTGTCCCCTTCGCCAGTAAAAACGACAACATCAATATCATTTCTTTCACGACAAAGATCAATTGCTTCAAGCATTTGAATATTTGTTTCTGGCCTAAAAGCATTGTAAACCTTTGGTCTATTGATAGTTATTTTAGCAACTCCTTTATATAATTCAAATTTTATATCAGAGTACTTTTTAATATGTTCCCACTTAATTGTCATGAAAATTTTTTTATTAAAGATAGGTTTTCTAGAGAGAAATAAAACGCTAAGGTTTAGACAAAAACTTGAAATAATTTTTTAAAGTATCAGAACTAAGTTTAGAGGAAGTGGTTATTTCTAAAATTTTAGGAGTACTTGATTTTTTAAAAAAACTTCTTAAAGCTATTCTTAGCCCAAGTTTAGATTTTTTATTTTGATATCTGAACCCATACATTTTTGCTAGTTGTTTAGCGCTCAACTTATGGGGGGTTTCAATAAAAGAAGTAAAAAACTTATTTTCTTTATGACCTGGCAATATTCTAAAGATTCCACCACCACGATTATTAATTATAATAATTCTAAAATCTGAACTAACATAGCTATTCCAAAGACCGTTAGCATCATAGAAAAAACTTAAATCTCCTGTCACCAATAGCGTCGGAGTCTTGTTTACAGCTGACGCCCCAACAGCAGTCGATGTGCTCCCGTCAATCCCGCTAGTTCCTCTGTTGCAATAGATTGAATTAACTTCAGACATTTTAAAAAGCTGTAAATATCTTATAGCAGAACTATTAGCAACATGCACTTGATAATTAACGGGAATTTTAGATGATAAAACAGAAAAGACAATCAAATCTGAAAATGGTGCCTGCTTAATAAAATTCTTGTGACACAATTGGTGTTTGTTATATAGTTCAAGCCATAAATTATAATAATTTAAATCTACAGTGTTCTGCAAAAGTGTTTTTTCAAAAAATAAATTAGGATCTACTTTTATGTGTTTTACCCCACAGTAAAAAGTGTCATTGGGCGTATTAAGACCAATATGAAAATGACTTATAGCTGGGTAATCTCTTAGAAATTGTTTTATTTTTTTTGAAATAATCATTCCACCAATTGTAATTAATATTTGCGGTTTTAAATCTAAAAAAACAGCATCTTTATTTTTTAAATTTTCAATAGGAGCGATTATTTTATCAATATTTTTAAAAAAAGATTTGTGGCTTAAATTAGAAGTAGATTCTGCTAATACAACAACACCAGTTTTTTCTGCTAATTTTTTTTGGGTTTTTTCTGACAGATAATTAGGAGTGGAACAACCTATTAACAGCAATATTTTAGATTTTTTTTTAAACAAAGGCATAAAGTCGTCTAGACTTACTTTTTGTTCAAAAACTTCTAAACATTGAGGTTTTTTGGACAGTTTAACTGTAGCGTCTGAGACAAAATCATATAGAGGCTCTTCAAAAGGTATGTTAATATGTATAGGCTTTTTTGATTGAATTGCGTTAAAAAAACTTGAACGGATGAGCTCTTCATTAAAGTCTTGAACTTTTGATTGTTGTTTTTTTATTGAAGCTGTATTTAGGGGCGTTTTAATTAATTTTTGAATATTGCTTTTAAGAATAGCCTGAGTTTGATGGGTTAAATCCTGCAGCAATGAATTTGAAGACAAAATATTATTTCCAAAAACTTTGTTTTGATCAATTGTTTGACCGTCGCCTATGTTGATTTTATATGTTGGCCGATCTGTCGAAAGCACAACTAAAGGGATGTTACTGTAATATGCTTCTGCTATTGCTGGAGAATAATTCAATAAAGCCGTTCCTGATGTACATAACAATATCACAGGGGTTTTTGTTTGTTGAGCAATACCAAGAGCAAAAAACCCTGCGGATCTTTCATCGACAATACTATAGCAACTAAACTTCTTGTTAGATGCGAATCCAATTGCTAAAGGAACATTTCTGGATCCAGGAGAAATAACGATGTCAGTTATATTGAACCTTAAACAGTAAAGCAAAATTGTTTGTGCAGATGGTATGGTTGGATACATCATTCAGTCTACAAATGTAGTAAATGAATTAATGAGCTACTTAAAAAGAACATCCATCATAGTTTGAGACTTGTGAACTATTTCCTCCCATTCCTTTTCAGGATCGCTATCTTGAGTTATTCCTCCTCCAACAAACAACTTAGTCTTGTCATCTTTTATCTGTAAGCACCTAAGGTTTACAAAAAGGTTGCAGTTTTTGGAGTCAATTTTACCTAAATAACCTGAATAAAACGATCTGTCGTGTTTTTCTTTTTCATTTATAATTGAAATTGCTTTGTTTTTAGGGATACCAGCAACTGCAGGGGTTGGGTGAAGTGCTGTTATTATTTCTTTAGGAGGCTTGTTTGTGAATCCGTTAATAAGAGTTTTTAAATGCTCAACCTTACCAGCTTTTGAAGTTGTGAGCTCTTGACAAGTTAAATCTTGACAAAGAGGATTTAATATTTTTTTAATTTCGTCTTCAACTATTTTCTGCTCAAACAGTTCCTTTTCACCCCAAAATGAATCGTTTAGACTTTTTGTTCCCGCTAAAGCCATCGTTGAAATTTTATTGTTTTGAATTTCAACTAGAGTTTCGGGACTTGCTCCCATCCAAAAACCCTCTTCAGGATGATAAAATAAATAACAAAAAGCGCCTGGATACAAATTCAAGATGTTTTTGAAATATCCAACTGTATTTTTAGACTTAAGATCAAGCTCAAAACATTTAGAATAAACAACTTTTGTTAAATCTGAGAAAGAAATTTGATTTACGATGCTTATAACATCATCAATATATTGTTTTTTATATTTTTTAAAATCTAAAGGAATTTTCTCTTCAAAAAAAGACAAATTTTTTGATGCACTATTTTTTAAATAGTGTGTTGAAACAATGTTGTTAGATGAAATTAAGTAGCCATCACCCGCTGGGTTAAATGGCTTGATAAGAAACCCATCACCTGTTGGGTTTGTTTCTTTTTTTGGAATTTTATCAGAGCCTATATAACACTCTAGCAAATTTGAGTCAGGATTTCGAAACGCCGCAAACGAGTGTTTGGCTTTTATTAAAAAACTTACTTGATCAAAAAAAGCGAGATTAGAAATCATTTATAATTAAAGAAAAATTATTTGAGAGCTACGTAAATAGAAGTTGCTCCAAGCATTAAGGGTTTAATAGTAATATTTTTAAAACCACAGTTTTCTAATACGGAAACAAATCGTTTTCCGCTAGGAAATTTTTCTGCAGATTTTTGAAGATATTGATAAGCTTCTTTTTTTTTAGAGAAAAGTGAGCCAACAAATGGAATGAAGGATCTGCTAAATAAAAAGTAAAAAAACCTTATTATGGAGTTTTTTGGAACAGAGGTTTCGAGAATGATTAAAACACCACCCTTTTTAAGAACGCGGCAACTTTCCTTTAACCCTTTTTCTAAATTTTGAAAGTTTCTAACCCCAAATCCAATAGTTACTACGTCAAAATTTGAATCGGAATAATTAAGGTCTTCAGCATCTCCAGACTTTAAAACAACTTTATCGGACAAGTTCTTAGCAACAATTTTCTTCCTTCCCACTTTCAACATTTTTTCAGAAATGTCAACTCCGTTGATTTTCGCGTCTTTTATTTTTGCAAGTTCTAAAGCAATGTCAGCAGTTCCAGTTGCAATATCTAAAAGTTTTTTAGGATTATGGCTTTTAGCTATAGAATACATTTTCCTTTTCCATCTTATATCATTCCCAAAAGTCATGACCCGGTTTAAAAAATCATATTCAATAGAAATTGAATCAAACATGCTTTCAATTTGAGTTTTTTTAGAAGAATTAAGTGATGGATTGGGTTTCATTTATTTTTTATAATATAACTTAACAAAGATAATTAATTAGGGGCACCTGAAGCTAAAAGAAGATTAATTTAATAAATGCTTTTGCTCTTCGTTTCGCCATCCAGATTGATAATCATAACCAACAAAATAAACAGTAAAATCTGCCTGATACTTATAACGTACAAAAAATAATTTTTTTTCTGCTTGATAGTTGTTTTTTGTAAAATACCAACGACCTGAATTACCCTTTGCTTTGTAAGATTGATTAACCTTATAAGCTTTTAAGTCAGCTTGATACTCATAGTCGACAACATAGACCTTAAGGTCGGCTTGGTAAGAGCTTTTAGTAACAAAAATTTTTTGAGCACTTATAGAGTGGCACAAAATAAAAACAGAAATAAATGAAATAGAAGTATTCATTAAAATTTAATTGTCAAAAACAATGCCATTTTATTAAATCACGCTCAAATCTCCCATCCAGATCTGTAATTTCTAGTTACAAATTGATTTGCCTCTTCAAGATTGGTTATTCTCATATTATCCCCATCCCAAAGAAGTTTTTTTCTAGCAAAAAAGTCAAACCCTCCGTTTGTATTTTCTTTACGTAACATATAGCTTCTAATGGCTAAATTCCCCATTAAGACTGTTTCTGTCATTGGCCCAGCATAATCAAACGATGAGGTTAAGTCAAGATGTTCTTTGCTGTTAAACCCAGCTTTACAGGCATCCACCCATTTTCTTTGGTGTCCATATTCAGGCTCAGGCATTTCTTCTTTTTCAGGACCAAACTCAGTTTCTCCATTATAAAGATATAGTTTAGGCGTAAGAGGAGAGCTGTCATTTATATTAGTAGAAATAATTCCTTTTTCACCAATCATTAACACGCCATTTCCACTTCCAGGTCCGCCAATATCACTGTTTGGAGGGATTATGTCCGGGTGTGGAGGTCTTATTCCTCCGTCTGTCCAAGTTAATTGAATAGGAGAATCATTTTTTTTCGTTGAATCAAAATTTAAAGTAATCAATGATGAGGGAGGGCAACCTTCCGGAAGATAGTCGGGATTCCACATTTTAGTAAAAACACTTCCAACACTACATTCAGCATCTTTAGGATATTTTAGCCCTAATGTTCTAAAAGGGATGTCAATCAAATGACAGCCTACATCTCCAAGCGCACCAGTTCCGTACTCCCACCATCCTCTCCAATTGAAGGGATGTAAGTTTGGAGTATAAGGTTTTTCGCTAGCGGGACCTAGCCATAAGTTCCAGTCTAAAGAATCTGGCTTAAGACTAGCATTTGGAGCAGACATTTTAACTCCCTGAGGCCATACAGGTCTGTTAGTCCATACTTTAACTTCAGAAATTTTACCTACTTTTCCAGAATCCACCCAATTTTGAACCATTTTCAGTAAAGGATTAGAACCACCTTGATTACCCATTTGAGTAACTACTTTTTGTTTTCTAGCAAGGGTAGTTAAAAGCCTAGCTTCTCTAATATTGTGAGTAATAGGTTTTTGAACATAAACATGTTTGTCTCTTTCCATTGCATAAACAGCAGCAGAGCCATGAACATGATCTGGAGTGGAGATTGTTACAGCATCTATGTCTTTTTCGTTATCTAGCATTTTTCTAAAGTCAGAATACAGTGTTGCTTTAGGAAATCTTTTGACAGAATTAGAAGCGCTTCCAGAGAAATCAACATCACATAGCGAAACCACCCGTTCTCTACCGTTTACCGAAGAATTGTAAATATCGCTAATTCCTTTCCCCCCAGACCCAATCGCTGCTAAATTTAATTGATCACTGGGAGCTGTATAACCCACTCCACCTAGAACGTTTCTTGGCACTACAAAAACCCCAGCACCAAAAACAGATGATTTTTTGATAAAATTTCTTCTTGACTTTTTTGAATTCATATTTTAATTCTTTTAATAATTTCCTTAATTAAATGTAATCTAATATCATTAATTAACAAAAGCTGTAATTGGGATTTTTTAAAAAGTTATTGTTTATCCATTACAATTCTGGAAGGCGTATCGTCTCCTGTGATAATAGAAAGAGTCCCAATGGCTATAGCTTTAATCGTCTCTGAAATAGTAAAAAGGTCTAGTGTTTTAGTTTCATCAGAAACCTTATGATAGTCAAGATCTTTATCCATTGGGCTCGTTGAAAAGGTGTGGGCTGGCACGCCAAGTCTTGCTAAAGAAGCGTTGTCAGATCTAAAAAACAAACGAAAATTCACATAAGGATCTGGGTAAAGACTGTAATCAGATTCTTTGAGGTTTTTTTGAATAATTTGTCCAAAATCTGAACGATCATAACCCGTAAGCCACGCTGTCTTTGGTCCAAAAGGAGATTCTTTGCCAATCATTTCAATATTAATTCCAGCTATAATTTTTTCAGGATTTATTTGTTTGCCAAAATAATTAGAGCCGATTAATCCTATTTCTTCAGCAGTAAAAGCTACAAATAAAATACTTCTTTCGTTTATGTTGTGAGTTTTGTAATGTTCCGCTAAAGCTAGAACAGCACTTACGCCTGAAGCATTGTCGTTAGCCCCATTATAAATTAAATCACCTTCTTCGCCAACTTTCATACCAAGGTGATCATAATGTGCAGAGATAATAACGTATTCATCGGCTTTGCTTTTGCCTTTTAAAACACCAATAACATTGAATAAACTCATGTCTTTTGAACTAAAGTTTTGACGAAAGGAATTTTGAGAGTCAAACTTGTCTAAGCCAATACGTTTAAATTCGGATTCAATGTATTTTGCAGCCATTTCAATCCCTTTTGATCCAGCTTTTCTTCCTTCCATTAGATCATCAGCGAGGGTGGCAAGGTGTTTTTCGACTAATTTTTCATTAATTATTTGAGAGTGAGCCTTGCTTGATAGGCAGACAAGTAAAGTCAGTAAAAATGTTTTTATCATAGCACAAGAGTTTTTAATTAGTTAACGAATTGAAATTGCAATTTTCTGCCCTTCTATTGTTAATAAGTGTTACAACTTTCCATCCATCATTCCCTTTGAACAAATTAAACGAATTCACACCACAATGACTAAAATTCCCTTTGACCAAAAAATCATAACTCGCTCATGCATTAGTAAGCTTACCATCTATTTTAATCTCAAAGTTAGTCAGTTTTTCCTTCCAACTAGAATCAGAGGATCTTTGTAGTAAAACACTTAAAAAAGAAGAAAAGGGCATGGGGTTTAAAACAGCTTTTCCATATTGAGCTGCGCTAGTCGATAAGAGTTTAAAGTCAATCGAATAAACGTTTGTGACTATAGACAGGTAATCTTTTTCATAAGATCCAATAAAAAACTTATCAATGACTCTTTGAGCCTCTTCTTTCTCTAAATTTTGACTATTTAAATTAAAGAGCATTCCAAAAAACATAAAACAGACAAAGATTTTTTTCATTTCTTTAAATACGTAGAAGATTCTTTTTTATTAATCTTAGTTATTTTAATTGATGAACCATCGTTGTTAATAAAAACATGAGCATCATACAGCATCACGCTTCCTATAGAAGCTGTTATTTTTGAACGATCATAAGTTCGAGTACTTAGAGTTATTAAAACAGAATCAGGATAAGAAATAGTCATTTTTTCTGTATCAACAACAAAAGACTCTTTGTCATTTCCCCAGGCTCCCTGTATTTCAGAAATAGCGTTGATTTCTCTAAAATCGTTAGAGCAAGAAAAAAGAGCATATGATAACAAAAAGAATAAGACCCTCATAATTTATAAGCTATTTAAGTTAATCTGTTTAATAATATCAGAACAATTAGTAGTGTTTTTTATGGATACAGGGCAACTCATAAGTTGTATTTATTACAGTTTCGTCATCAAAACTTCGCATAATAGTTTTCTATAATGTTGAGAATATGGATGTGTAGAATTTCAAACATATAATATACCAAAAAAGAGACAGCCTTCAAATAGTTTAAACAAAATTTCCTAGAAATTTCATAAGATAACACAAAGGATAAATTTAGGTTTAAATATATTGTAGCTTTATCAAGCTAGACAGTTTATATAAAACATTTAAGGTCAGTAGGTTATTTTTTAAAAAACATAACTTTAAGTAATTAAAACTTAACAAAATGAAGAAAATTATTTTTAATCTATCCTTGTTTATAATGTTGACATCGATAGCTTCATGTAGTAATAACAAGAAAAAACCTCTTGATTCGTCAGACTACGATAGAGCTGCAAAACATTTAGGACAAAATTTAAACAAATATTTGTTTAACACCCTTAATTATCAAAGTTGGGATGAAGGATTTTTGCTCTATAACATTAAAGGCAAATCAGAAACTAAAGGATATAAATTAAACTTATCAACTAACGAGCTGTCGGCTACTTTGAACCCAATCAAAAGAAAAAGTCAAGATTTCTCTAGAAACAGCAAAGAATTTATTTCTCCAAATGGCAAGCTAGCGGCTTTTATAGATAGTTATAATTTGTGGGTAAGAAATACAGCTAATGATGTAAAAACTCAGCTAACTTTTGATGGAAAAAAAGATTATGGATATGCTACTAATAATGCTGGTTGGGTGCAATCGGATGGCCCGGTTTTAAGGTGGAGTCCAAACTCTGATAAAATTGCCACTTTTAGGCAGGATGCGATGGGAGTTGGCGAAATGTATTTAACCACTACAAACATAGGTCACCCCAAGCTTCAAGCGTGGAAATATGCGTTACCAGGTGACTCTAAAATATTCGAGATAGAAAGGATAATAATTGATTTAAAGTCCAATAATAAAATAATAAAACTGAAGATGAATAATGACTTCCAGCGATCTACAACAACTGATCACATTGCAGGAAGAGGAGGAGAGTTTTTAGACACCCAGTGGAGTCAAGACGGATCAAAACTGGCATTTGTTTCATCGTCAAGAGACCATAAAGAGGCTCATCTGCAAATTGCAGATGCAAAAACAGGGGAGGTGTCATCAATCTTTAAAGAAAATGTAGAGACGTATTATGAATCTGGCGTAAGAAGTGAAAATTGGAAAGTTTTATTTGAGTCAAATGAATTTATATGGTATTCTGAAAAAGACAATTGGGGACATTTATACATTTATGATTTAAAAACGAAAAATTTGAAAAATCAAATTACAAAAGGGAATTGGCTAGTTAGAAGCATGAGACACATTGACCCCTTAACTAGAGAAATATTTTTTACCGCAGGGGGCAAAGAAAAAGGCAACCCTTATCATGTTTATTTTTACAAAGTCAATTTTGATGGCAGTGACCTAATTTGTCTAACACCAGAACTTGGAACACATACGATTAACGCATCTCCAAACTGGAATTATTTTGTAACTACTTATTCAACAACAACATCCCCTCCAGTTTCTATCTTAAAAAACAGAAATGGAAAAAAATTAGCAGAATTAGCTTCTGCAAACATTAAATCGTTAGAAAAAAATGGATGGCAAAAGCCCATTGAGTTTTCAGTCAAAGCAAGAGATAATAAAACAGACTTATTTGGGATAATGTATGTGCCTAGTTATTACAATGAAAATGATAAATACCCTGTTTTGAATTATATTTATCCCGGACCACAATCTGGCAGCGTTGGAAACTATTCTTTTAATGCTGCTAGACGTGATTATCAGGCCTTAGCAGAACTAGGGTTTATTGTAGTTAGTGTAGATGCGATGGGAACTCCAGGAAGATCTAAGTCATTTCATGACGCATATTATGGAAACATGGGGGATAATGGTTTGCCAGATAACATAACTACAATAGAGCAACTATCAAGTCGCTATAATTCAATGGATATTTCAAAAGTAGGTATCTGGGGGCATTCTGGGGGTGGATTTGCATCGACCGCGGCACTTCTTCGTTATCCAGACTTTTATAAAGTTGCAGTTTCTAGTTCTGGAAATCATGACAATAGAAATTATGAAGCAGATTGGGGAGAAAAATGGCACGGATTATTAACCCCACTTGAATTAGATTCTCAAGACGGCAAATCAAAGTATGACGTAACGAAGTCTAATTATGATACACAGGCAAATCAAATGCTGGCGGAAAACTTGCAAGGCAAACTGTTAATTGCCCATGGAATGTTAGATGACAATGTGCCCCCTTCCAATACTATGCTTATGGTGGATGCTCTTATTAAAGCAAATAAAGATTTTGATTTAATATTATTTCCAAATAAAAGACATGGCTATGGGGATATGAATGATTATATGACAAGAAGAAAATGGGATTATTTTGTAAAGAATTTAAAAGGAATAGAGCCACCAAAAAATTATATATTTGGAAAAGATTAATTATGAAAACAAAAAAAGAAATTGTTAAGGACTGGATAACCAGATATACAGGAGTTAAAATAGAATCTTTCGGAGAGTATATACTATTAACAAATTTTCAAAAATATGTCGAAGAGTTTGCTTTATTGAACAAGGTTAAGGTTGATGGTTCTGAAAAAAACATGCCATCATCAACGTACGATAATATCACTATTATAAACTTTGGAATGGGCAGCCCTAACGCCGCTACGGTGATGGATTTGCTTATTGCGATAAAACCTAAAGCAGTTTTATTTTTAGGGAAGTGTGGAGGACTAAAAAAGAGAATTGCTCTTGGAGATTTTGTTTTACCAATTGGGGCTATAAGAGGAGAAGGAACTTCTAACGACTACTTTCCTATAGAAGTTCCTGCAATGCCTTCTTTTTCTTTACAAAGAGCCGTTTCTTCCGCTTTAAAATATCAAAAAATTGATTATTGGACTGGTACAGTTTTCACTACAAACAGAAGAGTTTGGGAGTTTGACACAAAGTTTAAAAACTATCTTAAAAAAGTGAGAGCTTACTCAATTGATATGGAAACCGCAACGCTTTTCACAGTAGGTTTTCATAATAGAATTCCTATAGGGGCTTTATTGTTGGTGACAGATCAACCAATGGTTCCTGAAGGCGTAAAAACAGAAGCCAAAGATGATGTAAATTCAGCGTTGTTTGATAAAAAACATTTAATAATTGGAATTGATTCATTAAAGCAAATAATAAACAACGAAGACACTATTAGGCATTTGAAATTTTGATTTTAAAATAATAAAATTAAAAGCCAGCCCTTTAATTTTTTTTAAACCTAACCAACCTCCTGTGTTATAAATAGTAATAAACCCACGATATAAAAGCATCGTTTTTGAAGATGCATCTCTAATTCCTGACGCGCAGCAGCTTATAATACCATTTCTTTTTTTTAATTTTTTAGACTGTTTGAAAACCCTTGAACAGGAGGGTTGAAAGGTCCTATGATGTGTCCCCGAGACAATTAATTTTCAGATCTAAGATCTAAAATAATGGCACCTGCTAAAACAAGTTTGTTAAAATCTATTTTAGGCGAAAAGCCAAAAGTTGTTTTATAAAATCAAACACAATGAAGTGTTAATAACGATAAGTAAATGATTTTAAAAAGAGATCGCAGGCTTATATAAGATCTAATTTAAGAACCGATTTGTTGTCAAAACTTAAAAGAAAGATTGGTTAGTTTTTAGTTTTGACACTCAACTCTTTATTAGAATATTTGTTTGTTAAGTTGGCGAATTTTATTGAAGCCAAGAGTCCTAAAACAGAAAATAGGACTAAAATTGTGAAAACGTACTGATGACCAACAATACCAGGGTATTTGTCCAACAAATATCCAATAATTGGACTTGCGAAAATATCAGGAGTATATCCAATGACTGAAATTACACCAACAGCTGTGCCTGTCATCAAAAGGGGAATACGACCTTCTTGCATGATAGAGAAATATAAAGCCCGAATAGCATATGTACCTGTAGCAACAATAATTAATGAAAAGAAAAACACAAAATTCATATTTAATTGAACAATTCCAAAGGCAAAGAGTGTAGACCCTATTAGCATAGTAATAAATCCAAGAATAATAAAATAAATATAATTTTTTTTACCTGCTAATAATGCAATTATTACACAAACTAATGGTCTAAGATATAATTGTAATGAACCAATATTTGCAGCTTCTATATTATTGAAAAGCATTACTTCAGAAGCATATAAAGAATAAATATCAGTTACCTTATAGCCTACATATGCAGAAATTATAATAATCATTATTAACCATACGGATTGAATTTTTAAAACCGCCTTAACATGAGACAATGTAGAGAAAGTGTTTTTAGCTTCACTTTTTTGATTTGACTCCATAAAAAAGAGAACTAAGATCCCATTTAAAAAAACCATAAATGATGAAAATAAAATGACATATCTAAAGGCGTCTTTACGTTCAATTAAGCTGGCAGACTCTATATCGTTTGTCAAAAAGAAAGAAAAAATCAACACTCCTAAACTTCCCATCGAGGCGGCTACCAATCCTCTCCCTCCATCTAAAAAACTAAAAGCTTGACCCTGGTTTTTAGCCCCTCCCCAAACACGGGCTGCCTTTATCATAGCACCCCAAAATAAAAATACAGTTGTAAATCCCCAATAACCATATAAAATTTGTAAGATAAAATAAGAAGGATAAACAGCTAAAACCAGCCCTCCTAAAGCTGTAAAAAAAAGGGAACTTGCTATTAAGTTTTTTGGTTGAAACCTGTCTGAAATTACTCCTCCATATACATAAGACAATAATGCTACTGTTCCGTAGACGGAGAACAAGCTTCCTAGCTGTAGATTGTTTAAACTGAAGACTTCTAAGAATGTAGGTCTAAATATTCTGGCTAAAACATATGGTAACAAAAAAATTAATTCGCCAGAAAGGACTAATAAAGTTATACTTAAAAAAGAGCCTTTTTTAAGCTGAGGCTCTTTCATTTTCATAAATTATTGTTTAGGAATAACAAATTCTCTTTTATAGTTTTTTCCACTTTCAATCTCAACTTTTCCAATATACGGAACTGTTTCAGGATAAGAAACAATGAATTTATAGTTACCTGGACTTATATTAATGTACCATTTTCCATAAGGAACAAAAACCCAAGTAGATCCACCCATTATTAGGGTCATCGTTTTATCAGAGACATTAATAGCTTCTATTTTAGAGGACATTAAACTTTCGGATTTCCCAGAAGAAACAAATAACTTGTCGATTTCGTTGATTTTGACTTCATCACCTAATTCTACAGCTGATTTATGAACATACCCTTCTTCGTTGGAAAGGACGTCAATCACATTATAATAGTCATTTATAGTTTTATCAGAAATAATAAACAATTGATTTCCTGGAATTAAAGTTTTTATTACTTCATACTCAGAACCTGGACCTGCCAATAAGTCTATGGTTTTATTTACAACCCCTATGTAAGACTTATAGGTTACTACAAAAGAAGTTAGAAAAAAACCGTTATCAACTACTTTAGTACCTTCAATTAGTTTGTCGTTTTTAAATATTCCTTCAAGAGTGTAAGTTTTAGAATCTTTTTTTTCGATTGAAACGCCCTCTCCTTGTTTCAAATCATCTTTCCAATAACCTTCATATACGTAACCATTAATAGATTGATATTTTCCTAGCCCACTTCTATTGCCATTTTCCCAATAACCCTCAAAAACATCTTGGTTTTCATAGGTCATTATTCCAAAGCCATTAGGATTACCTTTGTCGTTTAAGCATCCCACATATTTGTCGTTTACATAAGCTTTTTCATCACTACATTTCTTAACATCATTTTGAGAAATAACTAAAAATGGAATTAATAAAATAAGCATATTCAATATTTTTTTCATAACAAATATTTTATTTTGATTTATGTTAGTCAACATGTTTTTAAATATAATGTTTATAACCCTATTTATGTGCTCAGCCAACATTTTACTCTATCTGTATTTAAAATTAGTGCTTTCTAATTTAAATTCAATAATAATCCAAATCTTTTCGTTCAACATCTATTTATAACAATTGAGATCAGATTTAAAACATTATATTTTAAATGTTAATTTTCCTAAATTAGTGTTTAACTGAAATCAATTAAAATGAAAAATTTTTTATTACTAATAACTTTAATTTTCGCAACAAGCTTAAGCGCTAAGACCGATCCTAATGACCTTGATGCCCTAAAAGATCTAAAAGGAAAATGGTCAGGAACTCTAGAAAGAACCAACGGCACTTCCGATGATTTTAAATTAGAGTATAAAATAACATCCAATGGAAGTGCTTTGCTTGAAGAAAGCCTTACGGGCGAAGTTGAAATGTTAACTATATTCAATTTTCAAAACAACGAATTATTATTAACGCACTACTGTGCCCTACAAAATAAGCCAGTTTCAGTACTAGAAACAAATAGTAATGGCAAATATACTTTTAAGACAGATTTTGAAAGAAGTGGACTAACCACTAAAAAAGACACATTTGTTACTTCTTGGAAAATTGATTTAATGCCCAGCGATAAAAATAAAATGTATTACGAATATACTGTCAGCGGTCCAGAAGGAGAGGTTTTTACTGCAACTGCAGTGATGACTCGTATATAATTGTAACAAACTCAAACCCTCCACAAGGAGGGTTTGTTATTTAAAAGATTCCGAACTTAATTTGATTTCCAAATTGCAAAATCCCCTGGAAACAATCCAACATCATAAGTAGCGATTTCAGTATTATTAAAATCTACAATTTTTACTTGATTAATGTCATTATAATTAGTGATGCCAAAATAAAAAATGCCATCTATTATTTCAGAGGAATATAATTGAGAAGGATCATAAGACCCTATTTTTGTTTGTTCTAATATGTTTAAATCATTTCCTAATAAAGCAGCTCCACCCTCAAAAGATCTAAAGATGGCACTATTATTATAACTAAGGACATCTCCTCCACAGACTATACCCGCTCCATAATAGCTAATATCTACTTCCTTGTTCACAATATTTAACCTACTAGATCCATAGAACGCATTATAATTTGCATCATAGAAAGTGTTTGCTATATACACATTATTGTCTTGAATAGTGATTGATGTTGGTCCTTTCCCAATTTCAAAAGTTTCCACAATAGAATTAGTGACGGTACTTATTTTTAATAACTTGTTGCCGTCAGAATAATCATTATTCATTTGAATTCCAACCCATAAATTAGTTCCCTCAACTTCAATAGACTCTGGCTTACCTTCAACAGCAATCGACCCTTCGATTAAATAGTTATCAAGGTTTAAAATTTTAACATCTGAAGAATTCCAGTTGGTAAAATATAATTTTTTGTTTATAATTTTCATTTCTCTTGGACTAGAACCATCAGTGTCAATTTCTATCCCTGGGAGCCTCAATCCTTCACTTGTGATATCAAAAGCCTTGATTTTGTGGCTATTATTAATAATAACAAAAAGTTTGTTTTTATAAACCTCGACAGACTGCACGACATCTCCCATTTCCTTGACATGTTTGACTTCTCCAAGTTGATTAATCATAGAGATTGAACCGTTGCTTGCTCCATAGTTTCCTTCACACGCTACAAAAACCCATTGGTTTACGACTGGTTCAATAACAATATCGTTTTTGTCAGGTTCACAACCAATAAATAAAAATGAAATAAGTAACCATTTTAAGTTTTTCATAAAAACAATTTTGAATTTAAAAAAGATCAAAAATATATTGTAATCTTTACATAAAAAAATTTTTTTAAAACAAAATAAAAACTTTTTATTTAACAT
>Ga0209815_1000053_pt1 | contig 79627 bp, 76 predicted proteins | sample CoawatmetaG00DNA_FD_187507 | JGI IMG/M metagenome (GOLD analysis project Ga0209815, IMG submission 187507) | Marine microbial communities from the West Antarctic Peninsula - Coastal water metaG002-DNA (SPAdes) (version 2) | ecosystem: Environmental > Aquatic > Marine > Coastal ...
TCTTGGTTGTTATTGTCAGTATTCAATGGTTTGTTGTTTGTTGACATGTATACTTGTTATTTATAAATAATTTAATTTTTAAAAATCTGAGATAATATTTTTTGTGTAATCGCATATGTAGGTGTTACCCCCGACATTCCTAGTCCACCCGAAGCCAATGTTGCCCCAGTTTCTAGAGGATTATCTGATGCATAATATGCATATCGAACCTGCACATCTTCGGAAATATTTCCTCTAATCCTTGCCGCAGCTTGTATTGCTTTTTGATAATGTGCGCCTTCCATTTCTAACCCAATTACATTCCATGTAGAATCATGGAAGAACTTTAATAAATCTTTGTTTTGTAAAGAGGTCCCTAAAACGGATATCATTGCTCCGTCAAAAACTTCAATTCCAAAGCCTTCTAAATCTTCTTTAGATAATTCATTTTTAAAGGGATAATTATCTGCTGTGCCCTCAAAAATATGCGCTGACGGAATCATAATATCGCCTTTACCTCCCTCTAAAATTCCTGCTTTCCCCATTATTGAAACAGATTTCACATCTAAATGTGTTTTTATATTTTTCTCACAAGTATAAGGCTTCAACAATTCATCCATCGTTTCGTAGGCTTGCTCACCAAAAGCATAGTCCATCACAATGAGTACAGGATTATCTTCTAGTATTTGTTTATTAGATAACGTAGGAACCTCAAAGTTTATTTTAGCAGTATCAATAACTTGGACATTAATATTGGTGCCAGAAGTATCTTTTATATAAATAAGACCATTTATAGAAGCAAAATCTTTTACTCTTTTCTGCAAAGGCTTACTATCTGAATTGCTTAAAAGCTGATAAACTTCGAATCCCTTCAAGTCTTTAGCCTCTTTTGGCAAGGCGTCTTTTGCGTAAATAGAGTTCAGAACACTGTGCATATTGGCACTTATAATATGAATCGGTCTTTCTAATAATTCATTTTGATCTAAAACTTTCTTAATATTATTGGCCCAAATTTCTCCATAAATATGATGCCCAATTTCCTCTATCAAAACAGAACTAAAAGTGACTGTTCTTTTTTTATTTTCTAGCACTTCATTAATTGCTAATTTTCCCAACCAATAAATCAATTGAAAAAAGCGGTCTGGATTTTCTTCTGAAGAGAAGGTATTGTAAACTTCTAAAACCTCGTCAAAAGTTCTTCCTAAAATATTGCTAAGATGAGCGATAGTTACCTCACGCTCTTTATCCGTAATTTTTTTCTGAAACAGGACAATCGCCTCTAAATGTTTCCATTCTCTCGTAAAATCCTCCCCATCATTTAGAGTAACTCTTTCTTGAATTTTGTGAGACTCTATAAAAAGAAATGTGAGGTGTGTAAGAATATCATAGATTTCAGACCTTCCTCTGGTAATCTCAATATTCATTTGATCTTTATCTATCCGATAACAATTTCTTCTTCTTTTTGGTGGAATAATAGATTTAAAATGAGAATTTTTATATCCTTCATCTGCAGTTAAATTGATAAATTGACATTCTTCAATTCCCTCGGGAAGTCTCTCGATTACATAAGTTAATCCACTTAACTCTATTCTTTGTTCTGCAATAGATCCATATATCTCTGGCCTTAACAGCAACAGCGACTTTCGCAAGGTTTCTCCTGAAATACCCATGGGTTTATAAAAACCTCTGCTAAATAGGTGACGCATAGAAATGTATAATTTTTCTATGGCATTTGTAGACTCTTGTGCCCTTGTTCTTGCTATTTTTTTTGTTTCTGACATACTCAAATTTAATCAGTAAATATAATATTAATTATCTAACAAAACACGGCTATAAATATCTTTATTTCTCAATAGAACTAATGCCTCAGAAATCATTTTATCATTCTTTAAATGATACTGATACACCCCTTCCATATAAAAAAAACGCTCTAAAATCTCTGTTTTTATGCGTGCTAAAATAAGATCTTTATTTTTTGATATTTCTATAATTTTATCGTCAAATAATTCTACTTTTATTTTAGGGTATGCTCTAGAAACAGCGGGTCCTTTAGAAGCTAAAAAAGCTTTCTTAAATAATGCTTCTTGCAGTGTTACAAAAGTAGTGTCGCTTTTCAAATAGTTCGTAAACTTATAAAAATCTGAGTTTTTAAAATCAAAATCCACTAAACTATCAATTTTTGAATTTTCATAAAAATATTGGGTTGCAAAATTAAAAATAGCTTTGGTTTTTAATAATGCTTTCGTACTTGCATTTGGTATTGATGTTTTTATCTCTATATCTGGCATGATTCCTCCTCCATCAAAAACAGTCCTACCGTTTTCCGTTTTAAATGCGTGGATTGCTGTGTCGGAAAACTTAGGAACTTTCCCGGTTTTAGCATCTCTATTTTCGTAATCTAGCTCCTGAATACATCTGCCACTTGGTGTATAGTATTTAGAAATCGTAAGTTTTAATTGTGTCCCGTACATCAATTTTCTATACCGCTGCACCAAACCTTTTCCAAAAGAACGTTTTCCCATAATTACTGCGCGGTCATAGTCTTGAAGTGCTCCAGATACAATTTCAGCTGCCGAAGCAGAGCGTTCATTAATTAAAACTACTAACGGAATTTCTAAATCTAAAGGACTATTTTTACTATTATAGACAGTGCTCCATTTTTTAATTTTAGCCTTTGTACTCACTATTTTTTTACCCTTTGGTAAAAAAAAATTAGAAATCCGAATCGACTCCAACAATGATCCTCCGGGGTTCGCGCGCAAATCAAAAATTAGGTTTTTCATGCCTTCTTTCTTTAGTTTTCGGTAGGCTTTCTTCACTTGCGAAGATGCCTTGTCATTAAAACGAGTAAGCGCAATATATCCCGTTTCTTTATCTATCATTTCTGCAAATGGCACCGCATCTACAGCAATTTTATCCCGCGTTAACTCCTTTGTCAAAAACATTCCTTGTCGAATAATCTCCAAAACAATCTTGCTACCTGGCGTACCTTTTAAAAACATAGAAAGCTGGGCACTCTCCATATTTTTTAAAGATTGCTTATCTACAGAAACTATAATATCTCCTGCTTTTAATCCTGCTTTATCTGCAGAATATCCTTTCCGTATGCTACTTATTTCAATTCCCGTTGCTACATAGTGCACAGAAATACCAATACCACCGTAAGATCCTTCTCTACTTATTTTCGCAGTTTCTACATCCTGTTCATTGTAAAAAACGGTATACGGATCCAAGTCTTTAAGTGTGTTTTTTATGGCTTTGTTTGTGATTTCTGCAGGATTGATTTCAGAAATATAATACATGTTTAGCTCTTTAAACAAAGTCGTGTAAATCTCTATTTGCTTAGCAACCTCAAAGAAATTAGACTTGAAAGAATATATCGTGAAAAGTACTCCTGCCAATACTCCAATAAATACTCTTTTTCTAAGCTTGTGTTTTTTCATCTGTTGCCTTCTTTACTGAACTTATGAATGTATTTAATAATTTCTCCATTTTTATATACAGCTCTTCATATTTAATTTCTTCCCTCCCAATATACGAAATCATGAAAATATAGGGTTCTTCTACATTATTGTAGACAATTTCTTTCTGTAAGCGATACGTTTCTCTCATTAAACGTTTCAATCTATTTCTATCTACTGCTAATTTATAATTTCTTTTTGCTACGGAAACACCTACTTGACAGGGAAAATCTGAAGTATGAGCTGTTTGTATAAACATCATTCGCAATGGAAAACTCTTTACAGAACTCCCTTCAGCATAAAGTTTTTCTATTAATTTTTTACTCTTTAGACGTTCCTGTTTTCCTAAGGTATTTTTCATTATCACAAATTTAATAGAAAACAATAACTTTTTAACAATTTGCAATCGCTAACTTTTAAAAAGAACTCTTTTTTAAACTAAAATATTCCTGCACTCTTCTTAAATTATTGTTTAAATTTAAACCATAATTAATACATGTGTTTAAAAATATAATTATAAAGATATGAAACCTGATTTATTCCAAGCTCCTGACTATTATCAAGTAGACGATTTATTATCCGAAGAACACAAGCTCATTAGAAATACCACCCGTGCTTGGGTAAAAAGAGACGTTTCTCCCATTATTGAGGAATACGCTCAACAAGCTAAATTTCCTACTGAAATTATTAAAGGTCTTGCTGAAATTGGAGCCTTTGGACCTGATATTCCCGCAGAATATGGGGGTGCAGGCTTAGATCAAATTTCTTATGGCCTGATCATGCAAGAAATAGAACGCGGCGATTCCGGCATACGTTCCACAGCTTCTGTTCAATCTTCCTTGGTAATGTATCCTATCTTTAAATATGGAAATGAAGCACAACGTAACAAATATTTACCAAAATTAGCATCTGGGGAATGGATGGGTTGTTTCGGACTAACAGAACCAAGCCATGGTTCTAATCCAGCCGGCATGGAAACTAGTTTCATTGATAAAGGCGATCACTATTTGTTAAATGGTGCAAAAATGTGGATTTCTAATGCACCTTTTGCACAAGTTGCAGTTGTTTGGGCAAAAAATGAAGAAGGTAGAATTCACGGTTTACTGGTAGAAAGAGGAATGGAAGGTTTTTCTACGCCGGAAACACATAATAAATGGTCGCTTCGCGCCTCCGCAACCGGAGAACTTATTTTTAATAATGTAAAAGTACCTAAAGAAAATATACTCCCAAACAAATCTGGACTTGGAGCCCCTTTAGGCTGTCTAGATTCTGCAAGATTTGGTATTGCTTGGGGCGCAATTGGTGCCGCTATGGATTGCTATGACACCGCCTTAAGATACTCTAAAGAGCGAGAACAATTTAACAGACCTATTGGTCAATTTCAGTTACAGCAAAAAAAATTAGCAGAAATGATCACCGAAATTACCAAGGCACAACTTCTTGCTTGGAGACTGGGAACTTTAAAAAATGAAGGACGGGCGACCTCTGCACAGATTTCTATGGCGAAAAGAAATAATGTGGAGATGGCGCTAAATATTGCCAGAGAGGCAAGACAAATACTAGGGGGAATGGGAATTACTGGAGCGTACTCTATCATGCGCCATATGATGAATTTGGAAAGTGTTATTACCTACGAGGGCACCCACGACATTCATCTTTTAATTACTGGTTTTGATATCACAGGATTAAATGCCTTCTCCTAAAAACAACAGTTTCTTTACTATTTATCAGCGATCATCTAAAAATATAATGCTTATTTCTTCTAAACTTCTTTATTACACAATATTACAAATAATTCTCTCCCTTTTCTATTTCCAAAAGAATTGTAACAAGCTTCCATTTTTTGAATTTCAAAGAAACCTTTAAATCGCTCTTTATACGCTGCTTTATTTCCCCCAAACGGAGGCTTGTCTTTATTTAAAGGCACATTAAAAAGCACCCCAACTAATTTACCTTTTGGCTTTAAAAGACTATTTATTTTAACTACATAATCCGCTCGTAAATTTGGATTTATTGCACAAAAAAAAGTTTGCTCAATGATTAAGTCAAAGGCATCTTCCATATCAAAAAAATCACCTTGTATTAACTGGGAAGAAGGAAAAATTGAAACTCTCGTCTGAATATTTTCAATAGCAGTTTTAGAAAGGTCTACAACCCAAACATTTTTAAATCCCTTTTCGAAGAGATAAGCTGCTTCATAAGAGTTTCCTCCTCCAGGAATTAATATTTTAATTTCTTTATTTGTTAATTGATCAAAATACGCCTTTAAAGGCGGTGAAACTTCTCCTAAATCCCAAGCAATATCGTTATTTGTATATCTATCTTCCCAAGCACTTGCCGATAAGTTCATCTGTTATAAAAGTATTAATAACAAAAATACCAAAAAAATGCACCGATCCATTCTTAAATTGTCCGGTTATTATCTGCAAACTAAAACGCTGTTCATGTAATCTAATAAAACTATTAGAAAGGTCTAGTTTTTTCAGTGCACAAGAAAAATCCGTTTTGTTAAATAAAAGTTATAATTGAATCATCTGAAGTGGAAACTATAAAAATAAAATATCTTTATGTTTTTTCGCAAACAATATATGATTTTTCAAACGACAACGGATACCATATTACCTTTGTAGTTCAAACTAAAAAAGGTTTCACACAAAAATAAGTGTATCATTACACAAGTAAATAAATCAATGCAAAATAAAAATTCAATCAATCTGCAAAACCATCAAATTCCTTGCGATAATTAAGTGCTAGTTAGTTCTGCAAATACGGCCTTATTTTTTTCTTCTTTAGACGAAATTCCCGCTCATATCTGGGTAGAATTGTCTTGTTCAAAAAATATTTATTTTCATCCAGCATTTTTAAAATCATTCGAAAAAAATCACACAAACATTTCATTTTCGTATGTTGTTTTGCTTGACAAAAAAAAGCAAGCGATTGCCTTTGCCAGTATAAAAATAATAGATTTCTACTTAAATTCTATTAAAACAGATTTTGGTCTTTTAAGGAGGGTCGGAGAAAGTCTTGGGGTTATTTCAGCAAAAAAAGCGCTCAAACTATTAATTTGCGGGAACTTATTTGTTAGTGGAGAACACGGTATTTTTATAAAAGAGAATCAAAATAAAAAAGAAATTATAAGAGAAATCGCCAAAAACATCCATCAATTTATCAATTCTAATCATAAATTAAAAAATCAAATTGATGCGTTCTTACTTAAAGATTTCCCACTAAAATCGCTATCTATTGCGAATGAGTTAAAAAAAAGTGGTTATCACGCGTTCTCTGTAGAGCCCAACATGAAGCTAGAAATACAAGAGCACTGGGTAAATTTTAATGATTATTTAGGAGCGGTTAAAACTAAATTTCGAGTAAAAGCGAAGAGAGCCTTAACCTTGAGCAAAGCCCTAAGTATTGAAGAAGTTACTTTTCAAAATATAGACAAGCAACTACCAAAAATGACAGGTTTGTATGAAAAGGTCGCAGGAAATGCTACTTTTAATTTAGGCCTTTTCAATCTAGAAACCTATCGCGATTTAAAAAAACAGTTTGGAAATAACTATATTCTGAAGACTTACTGGTTAGAGGACGAAATCGTAGGCTTCGTCTCTGGTATCGTTAACGAAAAGTCGTTGGATGCCCACTTCGTTGGTATCGATTATAAAAGAAATAGAACACATGCAGTGTACCAAAGAATGCTCTATGATTATGTAGAAATTGCAATTCAGTTAAAACTAAAAACAGTTAATTTTGGTCGTACAGCAAGCGAAATAAAAAGTTCTATTGGTGCCGTTCCTGAAAATTTAACCATGTATCTTCGTCATAAGAAAACCGTCAAAAACAAAATTTTAAAGTTATTTTTACAACGAGTACAGCCGACTCCATTTGATCAAAAATTTCCTTTTAAAAAATAAAATACATGCAAACTAGCAAAGAATTAATTTCACTACTAAACCTAAAAGAATTAGGAAACCACACCTTTAGTGGAGACAGTTATACTATTGGAAGTCCACATGTTTTTGGCGGTCAAGTGTTGGCTCAAAGTATAAACGCAGCGCACAAGACCATCCCCGAAAATCGCTTTTTACATTCGTTGCATGGCTATTTTTTAGAGGCTGGGAATTTAACAGTTCCCATTCTTTACAAAGTAGAAGAAATGAGGAATGGCGGTAGTTTTTCTACAAGAAGGGTAACCGCAAAACAGCAAGATCAAACAATTTTCATTTTAGCGGCTTCTTTTCACATAAAAGAGGAGGGTTTTGAGCATCAAATAAGTTTTGATGAAAGCATCAAATATCCGGAAGAGTTGTTAAGTTGGGATGAGATGTTTGTGAAGTTTGGTGATTTTTTACCAAAACCGATGAAACAATTTTTAAGTGTTGACAGGCCTATCGCGTTTAAACCTGTTAGAACTCCAAATCTTTTAGAGCCTAAAAACCTGCCTCCTAATGAACAAATTTGGTTTCGTTTGAAAGGAGAAAAACAGGCGCTCGATTATCGAACAAAACAAGAAATTCTCACTTATATTTCTGACTATAATCTATTAAATGCTGCTTTCAATCCGAATGCAAGCACTCATAACTTTGGAAATACGCAAACAGCAAGTTTAGACCACTCTATGTGGTTTTTTAGAGATTTTGATTTCGATGATTGGATGTTGTTTTCTACCGAATCTCCAAATGCATACGGAGCAAGAGGACTGGCAAAAGGAAATATCTTTACAAGAGACGGTAAGCTTGTGGCTTCTTTTGCGCAAGAAGGATTACTAAGACCAAAAAATTAGCAATACCCGAAGTGAACTTAAAAAACTAAAATTATGAATGATGCATTGTTATATGTTTTTACTACAAACGGATTGTTGTTTTTAATCAGTATTCTTTTCTGGAAATTTCCACCAAAAAAAATCAATGGTCTTTATGGCTATAGAACGCCAAAAGCGATTCAAAATCAAGAAATATGGACCTTTGCAAACACCCTATTTAATCAAAGTTTATTGATGTATGCAGGAATCTCTTTTCTTGCTAGTTTGGCTTTTGTAACATTCTTAAGTGCAGAGCTTACCTGGCAACCCATGGCCTTTGTTTTTTTAACAATTATCGTCAGTATTATCAAGACAGAAAGAGCATTGAATACTAATTTTACAGACGAAGGAAAAAGGAAATAAATTAGAAATTAGCTCTGAAAGAGAGAGATAAATTTCTACCTGGAGAAGCTACTCCAGATGCAAATTCAATAAAATGTTGATCTAATAAATTATCCAATCTTGCTTGAACAGAAACGCTATTGCTTAATGTATAGTTGGCATTCAACCCCATCGTAATCCAACTTGGTGTCCCATAATATTTAATACGTTCATCCATTGCATTTTTAGCTACAATTGGTGTTAACTCGTGATTATCGATGCCCTCTGTAATATTAAAATCAGAAATCTCTTTCTTCGCGTTAAAGCGAATAGCTGCACCTAATTCAATTTCAGCGACAACATAACTCATTTCAAACTGACCAAATATCGGCGGAATAGAAGACATTGGTTCCCTGCTATCATAAGTGCGTCCCTTAGTATACGTAACGAAACCAGAAGTTTTCCAAATAGGCGAAATTCGCCCTAAATAGCTTGCTGTTACTCCTGTAATATAGGCTGTTCTTTTGTTCTGATTTGAAACTGCATTTCCAAAATCACCATCGAAAGCTACTTGAACAATACTTCCATCTGGATTGTAAACGAAATCTCTTTGAATATAATTATCTAATAATGTGTAATAAATATTGGCCCCAAACCGGAACTTCTTTTCATTAAAATACTTTTGAACCCCTATCTCGGCGTTGTAAGCAAACTCGGGGGTTACTGTTATATTTGGTACCGTCACATTCCCTGCTTTTTCTCGAACTCTACCCACATCATCTATATTTGGAGCTCTAAACCCTGAAGAGAGCACACTGTTGATTTGCCAATTTTTATTAGGCTTAAAAACATACCCTAAAGTTGCAGTTACCGCTGAGTGATTTAACTGAATATTTGTATCAGGCAATTGTATAAATGTCTGATCAATCCATGTTGCAGTTAAATTTGTATTTGTAAAACGAATCCCTGAATTTAAAGTAGACTTGCTATTAATATCTTGTCGGTAATCAATATAAACGGCAGAACTTAAGTAGGCACTACTGCCATCAGGATATCGAGATTGCACTTTAAAAGTTCTTGAAAAACCTTCAATTTCTCCAGCTACAATATTTAACTCCTTGCCATATGCATTGGAAGTCACGTCATTATAAGCGAATTCAAAACCATAGGAAAGTGCCCTTTTTTTGTCCGCAGTCAGCAATACCGAGAAATCTCCATTCAAACTATAAACAGCTACATTTTCCTCTCTGTAAGACCGGTCTAAGCTCCCAAATTTTCGTTGAATTCTGCTTTCTTGCACGTTTTGATAAGCGGCGGTAATGATGCCAGTTTCCATCCCTTTTTTATTTGGACTCAAGAACATTTGTGCGGAAGCTAAAAACCGTTTTTGAGGACCATAAAACCATTCTGAAAATTTTAATTTTTTATTTTTCAACTCCGTTAACCGATCAAATCTTGGAATATCAGAAGATGTAGAATATTGAAAGTTTAACTTTATGTCTGTATTTCTGGTTATCGGAATGAAGAACTTTTGAAGAATATCCGTTTGATTGTATCCTGTATTTCGCTGCAAGTTAGGATCCATATTTACGGTTGGGTACTCCTTATAATTTCCATTGTTATTCTCTGAGTAAAAGAAAACTTTTCCCCAGTCTTTAAAACCATGTGCACGGTTTTTACCCGCTTTTAAATCACCAAAATCACTGTGCGAAATACTGGTCAAAGAAGCCCATTTTTGACTTCTAACTTCTACCGAAATATTGGTTGTGATTTCGTTATTCACGGAAGAAAATCTAGAAAAAAACTGACTATCAACTTCATTTTCTTCTGATAGTTTTGGTGTTTTTGTGTAATAATGAATTACACCGCCTAAAGCATCTGAACCATAGATTACGGAAGAGGGACCAAAAACAACCTCTGTTTTCTCTAACATATTTGGTGTCACAGTAATGGCACTTTGCAAATGTCCTTTCCTATAAATAGCGTTGTTCATGCGTACCCCATCAACCACCAGTAAAACACGGTTAGCTTCCATACCTCGAATTACAGGACTTCCGCCTCCAAATTGAGATTTTTGAACTTTAACCCCAGGAATTGTTGCCAATAAATCTGCAGATGTTTGTGCAGAAGCTCTTTGAATTTTTTTCGAATTTAAAATCGCAATTTGCTCTGCAATTCGATTGGTTCTCTCCTCCCTTTTAAAAAGTGAGACTACCACCTCGTCTAACTGCTCAGACTCTTTTGTCAAATAAATAATATAATTCTTAGACTTTACCACAGACTTCCGAACCCTTAAGACCGCGTAAGAAAGGTGAGAGAAAATTATAATTTCTGTAGCATTAAATTCTGAGATATCCGAAAAACCATCTTTGTCAGTGGTTATATTTATGGTTTCTTTCGCATTAAAAATACTTACATTTTTAATTATTTTACCCGTCTGCTTGTCTAAAACCTTTACTTTCTGAGCAAACGCACAAATACTATTTAAAAAAATGATTAAGAGGAAAAAATACTTCATTAATTAAAAACTGTTTCTAAAATTTGTAGAGACTTTGGTTTTCTAAAGCCATCCAAATGTAATTCAAAATATCTAATTATTATTTGCAACACCAATTGCCGTTCCTTTTTACTAAAAGGAACACTATCGATACTATCAAAATTTATGCCTAAAAGCTTTTTGAATTGAAATAATTCATTGCCAGAGATAATATTCCTGTTTCCTGTCGCTTCAGAGAAGCTTCCATTTAACAAATCAAACCCAGAGCGCTCGATTTCTGAAGTATCTGGGTAAAAACCTAAAAAACGAGATGCATTTAATAAAAAAAGCAAATGGAAATTTGATATCTTATCGTGCGCATCGAGCCACATAAGACCCGCTTCTAAGTAATTGTAAAAATCAGTATTTTTTTCTTCTTCTTGAATACTGTTAGAGAGTACCTCGGAAAGAAATAAAACTACAGACTGTTTTACAATATCTCTGAAAATTGTTTTATAAGGATTCAAAATTTGAACCTCTTTCAAGGTATGTAGCGCACTTTTAGTACTGTGATTTGCCACTAGGTTTAATTGCGTAAGTGGCTGAAAATAAGCTGCTTTAATACCTCCTTTTTTAGCTTTTAAAACGCCCTTTATAATGTATGACTTTAAACCCTCTTCCTCTGTATAACATTTTACAATCAGACTCGTGTCACTATACTTTAAGCTGCTGAGTACAATTGCCTTGGTTGTTATGACGGCCATCTAATTTACGATTGCGATTTTTGTCAATGAAGTTTCCGAGGCGTCATCATTGGATAATAAAACAATATAAATACCAGATGCTACCTTTTTACCTGCCAAGTTTCTTTTGTCCCAAACAACTTTACCGCCCTTTAATTGCTGTCCCTCAACAACATTAGTCTCATACACTAAATTACCTGCAATATCAATAATTTTCACATTCGTCCCTTTTGGTAAATGTGTGCCATTTCTGCCGTCTATCGTAATAATTTCATGACTTTTTAATGCAGGATTTGGATATGCATAGACTGTCCCTAATTTTTCTCCAAAAGGAGCTACTTTACTGTTGTAGGCAACAATCCCCTTAGATGTCGCAAAATAAACCTTCCCAGAGCGCTCATCGGTCTTAATTTTTAAAATTCTATTAGAAGGCAAAGGTGAATTTTGTTTATTGAAATTCGCAATTGTAGTCTGTCCGTTTGGATTTGTGTATAATACACCTCCACTATCCGTTCCAAACCATTTATTGTCAGCTCCGTCTATTGCTATAGAGTTGATCGTTTGATCTCCTAAGAGTCTTTCCCCAAAGCCATTTTCATCTCCATTAATTACGATACTATTGGCCTTAGGTGTTTCGTCATCAAAAACCCCGGAAGCATTGCCATAGACTACCAAACCAGACTTCGTACCTATCCAAACACTGTTATTAGCATCAATAGCAAGCGTTCTTGCATTTAGGTCTGGTAAATTTCCTGAGTTAGGAGCTGTAATTAATGCTTTTTTTCTGTCTCCATTTTCATTATAGATATAGACTCCATTTCTTCTAGAACCAATCCAAATACTATTATTTCTGTCCACAACCAATTCAGTGAGGCCGGCGGCCGCACTAGATTGAACGCTTTGTAAAGAAACACTGCTCCATTGACCATTCGCAGAAAACTTCACCAACTCTTCTGCTGTTTCATAATTTGTTGCCCAAAGGTTTCCGCTACTATCAAAAACAGATCCACTAACTCTAATATTAATCGCAGGCAAGGATACCGCAATAGGACTAAAAGCACTATTTAAATGATTATAAGTTTTTACAAGCACCGTGTCTTCAACCACCAATAAACCGCCCGTTGGCTGCGTATTTATATCATTACTTTGGCCTAAAGCACTTATGTAAACCCTATTTTCATTATTAGGGTCAATCGTAACGTGTACTAAATCGTTTGGTAAATTTTCATTAAAGCTATTATTTACCCAAGACTCCCCATTAAAATAACTGTATCCTTTTCTAATGTTCATTGGCGTAGAAGTTCCATCATAACCGCCATACACGGCCCAAAGCTTATTGTTTTGAGCTGTAATAGAAAAAACATCATTTGAAAGTGGTCCATCGGGGTGAACCTCAGTAAAACTCCCTAATTGGTCTGAATTTTCGGTTAAAATCCCAGTCTCTTTAGTACCTAAAAAAACAGTATCGCCCTCAAAAAACGAAGTATTTAAAGTGAAGTTAAATTCTAAAGTTGGCAAAAACTCAAATACCTCTTCCATTTCTAAATTTAGAATACTTGCAGATTTACTAAACGCAACTGCGATGTGTGAACTTGAGGATTTAATATCTACAATTGTTGGTCCATCACCAATAATTGGTTCAAGTGATGTATTATTTTCATTAAATCGATGCAACTTCGAACCTTCAGTCACAAATAACTCCTCGTTAAATGCTATAATTTTACTGAAATTTCGGCCAAAAAAATACGAATCCCAAAGGGCAGAATTAATTAATAAGTCACTCCCTATATCTGCTGCGAAAATTCCATTTTCTGTTGCTGCATATATATTATCCTTATATATAACGGTCGCATTTATTTTTATAGATGCTGAGTTCTCTCCAATAAAATAAGTGTCTCCGAATTCTAAATTTTTAATATCATACACCACTACTGCAAATGGTGTTGACAAATACAGTTTATTATTAAGTTCTGAGATATGATTGATGCTTTTCTCTCCAGACTGATTGAAATTAGTGATGTCAGAAGAAATTGTAATACTTCCATCCGCGTCAATGACCTCTATCAATCCATTTTCATACCCAATAACTAATCTTTCGTTACTTTCGCTATAGTGTATCGCAGTAGTGGTTTCTCCAGACAAACCTTGCACGGAAGAAATTTTATTAATTTCTTCACTTTCTGTATCATAGGTAAAAATAGCATTGTCCGACAAGGCATAAATTATAGCATCTACCTTAATAAATTCTTTTACATTGTTGTAGGAGTAAAAATCTTCCCACGCGTCACTATAATCTGTTTGAGCAGAAAACAGTAGTGAAAAAAATAAAAAATAAGAGAAAAGCAATTTTTTCATTGATGATATTTGATTCTCAAAGATATTTATTAATTGTTGAAATAACGATAAAACACTTACATTAGTATTTAATTGAAAAGATTTTATGAATATTGAAATAGAACGAAAATTTTTAGTAAAAAATCTAAATTATAAATCGGAAAGCTTTGAAAAAAAATGCATTAAACAAGGCTATTTAAATTCAAATAAGAATAGAACCGTTCGAATTCGAGTTTCCGATGATACCGGTTTTATAACAATTAAGGGGAAGTCAAATAAAAATGGAATCAGTCGATTTGAATGGGAAAAGGAGATTCCCGTTACTGAGGCTGAAGAACTGCTGCTTTTATGTGAGCCTACCATTATAGAGAAAACGAGATATTTAATAAAAGTAGGCTACCACACTTTTGAAGTTGATGAGTTTGCAGGAGAGAACAGCGGCTTGGTTGTTGCCGAAATTGAATTAAATTCTGAAGATGAAGTGTTTGAAAAACCAAATTGGCTATCAAAAGAAGTCACTGGAGATCTAAAGTATTACAACTCGAGTATTAGCAAACTTCCTTTTATAAATTGGTAAAAAAGTAGTGCTACACTCAATAAATACTGGAAATAAGTGGCGCTTACAACATATAATAGATACCTAAAAAGTGACTAGCACTGCCTAAAAGAACAAATACATGGAATATTGCATGGTTGTACTGTAATTTTTTAAGCATGTAAAAAGCGGCTCCTAGGCTATAAAAAACACCTCCAATAACTAAAAAACGCAGACTAAAAGAAGTTAAGTTTTCCATAAGGGGTTTTACAAAAAATACTACTTGCCAGCCCATTAAGAGGTACATCGCAGTTGATAACTTATCAAATCTCCCTGTAAAAAACAACTTTAAAATAATTCCTACCAAGGCAAAAAGCCATACAAAAAGGAACATATAATACCCTAAACTACTGTCTAATCCCACAAGACAAAAAGGCGTATAACTACCAGCAATAAGAATATAAATTGCCGAATGATCAAAAATATTTAATTTTCTTCTTCTTTTGGGGGTTGTTGCTGCGTGGTAAAAAGTAGATGCGGCGTACAATATAATAAGGCTAAGACCATAAATTATAAAGCTTGTAGGTTTCCAAAAACCTTCAAAATCTAATGATTTTAGAACTAAAAAAGGAAAAGCAATGCCGCTTAATACCAATCCGAAAGCATGAGACCAAACATTTAATTTTTCTTCGAAAGCGGAGTAGGTGTGATTTAATTTTTCACTCATATTTTTCTATTTGTATCTTTCATGTATTCACAATCGTTTTGCAGATCTGTTTGAAGTAGCTTAAAGGTGGTATCCATTAACTTTATTACATCCTGCTCCATATTCATGCCCTTAGTCTCTATCAAAGCGTGCTGATGCACTCTTAAAGTGCCGATATTCCCTTTAAAGATATCCCAAGAAAAGAAGCGCTTACAATCGTAATAGACTTGCGGTACAATGGGTATTTGAAATTCTATTGCCAAACTAAATGCGCCTTTCTTAAAAGGTGCTAAAACAACCTCTTCTGTGGGTACTAATCCTTCGGGGAAGATAGCCATACTCACGCCATTTTGTAATCTCTTTTTTGCGATTTCAAAAACACGCTTTCTACTCTCTACACAAGACCTATCGACCATAATAACAGTACGCCTGTAGAAAAAGCCAAATATGGGAATTCTTACGAGTTCTTTTTTCCCTACAAAGACTATCGGTCTTTTACTCAAAGCAATTAAAACAAAAGGGTCCAACAAAGAGCCATGATTTGGACAATACATATAGCTTTTATTCGGATCTATATATTGGTCTGAATTAAAATTTAATCGAAATCCCATGCCATAAATTAATATTTTAGAGAGTATTCTAGCAAACCTCCAAAAGATATGGTATTGTTTTTCGTGCAGCGAGAAAATCAATAAAAAAGGAAAAAAAGCCAGCATAAAGACAAGGATTAAAACATAAAACCACAAGCGCCAAATCAGTAATAAAGGAATTTTTAAAATTTTCATAAGCAACAAAAATACTAATATTCTTTTTGTGTATTGATTTTACTATTCAAAACCTTATTTTTACCATTGTAGACAGTTTTTGTAGTGCTCGTAATCTTTGGTTTTCGAACAGAAAGAAGCCTTCGCAAAACTTCTAATATTTTTAAAAATTAAAAACAATACAATGTCAAGAATTTTAACAGGTGTACAAAGTACAGGAACACCGCACTTAGGCAACTTATTAGGAGCTATTTTGCCAGCAATAACAATGGCCAACAATCCAGAAAATGAAGCCTATCTATTTATTGCAGACATGCATTCTTTAACCCAAATTAAAGATGGAAAAGAACTAAAAGAAAACACATACAGCACTGCGGCAACTTGGCTTGCTTGTGGCTTAAATATTGATAAAACCATTTTCTACAGGCAAAGTGACATTCCCCAAACCGCTGAACTAACTTGGTATCTCAGCTGTTACTTTCCTTTTCAACGATTAAAGTTAGCACATAGTTTTAAAGATAAGGCAGACCGATTAGAAGATGTAAATGCTGGATTGTTTACCTACCCTATGTTAATGGCTGCAGATATTTTATTATATGATGCAGAAATTGTCCCAGTTGGAAAAGATCAATTACAACATATAGAAATCACAAGAGATATAGCGAGTAGAATAAATAATTTACTTGGCGAAACACTGGTTCTACCACAAGCAAAAATTCAAGAACATACAAAATTAGTCCCTGGAACTGATGGCGAAAAAATGAGTAAGTCTAGAAATAATACAATTAATATTTTTCTTACTGATAAAAAATTACGCAAACAAATTATGGGTATTAAAACCGATAGTTTGGCATTAGAAGACCCTAAAAACCCAGATACAGACAACGTATTTTCCTTGTATAAGTTATTAGCATCAAATGCTCAGATTACAGCAATGAGAGCAAATTATGAGGGAGGAAATTACGGGTACGGCCATGCAAAACAAGCACTATACGACCTTATTATAACAGAGTTTAAAACTGTTAGAGAACGATACCATCATTTTATGGAAAATAAGCATGAAATAGATGCGGCATTGAACGTGGGTGCAGAAAAAGCAAGAATTACTGCGAGCGCTGTTATGAAAAGGATTCGAGGAAAAATAGGGTATTAAAGATATTATTTATATTAAAAACCACCTGTAAAAGGTGGTTTTTTGTTTTTCTATAGTACCTATTTACTGAATCTTCATCGATTTTGCAATTGCCTCCAACTCAAAAATAAAGGCTCTTTTATTTACGGAGGGTGCGTAGGTGAATCCCTCAAAAACTACAATTCTATTGCGCGCTTTGTCCACTACAGAATAGTTGATGAATGGTCCTGCCATAAAATCATTCTTCACCTCCCATTTGCCCCTTGTTTCAAATGCTTTTTTACCATCTAAAAACGTTTCTGAAGTGTGTGGAGTGTATGCTTCCTCTGTAATCATATACATGGTTTCCGGATCTGATCCAGGGATGTGTTTTTTACCAATACGATTCCGAACTGCGATAATATTTTCAGAAACCTCCAACTCCTCCTCTAAAGGAATTGCATATACCAAAATATTATTACTCCCGGTCTTTGCAATACCGCTTTTTAAATGCTGTCTTAACCATAAGAACTCTCCGGTATCGTCTACTGTTTTATATTCTTTTGGAATGGTGAAAGAAACACCAATTTCTTGTAGGGTTTTAAATTGAGACAACTCTAATTGCTTCGCTTTAAAAATATTTTGAGTCATTAAAATATCTGAAGAAATATAAGCCGATATTATTTCCTTTTTATATTCATTAAAAACTTTTATAATACTTGCATCATCTGTTCCATAAACATAAATAACAGTTTGAGGCTGCGCGTATACATTTTTCTTGATGTAAAAATCTTCTTTTTCACCCTCACCAATAATAAGAATGTTTCTGGAAATATTCATCATACCTCCAAAAGCATTTGGACCAATCTGTGAAACAGATAACATCGGTTCTGGTTGTGGCAAACCGACCACCAGTTCTCCAAAAGAATTTCTAATTGCGGTTCCTAAATCTCCTGTCCAATCGCTTGCCTTTGTAACCACCATGACCTTATTCACCTTACCAAGCGAGGTTCTTAGCACAAATTTATCTGTTCCAACACAAGAATTGAAGAAGAGTGCGATACTAAATATTACTATTATTTTTTTCATGATTCGTTTTTTATAAATTGTAATACTCCAAATATTATTCCACTTTCGGTTTTCTAAAGAAGTTTATAAAAGAAAAGCTGTTCTTTTAAATGCAGAGCAGGTCTTTAAAATTTCCTAGGATAAATACTCAAACGTTGCCCAATTTTCAATCGGGTAGTTTTCATTCTATTCCAGCGCTTGATATCCCGCACTCTTACTCCAAACTTATTGGCAATCTTTCCGAGAAAATCACCATTTCTTACCGTATACCGAATCCGCTTATCCATTTCAAAATACTTCGGTAAGGGTTTTTCTCTTTTGGCAGCATCTTCTCGCGCCAACTCGTAAATAGCCATTTCATTTTCTATAAAAGTGAAAGAATTCTTTCTAGGCAAACGAATTGTGTAATCTTTTCCGGCAACAAAGGGAATAATCCCTAGCTTATAGGAAGGGTTTAAAAACTGAATTAGTGCTGAACTTATTGCTGTTTTTTCAGAAACCTGATCAAAACTTACGGTCTGTTTTATCTGAATGGTATCTGTTTCAAAAAATCTAATTTGTGGAGCTTCCGGCACTAAATCGTGTGCGGTTTGATATTCAAACAAATACATGGTTGCATAAAAAGCGGGAACATAACTAGCCGTTTCTTTTGGTAAAAACGGACGAATATTCCAGTAGTTTCGATACCCACCAGAACGTTTTATGGCCTTTGCTACATTTCCTGGACCTGAATTATATGCCGCTAAAGCCAAATCCCAGTCTCCAAAAATAGTATAAAGGTCAGATAAATATGCACACGCAGCAATGGTTGCGCGCACTGGATCTTGACGCTCGTCTACATAAGAGCTCACTTTTAATTTATATTGCACCCCTGTTGGATACATAAACTGCCAAAGTCCTGTTGCACCAACACCAGATTTTGCAGTTGGATTTAAAGCAGACTCTACAATGGCGAGATATTTCATTTCTAAAGGAATATCATACTGATCTAAATATTTTTCAAACATGGGAAAATAATAGGCCGCCTTGGCCATAAGTGCAGGATAATATCTTTTGCGATACTTTAAATAAGATTTTATAACACGTTCTAAAACAGGACTGTACCCTATGTTAAATGGGGTCTTTGTATTTATTTTTTCCAGCCTTTCTTTTAGAACTTCTGTTGACAATACAACGCTAGGAATTTCCTTTTTTTCTGCATCTTCTATTAGATAACTTGCAGTTTCATACAAAGGAGACCTGTACTTTGTCTCCAATAATAAACTATCTATTAACGCAATATCATAGTCTGAAAACAAGGCTGCTTGCAGTATTTCTTTACCGGGCAGCTCCTCTGGGACTTGCCCAAAAAGACTGCCTGTAAAAAGCACTAATAAAACTATTTTTTTCAAGTTGTTGTAACTTTTAATCTTTAAAGATTCCATTTATTATAGATTCAATTCCACCACAATTGGGCAATGGTCTGAATGTTTGGCCTCTGGTAAAATATAAGCTCTAGAAATGTGCTCTTTTAACCCCGCTGAAACCATGGCATAATCGAGACGCCAACCTTTATTGTTTGCTCTCGCGTTGGCCCTATAACTCCACCAAGAATAGGCTTGTTCGTCCGGGTTTAAATATCGAAAACTATCTACAAATCCACTTTTAATAAAGTCGCCCATCCAAGTTCTTTCTTCCGGCAAAAAACCCGAAACGCCCTTCATTTTAGGATTGTGGATGTCAATTTCTTCATGACAAATATTATAGTCTCCACAAACTACTAAATTTGGAATTTCTTCTTTTAAAGTATTGATATACTTCTGAATTTCATCCATATAGTTTAATTTAAAGTTGAGTCTGTCTAAATTTGTTCCAGAAGGCAAATACATGCTCATTACGGAAACAGCGTCAAAATCTACCCGGAGGTTTCTCCCTTCAAAATCCATCGTTTCTATTCCTGTGCCATATTCAATATGGTTTGGTTTTTCCCTGCACAATACTGCAACAGAAGAGTATCCTTTTTTCTGAGCCGAGAACCAATAATGATAAGGGTAGCCTGCATTTTCAAACTCAGACAAGTCTAACTGCTCCTTATGTGCTTTGGTTTCTTGGATACAAATTATATCTGGTTTTGCTACTTGTAACCAGTCTAAAAACCCTTTTTTTAAAGCGGCCCTAATTCCGTTTACGTTGTATGATATTATTTTCATTTTTAACTTCTCTTTATTTCTTCTCAAAGAGAAAAAATTATACTATTATTTATGAATCTAAAGCTATTGGTTGCCTTAAAAACAACCAAGTAATTTGTTTTGTGTTTCCTTTTTCTGTCTGAATAATTTTCTTTCTTGGTGACACGAGAAAGGCTAAAATAGCACAAACTCCTGCTTTTAATATAAAATTATCTGTGGCATACAATTGATCAAAAATCATCATAAATACCACAATTAAAATTGGATATATTAACCAATATATTTTTTTAAATAATTTCATTCTATCTTTTTATTAATTATCCTCTTAAAAAACAACCATTTAATTTGTACTTCCTCTCCATATTGTTTTCTTATAGTTTTTACTCTAGGAGACAAGACAAAAGCTAAAAAAACAGCAATGGCCGTTTGTATACCAATCTCTTTAAGTTGCAATACTTGATCTAATATCATCATAAACACCACTATTAAAACCGGATATATTAGCCAATATACTTTTTTAAATAGTTTCATATTACTTCAATGTTTTTTTATAAAACAACCATCTAAATTCCTCCTCTGTTCCGTTTTTATTTTGGATTTTCTTTACCCTAGGTGATAAAATAAAAGCCGATCCAATATTTATAAGTATCGTATACACATTTGGCTCATATCCTAAAATCCTATAGATAATTAATCCAAGGAGGATTATTAGGATTGGAAATAGAAACGGAATAAATGGTTTTATTTTTTTCACACTAAATATTCATTTCTGGTATTTCTCCATTGACAACTAAAGTTCCTTCAGTTGCTTCTTGAATCTCTTGAACAGAAACCCCAGGAGCTCTCTCTAATAAATGAAACTGCTGGCCTTTAACTTCCAAAACAGCTAAATTGGTAACCACCTTTGTAACGCAACCCACACCTGTTAAAGGCAACGAGCACTTCTTTAAAATCTTAGAATCGCCATGTTTGTTTGTGTGCATCATTGCAACAATAATATTTTCTGCAGACGCAACTAAGTCCATTGCTCCGCCCATTCCTTTTACCATTTTTCCTGGAATTTTCCAATTGGCGATATCTCCATTTTCTGCAACCTCCATGGCACCCAAAATTGTTAAATCTACATGCTTCCCGCGAATCATCGCAAAACTCATTGCCGAATCAAAAAAACTTGCACCTGGCAATGTAGTAATCGTTTGTTTTCCTGCATTTATAATGTCTGCGTCCTCTTCCCCATCAAAAGGGAAAGGCCCCATTCCTAAAACACCATTTTCAGATTGGAACTCAACTTCAATATCATCTCTTACATAATTTGCTACCAAAGTAGGAATTCCAATTCCTAAATTTACGTAAAATCCGTCTTGAACCTCTTGTGCAATTCTTTTTGCAATGCCAATTTTATCTAAAGCCATACTTATTTTTTTTGTCTAACTGTTCGTTGTTCAATTCGCTTCTCATAATCTTCCCCTTGAAAAATACGTTGCACGAATATTCCTGGGACATGCACATTGTTAGGGTCTAAAACACCAACCGCTACCATTTCTTCCACCTCTGCAACGGTAATTGTTGCTGCACCACACATGTTTGGATTAAAATTTCTTGAGGTTCCTTTAAAAATTAGATTTCCTGCAGCGTCTCCTTTCCATGCTTTTATAAAAGCAAAATCTGCTTTATATGCAGTCTCTAAAACATACATTTTACCATCAAATTCTCTTGTTTCTTTTCCTTCAGATACTTCTGTGCCATATCCTGCGGGGGTATAAAAAGCAGGGAAACCTGCCTGTGCAGCCCTACACTTTTCTGCTAAAGTACCCTGTGGTGTGAGTTCTACTTCTAATTCTCCGGACAGCATCTGTCTTTCAAATTCGTCATTTTCACCAACATACGAAGAAATCATTTTTTTAATCTGTTTGTTCTGCAATAATAGTCCCAATCCAAAAGCATCAACACCAGCATTGTTAGAAATACAGGTAATTTCTCGAACATTTAACTTTACTAACTCTGAAATCGCATTTTCTGGGATTCCACACAAACCAAACCCCCCCAGCATAAAAGTCATTTCACTTTTAACGCCAGTCAAAGCTTCTTGTACATTGCTTACTTTTTTATTAATCATATTAGTTTTTTGTGATTTTAATTAATTTTCAGTGCAGCAGTGAAGTAAATTTATAGTGCCTATTAAAAATCTGTATCTTCTTCTGGCAGTACTTCTTTTGGCTCTTCCCCTTCTTCTCCCTCTTCACCTTCCACTACTAGTTCCTCGTTACAATTAATGTTTATTGAGAGGTTTTCTGGCTTTTCAAATTCTTCTGCGCTAATTTCCAAACTTTCATCAGCATAACATTTTTTCATAAATAAGGCCCAAGAAGGTAAAGACATTGTTGCCCCTTGTCCTTTTCCAATTCCCTCAAAATGAGTTGCTCTGTCCTCTCCACCCGTCCAAACTCCAGTGGCTAAATTTGGAACCATGCCCATAAACCAGCCATCAGACTGATTTTGCGTAGTTCCTGTTTTACCCGCAATTGCATTTTTAAATTCATAAGGGTACCCCGTAACATATGCCGGTTTTTCCCATGGTAAACGCAATCGAATCCCAGAACCAGATTGCGTAACGCCCTCTAATAAATTCAACACTACATAGGCAGACTCTTCGCTTAAAACTTCTTCTGTTTTTGGTGTAAATTCCTCTAAAACGGTTCCATTCTTATCTTCAATTCTTGTAATAATCATTGGACTTACCCGCAAACCGCTATTCGCAAAAGTAGAATACGCACTTACCATCTCTAATAGTGACAATTCTACTGCTCCCAAGGCAATGGAAGGGTTTGCTGGCACATAACTTTCTATCCCAGCAGCTTTTGCCAAACGGACTACATTTTCTGGAGAAACCATGTCTATTAATCTGGCAGACATAGTATTTACGGAGCCTGCCAAACCTTCTTTCAAAGTTAGCATTCCACCATACTTCTCGCCAGAATTCTTTGGAGTCCATTCTTCAGGGATTCCGTATTTCCCTTTGCGGATTGTATATGGAATGTTCGGAAAGGTATCACAAGGAGATAACTTTAATTGATTTATTGCGGTTGCATATACAAAGGGTTTAAAAGTAGATCCTACTTGTCTTTTTTGCTGCGCAACTGCATCAAATTTAAAATTTTTATAATCAATACCGCCAACCCATGCTTTAATATGTCCCGTCTGCGGCTCTATAGACAATAATCCCGAGCGTAAAAAGTGTTTATAATACCGCAAAGAGTCATAAGGTGACATGATTGTGTCTAGCGCTCCTTTATAAGAAAACACCTTCATTTTTATTTTCTTTTTAAAGACTGCTTCTATATATTTTGACGACTTTCCTGCAAGCTTTAGACGTTTATATCTGGACGAATTCTTTTTAGCCCTATTTATAATTTTATCGATCTCACTTTTTTCGAGTTCATAAAAAGGGGCGTCTTTGTTGTTCTTTTGTTCTTTAAAAAAATATTTTTGTAAATTAGACATGTGCTCATCGATTGCTTCTTCCGCATATTGCTGCATTCTAGAGTCTAAGGTTACAAATATTTTTAAACCATCCTCAAAAATATTATACTGTTCTCCATTGGGCTTTGGGTGTTCTTGAACCCAAGTACGCATCAATTTTTGCAGGTGCCCTCTGAAATAAGTAGCGGAACCATCTTTATGACTTTCCTTGTGAATGTCTAAACCCAGTGCTAATTTTTGCAATGAATCTTTTTCAACCTCCGTCATAAAAGCACTCCGTGTCATCTGCTTTAATACTACATTTCTACGTTGTTTTACTTTTGCCGCTCTTCTCAAAGGATTAAAATAAGAAGAGTTTTTTAGCATCCCAACTAGCATTGCAGATTGATTTACTTCTAATTCTTTCGGTTCCTTTCCAAAGTAAATTCTTGCTGCAGAACGAATTCCTACTGCTTGATTTAAAAAATCATATTTATTCAAATACATAGCAATAATCTCATTCTTGGTATATTGCCGCTCTAGTTTAATTGCAACCACCCATTCTTTTGCTTTTTGAAGTACTCTTTTAAGAATGTTTTTTGAAGCTCTTCCTGTAAACAACATCTTAGCTAATTGCTGTGTTATTGTGCTTGCACCACCACTTCCTGGCTTTAAAATAGCTCTTGCAGTTCCTTTAAAATCGATGCCTGAATGTTCGTAAAAGCGTTCGTCTTCAGTTGCAACTAGTGCGTTCACTAAATTAACTGGCAACTCCTTAAAATGGATGGCTGTTCTATTTTCTGTAGCATATTTTCCAATCGTTTTTCCGTCTATAGAAATAACCTCTGTTGCTAAGTTTGTTTGTGGATTTTCTAATTCTTCAAAAGAAGGCAGAGTGTCAAAAGGATCCCAAGCAGTGTATAAAAACAATACTAAGACAATCGTAAAACCGCCTAAGATAATTCCCCAGAACCATTTTAAATAATTCTTAAAACTTGGTTTTTTTTTCTTTGCCATTATTTATTTATTTTCTCAATACTGAAACCAACATCTTGAATACCTTTTAAAAACTCTACGCCATTCACGGCGCCATTTCTTCTCATAGCATGTCTTATCTCTAGCGAATATGCTCCTGAGCGCGGAAAAACTTTACGTTCCTTATAAAATAATTTATTTTCTTTTACTTCTGAAAAACCCTCGCCTAAAAATTTTCCTGAAGCAGTTGTCATCTCGTATTGTAAAGTATCTATGACCACCATATTATTCGAAAGTTTTAGTGCTGTAATCAAATACAAGTTACTAAACTCATATGCTTTATTATTTCTAATATGAATAAATAAGTTTTTAGGGACTATCGTATCCTTTACCTCAAAATTAAAGATAATGCGCTCTTCAAATTTCCAAGAGCTATTTTCTAATGTTTTGTATTGATTAAATTCTGAATGATCTCCGCAAGAAATCATCAAACTCAAAAGTAAAAAAAAGACGAACCATTTATTTTTCTGAATCGCTTCCATTTTTTGGAGTGTTGTTATTCCGATTTCTATTGTTGTTCTTTTTTGGTTTGTTTGGTCTCTTCCCTTCACCTGTTGCCTTACTTGCACTGGCATCCGTATTTGATTTTGGTCTTGGTTTTGTCCTGTTCTGCTGCGGTCTATTTTGCTGGCCAGCCTGTGGTTTATTTCTGGGATTTGGTTTTTGTTGTGCCCCAGAAGCCATAGCGTTTGCCGGTTTTTTCTTGTTATTATTTTTATTTCTTCTTCGTTTATTTGTTTTAGGTGCATCAAAACGCGTTAGGCTATCTTGCCCAACAGCATCTTCAAAATCCACTTTTATTGGCACTTCAATATCCGATTCGTACTCCTCTAACGTTGGCGATTTTTCATTATTCTTGTTGAGGTCAATAATTTCTAAAACCTGGGATAATGTTAAACGGAACCACTTGAAACGCTCTTCTTTATAAGTATACCAAAGGTGATTTTTAAAGATATCCATCTTTATAAAAACAGCTTCTCCTTTTTCTGTTTTCAACACTAAATCTTGCTTTGGAAACGTTTTTAAAGCATCTAAATAGGTGTCTAATTCAAAATTCAAACAGCACTTTAACTTTCCACATTGCCCAGCCAGTTTCAAAGGGTTTAACGACAACTGTTGATATCGTGCAGCAGATGTTGATACTTTCCTGAAATCTGTCAACCAAGTAGAACAGCACAATTCTCTACCACAAGAACCGATGCCACCTAATCGAGCAGCCTCTTGCCTTGCACCAACCTGTTTCATTTCTATACGAATAGAAAATGCACTTGCTAAATCTCTAATTAATTGTCTAAAATCTACTCTTGTTTCTGCCGTATAATAAAAAATTGCCTTGTTACCGTCCCCTTGGTACTCGACATCCGATAGTTTCATCTGCAAACCTAAACGGCCCAATATCTCTCTTCCTCTCTTTTGAGTTTCTTCTTCTTTAGCTCTAGATTGCTGCCAAATATCGATATCTCTTTGTGATGCTTTTCTGTAAATCTTTTTTACATCTTCATGATCTTCGGTGATTTTGCGTTTTTTCATTTGCACTCTCACCAATTCTCCTGCCAAAGAAACGGTACCGATATCATGTCCTGGAGACCCTTCTACCGCAACAATATCTCCCATTGTAATCGTTAAGTTTTCTGGGTTTTTGTAAAAATGTTTTCTACCATTTTTAAAACGCACTTCAAAAATATTGAAACGCTCTTGCCCACTTGGCAATGTCATATTTGACAACCAGTCAAAAACGGCTAATTTATTACTACCACTACCACAGGTTCCTGACCCACAATTCCCGTTACTTTTACAACCTTTTGGTACGCCATTTTCTGTTGTACCACAACTTCCACATGCCATGTGATTTATATTTTATTATAGTTGGTTGGGTGTTGTTAATTATTAGTGCATTGCTGCTAAAAATTAACTTTTAAAAATCAACCACTATTTTGAGTTCATAATTTGATTATCAAGTTGCTATAAAAAAGCAATTTCACAAAGTCTAATCAGCTAAGATATGAAATCTGACTGAGAAGTGAAAGGGATTTTTTTGACAAAAAAAACCTCAAATTGAGGTTTCTAATTTTTAAATCATTCGTGGTTATTTCTTGAATTTCAAAACTTCACTTCTTCCTTTTTTGAAGATTTTATTACTATTTCCTTTTCCTCTTCGCAATTCTTTTTGCGCTTCAGAAGACAATTGAATTACGTCTTGACACTTCACAGAACAGGTGTTCTCCATCGTCTCAGAGCATGCATCGCATTGAATAAATAACAAGTGACAACCGTCATTTGCACAATTTGTGTGCGTATCAGAGGGTGCTCCACATTGATGACAGCTAGCAACTACATCCTCTGTGATTTTCTCTGCTCTCCTGTGGTCAAATACAAAGTTTTTTCCAATAAATTTATTTTCGATTCCTTCCGCTTTCACCTGTCGGGTATATTCAATAATACCTCCTTCTAATTGAAAAACATTTTTGAACCCTTTGTGCTTGTAGTATGCAGATGCTTTTTCACAACGAATCCCACCCGTGCAGTACATCAATAAATTCTTATCCTCTTTGTTCTCTTTCAAATCCTCCTCAATAACATCTAGAGAAGCTCTAAAGGTATCAACGTCAGGAGTCACTGCTCCTTCAAAATGACCAATTTCACTTTCATAATGGTTCCTCATGTCTACACAAACGGTATCAGGGTCTGCCAACATCGTATTAAACTCCTCAGCATTTAAATGCACTCCTCTATTGGTAACATCGAAAGTTTCATCCTTTAAACCATCTGCAACAATTTTATTTTTCACTTTAATTTTTAGCTTTAAGAACGATTTGTTGTCGTGTGCTAAAGCAACATTCAAGCGGATGTCTCTCAAAAAAGGGATATTATCTAACTGATTTTTTAAACTATATAAGTTTTCGGAGGGCACTGATAACTGTGCATTTATTCCTTCAAAAGAAACATAAATTCTTCCTAAAATATCTAAAGCATTCCACTCTAAAAATAATTTATCTCTAAATAATTGTGGAGTTTCTATCTTAAAGTACTGATAGAAGGATACTGTAATACGGTCTTTACCGGCTTCATCTATTAAAGCAGCGCGCTCAATGGCACTTAACTTATTGTACAGTTGCATGCTATACGTTTTAGGTTAAACTTAAAATTTTTCAAAGGTAATCAAATAATTAAAAAACAATTCTTGTAAGAGCGCCTAAAAATGATGTAATCCCGTTTAATTTTAAACACTAGAATTTTATTTATACAAATTTTAAACTTTCAGCGATTTAGACCTCTTTATGCAAAAGACTTCTTTCTTTTTTTTAGCATCTTTGTAATCTATAAAAATAAATAAATGAAAATAGCTGTAGTTGGGGCAACTGGAATGGTTGGAACGGTCATGTTAAAAATTTTAGAAGAGCGTAATTTACCGATAACGGAGCTCATCCCAGTTGCTTCTGCTAGGTCTGCTGGAAAAAAAGTATCCTATAAAGGAAAAGACCATATAATAGTGGCTCTAGAAGATGCCTTAAAAATGAAACCAGACATCGCGTTGTTTTCTGCTGGTGGTGATACTTCTTTAGAATGGGCACCAAAATTTGCGAAGGTTGGCACTACTGTAATTGATAATTCTTCTGCTTGGAGAATGGATCCCACAAAAAAGTTGGTAGTTCCCGAGATTAATGGCAATGTTTTAACCAAGGAAGATAAAATTATAGCAAATCCTAACTGCTCTACAATTCAGTTAGTAGCCGCTTTAGCGCCGCTACATTTAAAATACAAAATGAAGCGAGTCGTTATTTCTACCTACCAATCTGTCTCAGGTTCAGGAATAAAAGCAGTGCAACAATTAGACAATGAAGAAGCTGGTATTGAAGGAGAAATGGCATATCCACATAAAATTGGTAGAAACGCAATACCTCATTGTGATGTTTTCTTAGAAAATGGATATACCAAAGAGGAAATGAAGTTGGTAAAAGAACCAAAGAAAATTTTAGGTGATACTTCTTTTTCTGTAACTGCAACTGCAGTAAGAATTCCTACTGCTGGCGGGCATTCTGAGGCTGTTAATGTGCAGTTTAAAAATGATTTTGACCTCTCCGAAGTGCGTCAGATTTTAGCCAATACTCCAGGAATTATTGTCCAAGATGATCTTGCAAATAACCTCTACCCAATGCCTATTACTGCGCAGCACAAAGACGAAGTCTTTGTTGGAAGAATTAGAAGGGATGAATCTCAAGAAAATACCTTAAATTTGTGGATTGTTGCAGACAACCTCAGAAAAGGTGCTGCCACAAACACCATTCAAATAGCTGAATATTTGATTGAAAATAATTTAGTTTAATTACATTTATGGCAGAATTTCACGAGGTACATATACAAGAAATAAAGCAAGAAGCCGCAGATGCGGTTTCTGTGGTATTTAAGATTCCTGAAAGTTTAAAGGCAACTTTTAACTTCATTTCGGGGCAATATATTACGTTACAGCAAGAAATAAACAATGAAGTAACTCGAAGAGCATATTCCATTTGTTCCACCCCGGAAAGTGGTGAACTTAGAGTCGCGATTAAAAAAGTAGAAAAAGGAGTTTTCTCTAGTTACGTAGTTTCCGATTTAAAAGTAGGGGACACCATCGAAATTGCGCCTCCTGAAGGGCGTTTTTTATTAAGGCCTGAAGCACATAAAAATTATCTAGGTTTTGCTGCTGGCTCTGGAATTACACCAATTTTATCGATGTTAAAATCTACTTTAAACACAGATACCACGGCTACATTTACGCTGATATATGGTAATAAGTCGATTTCAGATACTATCTTTTTTGAAGAATTAAACAACTTAAAAGAAACCTACTCTGACCGTTTCAAGCTGCACTATATCTACAGTAGAGCAGAAGTAATAAACAGTTTACGCGGAAGAATTGACGGCAACGTAACCAACTATTTCGTAAAAAACATGTACAAGGAAACCTCTTTTGATGCGGCCTTTTTGTGCGGACCAGAAGAAATGATTAAAAATGTTTCTAAAGCTCTGGAAAATAATAAAATTCCAAAAGAAAATATTCATTTTGAATTATTTACTGCGACTGTTGATGAAGACAAGGTAGCACAAGTAAAAGAAGGAACTACGGAAGTAACGGTGCTGCTAGACGATGAAACCCATACGTTTACCATGGAGCAAACAGACGATCTTTTAGCAGCAAACTTGCGCAACAACATTGATGCTCCGTACTCTTGTCAAGGTGGGGTTTGTAGCTCTTGTTTGGCGAAAGTTATAGAAGGAAAAGCCGTCATGGTAAAAAATTCTATTTTAACAGATGGTGAAATTGAAGAGGGTCTTATTTTAACTTGTCAAGCCCATCCAACAACTTCTAAAATTACGATTGATTTTGATGATGTATAAATTTCCGTATTTTTGCTAACATGGATATTTACGATTTTAAAAATGCTTTTTTAATTGGCTTTTTCATGGCTTTCATGATCGGGCCTGTTTTTTTTATGCTGATACAAACCAGTATTCTAAAAGGAGCACGAGCAGCAATTGTATTTGACTTGGGTGTAATTTTAGGAGATTTATCTTTTATTTTAATTGCCTATTATGGAAGTCGTTCTTTATTAGAAAAAATCAAAGATGATCCTCGATTATTTTTCATAGGAGGGTTGGTTTTAATCATTTATGGTCTCATTACCTATCTAGAAAAAGAAAACAAAAAAGAGGCCCTAGCTTCCGCAAAAATCATAGAGGTTCCGATAAAAAATAATTACTTAAAACTCTTTTTAAAAGGATTCTTTTTAAACTGTATAAATGTTGGCGTCTTGGCTTTTTGGCTTGGAACTGTGCTGGTAGTTGCTCCCACTTTAAAAATGAACCAAAGTGCTATATTTTGGTATTTTGGCGTAATTTTATTAGGCTATTTTATCACAGATCTTGGGAAAATTTTTCTAGCCAAACAACTTAAAAACAAGTTGACAGCTCCCGTAATTTTTAGAATAAAAAAGATCATGGGTATCCTCTTAATTATTTGCGGTGTTTTCTTGATGCTCAAGGGCTTTATTCCAAACGAGAGAATAGAGGAACTTATTCAGTAAATACACTCCATAAAAAAACCACAAATAAATAATCCGTGGTTCTTTTTAGCAGTAAAAAAAAGTTTATTTCACCTCAAAAATATTATTTTCACTATCAATATCTGCCATCAACTTGCTTTTATCTATCGTTACAGACTGCACTAATTTAGAGGTCTTAAAAGAATAGGTAGGATATGCCCAGCCCCAGTCTTCAAGAACAGTAGCCGCTGTTGGCTTGCTGCCTCTCATCATGCGCAAAGGAATATTAAAATTTTCTACAGCACCATCTGTATACGTAACCTCCAAGTCTATAGGCATTGGCATTTGCCCAATCCTTTCAATCGTTATTTCTCTACCCGCAACAGACTTAATTCCATAATCTATTGTATGTATTGTTTGTGTCCACTCATTCAAATACCAATCCAAGTGAATTCCCGATACTTTTTCCATGGAACGTTTGATATCATTTGGTGTTGGATGCTTAAAACTAAAATCTATAAAATACTTTTTAAGCCCCTTTGCAACATTGTCTGCTCCAATAACATATTCTAATTGTGACAAGAAGATATTTCCTTTCGAATAACTGGCAATACTATATGCTGTGTTCGTTTCGTATCGATCTGCATGTGTAGAAAGCGACTCTTCCATATTATTCTTTACTACATAATTATACCCCCTATAAGAACCTGCATGTGGATTTTCTCTTCCTTCTTCCAAAATTAAATTTTCTGCTTTGTTCGAAATATAAGATGTAAATCCTTCATCCATCCATGGGTGCTTACTTTCGTTAGAAGCTAACAAAAACTGAAACCAGGTATGTGCCATTTCATGAGCTGTTACACCAAAAAGACTCCCAAACTTTCGTTCTCCCGTAATTAAAGTAGCCATTGCATATTCCATTCCGCCGTCTCCTCCCTGAATTACAGAGTATTGCTTATACGGGTATGCACCGATATGCTCACTATAATAGGTCATTAGGGTTGCTGTTTTAGCTTGTAAATCTCTCCAATTCTGTAAAAAGTTTGCTGCTAAATCTTTCTTATATAAGAAGTGTAAATCAATACCGGTTTCCGTTTTTAAAACATCATGCTGGTAATTAGTATCTGCCGCCCAGACAAAGTCGTGCACATTGGGTGCTTTAAAATGCCAGGTTAATTTTGCCGTATTCGGAACATTTAAAGCTTTTGAAGCATCTTGGTACCCATGACCTATTTCTTGTGGGTTTTGTAAGTATCCAGTTCCCCCAAGAACATACGCTTTATCAATTGAAATTTTTACATCAAAATCACCCCAAACTCCTTGAAATTCTCTTGCTATATATGGGGGCGTATGCCAACCTTCAAAGTCATATTCCGCCATTTTTGGATACCATTGCGCCATCGACAAAGCAATACCTTCCTTATTATCTCTTCCTGATCTTCGAATTTGCAATGGAATTTGTGCATCAAAAAGCATATCAAAAGTCACACTTTCGCCTGTTTTAATAGGAGTATTTAAAGTAACTTCTAAAATAGTTCCCACAGTTTCGTACAAAACTTCAGCCCCGTTTTGTTTTAATGAATTTACTTTTATATAGCCTATTTCGTCTGTATTTAACTTACTAATTCTATCACGAACTCTTCTATCTGGATCTACAATATTTAAGGACCTTACATCCATTTGAGAACCTGGTTGAAATGCATTAAAATACAAATGGTAGTATACTTTTGTTAATTCATCTGGTGAATTATTTGTGTATACTGCTTGTTGTTTCCCGCTATATTGATGCTTTTCCGCAGCCACATCGATATCCATTGCATATGAAATATGCTGCTGCCAGTATGTAGTGACCTTAGACTCTTTTGTTTGCTGATAGCTAGCTTTTTTTATTTGAACACAAGAGGCTATCAATCCAACTGTAAAGACTAAAAATAGGAATTTTTTCATGGTATTTATTGATTTTAATTTAATGAGAACCCAATAGGGTTTTATGTGTTATTTTTTTCCGTTTACGATTCTGTCTGCCATTTTCAAAGCATTGTAGGCATTTACAACCCTTCCTGAAACCGACAATTCTGAAAAGGGAACTCTTTCGGCCTCGGTCCCGGGTTTAATGACGTCAAAATTAATTTTCATTCCGGAATTCATCAGAATATGCTTTACTTGGCTTGCCGATAGCATCGGATAGTATGAACGAACTAAGGCCGCTACTCCCGAAACTGAAGGCGCCGCCATTGAAGTACCACTAATAGACTCATACGCATCGTTAGGATAGGACGCATAAATACCCACACCTGGCGCAAATACATCTACGTTTATTTTCCCATAATTAGAAAAAGTTGCGGGCAATTGCTCATCATAATGCAGGCTCATCGCTCCAACAGTCAAAACATTGTCAGCAATTTCATGTATTAAATCGCTAGAATCATTTGGAAATGTTTCTTCTACATCAATATCTTTCCCGTCATTCCCTGCTGCATTTACAATTAGTACCTCTTTTTTTGCTGCATAGATGATTGCGTCATACACCCATTTCTTATTTGGTGAATATGCTTTCCCAAAACTCGTGTTGATCACTTTTGCACCGTTATCGACGGCATATCGAATGCCTAAGGCAACATCCTTGTCATGTTCATCTCCATCAGGAACGACCCTGACTGCCATAATTTTTACATGATTTGCAACACCGTTTACCCCTTTGCCATTGTCTCTAGAAGCAGCAACAATTCCAGCAACATGTGTTCCATGACTTTCGAAGTCCTTCGCACCTATTACATTATTATTTCCATAAAAGGCATCTGCAATATTGTATAAACTATCTCCTAAAGATGCACGTGCATTAAAATCCAAATCATACGCTTTAGAAGCTTCATTTGCAGTCTTCTCTTTTATTATTTGCTTTTTATAATCCAGCACTTCCACTTCGCTCAAACCGTTGGTTAACATATTGACAACATCTGCTATCTTCATGGCTAACAAAACGCTTTCAGGTCGTGCACTTTTTAAATTCTCTACTGTCAGCTCAACTTTCCCAAGGGACGCTTTTACCTCTTTAAAGTTTTGCAAAATTTGAGCAATTCTTTTAGAGGTGTTTTCTAAATCTTCTATTTTTAGTGTATGTGCATTGAGTGATTTGCTGTGTTTTTCTTTTAACTTTACATACGTCTCAAATGCTGCTTTATCCAGATCAGAAATTTCTGAAGCTTTTGTACTTCCAAATTGATCCATTCCCTGCTTTACAATTCGTGTTAACTCTAACTGATCAGCCCTCACCATAACGCCTGCTTTATTTCCTAAGAAATTCCAACCGTGCACATCATCTACATATCCATTTTTATCGTCATCCTTGTTATTTCCCGCTATTTCCAATGGATTTACCCAAACAACCCCTGTTAGGTCTTCATGTTCCACATCTATTCCAGAGTCTGCAATTGCTACAATCACTGAAACCCCTTTTTTTCCTTCTAGAAATTGATATGCTTTTAAAATACTCATACCAGGAATAGAATCTGTTTGCAAATCCATATGACTCCAAACCTGCAATTCAGTCTCCGTTAATTTTTCTTTTTTGGCAGGAATATTTAGGGTATTATTTACCCCATTAGGGACTGGAATCGTATTTATTACCGCACTGCAACTTGTTAAAAGAATACCAACCAATGCTGAATAAACCATTATTTTAAATCCGCTCATCTCCATTTTATTAATTAAATATATCTGTAAATCTATGCGTATCTTTTAATCGAATACCCTTCTCCGTATGCTGCACGGTACAAATTTCATTGTAGGCATCGTGTTCTAAAAATAGGTAATAATTATTATCTGCTGCTTCCTCTAAAAAGGATGCTTTTTCTTGTATTGTTAAAAGCGGCCTTGTATCGTAGCCCATAACATATGGTAAGGGAATATGCCCCACTGTTGGCAGTAAATCTGCCATAAAAACAAGTGTTTTTCCTTGATAGCTTAACTTTGGCAACATCTGCTTTTCTGTGTGTCCGTCCATAAATAATACCTCAAAACCAACTTGGTTCGTGGTCTTTTTTTGAATAAAGTTTAATTGCCCACTTTCTTTTATAGGGTTGATATTCTCTTTTAAAAAGGATGCTTTTTCTCTAGGGTTTGGAACTGTTGCCCATTTCCAATGGTCTTCATTAGACCAAAATTTTGCATTTTTAAAAGCCGGTTGTAACATTGTTTTTTCTGCATTCCATTCAATTGCACCTCCACAATGATCAAAATGAAGATGCGTTAAGAAAACATCTGTAATAGCATCTCTATGGAACCCTAATTTCGCAAGTGAATTGTCTAAAGAGAAATTTCCGAATAAATGGTAATAACCAAAAAACTTTTCTGATTGTTTGGCACCCAAACCCGTATCTATTAAAAGTAGACGGTCTCCATCCTCAATAAGCATGCATCGCATACTCATGTCTATTAAATTATTAGCGTCTGCAGGATTTGTTTTTTGCCAAATGGTCTTCGGTACCACACCAAACATTGCGCCTCCGTCTAATTTAAAATTACCAGTTTCTATAGGATATATTTTCATCAACACAAATATGCAGAAAAAACAGCGCTTTTTTGTTAATTAAAGTCTAAACATTCTGTCCTGAAAACAGGTGTGAATTGAAACTTGTTTACTTGATCTTAAATTGTGCTGCCAAATTTCAAAAATCTAAAATAAAAATAAAAAAACCTCAATCTTTCGATTGAGGTTTTCTTGGAGGTGTCTAGCGGATTCGAACCGCTGTACATGGTTTTGCAAACCATTGCCTAGCCACTCGGCCAAGACACCTTTTGTATTTTAAATAAAGAACGATCAAAATAGAAAGCTCTTTAAAGATTGCAAATTTAGACAAATTTACAAGTATTACAAGTGTTTTTTACGCTTATCGCTTTTTTGTAAGAATTATAACAACTTCTGCTACATTTCCACCAATTGGAGGATTTATTTTTGAAACCGAAACTTTTGCTTTTTTCACTTTTCTTAGTTCCTTAAAAAATCGATTTAATATGCGCTGGGCAACCTCTTCTAACAGTTTAGAACGAATCGCCATTTCTTCTTTAACGATGTGATTTAAATGCACATAATCTACAGTATCTGCCAAGTCATCTGTTTTTGCTGATTTTCTTAAATCTGCTTTTACTTCTACATCCACTCGATATTCACTACCTATTTTAGCCTCTTCGTCTAAACATCCGTGAAATGCATACAGTTTGATATTGTTTACTTGTATTATTCCCATTTACTCTTCTTGATTTGTAAGCTCCTCAACTTTTTCCCACATTTTATCAGAATTCAATCTAAAAGAACCTTTATGTTCTAAGTCCCATTGGTTGGGCTCGATAATTGATAAAAATAATTCTTCTTTTTTATTTAGATACAAGTGGTAGGTTTCACCTATAATTGGTTCGAACCCAAACTTAGCATTGTACAGCATGTCATTGTACTGAAATTTCTCCATCAGCATTTCATACTCTTTCTTTACCTCGTCAAACTTACCTTTCAATATTTTATTCACGCGCCTTACGCCGTCGCCTGTCCAGGTAGCTGTATTTGTTGGCTTAATTACAGGAGAACTCGCAGAGGTCCCGTAAGGTTTTAAAGCGGCATCGTAGCGCTGTGTCTCTTCGTTAAAAACGACTAAATCTGGTTTTTTAGCTTCCTCTTTCATACGCGGCAAAAATACGATAAAAAATAAGTATCATAGAAGCTTTTAGAAAACTTTAACGCCCAAAAATACGGGTAATACTATCGATTACTACTTCCATAATTTCCTTCGAATGCTACCAATTACAATACGAATAGTAGCTTTTTTTTTGTATATCATCGCTTTACTATCACTTTTAAACAAGAACTCTGAAAGGTCTCAATTAACTCGTGAAAAAATCAAACACATTGCTAATTGCACTTGTTTTCGTTTTATAAAACTCGGTGTACGTGCAACGTGCGCAAGTTACACTCGTAAATTTTTGATTTTGAATGTCAAAAATTTTTGACAATGTTCCTCCGGTTGCCCGCATCTCTCCTAATTTATACGTTGTAGAATTGCATTTAGGACAGCTATAATTTCTAATTTGATCACTCATGATAAATCGTATTTATTTATTAGAAGTTGAATTTACAATTTTGTTACAAAACTCTCAATGTCAACCAAGTATTTTATGTAATTTTGTTTCTTAATTTTTCGTAGAAAATGATGTCTGAAGAGAAAAAATCGCTCAATTTTTTAGAGCATATTATTGAAGAAGATTTGACAAACGGGATGCCGAAAGAAAATTTACGCTTTCGTTTTCCACCGGAACCAAATGGCTATTTACACATTGGGCATACCAAAGCAATTGGAATTAGTTTTGGCTTAGGGGAAACCTATAATGCACCTGTCAACTTGCGTTTTGACGATACAAATCCTGCCAAAGAAGAACAAGAGTATGTAGATGCCATTAAGAAAGATATTTCTTGGCTGGGATATTCTTGGGCAGACGAATGTTATTCTTCTGATTATTTTCAGCAGCTATTCGACTGGGCAATTTTACTAATTAAAGATGGGAAAGCCTATGTAGATTCTCAATCTTCGGAAGAAATGAGAGCGCAAAAAGGAACGCCAACCGCTGTAGGAACAAATAGTCCTTTTAGAAGCAGATCTGTGGAAGAAAACTTGGGATTATTCCAAGGAATGAAAGACGGAAAATTTAAAGAAGGAGCGCATACTTTGCGTGCAAAGATTGACATGGAAAATCCGAATATGTTATTGCGCGATCCCTTAATGTACAGAGTTATGTTCAAAGAACACCATAGAACAGGGAACGACTGGTGTATTTATCCAATGTACGACTGGACGCATGGTGAAAGTGATTATATTGAGCAAGTTTCTCATTCTTTATGTTCTTTAGAGTTTAAACCTCATAGAGAATTATACGATTGGTTTCGAGACAATGTATATAATTACAGTGCATCTGAATATCCAAATCCACCAAAACAGCGCGAGTTTTCGCGTTTGAACTTGAGTTACACAATCATGAGCAAGCGCAAGTTATTAACGCTTGTTGAAAAGGGAATTGTCGCTGGCTGGGATGACCCAAGAATGCCCACAATTTCTGGTTTAAGAAGACGGGGTTATACACCAAATTCAATAAAAAGTTTTGTAGAAACCGTTGGCGTTTCTAAACGTGAAAACGTGATTGATGTAGCACTTTTAGAGTTTAAAATTCGAGAAGATTTAAATAAAACTGCCAACAGAGTAATGGGAGTTTTAGATCCTGTAAAAGTGGTAATTACAAATTATCCTGAAGGAAAAGAAGAGTTTTTAACCGCAGAAAACAATCAAGAAGATGCAGCTGCTGGTTTTAGAGAAGTCCCTTTTTCAAGAGAAATTTATATAGAAAAAGAAGATTTTAGAGAAGAAGCAAATAAAAAATTCTTTCGTTTAAAGTTAGGGAAAGAAGTACGTTTAAAAAGCGCCTATATCATCAAAGCGGAAAGTTGTACAAAAGACGAAGACGGAAATGTCATCGAAATCCAATGTACGTATGACGCATTGAGTAAGTCCGGGAGTGGCTCTGAAGAAAGCTTGCGAAAAGTAAAAGGAACACTGCACTGGGTTTCTGTAAAACATGCTGTAAAGGCGGAAGTAAGAGTTTATGATCGACTGTTTTTAGACGAAGCACCGGATGCACACAAAGACAAAGAGTATATGGAGTTTGTAAACCCAGATTCTTTAGAAGTAATTCACGCTTTTTTAGAACCAAGTTTGCAGGCTGCTAAAATTGGCGAACGTTTTCAGTTTCAACGTTTGGGTTATTTTAATGTTGATGATGACGCTACTGCCGATAAATTAGTGTTTAATAAAATTGTTGGCTTACGCGATAGCTGGGCTAAGAAATAGTTTTTAATGAATGCTATTGTGCAATTTGTTACTAATATACCTTTAACTAATAATTTAAAATTATGAAAAAAATACTTTTTTTATCTCTTTTTATCATTGCTTTTTCTTGCTCAAATAAAAAGGAGATACCCCAAGTTGTAGAAATTGCTTGTGGACAATGTCAATTTTCATTGGACGGTCCGGCCGGTTGCGACTTAGCAGTTCGTATTGATGACGAAGCTTATTTTGTAGATGGTTTTGACATTGATGCTTTTGGCGACGCACATGATGAACACACCGGTTTTTGCGAAGTAATTCGGAAAGCAGAGGTTTCTGGTATTGTTAAAAAAGGCCGCTTTAAAGCAAGTGCTATAAAGCTGGTAGATGCTTTAGAGTAAATAGCTTAAAAGCAAGAGTATAGAAATAAAAGAACCCGAAGTACAAGATGTACTTCGGGTTCTTTTATTTAACGATGCGCGCGGTCCAATAAGCCCTATTACTTCTAGGGTGCAGGATTGGGGATTGCCGCATGAACTGCTTCAATTTCTTTCAAAGTTTCTTCAGATAAGTTAATATCAATACTTCCAATATTTTCTTTTAACTGACTCATTTTTGTTGCACCAATAATATTACTGGTTACAAAAGGTAATTGATTTACAAACGCCAAAGACAATTCTGTTAATGTAATTCCATTTTTATTTGCAATCGCTTCATATCTTTTTACAGCTTCTAAAGAACCATCACCCATATAACGCGCAATAAAACGTGGAAACAAATTCCCCCTTGATCCTTCCGGTGATTTCCCATCTAGATATTTACCAGATAGCACACCTTGAGCTAAAGGAGAATATGCCAATAAACCAATATCTTCCCGCATAGAAACTTCAGACATGCCGTATTCGTAGGCCCTGTGAATCATAGAATACGAGTTCTGAATGGTCACAGGTCTTGCTAAATTATGTGCTTTAGCAGCCTCTAAATATTGCATAGTTCCCCAAGGAGTTTCGTTTGAAAGTCCGATTGCTTTTATCGTTCCATCTTTTACAAAATCATTTAAGGTTTCTAAAATTTCTAGGTGATTTTCTGCTTCTTTAGTTGCGGTTTTAAAAGGATAATCGCGCACTCCAAAAGCATTTACACCACGATCTGGCCAATGCAATTGGTACAAATCTAAATAGTCTGTCTGCAAACGTTGCAAGCTTCCTTCCACCGCTTCTGTAATGTTTTTTCGATTGAATTTTCCCGTTCTAATGTGTTTTGTATAATCTCCGCCTCCCGCAATTTTAGTTGCTAAGATCACCTTTGATCTGTTGCCTGTTTTCTGAAACCAATTTCCAATAATTCTTTCGGTATCTGCATAGGTTTCTGCACTTGCAGGAACCGGATACAATTCTGCAGTATCAAAAAAATTGACACCTTGTTCTAAAGCATAGTCCATTTGCTCAAAAGCTTCTTCTTCTGTGTTTTGATTTCCCCAAGTCATGGTACCCAAACAAATTTTAGAAACTTCAATGTCTGTATTTGGTAATTTTGTGTATTTCATTTTTTAATATGTATTCGTGTATTTATTTAAGCATGCAACTGTTGCAAACCTATCAACAAAATTAAACCTTATATTCTGTTAAAACAATAAGCGTGTAATTTTTAAAATTACACGCCTATTGTATCTAAAATTTTAGTTAAATATCTATGCTCCTTATTGAAATTTTAAAAAGGAATTAAAGGTGTAAAAAAGTATCCTAAAGCAACACCGTTAGACCTTTTACTTCATTATTGCTTCAATACCTGGTAATGTTTTTCCTTCTAACATTTCTAACATGGCACCACCACCTGTGGAAACATAGCTTACTTTTTCCGCAAAGCCAAACTGTTTCACTGCGGCAACAGAATCTCCACCCCCTACTAAAGAAAATGCACCGTTTTTGGTTGCTGTATCAATAGCATGACCTAAAGCAATCGTCCCACCAGCAAAAGATTCCATCTCAAAAACCCCCAAGGGTCCATTCCATAAAATCGTTTTACATGTATTTACTACTGTATCAAATATCTCACGAGATTTGGGCCCAGCGTCTACGCCTTCCCACCCGTCAGGTATCGCATCGATATCACAAATCTTAATATTTGCATCATTAGAAAAATCATCTGCGGCAATCACATCTACAGGAATATGAATTTGAACATTTTTTTCTTTTGCTTGCTTTAAGATATCCAATGCTAACTCCATTTTATCGTCTTCACAAATAGAATTTCCAATTTTCCCGCCTTGTGCCTTAATAAAGGTAAAACTCATGCCACCCCCAATAATTAAATGGTCTACTTTGTCTAATATATTTTCAATAACCGTAATTTTTGAAGATACCTTTGCACCTCCCAAAATTGCCAATACTGGCTTTTCAGAGTTATTTAAAACCTTGTCTATACTTTCTATTTCTCTTGCTAGTAAATTACCAAAACACTTATTATTCTCAAAAAACTGAGCAATAATGGTAGTGGATGCATGCGCTCTGTGTGCCGTTCCAAAAGCATCGTTGACATAAATATCTCCAAATTTAGATAGCTTTTCTGCGAAAGCTACCGCTCCTTTCTTCTCCTCCTCATAAAACCGAAGATTTTCTAATAATAAAATTTCACCTGCTTGCAAATTTGCTACCGCCGCTTCTACCTTCTCTCCGATACAATCTTCGATAAACTTCACATTACACCCCATAATAGCTTCAATCGATTTTACGATATGTCGCAATGAAAACGCTTCCTGAAACCCTTTTGGACGCCCTAAGTGAGACATTAAAACACAGCTTCCGCCCTGAGCTAATATTTCTGTGATTGTTGGCTTTGCAGCCTGAATTCTAGTAGCGTCCGTCACCTCAAAATTAGCATTTAAAGGCACATTAAAATCTACACGAATAATCGCTTTTTTATTTTTGAAATTAAAATCTTTTACTATTTTCATGATGCTTAGTTTTTCACAAAAATACCTAATTCTTTAGATGTATAGAATTTCAAACCTAAAAAGTTAATATATCGTTTGCGCTGTATTTCTAATTTAAAAAAAATAGGATTTGGCACGCAAGTCCTGCGGCAAAAACTAAAACAAAGATTGCTTTCTAAAATTGATGCATATCTACGGAACAAATTTTATATTTGTAAATGCTTTTCAACCAAATAATAGGTCAAGAACACTTAAAGAACCATTTGCAAGTTTCTGCAGAAAATGGTAGAATTCCGCATGCACAACTCTTTGTTGGTAAAGAGGGAAGTGGCACATTACCAATGGCGCTTGCATATGCGCAATTCTTATTGTGTTCATCTTCTGAAAATCCAGAAGCAGCTGCTCTTAAGTGTAATAAGTTGCAGCATCCTGACTTACATTTTGCATTTCCTGTGACCACAAATGATGTTGTAAAAAAACACGCCGTAAGTAATTTATTTCTTGAAGATTGGCGAAATTTTATTACAGCGCAGCCATACGGAGGCCTATTTAACTGGTTGCAGTTTATTGGGGTTGAAAACAAGCAAGGCAACATTGGTGTTGATGAAGCCGAGGCGGTTGTGAAAAAACTACAATTAAAATCTTTTGAGGGTGGTTTTAAAGTAATGATTATTTGGATGGCAGAAAAAATGAACATTGCTGCCGCTAATAAATTATTAAAACTCATCGAAGAACCACCAAATAAGACTGTTTTTATTTTAATTACAGAAAACGAAGAGCACATTATAAATACCATAAAATCCCGATGTCAAGCCTTACATTTTCCTGTTTTAAGTGAAAGTGATATTTCGAGTGCTTTGATAGAAAGAGAAAAGTGCACGGTCTCTGAGGCGGCTAAAATTGCACAGCAGGCTGCAGGAAATTATAACAAGGCATTACTTTTATTGCACAATGATGGAAATGATTTGGTTTTTGAAGAATGGTTTGTTGCCTGGATAAGGACTGCTTTTAAAGCCAAAGGGAACGCTGCTGTTGTCCAACAATTAATCGAATGGTCTGAAACAATCGCAAAAACAGGAAGAGAAACTCAAAAACAATTTTTAGAGTATTGTTTGCAGTTTTTTAGAAATGCTTTGTTGTTGAATTACAAAAGCGACCATTTGGTTTTCATGGAAAGTCAAACAGGTTTTAATCTTTCAAAATTTGCACCTTTCGTGCATGCCGGAAATATTATGGACATAGAGAAAGAACTAAATGATGCCCTGTATCACATCGAAAGAAACGGAAATGCTAAAATTATATTATTGGATCTTTCGATGAAATTAACTCGATTTTTGCATAAAAAAGAAGCCATCATAGAAAGCAATAAGTAACTATTATTCTTGTTTTTAAAAGGGTAAAACTTAAAAATCACACCGCTTTTTCCACTCTTCTTGCAGCATACAATGCGGCAATCGTTGGATTTTTCGGACAGCTTTTAATTTGTGCAAATACATCACCAGCAACTACCATTCCTGGTTGTATTACTTTAAAGTATACACCACAAAAAGTAGTATTCCAAAATTGTTTTATAATTTTCATATCATTAAACCGAACTCCAAGTTTTAAACAAGGATCTCTCTGAAGTGTTGCTTCTATAATAGCATTCCCCACTTTAAAAGTATCTCCCGCATGAATTTTTGTCTCGTCTAAATCATCAATCGTTAAATTCTCACCAAACATCCCAAATTGCCAATCTAAGTTTGGATATGAAGGTTTAAAAAAATCATAATGCTTCAAAGAGTACCCGTATATCGCTTGTAAGATTCCTCCATGATTTTCTCTATCAGAAATTTCATCTCCTTTTACATCTTCTAAGTCTAAAAAAATTGAGGTATCGACAGGGAATTTAAAAATCCCCGTAGTAATTGAGGTCCCTTTCCAATCTATCTCTTTCCGCGCACCAATATTTGTAGAAATAATTTTCATGCCCTTACTTTTTAAATTTTAATAGTGCTGTTTTGGTAAATTCAGACAACACTAACTTCCCAGAAATAGCGGTTCTTTCTGCTAATAACAAATTCCATTCTTCTGTTCCTTTCCACAATACCTTTTTCATTTCTGCCAAAGCAGCAGGATTATAGGAAGCTAACTTTGTAGTAAAAGTAGACACCTCTTTGTCTGCATCGCTTATAGACTCAAACACCTTTGCATACAGCCCTTTTTCTTTTGCCCAATAGGCACTTTTCCAATCCGTTGCATCCAATGTAAGTGCTGCCGTTCCAGCAACTCCAATTTTCCTGGTAACTGCGGGTTCAATAACAAAAGGGCCGATGCCTATCGTAAACTCAGATAGTTTTATCGCGGCACTTTCCGTTGCAAAAACATAATCACATGCTGCAATCAAACCAACACCGCCTCCCACGGCCTTTCCTTGAACTCTTCCAATGATTAACTTTCCACAAGTTCGCATTGCATTGATTACATTGGCAAAACCTGAGAAAAATAACCTTCCCTCTTCCAAATTTGAAATCGCCACCAACTCGTCAAAAGAAGCACCCGCACAAAAAGCTTTTGTGCCCTCCGATTTCAATATTATTATTAAAACAGCATCATTGTTTCCTAAAGAAATAATCTCTTTGGAGAGTCGCTCTAGCAGCTCGCTTGGAAAGCAATTGCTTGACGGATGTCCAAAAACTACAGTAGCAATCTTGTTTTGAATATCTGTATATAAACTTCCGTTTATTCTAGTTGTGCTCATAGAAATGAATTTAGAGTAAAAGTATGATTTTATTCTTAAAAGTTCTTGCTACATTTTTTTTCATTCTTTCGAAAAAAACATTTGATAAACTTCATTTTATTTGTCTTTTATACGTGGTAAAAAAGTATTTCTAAATTTAAGTATTAGTGGCAGACCTCTTGCGATAATCCAACAAGTAAAAGCAATCCAAATTGCGACTAGCTTAAACCCCAAATAATCAAAAATTAACAAGGTTGGAATAAAAACAAGGCCTGTTGACAATAATAATAAGTTTCTCAGATACTTCATTTCGCCCATACCTTTAAAGATTCCATCATAAATAAAAGTAACTGCATTTATTGGTTGTGTAATTAATACAATCCAAAAGACCGTGTAAAACTGCTCCAAAACAAGCGGTTCTTTAGTAAAAACTCTACCAATAGCGCTATAAAAAATGGCACCTACCCCAGCAACAACAATTCCTAATATGATTCCATATTTAAAGAGTTTCGTGCTCAAACCCACTAAGGCTTTGTAGTCCTTTGCACCCAATAATTTCCCTGATAAGATATTCCCTGCACTCGCATACCCATCAATCATAAAAGCACCTAACAACCAAATATTTAAACTAATAGTATATGCCGCAATATACTCTTTGCCATAACCCGTTGCATAGGATGTGGCGAGATACAACGCCGTGTTTAAGGCAATTGTTCGTATAAAAAGATTCCCTATCATATGCAGCAACCTCGGAATTTCTGGGTGAAAACGAAAACTTATTTTCAAAGAAATAGGTGTCTTTTTTATCAATAAAAACAAGGAAATGGCAGCCATTGTTATCTGCGCTATTAAACTTGCATACGCGGCACCTTCAATATTCATTGCCGGAATATATCCTTCAATTCCATAGACTAAAATAATATCTAAGACAATATTTAAAGAGGCCCCAATGATGGCAATGATCATAGGATAAAAAGTGTTTTGTAGCCCTCTAAAGGTTCCAAAAACTGCGAATACAAACAGTGCAAAAGGAAAACCAAAGATTCGAATATTAAAGTACGAGATACAGTATTCTAAAATTTGATCTGAAGCATTGTAAAATTCAAAAATTTGCCGGGAAAAGGGATAGGAAATTATCAAGACAAGCAAACTTCCCAGCACTATAATTGCTATTGCTTGGGCAGGTAACTCTTTTACTTCATTTAACTTGTTTGCGCCCACATATTGTGAAATGATAGACGAAATAGCACTTCTTATTTGACCAAAAACCCAGATTAACATAGAAATAAAGGCACCCACAATGCCCACTGCAGCCAGACTTTCTGTTGCATTTCCATCTATATTCCCTACAATAGCAGTATCTGTAATAGACAAAATAGGCTCTGCAATACCAGCAATTAAAGCAGGAATTGCCAATTTGTTTATGTTCTTAAAACCTATATTTATCACCAAAAAATATTTTTTTCAAAGGTACATATCTAAAATATAGAAAATCCGAGGATTCCTTTAAAATTAACTAGATTTGCATCCTTATATATGAACACTATGAAACATATTTTAGTACCAATAGGATCTACGGAAAATGCTCAAAAAACATTACAGTATGCAATTGATTTTGCTGCTGAAATCAATGCAAAAATATTTGTATTTAGAGCCTACAGTTCACAGACAAAAGCAGGAACTATTATAAATATAGATGCAATTATAGCCCGTGAGACAAATTTATATCTAAGAACCATGGTAAATTCTTGTGAGCTAAAAAATGTAGATATTAAATTAATTTCAGCCAAAGGCAGCGTTGTAGATAGTGTTGTCGCCATCGATTATGAGCTGGGAATCGATTTAATAATTGTGGGTGCAAAAAGCAACTCTATTAAAGAAAACCTTTTTTTAGGAAGAACAGCAGGAAGCTTGGTAAAGCGCTCGAATATAGCTGTATTGGCCATCCCAGAAGGATACAAATACACCCCTATTTCTAGTATTTTAATGGCCTTTAAATCTGGAGTGATAAAAAGTAAAACAGTCTTGAAACCATTGCAATTTATAGTGGAGCAGTTCAAAGCAAACGTAAATTTATTATTGGTAAAAACGCCAAACTATACAGAAGAGGATTTAATACTGCATGCCAACTTAAAAGCACTGCAAAGCACGATAACAGTCACTGAAAATGCCACTACCTTTCAAGGTGTTTTAGAGCATATTAAAACACAAAATCCCGATATGTTGTGTGTTTTAAGAAGGAAAAGAGGCTTCTTTAAAAAGCTTTGGGAAAAAAACACAATCCTTAAAGAGGAGTTCTATTCAAATGTGCCGTTATTGGTTTTAAAAGGAAAATAAATTCTAATATCTTAAATCCGCAGGCTCAATAAAATCGAGTGTGGGCGTATAGATCTCTAAAATATACTTTTTAATTTCAACCATAAACGCGTCTAATTTTTCTGCGGTAATTCTGGTATCTGGTGCTTTACGCGCTTGCGCAAAATCAATCCCTAAAAACCCACTATTTAAGTTTTTAAACGAATAAATCCCTGCCTCTAAAGGCTTGGAAAAATTGTAGTTTTTACTTTTTGTAAACAGATAAGCATACAACAAAACCTGTATCGCTTTTAGGTGTTTTTCGTCTCGTAAGTTTTCAAATTCGGGAACTCGCAAATTCGTTGCTGAAACCATTCCTGTTTTGTAATCTATGATTCTTAAAACTCCGTTTAATTCGTCTACTCGATCTACTTGACCGTGCAGTTTTATTGGAAAATCAATTCCTTCAATTTTTATTTCTGCAGCTAAGTTTTCTTCTGTAGCAATAATTTTCAACTGATTCTTATCCCCTTTCAGCAAATCGACTTCTTTTGATAAAAAGTTTGCTACAAACCTATTCGCAACTTCAAAAATTAATCTATTTTTTCCTGTGGTAAGATCGCCGTTTTTAAATTGAAGTTTAAAATGTTTTGTCACCAAGTCTTTTGCTCCTTTTTGCATTTCCGTAACAATTTCTTGGGATAAAAATTTTCCAACAAAAGGGGTGTATAGCTCGTCCAAAGCCTCGTGAACCACAGTTCCTAGGGTATTAAAAGCAACAGTTTCTTCTACTTCGTCATACTCTTTAATTTTTAAAATTTTCTGTTTGTAAAATGAGATCGGGTTGTGCAAATAATTGGTAAGTGCAGAGGGCGATATTCCTTTTATTGCCAATTCCTTTAAACGCGCTAATGTGGCTTCGTTTTTAGATACTTCTTTTAACGTGGTCTTACTAGGAATTACTTTGGGTGCAATATTTTTATGAACAATGTCTGATCTCATCATTTCTAATTGCGTTACAAATCGACTTTTTTCTCCGCTTCCAAAAGCATCGTGCTCTGTATTGTACAGTATAAATATATTTTTTGCTCTTTGGATTAATCTAAAAAAGTGATATGAAAAAATAGCATCCTTCTCTCGGTACGTAGGCAATCCAAAAGCAAGTTTAACATCAAAAGGAATAAAGGAATTTTGCTGCGAACCTGCGGGCAATACCCCTTCATTTGTAGATGTTAAAATAATATTTTCAAAATCTAAAACACGTGTTTCTAGCATGCCCATTAGCTGTAAACCTCTCAACGGTTCTCCTTGGAAAGACAAGGTTTCTGACGCTATTAGCTGCTTAAAGAACAGTGATAATGTTTTTAAATCCGTAAAATATTCATATGTTTTCTGCAGCGTCTTTAGCTGGGTAAAAACCGTATAAAATCGGAATAAGTATTCTTTTTCTAAACCAGTAACCTCCTCTTTTAAAAGATCGATTACCTTTAAAATCCTTTCTAAAAAATCGTTGATGGAGCTGTAAGCATTAAAAATCGAAGAAATTAACTCTTTTACTTCTGCACTTTCCTTCGTCACTGCAGACTCCAACTGCTTTTTACTAATAAAGATGTAGTTTTCCACTCCTATTTCTTCCACAAAAGAAGCCACAAACGAGTGGGTGTTTTTTGAGAATAATTGATGCATTGATTGGTGTTTCAAAAACCGGGTAACATCTTTGTGGTAAAATTCATTCACCAATGTTTTTTGTAATTTCTCTTGAGATACAAACAATTGAAAAATTGAAAAAAACAAACTTGTTGTAGGAATGTCTTTCAAAGGATATCCCATTGTAATGTTAATGGCATTGATGTTTTTAGGCAAAGAGTTTAACGTAATCGGTAACAAAGTCTCGTCTGCTAAAATTAATGCTGTATTTTTAAAATCTGTAAAATTTTCTAAAATTTCTCCCGCATATTTTAACTGTGTTGTGTTTTTAGAAGCCCCTATTACTTCTATTTTTTTTGGCTGAGAGAAGGAATTACTCAGTGTTTTTAGTGTGTTTTTCTGATAATATTTCCACTCTTTTGTATACTTTCTAATAAAAGTTCCTGCTTGGTGGTTTGAATTGAAAAAGGCAGCATCTAAATCCCAGTAAATATCAGAATTACCCGTGTCTAAAACTTTTTGAAACAAAAACTCTTCGGCCTTATTCAAAGCGTTAAAACCAATAAAGAAAAACTTTTTATGTTTATTTTTCTCAAGATAGCGATCGATATTATTGCATGCCTCTCGATACATGAGTCCCTGATAACCAATTTTATTAGCAATCAAAAAAGCATACAATGGTGGATAAAAATTATTCAATTTTTCTAAGAAAGAATAATGATCCTTCATAAGTTCCGTTTCTGTAAAGCTTCCTGTTACAGACCATTTTTTTAAGCGCTGAATATCTCTCAAATACATGAAAATCTCTGCTGTATTTAATAGGTTTTGGTCTATTTCATTAAAATCTTGCAAGACTGTAAATGCCCAAGAAGAAAAAACATCAAAAGAATCTGGATCTTTCTCTAAGCGCTTGTATATGGTATAGAAATGAAATAATAACTGAATGCTATCTGCCTTGTCTAGCTCCGATACTTGTTGCACGAACTGCTCTATATTCAATGTTTCCGGTAAAAAACCAACAGAAATCTTGTCTTTTAGTTTTTGCTTTAAAAACACTTTTGCCCGTTGAGAAGGTAATATAAAGATCACATCTTCAAAAGATGTGGTCGTTTTTAGAATGGAATCTAGTGTTTCTGAAATAAAGGACTGCATGGCATTTTTTGGTATTCAATTGGGATTCTAAATTACAAAAACTTACTTTTATACTTGTTACATCTTTAAATTAATTTTAGTGAAAAACGAATTGAACATCGTTGGAATTCAAGCCGAGCTCGTTTGGCAAAATTCCAAACAAAATATCTCTTTCTTTGAGGAGCAGATAAAGCGACTAAAAACTCCTGTAGACCTAATTGTACTTCCAGAAATGTATAGTACTGGTTTCACCATGCATCCCGAAGAGGTTGCTGAACAGATGGATGGTTTTACGATTTCCTGGATGCAGAAAATTGCCTTAGAAAAACAAGCTGCTATTTGCGGAAGTCTTGTCATTTCTGAAACGATTGAAACACCTTCAAGTAAAAACAATGGGAATGCGCTGACCACGAACAATTATTACAATCGTTTTGTTTTTGTACACCCTTCTGGAGCCATACAAACCTATGATAAAAGACATTCTTTTACCCTTGCAGGAGAGGACAAGGTATACAGTGCTGGAAATCAAAGAACCCTTATCGAGTATAAAGGTTGGAAAATTTGCCCATTCATATGCTATGACTTGCGTTTTCCTGTTTGGTCTAGAAACAACAACCAATACGATCTTTTAATCTACGTAGCCAATTGGCCTACAACCCGAATTAAGGCGTGGGAAAGCCTCTTAAAAGCGCGTGCTATCGAAAATATGAGTTATGTTATTGGTGTGAACAGAACCGGTAGGGATAAAAACAACTATGCCTATTCTGGAAACTCTTTGATTCTTGACTCTTTTGGGGAAATCCTTTCTGATTTAGAGAAAAATACGATTGGAATTGTGAGTGCTACCCTTGACAAAGCGCAACAGGAAGTTACAAGAGCACAACTTGGTTTTTTAAAGGACATGGATTCTTTTCAAATTTCATTATAAACGCGCGCGATTACCCATATCTTAGTTCTTCCATTTCTGCAGCTTCAAACGGAGTTCAAAAGAAGTGGATACAATTCCTAAAAAAAAACGCTCGCAGCGATTTTCTTAAACAATACCTATGACCATTAAAAACAGTTCCATTTCTGATATTGATAAAATTTTTAAACAATATCTACTTGCTTCTCAGTATCAACAATCGAAAAAAACAGTAATTGTATGGCCAAATTTTGACCGAAAAATGGTGGAAAATGAAATTGCAGAAAAGAGACAATTTCAACTTTTAATAGATGATAAAATTGCCTGCGTTTGGGCAATTACTTTTTCTGATCCACAAATTTGGGAAGAAAGAAATAAAGATCGTGCAGTTTATATACACAGAATTGCTACAAATCCTGAGTATCGGGGAAATAACTTTGTAGGCACTATTGTACAATGGGCAAAAACACTTGCACTTAAAGAGGGCCTCCAATTTATAAGATTAGATACATTAGGTGAAAACAAAAAACTTATCACACATTATAAAAATGTTGGGTTTGATTTTCTTGGTCTCTTTCATTTAAAAGACACCTCTAATTTACCTGAGCATTACAAAAAAGCAGCGGTCTCTCTTTTTGAAATCAATTTACATAGCGAATAAAAAGACCCTTTAGCATTTAAATATCTAAAGGGTCTTTGTTGTTTATGCCGCAGAAGAGATGCTCTCTTCCTCAACAAAATATTAGTTTGCACTACAAAAGCAACTCTTGCTCTTTTAAGCGGGTAACATCCATTTAAAATCAAACTTTGTGTCTGGAATTACAATGCGTTCTGTAATTCTATACATTCTGTCTGGAAGCTTCATTAAATAATCTCTTGCTTTTTCCGCTTCTGGTGTTAGATTTGTGATTTTATCAATCTCCCACATAGTATTTAATTTTCTTAAAATATCTACATAGTCAAAACCTGTATAGACTCCTATTCTTTGTGCTACTGCAGAAAAGTCGTCAAATGCAGTTCCTTTTGCTCCAAAAGATTCTCTTAAATGCAATGCTGGCATTACAATTTTATATTTCATCATGTCCCGGAAGGCGATCATCATTTCACTTGGATCTATCTTAAAGATTTCCTTTACAAAATGTGAATATGCCTGGTGATGACGCATTTCATCTCCTGCAATAATTTTAGACATCCTCGCCAATACTTTGTGCCCTTTTTTACGCGCAATTTTTGCAACGTTGTTGTGTGACACATAGGTTGCTAATTCTTGAAACGTGGTATATACAAAGTTTTTATACGGATCTGTAGACGTACCAATATCAAAACCATCTGCAATTAGATGCTGTGTAGAAATTTCTACTTCTCGCATATTCACGCGTCCCGATAAATAGAGGTACTTGTTTAGAACATCTCCATGTCTATTTTCTTCTGAAGTCCAGGTTCTTACCCATTTCGCCCAACCGTTGTCAGGATCTTGGTTTACACCATCTAAATCTAACAACCAGGATTCATAGGTTGGTAGTGCTTCTTCTGTAATGGTATCTCCCACTAAAACTACCCAGAAATCGTCATGTAACTCTTTAGAAATCTCTCTAATTTCCTCTATTTCAGAAATAAAAGAATCATTTTGAGAGTTCGGTAAAAAATCTGTTGGCTGCCAAATCTTTTCTGGGGGAATTAGGTACCTATCCATAAAGCTTTGCATGCTTTTCTCTAGGTTTAACATCACTTCTTTTCTAACGTTGTATATAGACATATTTTTAATTTATGTGTTTTTTAATAATTGCTTCTGTTTGTTCTAATAATTCTTCAAACGGTAAAGAACTAATTTTTATCGGTGCGTGGGTTGTAATTGTTATTGGACTTCCCATTCCTAATGGAAACTTTCCATACTTAAAAACTTTCCAGGAGTTGTTTATAGTTAAAGGTACAACATAACCCTCTTTATTATACTTTGTAATTATTTTTAATCCACTGGAAGCAAATGATTTTGGTTTTCCATTTCTACTTCTTGTTCCCTCTGGAAAAATTACAGCAGACCAATTGTTTTTCTTTATTCTTTTTGAAAATCCAAGCAATGCACTAATGGCCTGTTTTGGATCCTTTCTGTCGATCAACGCGGCTCCTCCATGGCGCAAATTATAAGAGATGCTTGGTATTCCTTTTCCCAGCTCCGTCTTGGAAACAAATTTTGGATGGTACTTTCGAAATGCCCAAATTATTGGGGGAATATCAAAAATTCCTTGATGATTTGAAACAAAAACAAGTGTTGTATCAATAGGTAATTCCTCATCATTTTTAACCGTAACCGATACACCTAATATTAATAGTGATTTTACCAATAAAAAATTCATGGTGTCTACTATGAATTTGTGACCGTTGTACCCAAAAACATGCAATCCAATCCACTGCAAAGGGTGGAAGATAAATAGTAGTGAAAAAAACACCAACATAAAGATTGGTGATACTAAAAAACTTAAAATCTTCATGCTATAAATTTTGTGCGTTTAAAGTATTTTTCTCTAAAGCCCTTTAAGCAATCGCCCTATCAAAAGATACTTTATTTAAAAGGTTATGCGACCCAATTGCTCCAAGGGATTTTTGAAAGTATTAATAGCAAACCTAATCCATAAAAAATTGCAACTATTTTAAACTTTGCAAGAGCTGTTGTATTCTTTTGATGCTTAGTCCAGCCTATTGTTATAAGCCCGATTGCTAAAATCATAGCTATCGGATGTTCTACCGCTACTAATCTAAGTGATTTATCTGTCATGACGGCAGTAGCATTGCTCATTAACGCATCAAACCAAGGCGACATAAAATACCAAGTCAAACCAATTAATAAGTAGATGTGGCACACAATTAGGGCGAACAACCCAATCCGCAAATCTTTGTCTGTAAATTCCTTTTTTTTTACAAATCCTATAATCGCATTCGACACCGTATACATCAAGACAATTAAGACGATATATTCCCAATAAGAATGAATCTCTTTCATGCTTTTTGTGTTTTGAATGAAGTGTAAAGTTACTCATTTTTAAAACAAAAAAACCACCTCGAATGAGGTGGTTTTTAAATTTATTAATAGCTTACTATATTACTGCTTTACGTATACACCGTCAGTTTTAACAACGGAAAGAGACTGAACGCCTGCTGCTCCATTATAAATATTATAAGTCACAATATATTTCTGCCCTTCTAAATCATTCGGAAAATTATTTAATAAAATAGTATTTACTTTATCTAAACGTACAGATTCTTCTGCTTCATCCTTACCGTTTCTTACATCAAAGTTACCGTAGTTACCGTTTCCAACTAAAGTATAGTCAGCACCAGTTAAAGTATATTTAATTGTATTATCTGGCACCCATGTAGCACCATCATGACCAAACTTAATTGTTTCGTTCATAACGTTATTATATTCAGCCCAAGAAGCACCATCATATATAAAGTTAGCTAGAAAACTTTTAACAGAACCACCAGTGTACAATTTATACATTATAGCTTCTATATCACCAGCCATTTTTCCTGAATATTTAAATTTCTCTACTAAGAAAACAGATACTTTTGCAATAGCTTCGTCTTCAGAAGAAAAATTAGAATACCCTTCTCCCATTGCTGTGTATTCATCATCGGTTAATCCAGAAGCCATCTCCCAAGCATTGTTTACAAAAAGAAAACCATTATTTAGTGTTGAAACACTGCCTGAATAATACTTATAAGTTAAGGAAACTAATAATCTATTTGCTGCATTTGGATATTTAATATCTAAAAAATCAGTTATATGAGAGTATTTAGAAAAGTTCCCATAATTATGACCATTGTCTGCATAATCATCAGATGAAACCGTGTAGACCTCTAGACTTTTTTCTGTTGATTTGGGAGCGTATAACTTAAATGTTACCGCTGCTAAAGATTCTGCACCCCAAGCTGGGAACTTATTTGTTAAAAAAGCTGGAAGATCTGCCTTAGCGTCATCTGTAGAACTAAAGTTACCATAGTTTAAACCTAAATCATCATAATCTGCGTCTGTTAAAGTAATTGTTGCTTCACCAGAAATAACTGTTTCTACAGCGTCAATTTCTGAGTAAATGTCTTCCATTGTGTTACACGAAGTAAACAACAAAGAAAGGATTGCGAAAGAATAAAATATTTTTTTCATTTTTAGAGTTTTTTAAAATTTAATTTTTGCACTTAAACTAAATGTTCTACCAAAACCAAAGAACACTAATGGGTCTGAAGCATCAATTGCATCAGCTACATAATCTGTATCAAACAAATTATTTACACGAACTGTAACAGTGGTGTCAAATTCTCCTAATTTAAATCCATGACGCAAACTAGCATCCATTGTATTATAACTAGGTGCTTTCCAAGAATCATCTGGTCTTACAGTTGCATTGGCATAGTTTAAAACATCTATTCTAGCAAATAAATCTGTAAAGTAGTTGTAATCTAAAGTAAAACTTGTCTTATCCCAAAACTTGTATAACATTCCTAAAGCTGCTGTAGTCTGCGCTGCGTTTGAAACTTTTAACCCTTTAATTGGAAGAGAAATAGTAGCAACTTGACTTTGATTTTCGTCAAAAATAGGAACATCTTTTAAATCATTATCCCATTTCCAGTCTCCTAAAGAAGCCATTCCTGTCAAATTAAATTTATCTGAATACTTATAAGTGAAATCAAACTCTATACCTTGATGCAGTGCATCAACACCTAATAAATTTGCTGTATAATCTTCAGCTCCTGGTTCGGTATTTCTAATATTTCTTGTAAAGGTTCTATCTTTCCATTGCGTTCTATATAAATTGACATTGGCTGCAAATTTTTCACCTCTTAAACCATATCCTAATTCCATACTGAAAACCTTTTCGTTTTCTGCATCTCTATTTACTTTGGTATTGTTGTAACCATTGAAAACGGCATTAAATGTAGCTGGTCTTTCAAAATAACCAATGTTTGCAAAAACATTTTGGACATCATCTAATTTGAAGTTTGCACCCCCTTTGATACTATACCCGTTTAAGTTTATTTTTTCAGAAGTTGCTAAATCTTTACCTGCTTCTGTACTTAAATCATACAAGAAGTGCTCAATTCTTTGATAAGAAGTACTTTGAACAGATGTAGAAACAAATGCATTAAAATTATCTGTTCCATATTCCAATTGAGCGAAAAAGCCTAACCAACCAACTTTACCGTCGTTATTGTACCCCATTTTATCTCCAACACCTAAAGCTGCATTAGGATTGTTTACATTGTTGTTATCGAGATAATATTGACCCCCTAAAAGATCTGTAACTTCTCTAAAATGTTTTCCTGTATATGATCTCCAATCTACACCTGCAATTAAATCTAAACCATCTGCAAGTTCTGTTTTAAATGTTGATAAAACGCCAAACCATTCGTGATCATTTCTTGAAGCTCTTAAAATTGCTTCAGAACCTAAAGCACCGTTTGCTCTATTTATTGAAACGATATTGTCTAAATCTACAGGTTGATCTGAACCACCTAATCGAACACCAAATAAATCTCTATTAGTTCCTGCAGTTCCACCACCACCACCTGTGCCATAAGACACGTATGCAGCAGTTGATAAAGAAGAAACATTATTAATATTCCAATAATGATTCAAAGAAGTTTGAGATTTGTGGTAAAAATTATCTTCTATATGCGTTACTTGACCGTCCTTATAACCCCAATCTGGATTAAAACGATTTCCTGATTCTGAATTTCTGTAAGTACCTATTGTACTCATATTTTGTCTTTGACCATGTCTCTGTGGTGCTCCAAATGTTGTAAATGATAATTTATGATTGTCATTTATATTTTTTGAAAAATTAACAAAGTAATTATATCCGTTAAACTGAGTACCGTCTATATAACCTTCTCCTGATGTTTTTGCAAAAGAAACAGTCGCAGCAATATCGTTATCCATTAAACCTGTAGATAAAGTAAAGCCATATTTCTGATAACCATCATTTCCTGTCGATGCCATTACATTCCCTCCTTTTTCAATATCCGAAGTCTTTGATAGAATATTGATGGTTCCTCCAATAGAAGGCACTGCAACCTTAGAAGCTCCCAGACCTCTTTGCACTTGCATTGCAGCTGTAACATCTGACAAACCTGCCCAGTTAGACCAATATACTCTTCCATTCTCCATATCATTAACAGGTACTCCGTTAATCATAACTGCAACATTTTCAGAGTTAAATCCACGTAAGTTTATTCTTCCATCACCAAAACCACCACCAGACTTGGTAGCATATACCCCTGGAGTAGATTTTAAAACTTCTGGAAATTCTTGTGATCCTAATTTTCTTTCAATATCTGCTGCTCTGATTGTAGAAACTGCAACTGGTGTTTTCCTATCTATTGCAAAAGAGCTAGACATAATAATTATTTCATCCAAAGAACCTGAATCTTCAGCTAACTGAATCTTTAGATTGTTTTTCGAAGCAGAAAAAGCTGCTTCACTCGTAGTATACCCAATAAAGGAAACGACTACAGCACCACTATTTGACTCTGATTGCAAAGTAAATTTACCATTAAAATCTGTTGATGTTCCATTTGTTGTTCCTTTTACTAAAACACTTGCACCTGGTAATGGTTGATTGGTTTCATCTACAACCGTACCGGTAATTTTAGTTTGCCCTAGAACAGCAGTCGAGACCAGAAGTACCGCTACAAATAATAAGTTTTTAAAATTTTTCATTGTTTGATTATGTGTTAATTAAATTCACTGCAAAATTCTTATTTTTACAGCACTCAAAGGTTAATATAATGTTAATTTTTAACAAAAAATTAAGAGATCGAAATGTAGCTAAAAAAAAGGCTGTATCCTCAAAAACAAGTAATTAAATATCAACAATATTATCAACAAAGTGTTGATATTTTTGCTGTTTACAAATATTTAATAGTTTTATATTGAAATTAATGCGTATTCAATAATTTTTTCGCCAATTCTTTTCCAAGTTCCACTCCAAATTGGTCATAACTATAAATATTCCATAAAATTCCTTGTGTATAGATTTTATGTTCGTACAAAGCAATTAACTTCCCTAAGGAGTGCGGTGTAAGCGTGTCAAACAAAATTGAAGTACTTGGTCTATTCCCTTCAAAAACTTTAAACGGTAATAATTTTTCAATTTTCTCTTCATCTCCAGAAAACTTCAGCTCTAAATGCACGGCTTCTTTTGTTTTCCCAAAAGCCAACGCTTCTATTTGACCATGGTAATTTGCCATTAACTTTTTATGGTGCTCTGTTAGCCCATATAAAGACTCTTTATACCCAATAAAATCTGTAGGAATCAACTTTGTCCCCTGGTGCACCAATTGCATAAATGCATGCTGCATGTTTGTACCCGTACTTCCCCAAACAATGGTTCCCGTTTGATATGCTATGGCATCCCCATTCCGATCCACTCCTTTTCCATTACTTTCCATAATTGCCTGTTGCAAATAGTCTGGTAGTTTTTTTAAGCTTTGTGCATACGGCAGCACTGCCTCTGTCTCAGCACCGTAAAAATTATTATACCAAATACTAAGCAAGGCTAAAATTACCGGAATGTTCTTCTCAAAAGGGGTGTTTCTATAATGCAAATCCATCTCCTCCGCACCGTCTAATAAAGCTCGATAATTATCATAGCCTACAGCTAAACTAATAGACAATCCAACTCCAGACCATAAGGAAAAACGACCGCCTACCCAGTTCCACATTGTGAAAACATTTGATTTATCGATTCCAAAACTATCAACTGCTTCTAAATTTGTAGAGACGGCAACAAAATGTTTTGGAATGTCAAAAATTGTTGCTGATTTTAGAAACCAATTTTTCAGCGTTTCAGCATTTGTAATTGTTTCTTGCGTGGTAAATGTTTTTGAAACAATTACAAATAATGTTGTTTCTGGGTTTAATTTTTTCATAACCTCAGAAACATGATCTCCATCTATGTTGGACACAAAATGCGTAGTTAACTGATTTTTGTAATACTGCAGAGACTCCACAACCATGTCTGGTCCTAAATCTGACCCTCCAATACCAATGTTTACAATATCAGTAATTGATTTCCCCGAATATCCTTTCCATTTCCCAGAGATAACTTTATTGCTAAAGCTTCTAATTTTCCTTAAAGCAGTTTGAATTTGGGGTTTTATGTTTTTTCCTGATACATAAACAGGTGTTTCTGAAGTACTTCTTAAGGCGGTATGTAAAACTTCTCGCCCTTCCGTTACATTAATTATTTCACCAGAAAACTGCTTTTCTATCGCGTCTTTTAAATCAACTTCTTCTGCAAGTGCTACTAATAAAGAAATTGCTTTTTTATCAATCCTGTTTTTCGAAATATCAACAGATAAATCGCCAAATTGAAAAGAAAAATCTTCTGCTCTATTTGGATCTTTACAGAGATCTTTAATCTTTTGATTTTTAGTTGTCTCAAAATGCGCTGATAATTTCTCCCAAGCTTCTGTTTTTGTTGGGTTGATGTTTTTTAATGCCATACTATTAGTTTTGAGCGATTACTTTAGCAGTTATCGTGTGAGTTTTTAATTTGGGATGGAATTGATCTAATTGTAGTTTTAAAGATTTCGTAAAATCAAGAAAGACCGGTTTTATGTGCTCCTTCATAGGTTTTGCTGCAGGTAACTTTTCTCGTAAAGGATCTACTTGCCTTCCGTGTTTCCAAAAACGATAACAAACATGCGGGCCACCCGTATTTCCCGTCATCCCGACAGTACCAATTATATCCCCCTGTTTTACGTATTGCCCTTTCTTAACTTTACGCTTTTGCATGTGTAAATACTGTGTCGCGTAGGTGCTGTTGTGCTTTATTTTTACATAGTTCCCATTGCCTCCTTTTCGTGCTGATTCTATAACAGTTCCGCTAGCTGTAGCTATAATTGGAGTCCCAACTCTGGCAGCAAAATCGGTGCCTTTGTGTGGCTTTATTCTATTGCCATAATACGCAATTCGTCTTCTTAAATTATATCTTGATGAAATCCGATATTGGAATTTTATAGGTGCTTTTAAAAACTGACTGCGCAGCATTTTTGCGTTTTCATCGTAGTATTCATGGATGTTCATAATTGAATCTGCAAGAAATCTAAACGCATAGAAATCTTGATCTACGTGCTTAAATACAGCAGACTTCACTTCTCCATATCCTCCAAAAATACTGTCACTAATTATTTTCTCTTCAAATACAAACTTAAAGGAGTCCCCTTTCTGTAATTTCCCAAAATCTAAAGTCCAGGCGTAAATATCTGCAATTTCCCAAGTTAAGTTTGGGAGCAGATGCAAACTATCCATCGCGTTAGAAAGGTTTGAATAAATTTTACCTTCAACAATTTTTTCAATAGTTTTTATCGTCTGAAAATACGGAAATGCTTTGATAATAGAATCTTGAAAATCTACAACGGTAGCTCTAATTTTATTGTTTTTATATATAAAAACTTTTGCGCGCTCCAAAGAATCCTTGCTCGACAAGATCATATACGGCTTACCAGAACGCACTCTTCTAACATCAAAAACTTCTTTTATAGAAGCCGCTATCTTATTAATTTTTGGGTATCCCACATGGTGCCTATCCATAATGACCCCGAAACTTTCTCCACTTTTAATCGTGTCTAAAATAACTTTATAATCTTCCATTTTATACCCGTACTTATAAATTGGCTTTGGAATAATTTTTAACTCTAAATCTTTACTTTTTTCTTGGTTTTTACACGCAAAAAATGCAAAAAAGATACAGAAAAGAATGCTTGTTTTTTTCAAAAAGTAGGAATGATTAAATTTAAGATTCAAAAGTACAACTAAATTTGATTTTTTCTCAACCTGCAGAAGGAAGTTCCGATAACGGTTTCGTTAAATTTTAAGAAGCTCAAGAAGTGTCTCGTTAGCGTTTATTAAAACCAGTAACTAACCCTTGATATTGCTGCAGCTCTGCCCTTAAAGAACCTACAGATAAATCTGCTTGCATTTTAATTGGTATTTTGTTGGCGTCATCTGTAATCCAGATAGTCACACTTTCTTCGGCTTTAAAAATTCTGCCAGATTGCACCAAAGGTCTAAAAACTAAAGCATTAATTTTTCCAAATTTAGTCTTCAGCACTTCTTTACCTAAATACCGGAGCTTGAAGGGGTATACTTGAGAATCCATAAACATATCAATTGCTATTTCATCTCCTTTTTTCATCCCCTTTACATCTTGGGTTCTTAAATAGTAGAAGGAGGACATCATGTCTTGTACATTAGAAAAAGCAATTATGGTATCTTTTTGATTTATAAAATCTTGAACATAGGCCTCTTTTGAATCATAATTAAACTGCGTATTTCTATGTTTTTTGTAGCCACCTTCGTCTATCTTTCTTTTAAAGTAATAAGGCTTTATAGTATCTTTATCAAAATAGCTTTCGTAGACGTCATCAATCTTAAAAAACCATTTTATAATACCTGAGGTCCAACCAGAACCTTTTGAGTAGAAAACCTTTTTACCATCTAATTCGACTTCGTTTAATTCCAAAACTGCAGTCCCGGCTTTTAAAAAACCTGAATAGCTCATTTTGTACCACAACTTTTCTCCACTTTTAAAGGCAGGTACCTCTTTTTGTGAGAAGCTTGCAAAAGACCAAAAAAGCATGAGTACTACTACTATCTGTTTTTTCATAAAAACCAAACTTATAAAAAAGTATTGACAAATCCCATTCCAAAAGTTAAAAAGTCATTCACAAATAAATTGTAAATGACTTTTTAACTTTTTTTTTAGTTTTTATGAAGTGCCCCAATTTTTCAACTCTTCTTCACTCCACAAATACGGGTAAAATATTCTTCGTTGGTATTTTGGATGCATGTATTTTCTCCAGCTGCTTCCGCCGGTTGCTTCTAAATCTTTCTCTTTTCCACCCAAATATTTTCCTGCAGCATTGTAATGTGCCATTACCCACTTTACATTTACCGTATAATCATAATGACGCATTGCCTTTACCAAGGTCTCATCTTGTTGCACTTCTAATGGAAGTTCTTTGAATTTTTTAGAAAGATTGATCTCATTATAGTCTTCCATAAAGTCGATGAATTCTCCTAAGTATTTTTCCTCAAAAAGATTTAACAAAGTTGATTTTTGACCTGTTGTATAATTTTTACCTGCTGCCTGCCAGTACAAATGATTGTAAGCATTTTTAAAGGATGAATCCTGATCTATTGTATCTCTGTAACGCACATCTATTAGATTAATTAATTCCGTTGAAGCGAATTCAATTTTACGGTATTGCGAACTTTGAAAACCACTCGCAGGCGTTAATGTTGTTCTAAATTTAAGATATTGCGCTCTCTCCATACCGTCTGCCATCACAGAAAAAGAGGTACATAGCATGTCAAAGTATCTGCTAACTCTGTTTAAATGTAATGAAAACTTATCTGCAGATACAGCGGCTGTTTTCGCCACTTGGTCAATCTCCCAAAGAATCATTTTAAATAATAATTCATTGACCTGATGGTACATGATAAAAACCATTTCATCTGGCTGTGTTGTTCTTGGGATTTGCAGACCTAAAAGCGCATCTGTTTGAATATAATCCCAATATGTAATTGGTGTGCTCCATAATAAACCTTCTAGCATCGCATCTACCGGCACCCCAAGTTTCTCGTACTTTTCTTCTATTGCTTTTAAAATTTCTTCTCTTTCCATTTTCCTTCTGAGGTTGCCGCTATTTTGAGTTTTGACGTTGATCGCAATTTAGTATTAAAATTTAGATTTAGATCCCACCCAGCGCATTCAATATTATAGCTCCTTTCGCGTTTATTTAATTAAAAAACCAGAAGGCAAGAAGATTCATCTTGCCTCTTACTTCTTTTTTCCACTGCTCTTTTTAAAGTGTTCCTCTTTTCGCTTGCTCTCTTTCTATAGATTCAAACAATGCTTTGAAGTTTCCTGCTCCAAAACCTCTGGCACCCATTCTTTGAATAACCTCAAAAAATAAAGTAGGCCTGTCTTCAATTGGCTTTGTAAAAATCTGCAACAAATATCCTTCTTCATCAGCATCAATCATAATTCCCAATGCCATTAATTTTTCAATATCTTCTCCTAATTCGTGACTAAACTCTTGTAACCTTCCAGGAACTGATTTGTAATAGGCAGCCGGTGGTGTTGACAAAAATTCAACTCCATTGGCTTTTAACTGAGAAACTGTTTTAATAATATCATCTGTTGCAACCGCAATGTGCTGCACTCCTGCGCCTTCATAAAAATCTAAATACTCCTCAATTTGAGAACGTTTTGCTGCTTTTGCGGGCTCGTTTATTGGAAATTTAATTCTGCCATTTCCATTAGACATTACCTTACTCATTAATGCAGAATACTCCGTATGAATTTGCTTGTCATCGAAAGATAAAAAGTTTTCAAAACCCATTACATCTTCATACCATTTTACCCAAATATCCATTTGATTCCAACCTACATTCCCAACCATGTGATCGATGTATTTTAGACCTGCACTGGGTGGATTGTAAGCTGATTCCCATTTTTGGAAACCGGGTAAAAAAGTGCCTTTGTAATTTTTACGTTCTACAAAGAGATGCACCGTTTCTCCGTATGTGTAAATTCCTGCGCGCACAACTTCCCCCTGTTCATCTGACATTACTGTTGGCTCCATGTATGATTTTGCCCCTCGTGATGTAGTTTCTTCATAGGCTTTTCTTGCGTCTTCAACCCACAATGCAATCACTTTTACTCCATCACCATGTTTTACAATGTGGTCATTTATTGGAGAGGTACTATTTAGGGGAGTTGTTAATACTAGTTTTATTTTATCCTGGGTTAGTACATAACTCACCGAATCTTTAGAACCTGTTTCTAATCCACGATATGCGTGTGATTGGAATCCAAAAGCTGTTTTGTAAAAATGTGCTGCCTGTTTTGCATTTCCTACATAAAACTCTATATAATCTGTTCCTAATAATGGAAGAAAATCTTGCGCTCCTTCAAATATTTTTTCTAATCCGTAGTCGACTGATTTTATTTCTTTTTTGCTCATATTTTTTTTTATGGGGAATAGAATTTAAGCACTGAGAAAAAGAAAACTATCGCTTATTTTAAAACTACGAATCTTCTTTTGAAATTTCTCTCTTTTAAATTCAATCTTTATTCATTGTATTTTTAATAGCACACTTTCGCGTTTGTTATGGCATCACCTTCGATTGTTTATTGCGCTTTGCTTGCAGACAAGTAAAGTACTAATTGAAATGACTTCCTTTTTTTTAAAAGTATCTTGGAAATTAGGAAATAGCGACTGCTCTTTATTTTATTCCAACCAAGATTTATAATACGTTTCATCCGCAATTTTCATGGCCTCTTCTGTAACCTGTAAAGGCTTAAAAGTATCTACCATTACCGCTAATTCTTCTGTTTTCGTATGCCCGATACTGCGTTCTGTAGCGCCGGGGTGTGGTCCATGCGGTATTCCCGAAGGATGCAAAGAAATATGTCCTTGATCTACATCATTTCTACTCATAAAATCACCGTCCACATAGTACAACACCTCATCTGAATCAATATTACTGTGATTGTATGGCGCTGGAATTGAATTGGGATGGTAGTCGTACAAACGTGGCACAAAGCTGCAAATTACAAAGGCGCTGGTTTCAAAGGTTTGGTGTACTGGTGGTGGCTGATGAATTCTGCCTGTAATTGGCTCAAAATCGTGAATTGAAAATGCATATGGAAAGTTATACCCATCATATCCTACCACATCAAAAGGATGCGAAGCGTATACCATTTCTATAATTTCTCCTTGTTTTTTTACTTTGATTAAGAAATCTCCTAAGACGTCATGCGTTTCTAATTCATAAGGTCTTCTAATATCTCGCTCACAAAAAGGTGCGTGCTCTTGCAATTGTCCAAAATGATTTCGATATCTCTTTGGCGTATAAATAGGGGAATATGATTCAATAATAAACAAGCGATTGTTTTCATCATCAAAATCTAACTTATAAATAATCCCTCTCGGAATAACCAAATAGTCACCGTATTTAAAATCAATATTTCCCAGGTGAGTTCTTAGTTTTCCGGTGCCTTTGTGAACAAAAATCACCTCGTCTGCATCTGTGTTTTTATAAAAATATTCGGTGGTAGAGTGTTTTGGAGCTGCTAAAATAATATTGCAATCCGTATTTGTTAATACAATCTTCCTACTTTCTAAATAATCGTTTTCTGGAGGCACCTGAAAGCCTCTAAAACGGTACGACTGGATATTATTTGCCTTTGCAATTTTCGGTTTTACAGTGTACTGTTTTTTAATTTCTTTGACCATTGTTGGCCTGTGCTCGTGGTAAGAGTTTGTAGACATTCCATCAAAACCGATGGTGCCAAAAAGCTGCTCATAATAAAGACTTCCGTCTTTTTTACGAAATTGCGTGTGTCTTTTAGGTGGAATTTCTCCTAGTTTGTGGTAAAAAGGCATGATGCTAATATTAAAAAATTAATAAATACAAGGTAACAGTTTATCTTTGAATGCCAACTGTTGGGTTTTTGCATTGAAATTAGTAGGTTTAATCCTTATTCTGGATTGCGCTTTATTAAAAATTTTAAGTGTATTAACAATTCTACAAACATTTCAATCGATTTCGTTGCATCACAAATGTACAATAAGTCTTTAGAAAATTCCGTTTTCTGTAAAGTAATGGGATTTTAATGTTTATTACTCAATCTTTTTAACCACTGCTTTCGGCGCTTCTTTCCTTGTGCCATCAAATCCATCTACACCTCCTACGGTAGTATATTTCATTACATATTTTTTATTGGGAAAAATACGCTTGTAAGCACTCTGACACATTAAAGTAGCTTCATGAAAACCACAAAGAATTAATTTCAGTTTTCCAGGGTAAGTATTTACATCTCCAATAGCGTAAATTCCTGGAATATTTGTTTGATAATCTAAGGCATTATTTACTTTAATCGCATTTTTTTCAATTTCTAATCCCCAATTTGCAATCGGGCCTAGCTTTGGAGACAATCCAAAAAGCGGAATAAAATGATCGGTTTCAATGGTAAACTCTTCACCACCATTTTGAATTACAGCAACTCCTGTTACCTTATCGGTACCAACAATTCCTTTTACTTCTGCAGGTGTTATCATGATAATTTTACCAGCATCTTTTAACTCCTGTACTTTGTCTACAGAATCTAGGGCTCCTCGGAACTCATTTCTTCTGTGGATTAATGTGACTTCAGCGGCAACATCTGTTAAGAATATTGCCCAATCTAAAGCAGAATCTCCACCTCCAGAAATCACTACTTTTTTATTTCTATAAAACTCTGGATCTCTAATAATATACTCCACTCCTTTGTCTTCAAAGTCTGAAATATTAGGAATTGGAGGTTTCCGGGGTTCAAAAGAACCCAACCCACCCGCAATTGCCACTATTTTGGCATGGTGTTTTGTACCCTTATTCGTTGTCACCACAAAAGTTTCATCCTCCTGTTTCTCAATAGTCTCTGCGCGCTCTCCTAAAGTAAAACCAGGCTCAAATTGTTTAATTTGTTCCATTAGTTTGTACGTTAAATCTCCTGCTAAAATTTCTGGATAAGCAGGAATGTCATAAATTGGTTTTTTAGGGTAGATTTCTGAACATTGTCCACCAGCTTGCGGTAATGCATCTATTAAGTGGCAACGCAGTTTTAATAACCCTGCTTCAAAAACGGTAAACAGCCCTGTAGGTCCTGCTCCAATAATTAAGATATCTGTTGTAATCATTCTTTTTATTTTCAAAACCTCACAAGGCGATATCCTTGTGAGGTCTTTTTTTATTGTCAAGCGCGTTGGGGGATTCCACTTAATTATTTGTATTCTTTAACACGAACTTAGGCCACATTTATGACTTCTAAAATTTGTGGTGCATACTTTTTGATAGTTGCTTCTACACCGTTCTTTAAAGTCATCTGATTCACAGAGCAACCTGTACAAGCGCCTTCTAACTGCACCTTTACAATGCCCTCTTCTATTGACAATAGTTTAATATTACCTCCATCGCTCATTAAAAATGGACGAATTTCTTCTAAGGCTTTTTCTACATTTTCTAGTGTTTCTTCTGTTGTCATAATTTATTTTTTTACGGCACTGCACCCACTCATTGTTGTAATTCTCACAACTTCTGTTGGAGGCAAACTCTCATTTCTTTTTAACAGTTCTGCAACCATTTCTTTTGTAATGTCATTGAATGATTTTTCTAGCACTGTTCCCTCTTGCAACGCAACTGGACGCCCAACGTCTCCAGATTCACGAATACTTTGTACCAAAGGAATTTCTCCCAAAAATCTCGTTTTAATATCTTCTGCTAAATTCTTTGCCCCATCTTTTCCAAAAATATAGTACTTGTTGTCTGGCAATTCTTCGGGCGTAAAATAAGACATATTTTCTATGATTCCTAAAACCGGCACATTGATATTTTCTTGTTGAAACATACCAACCCCTTTTCTAGCATCTGCCAATGCAATATTTTGTGGGGTACTCACTACAACTGCTCCACTAATTGGCAATGCTTGTACAATTGACAAATGCACATCTCCAGTTCCTGGAGGCAGATCAATTAGTAAGAAGTCTAACGTTCCCCAATCTGCGTCAAAAATCAATTGATTTAATGCTTTTGAAGCCATTGGTCCACGCCAAATTACTGCTTGCCCTGGATCTGTAAAAAAACCTAATGACAATAGCTTGACACCGTAATTTTCTACAGGTTTCATTTTTGAACGTCCGTCTATGTTTACAGAAAGTGGCTTTTTCCGTTCAACATCGAACATAATATGTTGCGATGGCCCATATACATCGGCATCTAAAACCCCTACGTTAAAACCCATTTTAGCGAGAGAAATGGCAGTATTTGCCGTAATTGTAGATTTCCCAACCCCCCCTTTACCAGAAGCAATTGCTATGATGTTTTTAATATTTGGAATTTCTTTCCCACGAATTTGATTGGGGTTCTGCTTTGGAGCAGGCTTTGCTACTGTTAAATTGATTTTTACAGCAATTTTTTCTGATACCTTCGCTTTAAGCACCTTTGTTATCTCCCCTTCAATTTTCTTTTTTGCCTGTAAAGTAGGGTTGCTAATCGTTACATCCACCTCTACCTCATCGCCAAAAGTGACAATGTTGGTTATATTTTTGTTTTCCACCAAACTCTTTCCTTCTCCGGGAGCCGTTATGGTATCTAATGCTTTATATATGTCCTCTTTTTTAAAACTCACGTCTTATTTTTATTTAAACTTGACTGTAAAGATACGGCTTACTGTTTAAAAAATAAAGCTTGTAGATTGTGATTATTTATGATTTGATAGCTGGAGATTATGCTAGCTCATTTCTAAAAATTACAAAGAATGTTTTTATAGAATTGTCACTTGATTCTTGAATGCATGGAACTTATCTCGGCAACCCTTTTAGTGGTTCCCAAAAAACATGCTCAAAATCCTGAATTTGGTTTTCAACAACAACAATTCCTTCATTTTCTAATAATTGCTGCATCAAGTTTGTGCCGTCAAAATGATGTTTTCCAGTAAGTAAACCTTTTCTATTTACAACTCTGTGTGCAGGAACTGACTCCAACTGAGTGTGAGAATTGTTCATTGCCCAACCCACCATTCTTGCGGATTTTGCAGCTCCCAGATAGCTGGCAATAGCTCCATAACTAGTCACTCTCCCAAAAGGGATTAAACGTGCAATCTTGTATACTTTATCGAAAAAATTGTCTGAATCTTTCAAGGAATGAAGGTAAGCCGTTTTATTGTATTATCATTTCACGGAATGCTCTTTTGTACTGGAGCCATTTGTCTCAAAAAAAAGAAGAGCACAAAAGGTGTGCTTGCAGCAGCGCAATCGTTGCTTTCAAAAAGACCTAACGAAATTAATACTTCAGACGAAATTTAATATAGGTAATCGGCTTTCCAACTTCTAAATATTGATTTTCGTAGAAAGTCTGGGTTTCTGTAACCTCTTTTGGAGCACCTTCATTTTTATAAACCGTGTGGTTTGCATACAACACTTCGTGCCCTGCTCCATGCAACAACCCTAGCGTATACCCATGCATAAATTCGCTGTCAGTTTTTAAGTTTACAACGCCTTCTTCATTTAAAATTTGGTGGTACTTTTTCAGAAAAGAACTGTTGGTCATTCTGTGTTTTGTACGCTGATACTTTATTTGAGGATCTGGAAAAGTAATCCAGATTTCAGCAACTTCATTTTCTGCGAATATAAAAGCAACTAATTCTATCTGGGTCCTTACAAAAGCTACATTTGGCAAGTTTTCTTCGATTGCTGTTTTTGCTCCACGCCAAAAGCGAGCTCCTTTTATGTCGATTCCAACATAATTTTTATTGGGGTTCTTTCTTGCTAAAGCGATTGTATATTCCCCTTTACCGCAACCCAATTCCACAACAATAGGATTGTTATTTCCAAAAAAAGAATGCCATTTACCTTGGTGAGCGAATTTTGTAACAACTTCCTCTCGTGTTGGCTGAATGACATTATTAAACATTTCATTCTCTTTGAAACGTTTCAGTTTATTTTTGCTTCCCAAATTTTAAAATTAAGCTTTATCTTCTGTTCCTTCTTTTGCAAAGCGTCGCGATTCTTTCATCCAATAGGCAAATAAAACTAAAAGCACCAAAAGGAAAAACCAGTTGACTGCGTTCGAAATCCACCAACCTAAGTCTGCTTTTGCGATTGTTGTGCGTATCCAATTAAAGGGAAGAAATAGAAGATCTGTAAATAAACTACCAATCCATCTAAAAATATTGCTTGCTATCATAACTTATTTATCTTTACGTTGCAAAAATAACAAAAGAATCAATGCTAGCCAATTTTTTAGGGAAATCTAAACCAATCAATTTTATAATTCTTCTCAGCCTGTTTACTTGCTTATTTTTATGCGCATCTTTTTCACAATTTACTACCCAGAACTTCAACCTTTTTAGTCTTCTCAAAATTGCAGGGTTTCTTGGCTTTTATTTTAGTGTTTTCTTCTTTTATAATTTTATTGTTTCTAAAAACAATTTAACCTTCGATAATTTTTATGCTTTCTTTATTTTTACCATACTACTGAGTTATTTTTTGCCAATAATAATCAGCTTTAAAGCCATGATTACACTGCTATTGTATGCTCTTTTTCTTAGAAAAATATACAGTTTAAAATCGCATAAAAAAATATTAAAAAAGCTTTTTGACAGTGGGTTTTGGCTGGGTATTTTATTTCTTATAAACCCTTTTACTGCCATATTTTCAATACTTATATACAGTGCTATTTTTCTACATCAAAAAGCAATAATTCATAATTTATTGACCCCAATAATTGGCTTTTTAATTCCTGGGATTCTATACTGTGCGCACTGCCTTTGGTTTGATCAATTGTATCTTTTTACCAATCTTTTTTATTTTGAAATCCCTGCATCTTTAAGTTTTTATGCCGATAAAGCTTTTTATTGGACCACAATTAGCATCTTAGGACTTTCTCTTCTTTCTCTAATTGTAAAATCTCCAAAAGCGCTGTCTATAAATAACTCCTTTAAAAAAAGCTGGCTTCTTTTAATTCTAAACCTATCCGTTGGGGTCTTGTTTGCACTCATAGTCCCTAATAAAAATGGTGTGGAGCTCTTGATTTTAGTCTTTCCTGCAACCATCATTATTGCTAACGGAATCGAACTGATTGCTAGTAAATTTATAAAAAATCTATTTTTTATACTGCTCTTAGCAAGTGCTATTTATTTTCCTTTTTTATTATAGTTTAACCCCAAAAGCAAGGTCTCCTGCATCTCCTAAGCCAGGAATAATATAGCCTTTATCACTGAGTCCCTCGTCTATTGCTGCAATCCATAAATGCGTGTTTTCAGGGAAATGTTCTTGCACAAAGGCGATGCCCTCTTTCGCTGCGATTACGGCAACAATATGCAATTCTTTTGGAGCACCATACTTTTTAATAGCGTCGTATACGGCCACTAAACTTTGTCCTGTAGCCAGCATTGGATCTGCCAATAGTAGTGTTTTATTTTCTATAGAAGGCGCCGCAAAATATTCGACAATAATCTCAAAAGCTGCATCGTTGTTAGGGTGATGTCTGTACGCAGAAATAAAAGCATTTTCTGCTGCGTCAAAATAATTTAAGAGGCCTTGATGTAGTGGAAGACCCGCCCTTAAAATAGAACATAACACAATGTCATTTACCGGTTCGTCTATCAATTTGACACCCAAAGGAGTCACAACTTCAACGCTCTTATAAGAAAGCTTTTTACTCAATTCATAGCCTAAAACCTCTCCAATTCTTTCAATGTTTCTGCGAAAACGTAAAGAGTCCTTCTGAATAGCAACGTCTCTAATTTCTGCTATAAACTTATTTAAAATGGAGTTATTTTCTGAGATATGGTGTATTTGCATTTTGTGAAGATAAGTAAACAAATGCACTACAAATTGCAAAACTTCACCTCTTCTTTGCAGCCCTTCACATCGTTCACTAAAAGCAAGCAGCTTTTTAAAAAGTATTTTCCTTTTTTCAAGGGATACATCTAAAATATATCCTCACCTTCGCAGGCTGTACACCCACAAAACCCCTACAAATGAACAAGAGAGTACTTGCTTTAATTGCGGTATCTATTGCCACCATAATTTATGGAATTACTTTTACGGTTGCCAAGGAAGTCATGCCCCTTTATGTAAAGCCCTATGCTTTTATTTTACTAAGAGTTTCAGGAGCCACGCTTGTGTTTTGGATACTGGGAATGTTCACACCACAACAAAAAATTGAAAAATCTGACTATCAAAAAATAGCAATTGCATCCTTTTTTGGAATCATGTTAAACATGCTTACTTTTTTCAAAGGGCTTAGTTTAACAACCCCTATTAGTGCAGCTGTCATGATGATTACTGCCCCCATTATGGTCCTCCTTTTTTCGAGTATTTTAATTAAAAAAGCCATTGGGAAGCAGCGAATATTAGGTGTTTTTATTGGGCTCATTGGAACCCTTGTATTGATTACTTTTGGCAGCTCTTCTGGAGAGAGTGGAACTAATAATAATTGGGGGAATTTTTTAGTTTTTGTAAATGCTGCGTCTTATGGTTTGTACCTCGTACTCGCAAAACAACTGCTCGTAAAATACCACCCTGTTGTATTTGTAAAATGGTTGTATTTGTTCGGATTCATTTTTGTAATTCCTTTTGGATCTGCTGAATTCATGGAAATTGTTTGGCGTAAGATTCCTACAAATATATACTGGAATATTGGTTTTATAATACTGCTGACTTCCTGTGTTACCTACCTTTTTAATCTCTATGGTTTGGCAAAATTAAAACCTACAACTGTGAGTGTCTTTATTTATTTACAGCCTGTAATTGCTACTATTTATGCATTACTAGTTGGGAGTGATTCTTTGAACTTCGTGAAGGTGAGCGCTACACTACTCATCTTTTTAGGTGTATATTTAGTAACCAAACAAGTAGAAAAATAAAGGAATTAAAGGTATCTTTACAACTCATTTAAAATGATGATTTTATGATTCAATCGATGACTGGTTACGGAAAAGCAGTTTTACAATTGCCTACAAAAAAAGTAACCATAGAAATTAAATCTTTAAACAGTAAAAGTTTAGATTTAAATGTGCGCATTCCGTCTCATTACAAAGAAAAGGAATTGGCTGTTCGTAAAAAATTAGCAAGCGCTTTGGTGCGCGGAAAAGTAGACTTTTCAATCTATATAGAAATGACTGCAGATGAAACCTCCACCACTGTGAATCATCGGGTTGTAAAAGACTACATACAACAATTAAGAAATGTGGTTCAGACGGGTGGGAATGATGATGTTGAATTACTAAAAATGGCAGTAAGAATGCCAGATGCACTAAAGACAGATCGCGAAGAATTGGATGAAAATGAATGGACCCTTATTAATGACAGCGTGGACCTTGCTATCTCAGAAATTGTTCAATATAGAACAGACGAAGCGGCTTCTTTAGAAATAGATTTTAAAGAAAGAATAAAAAATATAAACACTTATTTAGAGGAGGTAAAAGCATTGGATGGCGATCGGGTTGAAAATGTAAAAATCCGTTTAAAAAAGGCAATTGACGATTTAAAAGTAGCTACCGATGAAAACCGTTTTGAGCAGGAATTGATTTATTATCTAGAAAAATTAGATATTAACGAAGAAAAAGTGCGCTTGGCAAATCATTTAGAATATTTCATGCAAACCTTAGCTTCTGAAGATTCTAATGGTAAAAAATTAGGATTTATTGTTCAAGAAATGGGAAGAGAAATAAATACAACTGGTTCTAAAGCTAATTTTGCTCCGATGCAAAAAGCGGTGATTCAGATGAAAAACGAATTGGAACAAATTAAAGAACAAATATTAAACGTTTTGTAAACACGTTGTTTGCAAACAAAACGGTTCACTGCGCTCAAGGAAATATCCATAAGGCAATGTAAAAACGATATTATGAGTAAGCATTTTAAAGGAAAATTATTTGTGTTTTCGGCACCTTCGGGATCAGGGAAAACAACCATTGTGCGTCATTTATTAAAACAAGAAAGATTTAACCTGGCTTTTTCTGTTTCTGCAACCTCAAGAGACCCAAGAGACTTCGAGAAAAATGGAGAAGATTATTATTTTATCGACCTAAAAGATTTTAAAAACAAAATCAAGGGAGATGAATTTCTAGAATGGGAAGAGGTTTATCGAGACAACTTCTATGGAACATTAAAAACAGAAATTACGCGCATTTGGGCTCTAAAAAAACATGTTATTTTTGACATTGATGTTGTTGGTGGATTGCGCATTAAAAAGAAATTCCCTACCGAAACATTGGCGGTCTTTGTAAAACCCCCAAGTGTGGATGAGCTAAAAATTCGCTTGAAAAAGCGCAAGACAGAAAGCGAAGAAAAAATTAATATGCGCATTGCAAAAGCTTCTGTAGAGCTAGCAACAGCGCCACAGTTTGATAAAATCATAAAAAATTATGATCTGGAGGTAGCCCTAAAAGAAGCGGAAGCTTTAATTAGCGATTACCTGGAGATATCATAGACCTAACAAAAAAAGGGAGGACAGGAACTTTGCAACATCTGCAAACCTATCGCACTGCTCTTATCACCCAAAACTGCAAAGAAGATGAATAAAGTCGGTTTATATTTTGGTACCTTCAACCCCATTCATGTAGGGCACCTAATTATTGCCAATCACATGGTAGAAAATTCAGATTTAGACGAAATTTGGATGGTTGTTACCCCGCACAATCCATTTAAAAATAAAAGTTCTCTTCTTGGAAATCACCACCGCTACGAACTGGTGTACAAAGCGACAGAAAAGTACCCAAAAATTAAAGCTTCTGATATTGAATTTAAATTACCACAACCCAATTACACGGCGCATACCTTAGCACACATTTCAGACCAATTCAAAAACAAAGAGTTTTGTTTAATTATGGGTGAAGACAATCTTAAGAGTTTTCATAAATGGAAAAACTTTGAGACCATCTTAGAGCATCACCAACTATATGTATACCCTAGGGTTTCTGAAGAACTATTAGAAACTTCATTAGACCAGCACCCAAAAATTCATAAAGTGGAAGCACCCATCATACAAATTTCTTCTACCATGATCCGAAAAGGAATTAAAGAAGGCAAAAACATACAACCAATGCTCACAAAAGAGGTTTGGAATTATATTGATGAAATGAATTTTTACAGAAAATAATTTTCTTAATTTTATACCGCTGATAAATTAAAGCCCACCCACAAGTTTTCATTGTATATTTGCAATTATTCAAACTATTATTTTGGCTAAAAAAGACAAAAAAAAAGGAAGATTTAAACAAAAACTAACGGATAAATACCGTTTGGTAGTTTTAAACGACGATACTTTTGAAGAGCGTTTTTCACTAAAACTATCGCGCTTAAATGTATTTGTACTGGGAGGTGTTTTTTCTATTTTACTCATTGTAATTACCTCCGTTATTATAGCCTTTACAGCTATCAAAGAATACATTCCTGGATATGCATCTTCAAAATTGAAAGCAGACGCCATAAAATTAACCTTTGATGCAGATTCTCTAAAACAAAAATTAGCAATTTTAGAAAACTATACCAAAGCGTTAAAACCCATTTTAACCGGAACAATTAGCTCAGAAGAGATCGATTCTCTTCAGGTGAAGGCAAGACAAATAACCATTGACGAAAGTGAATTGGATGCCTCAAAAGAAGATTCTTTGTTTCGAGAAAAGATAGATAGAGAAACGCGTTTTGCAATTTTAAATACTGATAAAAGTAATGTCAAAATTGTGTTCTTTGCTCCGTTAAAAGGTACTATTTCGCAAGATTTTGAAGCCACTTCTAAACATTTTGCGATTGATATTGTTGCAGAAACAGGTTCCCCCGTAAAGGCAGTAGCAGATGGAACTGTTATTTTTTCTGGATGGAGTGCAGAAACAGGGTATGTTCTTCTCTTAAAACATGACAATGACTATATCTCTGTTTACAAACACAATGGAAACTTACTGAAACAGCAGGGAGATTTTGTGAAGTCCGGAGAAGTAATTGCAAGTGTTGGCTCTACCGGGGAACTCTCTACAGGCCCTCATTTACATTTTGAACTTTGGAAAGGTGGATATGCCATGAATCCAACAAATTTTATAGACTTTAAATAATGAGTATTAAATCTTTTTTTGCAATTCCCTTTGCTAAAATTGCCACTAGAAACGTCTACAAATGGGCGAATAATCCGCATGTAACTCAAGAAAAAGTTTTTAAAAACTTAATTTCAAAAGGCCGTAAAACTGCTTTTGGAAAAGACCACAATTTTGATACAATTTCTAATTATAGCGATTTCAAAAAAGAAGTAGCAGTCACAGATTACGAAGGATTAAGACCGTATGTCGATCGAATGGTTGCTGGAGAACCAGACATCTTATGGGTGGGTAAACCGCTCTATTTTGCAAAAACCTCTGGCACTACCTCGGGTGCTAAGTACATTCCTATTACCAAAGAGTCCATGCCCACCCACATCAAAGCTGCAAAAAATGCGCTATTGTTTTATATTGTAGCAAAAAACGATGCAAGCTTTGTAAATGGTAAAATGATTTTTCTACAAGGGAGCCCAGTGTTACAAAATAAAAATGGTGTAAAACTAGGAAGGTTAAGTGGTATTGTAGCGCATTATATTCCGCAATACTTATTAAAAAATAGGCTGCCAAGCTGGGAAACCAATTGCATAGAAGATTGGGATGCGAAAGTAAATGCCATTGTAGAAGAAACGATTCATGAAGACATGTCTGTTATTAGTGGAATTCCTTCTTGGGTGCAAATGTACTTTGAAAAACTAATTGATAAAACAGGCAAATCAATTTCTGAGCTCTTTCCAAATTTTAATTTCTTTATTTATGGCGGTGTAAATTTTGAGCCATACAAGAATAAATTTGAAAGTCTCATCGGTAAAAAAATAGATTATATAGAACTGTATCCTGCCTCAGAAGGTTTTATTGCCTACCAAGACTCGCAGACAGAAAAAGGAATGCTGCTGCAATTGGATGCAGGTATTTTTTACGAATTTATTCCTGCAAATCGCTTCTTTGAAGAAAATCCGCCAAGATGCTGCCTGAAAGAGGTAGTGCTTGGAGTTAATTACGTTATTATTCTAAATACTACTGCTGGCCTTTGGGGCTATAATATTGGTGATACTGTTGAGTTTGTATCTACAAAACCTTATAGAATTAAAGTAACAGGGCGTATAAAACACTTTATTTCTGCTTTTGGAGAGCATGTCATTGGCAAGGAAGTGGAAACTGCTCTAAACAAAGCAATCCAAGGCACAAATATACGCATAAGTGAATTTACCGTTGCTCCACAGGTAAATCCTTCAAGTGGATTGCCGTATCACGAATGGTTTATTGAATTTGAAAATGCTCCGGAAGACATGGCTGCCTTTGCCACTAAAATAGATGCGGCCATGCAAGCACAAAATATATATTATCTTGATTTGATCAAGGGGAAAATATTACGACCACTGCTTGTTCGGAAAATAAAAAAAGGAGGCTTTCACGCATACATGAAGTCTATCGGAAAGTTTGGAGGACAAAATAAAATTCCGCAATTATCTGATAACAGAAATATTGCAGATGTATTAGAAAATTTTTTAGTTGAAAACGATAAAATATAAAGAACATGGGAGATTATTTATTTTTAGTATTGGCAATAGGATTGGTTATTGTGTACTTTTACAACAAGTATAGAAACAAACGTCGGTAACCCTATTTCAAAATCAAAAACACACGCTATAACTTTGATTCTTGCACATTTCACGCAGGGTTTCGAAAAACACCAATCACATTAAAATGAGCACAATTAGAATTACAAAAAAATTTAATTTTGAAACCGGACATGCATTATACGGATACGATGGAAAGTGCAAAAATGTTCACGGCCACTCCTACAAGCTTTCTGTAACCGTTTCAGGGAAACCTATTGTAGACAATACCAATCCAAAGTTTGGAATGGTGATTGATTTTACGGACTTAAAAAAGATTGTAAACGAGGAAATTGTCGATATTTTTGACCACGCGACAGTCTTTAACAAAAACACACCACATGTAGAACTTGCAAAAGAATTGATGGCGAGAGAACATCATGTGCTATTAGTAGATTACCAGCCTACTAGTGAGATGATGGTTATTGACTTTGCTCAAAAAATTAAAAGTAGGTTGCCAGAAAATATCAAATTGCATGCTATAAAACTGCAAGAAACAGAATCTAGTTTTGCAGAGTGGTTTGCAGACGAAAACTAAATTTTCGAATTCCTTATAAGTTTAGGAATGAACGCTGTTTTATTTTCCGTTAAAGGTATTCATTGTATTTGCTAAACCCGCAGTTCCAAAAGAGGTAATAACATTTGAAGAAGTGGGTAGGCGCTCAATTAATTGACTCGTTTCTTCTTTGTCCCATGCGCCAAGCACAAAATCTGCTTGTCGCCCTTTGGCGAAATTAGCCCCGACACCAAATCTAAAACGGGCATATTCTTGTGTATTTAGTTTCTCTTGAATGTCTTTTAAACCGTTGTGCCCTCCAGCAGTTCCTTTTGCCTTAATGCGAATGGTGCCAAAATCGATATGTACATCATCGGTAACTACTAAAATATTTTCAATGGGTACTTTTTCTTTATCCATCCAATATTTCACTGCCTTACCACTTAAATTCATATAGGTACTCGGTTTTAAAAGGGTGAAGTTTCTTCCTTTAAAACTAAAACTTGCGATGTCCCCTAACTTTTCAGTTTCAAAGCTTGCCTTGTGAGCTGTAGCAACAGCGTCAAGAATTTTAAAACCAATATTATGACGGGTATTTTTGTAAGCATCTCCAATATTTCCCAAGCCTACAATTAAAAATTTTTTCATCAAGTCTTCTTTTATTTGCGCATGCTTCCCAAAAAAGTATTTTAAAAATGCGACAACCTTCATCTTCCAAAAATACTAAGAAATAAAATAGTAGCCTCCAAGAACCCATTTAAAGCAAAAAAAAAGCGTTACAAATTTGTAACGCTTTCGTATTTATTGCTTGCAATTTATTCTGCAGCTGCTTCTTCTGTTGCTCCTTCTTCTCCTTCAACCTCGTCTTCTGAAGTTGCATTACGAGATGTTCTTACCTGAACCACTACGGTGTTATCTGGGTGCATAAAAGCATACCCGTCTGTTGCTAGTGAAGTTACTGTTAACTTACTTCCAATTTTTAATGCTGAAATATCTGCATTTACAAAATCTGGTAAATTAGCTGGTAACGCTTTCACCTTTAGCTTTCGGTTGGTAAAACGCAAAGAACCTCCATTTAAAACTCCTGGTGAAGTTCCTGTTAAATTCACTGGAATTCTCATCGTAATTTCTTTGTCCTCAAATAACTGATAAAAATCTGCATGTATAATGCGATCTGTTACGGGGTGAAATTGGATGTCTTTTAGGATTGTCTGTATTGTTTGTCCATCAACAATAATTGTAGCGGTATAAACATTGGGAGTGTACACCAATTTTTTAAATGCTAATTCTTCTGCTGAAAAATGCACTAGTTTACCTCCTCCGTATATAACGCAAGGAACCATACCAGCATTACGTAAGGCTTTCGTTGCTACTTTGCCCACGCTTTCTCTTTTTGATCCTTTAATTGTAATTGATTTCATTACTTTTTTTATTATTTTGTTTACATTAAAAATTGTCCACTAATTGATGTGTTATCTTGAACTTTGCCCATAACATCAGCAAATAATGGCGCGCAAGATACAACTTTTATTTTAGAAGTCTGTTTCTTTAAGGGAATAGTATCTGATACAATGAGCTCTGTTAACCCTGATTTTTCTATTTTTTCATAGGCATCTCCAGAAAGTATCGGATGCGTACAAATGGCACGAACACTTATGGCACCTCTTTCCATCATTAAATTTGCAGCGTGTGCTAAAGTACCTCCGGTGTCAATCATATCATCTACGAGGATTACATTTTTCCCTTTCACATCTCCAATCAATTCCATATGAGAAATTACATTGGCTTTTTTACGTTGTTTATAACAAATTACAACATCAGAGTGCAAATGTTTTGAGTAGGCGTAGGCACGTTTAGAACCACCCATGTCTGGGGAGGCGATGGTCAAGTTGTCCAATTTTAAACTCTTGATATACGGCATAAAAATAGTAGAGGCATATAAATGATCTACGGGCTTCTCAAAAAATCCTTGAATTTGATCTGCATGTAAATCCATGGTAACAATTCTAGTGGCCCCTGCGGATTGCAATAAGTTTGCTACTAATTTTGCACCAATTGCAACTCTTGGTTGGTCTTTTCTATCTTGTCTTGCCCAACCAAAATATGGCATCACTGCTGTAATATGTCTCGCTGAAGCTCTTTTAGCAGCATCTAACATTAAAAGCATTTCCATTAAATTGTCTGCATTTGGGAATGTAGAACCAATAATAAAAACACGCCTTCCTCTTACAGATTCTTCAAAAGCAGGTTGAAATTCTCCATCACTAAAATAGGTTGTTTTTACTTTCCCTAAAGAAGTCTTGTACTCTTTTGCAATACTTTCTGCCAAAACAGTACTTTGTCTGCAGGCAAAAAGTTTTGGTGTTAATTGATTTGTAGGCATTTAGTTGTTGTTTAAGT
>Ga0209815_1000054_pt1 | contig 78553 bp, 80 predicted proteins | sample CoawatmetaG00DNA_FD_187507 | JGI IMG/M metagenome (GOLD analysis project Ga0209815, IMG submission 187507) | Marine microbial communities from the West Antarctic Peninsula - Coastal water metaG002-DNA (SPAdes) (version 2) | ecosystem: Environmental > Aquatic > Marine > Coastal ...
ATATTGTTTTATTTGATCAATTAGAATCTAAAGATATTTTAAAAATAGTTCAAATTGAATTAAATAATTTCTCAGAAAGAATGCAGCTTGAAGGATATACATTTAAATTCCTAAAACCAGCAAAAGATTTCTTAGTAATAGAAGGATATGATCAATCATATGGTGCGAGGCCAATTAAAAGAGCAATCCAAAAATATGTTGAAGATATCGTTGCTGACGCAATCTTAGATCAAACTCTAGAAAAAGGAAAGGAATATTCTATTTCTAAAAACAAAAATGAAGATAAACTTTTTATTAAATTCTAGTATAACTAGTATAAACAAAACAAAGCATGTCAGATTTTTCAAAAGTATTTAAAGAATTATTAACAAAGATTGATACGCATGGAGATGTATCAAAACCAAGAGATCTTCAAGTTAAAGAACTTCTTTTAAATAGCATAGATATTGATCCAACAAAGCCAATTGCTAATTTTGAATCTAGATCTTTCAATTGGAAATACTTCGCTGGTGAAATGGCATGGTATTTACACAGAGATACTGATGTAGATTATATAGGTCAATATTCAGGAATGTGGTCAACACTTACGAATCCTGGTACAAATGAAATTAATTCAAATTATGGTGCACTAGTTTTTAACTCAGAACAAATAGGCTGGGTAATAGATTCGCTATTAAAAGATGAGAATAGTAGACAAGCTATTATGTTCTTTAATCAACCTAAATTTCAATTTGAAGGCAATAAAGATTTTGTCTGCACAATGTATTCAAACTTCTTTATTAGAAACAATAAATTGAATATGAAAATTCAAATGAGATCTAATGATATATTTTATGGTCTAACATTTGATGCACCATTCTTTTCATTCTTGATGCAATCAGTATTCTTAATGCTAAAGAAGCACGACAAATACAAAGATTTAGAATTAGGCACATATCATCATTTTGCAGATAATATTCATTTCTATGAGAGACACTTTGAATTAGCAAAGAAAATTAAATCTGAAGATGATGCACTAGAATCTAATATCAATACGTTAATATTAAAAAAACCATTCATAGATTATGATGGTGAAGAAGTTTATATGACAGACGAAGGTATTGAATTTGTAACTAGAATGGATCAAACACAAGGATCTAAAGAAGTCAATTATAAAAATATACTTAAAGATTATTTTACAATTTAAAATGGAAAAACCACCGAAAATACATATTGATCCAACAATTATTTTAGTAGAAGACTTTGAAAAATTATTAATATCAAAATACGATATATTTTATAGACGAATTGTCGAGTACATACTTAACATAGTCGAGAAAAAGGAAGAGCATAAATTATTAGCTATTTTAGTTGATGATGAAGGAAGAGAATACGAAATGGAATTACCAAAAACAGGTTTCAACAAATCTTTAAAAAAAGCAATGGAATATTTTACGCTTATTGAAGAATACGAAACATGTGACTTAATTAAACAAATACAAAAACAAATAGCATAAATGAATTACTACCCAAAAGATAAAGAATTTCAAAGATACGCTCAATCAGAGTTTAATGTTAATGGAAGCAACATAGATGCATACGCTAAAATAGCTGATAAGCAAATGTCAATGACACCTTATATTCTAGAAGAGCGTGAGATGAGAGTAACTCAAATGGATATATTTTCAAGATTAATGGCCGATAGATTATTATGGGTAGCAGGTCCAGTAAATGATGCAATGAGTACTGTTGTACAAGCACAATTAATGTTCTTATCTAGTAATAGCCCTGACGATATCACAATGCACATTGATTCTCCAGGTGGTTCAGTTAAATCTGGATTATCTATGGTTGATGTGATGGAATATATACCATGTGATATACGCACAGTAAACACAGGTATGGCCGCTTCAATGGGTTCAGTATTATTAGGAGCAGGAACTAAAGGTAAGAGGGCGTCACTGAGACATTCTACTACTATGTTGCACCAATCTTCTGGTGGTTTTAGTGGAAATATCCAAGATGCTGAAGTAGATTGGGCAGAATGGCAAAAAGTAAATTCAGAACTTTTTAATTTACTAGGTTCATATTGTGGAAAGAAACCTGAGCAAGTAATGAAAGATGCTACTAGAGATTTTTGGCTTAATGCAGAAGAAGCTAAAAACTACGGCATCATAGATGAAATTATAAAAGCAAAAAAATAAAGAATATATAAGTCATGGCAAGTAGACAAAAAACAAGAGACATATTTATTCAGTTGATTAATTTACAACTAGAACCACACGGTAAAACGTATAACGATGTTGTTAATGAATCTGACTGGTACATGAAATATAGTACTACTAGAGAAAAAGAAGAGGCTTTTATACAAACTGCAATTGGAATTTTAAGAACTAAATTGAGAATGACTAAATCTGTTGCTGAAAAAGAAATCAATTGGTTTATTTTACAATGGGGATTAACCACTGTCAACGCTACAGATACAATTGATTCAAAAACTCTAGTAAAAAGTAAACCAAATAATAATGTAACTGCTAGCAAGTAATATTAAAATATTATAATATAAAAAAAGGGGTATTATCTTTAAGATAGTACCCTTTTTTAGTTTATGTTAATTAGTACACTGATAAATAGAATATGAATAACAATACTAACATACCAACATGGATTTCCGACGGTCCACCAGATATTGAATATTGTACATATAAATTAAAGGGCACTATTTTAGATATAAAAAAGAAGCTAGCCTCAGGTAATTTATTAGGAGCGTTGCTTGATGTAGATAATAATTTAGATTATTTGTACATGTACGATGCTATTAAGGTTACTCATAATCCAAATCCAATAAACAATACAATGACAGGTTTTGATTTACCAGGATTAGAGTTATTCTTTACTGAAGACGAAATAATAGAGACTGATCCTGTATTAGATTTTATTTTAGATGATGCATTAGATGGTTTCGAAGAATTGCATTCAATATGTAGAGAACGATGGAGATTGATTGAAGATGGAATTAAATGTAATTATGTACCGACGAAGCCTTATTTTTTAAATGATGGATTTGTGTTTATTAAAACACCAGACAATAAGATGCATGTTTATCATTTTGTTAAACCTAATAAATATTTTACAAGTGATTGGAGAAAGTTTAGTATGACTCATATGTATGACGAACAATGGACAAGCGAAGCTTATTTTTCTAGAATAGAAGAGATTATGTCTAAAAAAGATGATAAGATTATAATTAGAATAGATTGTAAAACCGAAACTATTTTAAAAGATAACGCAATTGGAGTAATTAATCAAATGATTTTTTCTATGTTAAATAGAGACTACTCCTTTTAACACAGATATATAAACAAAGAAAAAAACAATTTATCAACATGCCAACTGTTTCAAATCAAAACATAATCATAGTATTGCCAGAATTGGCACGTATTATTAGAGGACAAGCAAACAGTATAGATTTGGTGTTACACCAAGACTATATTGGAAACCAATTAAATATTGGTCTTGCAACTGAAGTAAAAATAGAACTATATGACGTTAATAACTCTTTAGTCCAAACTGTTTCAAAATCAGGAGCCAATCTTACATATGGATCTCCTAACTCAGAATCACAGGGTAAGATTTCTCTAGCATTAACCGCAGATCAAACAGCTGCATTACCGTTTGGAGCTACTGAAGTATCAGGAGCTTTAAAAGCAAAGGTATATGTAACTCTAGGAATTAATTTAGTTCAATTACCTACACTTAAATTAGCAAACATATATGACGCTGGAGATATTATTGGTGATATAGTTGCTAGTAGATTTACTTTACCGGGTTCGGTTTATAAAGTAAAATCATTTACTATTGCAGATAAACCAAGTGGAGGTGAAATAATACTGAATGATACCAATCCTTCAGGCGTAACTAAAATTAGAATATCGGTTACAGATGATAAGGGATATAGAAATGCTTATCTTGAATCTATATTAGAAAATAGAATTGATGTTGATGGAGTATTAGTATCATTATTCTTAACTAACGTACATAATAATAGTGAGTATTCTACTTTTGAAATTAAAAGCTGGAGCAGAGTTGATGTATTAAACTCAAATCCTGCATCTCCTTTATTAGATGACGATAGTGATGCAATAGAATTAATAGTTGCAGCAGAAGGTAATTCAACTATTGGAACCGAGGTATATGACATATCTACAGGTGATCAGTTAGGTATCTTTACAGAATCTTACTCTTCACCGCATGGTATATCAATTACACCAAGCGGATTAGCTACAATAACAGACGTTAATAATCTTACATTTTCAGGTGGAGCAATAGTCAATCAATTAGGAAACGGCAACGTTGATGTTGTATTTCCTTCAGTTGTAGTAACTACTTCTGGAACTAGTGGATCTTCAGGAATTGATGGTCTTAACGGTGAAGCTGGAACATCTGGAATTGACGGTCTTAATGGAACATCTGGAATTGACGGAACATCTGGAATTGACGGTCTTAATGGAACATCTGGAATTGACGGAACATCAGGAATTGATGGTCTTAATGGAACATCTGGAATTGATGGAACATCTGGAACCGATGGTGTAACTGGAGCTAAAGGTGATCAAGGTGATGCTGGAGCTAAAGGTGACGTTGGAGCTACTGGAGTACAAGGTATTCAAGGCGTTAAAGGTGATGTTGGAAACGACGGAGCTAATGGAATTGATGGAGTAGCTGGAACTAATGGAACATCTGGAATTGACGGCATAAACGGAGTTAAAGGTGATCAAGGTGATACTGGAGCTAAAGGCGATACTGGAGTACAAGGTATTCAAGGTGATCAAGGTATTCAAGGATTATTCGGACATGATGGTATTGATGGAGTAGCTGGAGATCCTGGAAGTGATGGATTAGATGGTGTTGATGGTGCTAGCGGAACTTCTGGTACTAATGGAGAGAATGGTGCAGCTGGAGCTGACGGTGCTAACGGTGCCGATGGAACTTCTGGTATTAATGGAGTAGATGGAGCTAAAGGTGATCAAGGCGATACTGGAATACAAGGTGAAGTTGGAGCTAAAGGCGATCAAGGTGAAGTTGGAGCTAAAGGTGATGTTGGAAACGATGGAGCTAATGGAACATCTGGGATTGATGGTATACGCGGAGCTAAAGGCGATCAAGGTGATCAAGGTGATGCTGGAATACAAGGTATTCAAGGTGAAGTTGGAGCTAAAGGCGATCAAGGTGATAATGGAACATCAGGTATTAATGGAACATCAGGTATTAATGGAACATCAGGTATTAATGGTATTCAAGGTGATACTGGTCTTAAAGGTGATCAAGGCGATACTGGAATACAAGGTGTTCAAGGTGTCAAAGGTGATGCTGGAAACAATGGAACATCTGGTATCGATGGTATTCAAGGTATTCAAGGTGAAGTTGGAGCTAATGGAACATCAGGAATTGATGGTATAAACGGAGCTAAAGGTGATCAAGGCGATACTGGAATACAAGGTGTTCAAGGTGTTCAAGGTGTTCAAGGTGAAGTTGGAGCTAAAGGTGATCAAGGTGATCAAGGTGTTAAAGGTGATGCTGGAAACGATGGAGCTGATGGATCACAAGGTGTTAAAGGTGATGCTGGAAACGATGGAGCTGATGGTAATAATGGAACATCAGGAATTGATGGAGCTAAGGGTGATCAAGGTGATGCTGGTCTTAAAGGAGATCAAGGTGATCAAGGAGCACAAGGTACTATTGGAATACAAGGCGTTCAAGGTGAAGTTGGAGCTAAGGGTGATCAAGGTGATCAAGGCGTTAAAGGTGATGCTGGTAATAACGGAGCACAAGGTAACGATGGAACTAACGGTTCTTCAGGAATTAATGGAGCTGCTGGTAATAACGGAGCACAAGGTAACGATGGAACTAGTGGTTCTTCAGGAATTAATGGAGCTGCTGGTAATAACGGAGCACAAGGTAACGATGGAACTAGTGGTTCTTCAGGAATTAAAGGTGATCAAGGTAATACAGGTGATGCTGGAGCCGCAGCGACAGGATCATTAGTTTCTTATAGAATTAAAGTCAATATGTTATCTAACAGTGTTAATTCAACCACACCTATCGCAAACGTATGGTCACCAGGCGGAGTAGAAATATATAATTCAACCGATGGTTGGTCTGTATCTGGATGGAATATTGCTAGATCAAATAACAATTTAACACTTACTCACACGTTGGCTAAACCGATATTAATGGGAACAGCACAAGGTAGAAACGGTTCTAACTTATTTGTCTCACAGTTTATTGGTAAAAATGCATCTACTTTATCTATACAAAATGTCGATGGAAATGCATATGTAAAATTCAACGGTATAACAAGTATCAATACAGGTGCTGCAACAGGTGGAGCCACAGATGTGATCATAACATTTGTAGTAGAATCATAAAAATCATAAAAAATAAATATACATAATGGCTACTAATCAAACGGGCAACCCAACACAATTATTAATAACTAGAGTGATATCAGGTACCACTATGGCGGTTGATACAATACAAGACGAAACAAGTCCATGGTACTTTTATCCACTTACGTTTCAAGTTGATTTAGGTGTACAAATTCAAACATTCTCTGACACTTCAGTTAATGGTGGATTTTATGATGCAAGTGCAGTTGAAGTAAATGACTGGCTAATCCAACCTTCAGGTAAAGCTTATAGAATATCTTCTGTTATGGAGATATTAGATGGTGGAGCTACAGCAAGAGTTATTTTAGAAGATGTAGAAAGTTATATTCTATTAAATGATTCCACTATGTCAGGTGCAAATTATCCAGACGAAGAACAGGCTGGTCTATGTATTGAACTAGATAATGAAGGAATTCCTATTATTGCTGGAGTTTCTCAAGTTTCTGCTTCGCTCCCAGAATTAGGATATTGGATTGATGACGCTGTTAGTAGATTTGAAGCTAATTCTATTTCAGGTTCTAGTGAAAGTGGAATTTTAACAGGACTAGATAAAAATAAAACATCATTAGTAACTGTAAACGACGGTGACTCTACTGGAATTACAATCACATATACTCCATTTTCAGATGGAGATGTAACTGTTAAAATAAATGGTATGGAAGTTAATCTAGGAGATAAAACATTTGATTGCTACTTCTCAAATGACGGCGGTACAACCGCAAGACTAGTTACTGATATCGAAGCCGGAGATATTCTTTATTGGAATGGTTCAATAGCAGGTTATCAATTAGACGCAACAGATGATATTGATATTTCTTACCAAAAAGGTAGTTTAGACTAACTTAAAATACACCATAATATTATATTATAAAGTAATCACAAATTAACTAATAATAAAACGCCATCTAGTCTTAACTAGCTGGCGTTTTTAATATATAATACTGTAGGACAATCATGTCCTAGGCCTAAAAATAACACATATAAAACATGGCACAATTAAAAGTAAAACAAATTTCTGATTTCGTAACTGCAGTAGCATCTGTACATAACGGAGCAATCGGAACTGATACCGTAACGGGTATCGCAAACGCAAAGTCTGAAGCAATTTCAACTGCAGTTTCTGCTGACGTTGTAGGTCTTAGCTCTGCTAAGTCATACGCTGATCAAGCTGAAGTTGATGCAATCAACTCTTCTGTTTCTCAAGCTGAAGCTAAAGACGCTTCAAGAGCATTAACAGCTGGATTGAACATTTCTACTGCAAAGTCTGAAGCTATCGCTTCTGCTGAATCTAAAGATGAGGTAAGAGCAACAGCTGCTAACCTTTATGCTGATCAAGCTGAAGCTGATGCTAAAACTGAAGCTGGAAGATTAGATGGAATCGTTCTTTCTTCTGCTAAGTCTCACTCTAACTTACAAAAAGATAGAATTGATGCATTATTATTGGATTCTGACGCTACGTTAGATACATTTGCTGAGATCAAGTCTTTCGTAGATGGATTAGATACTGGTGATGTAGCTGGATTATCTGCTGCAATTTCAACAGGTGATTCTACGGCAATTTCAACTGCATTTTCTGCTGACGTTGTAGTTCTTTCTTCTGCTAAGTCTTATGCTGACGTTGCTGAAGCTGATGCTAAAGCTGAAGCTGGAAGATTAGATGGAATCGTTCTTTCTTCTGCTAAGTCTTATGCTGACGTTGCTGAAGCTGATGCTAACGGTTATACTGACGATAGAGAAACAAGTATTTTATCTGTATTAAGAGGTGAATTAGAAGCTGTTGCTGGAACTGATAAGTTAGAGCAAATAGCTACTATTGCTGGTGAAGGTTTCACTACAGCTTTACAACTTAGTCAAGCTAACAACGATATCTTAGTATTCGTTAACGGTTTACAGATTCATGCTTCTATTGAAGGTAGAGAAGGTTTCGTATATGACGGAGCTAGATTTGACGTTATCAACTTAGGATATGCATTAGAAGCTAATGATCACATCGTGGTTATTGGTATAAAAGCATAATCTTTTTGATTAATTTTATTAAAGGCTCGCCACATTGGCGAGCCTTTTTTATTTAGGATATATAAAAAAACAAACTATTTTTAGACATGAACATAGGTATCACAGTACACATAGACAATGAAAATGAAAGCATATGGACTAATGGTATTAAATTAAATGCACTGTATTTACTAAAGGCTTTAAAGACTATTGGTTATAACGCATATTTAATAAACGCAGGTAAACTGCAAGGATCATATGAGAATAAAGTTCCTTGGAATATAGAAGAGTTTCCAATCTATAATTATTCAGGAAAAGCAAAAGACACTGATCTTATGATTTGGTTAGGATCAACATATTCAGACGAAAACATTCTAGATTTTAAGAAAACTGGCCCTAATAAAAAAGTTGTCAAATATACATGTGGTAATAACTACATGAATGACACTGAAGCGGTTGTCTTTGGAAGTGAAATTACAGCAGGTTACAATCAAGAGCTAGATGAAGTGTGGTATGTACCTCAACAAGAAGAACTAAACAGAGAATATTATAGAGTACTTCATAATTTACCAGCAAACAAAGTGAAACCAGTACCGTTTATATGGGATCCTGTTTTTATAGATGCTACATGTGAATCTTATTATTCTAATGGCACAATAGAAAACAATATACCTATTCCAATCTATAGACCTGGAAAACCTAATGAAGAAAAGCAGCTAGCATGTTTTGAACCAAATATTGGCGTTATGAAATATCATATAAATAATCTTTTAATAGCAGAAGATTATCTAAATAAAGGCGGAGATTTTAAAAAATTAAATGTAGTATGTGGCGACAAATTATTGGGAAGCAAATACTATGCGTCTGTGATTAAACACACTAAAATATTTAATGTAGATCCTATTAAATTATCATATTTACCTAGATTAAGAGCAGTTGATGCATTGGCTCAATTGGCAGATGTGGTTATTGCACACCAACTCACAAACCCTCTTAATTATTCATATTTGGATGCATTGTATCTTCAGTTTCCATTAGTACATAATGCACCAATGATCAAAGATGCAGGCTATTATTATCATGGCAATAATATAGGTTCAGGAGCTAGACAACTAAAACTAGCAATTGAAGAGCATGACAATAACATAGAAGAATATATCGAGCGTAGCGAAAATGTTTTAACTAGATATACTATATTCAATGAAGGTTTATTAGAAACATATAAACAACTAATAGAAACTACTATGGGAATTAAGGATCATAAATTAAGTGGAAATTATGATTGGCAAACAAATCTTTATAAATAATGAAGATTAACACTAATCGATTAATCTTTAAAAGACTTATCAGAGAGTATGAATTTTTAATAGAAGATTTAGCAGACATAGAGGTAGCTAATTTAGATATAAAAAATGAGTTTATGCAATCGTTAAATGAGATCGATGATGATGGTGTTTTAGAGAGCGATAACATGGACACTATGGCAGACGATTGGGCTAAAAATATAAAGGAAGTTGAAGAGTCAGAAAAGGAAACTAATAAACATCCAGATTTTAAAAAGTTATTTAGAAAAACAGTTGTTAAATGTCATCCTGATAAATTAGGTACTGATCTATTACAAGAAGAATTTGAAAAGCTTAAGACGATATATGAAGATATAGTTGAAGCTAATGAAACTGAAGATTGGGCTAAATTAATTAGGTGCGCTATTAAGTTAGATATAGAATTACCTGAATCTGCATATGATCAAATCAAGTCTATAGAAGAAAGTATAAATAAACTAAAAGAAAAACAAACTACTATTTTAAATTCTACGCCATGGATGTGGTATAAAACGGACGATGGAGATTCTAGGGCAGATATTCTAAAAAAACATTTAGAATTTATGTCATTATTGACACAAAAATAATAATTATTTTTGAAAAAAGCCCAGGGAGAAACATCTCACTGGGTTTTTCAGATATATAATAGTATAAACTAAAAAGATTTTTAAATTCATGTCTCAATTGAAACTAAAACAAATACTTGAATTCATATCAGATTCACCTGTTACTGGTGATGTACTGGCATATAATTCGGCGACTGGTAAATACGAAAACGGAGCTCTACCAAATACATTTGGTCTTCGATATAAATATAACACTGCAATTACAGGATCAGTTGCAAATGGTTTTTTCAGATTTGATGATCCATCATCTCCTACCAATGTAACAATAAGTGAAAGAGATTTATTAGGAAATAACGCAATTCCTTCGTTAGTTGCTATGACAGCGTCTACAAATGACAGAAAATCTGTCGTTGTTTTTGCAAGCGCTAACGACGGAAATATATCTAAAACATTTTATGTTAAATCTGTTGCGGTTGGTACAAATGAAAGAGTATTTGAATTAGAGCCTATATCAAGTTCTAGTTGGGGATTAATGACAAATAATGATGAAACATTCATGTTTATTCAACCTATTGGTAACGTTGGTACATCTGGTTCTTCTGGAACTAATGGAACTAATGGAACTAATGGTACATCTGGTTCTTCCGGAACAAACGGGACATCAGGAACTAACGGTACAAACGGAACATCGGGAACGAATGGAACTAACGGAACATCGGGAACTAGTGGAACTAACGGATCTTCTGGAATTAATGGTACAAATGGGACATCAGGAATTAATGGTACAAATGGGACATCAGGAACTAGTGGAACCAATGGAACGAATGGTTCTTCTGGAACTAATGGAAGTTCAGGAACTAATGGGACATCAGGAGCTAATGGATCAAGCGGATCATCAGGAACGAATGGAACTAACGGGACATCAGGAATAAATGGAGTAAGTTCTTCTATTGAATTAACAGAAGAAGCTGTTACAGGTCTAGAGGGAACTCCAGTTAGTGTTGTAAATGTAGGTACAGAGAGTGCTGCTAAATTAGAGTTTACAATTCCAGTGGGTGCAACAGGTTTACGAGGATTACCTGGAACTCCAGGAACAAGCGGAAGTTCAGGAACGAATGGTTCTTCAGGAACTAATGGAACTAACGGTACATCAGGTTCTTCAGGAACTGATGGAACTTCAGGAACTGATGGATCAAGTGGATCTTCAGGAACTAATGGAACTTCAGGAAATGATGGAACAAGTGGAAGCTCAGGTTCTTCAGGTTCTTCTGGAACTAACGGTACTTCTGGAACTGATGGAACTTCAGGTTCTTCAGGTTCTTCAGGAACAGACGGAACTAGTGGAACAAACGGAACATCAGGTTCTTCAGGAACTGATGGAAGTTCAGGTTCTTCAGGAACTAATGGAACTAGTGGAACAAACGGAACTAGTGGAACAAACGGAACATCAGGTTCTTCAGGAACTGATGGAACTAGTGGAACTAACGGTACATCAGGAACTGATGGAAGTTCAGGTTCTTCAGGAACGAATGGAACAAGTGGAACTAGTGGAACTAACGGTACATCAGGAACTGATGGAAGTTCAGGTTCTTCAGGAACGAATGGAACTAACGGAACATCAGGTTCTTCAGGAACTGATGGAAGTTCAGGTTCTTCAGGAACTGATGGAACGAGTGGAACTAACGGTTCTTCAGGAACTGATGGAAGTTCAGGTTCTTCAGGAACTGATGGAACTAGTGGAACAAACGGAAGTTCAGGTTCTTCAGGAACGAATGGTTCTTCTGGAACTAACGGTACAAATGGTACATCAGGAACGAATGGTACATCAGGAACTAAAGGTGATCAAGGTAATCCAGGTTGGGGTGTTTCAATGCAAGGACAAGTAGCTACATCATCAAATTTGCCAGCTACTGGTAATTCAGATGGTGATGCATATATAGTACAATCAGATGATTCACTTTGGGTATTTACACAAGCCGATGGTTGGATTGGAGGTGGTTCTATTCAAGGACCACAAGGTAACGCTGGTACTTCAGGAACGAATGGAACTAACGGAACATCAGGTTCTTCAGGAACTAATGGAACTAGCGGAAGTTCAGGAACTGATGGAAGTTCAGGTTCTTCAGGAACAAATGGAACTAGTGGAACAAACGGAACTTCTGGTTCTTCAGGAACTGATGGAACTTCTGGTTCTTCAGGAACTGATGGAACTAGTGGAACAAACGGAACTAGTGGAAGTTCAGGTTCTTCAGGAACAAATGGAACTAGTGGAACAAATGGAACATCAGGTTCTTCAGGAACGAATGGAACTTCAGGTTCTTCAGGAACAAATGGAACTAGTGGAACAAACGGAAGTTCAGGTTCTTCAGGAACGAATGGTTCTTCTGGAACGAATGGAACATCAGGAACAAACGGAACTTCTGGTTCTTCAGGTGTTAATGGTCTTGATGGTGTAGATGGTATCTCTGGAACTTCAGGTGTTAGTGGAACTTCAGGTTCTTCAGGAACGAATGGAAGTTCAGGTTCTTCAGGAACGAATGGAACTAGTGGAACGAATGGAAGTTCAGGTTCTTCAGGAACGAATGGAACTAGTGGAACGAATGGAAGTTCAGGTTCTTCAGGAACTAATGGAACTAATGGTTCTTCGGGTTCTTCTGGTCTTGACGGTGAAACAGGAACATCTAATACATATGCAACTGCAATGAACCAATACACAAATACTGGTTCAGATGTACAGCACGCTGATTTATATTTGACAGGTCGTTTACAAAGAGAAATGATAGTAGCAAATAACGGAGCAATTCCAGTACAAACAGGCGATGCCTTCATTATTAATGCAGACGGTGTAGTAACTATCAGTATGACTGGATTAAACACTTCATGTGCTGGTCAATCAGGAACTATTGTAATCGTCAACAGCGCAGGAGGATCAGATTTTAGCCAATTGCCAGCATATATGTTAACACCATCAGGTGCAGATATAGAATTTGTAACCGAGCCTTATGCTGTTTCAATTATATCATACCATATATTAAGTCAAACGCAAGTACTTTGTAACTATATAGGCCATTTTGCATAAACATACACAATATAATTAGATATAAGATATGAAGAATATAGGATTTTCGAAGATTGATTTCTGGAGTACTGGTAGCGGCGTGGGAACAAGTCACACCACAAACAAGAGTACTACGACCACGTGGAGCACTAGTAAATCTACTACAGAACAACGAAGCACAACTAGGTCTACTAAAACAGCGTTCAATACTAGTCAATCTACTAGTACTGTATGGACAACTACTTGGGCAACTTCAAAGAATACTTCTACTACATGGAATACATCTCATAGTACAACTACTACTTGGGCAACTTCACAAAGTACGACTACTACATGGACAACTACATGGACAACTTCAAGAGGCACTGATAGATTAACAGATAAATCAACTACTACTACTTGGACAACTTCAAGGGGTACTGATAGATTAACAGATAAATCAACTACAACTTTTTGGACAACTAAATGGAATACTAGTCAGTCAACGTCAACAGTATGGACTACGGTATGGCAAACTAGTTTAGGAACTGAGAAATCTACTACAACTACATACAATACTTCTTGGACTACATCATGGAATACTAGTCAATCAACAACTACAGTTTATACAAGTGCGTATAACACTTCTTGGTCTACTAATAGAGGAACATCTAGATCAACTGATCATTCCACGGTTACTGTGTATACGACTACGTGGTCAACATCCAGAGTAACGTCAACTGCATATACTACTTATTTTAACACAACATGGTCAACTAGTCAATCTACTGAACATTCCACAGTTACAGTATATACGACTACTTGGTCAACTAGTAAAGGTACTAATAGAGGAACATCACATTCTACAACAACTACTTGGAATACAAGTAAAGGAACATCACATTCTACAGTTACAACATATACGACTACTTGGTCAACTAGTAAGGGTACTAGTAGATCAACTAACCACTCGACTACAACTACATTTAATACAAGCCAGTCGACGAGCAGAGCTACGACTACTGTATATACAACTACATGGCAAACTAGTCGCGGTACTTCTAGGGGTACAGCACATTCAACGACAACTAAATGGAATACTAGTCAGTCAACAAGCAAATCTACAACAACTGCGTATACTACTTACTATAATACAACTAGAGGAACTAGTAGAGGAACTAGTAAAGCCACAACAACAACATGGCAAACTAGTAAGGGCACATCACATTCAACAGTGACTGTATATACAACAACATGGCAAACTAATCACGGTACTTCTAGAGGCACGGCGCATTCAACAACAACTAAATGGAATACTAGTCAGTCAACAAGTAGAACTACTACAACGTCTTATACTACTTATTATAACACAACTAGGGGAACTTCTAGGGGAACTAGCAAAGCTACTACAACTACATGGTCAACGAGTAGAGGTACATCACATTCAACTACTACAGCGTATACAACTACGTTTAATACTAGTAGAGCAACAACTACTGCATGGACTACGTCATGGACTACTACTTTTGGAACTAGTAGAGGTACACAACATGCAACAACAACTACGTGGACAACAACATGGTCAACGAGTAGAGCTACAACAACTTCATATACAACTACATTTAACACTAGTAGAGGAACTAATAGAGGAACTAGTAAATCTACTACAACTACATGGCAAACCAGTAGAGGTACATCACATTCAACTCAGACAACATATAATACTAGTTGGAACACAACTAGGGCTACAACAACGTCATATAATACATCGTGGACTACTACGTTTGCAACGACACATTCAACATCTAGAGCCACTACTACGACGTGGGCAACGAGTAGAGGTACATCGCATTCAACTACTACAGCGTATACAACTACGTTTAATACTAGTAAAGCAACAACAACTACATGGACTACTTCATGGACAACCACTTATGGAACTAGTAGAGGTACGCAACACGCAACAACAACTGCGTGGACAACAACATGGTCAACGAGTAAATCTACAACAACTGCTTATACTACTTATTATAATACAACTAGAGGAACTAGTAGAGGAACTAGTAAATCTACTACAACCACATGGGGAACTAGTAAAGGTACATCACATTCAACAGTCACAGTGTATAATACTAGTTGGAATACATCTAGAAACACGACGACTTCATGGACTACTTCATGGACAACTACGTTTGCAACGACCCATTCAACATCTAGAGCCACTACTACAACGTGGAACACCACTAGGGCTACAACGACTTCGTGGACTACTTATTATAATACCAGTAGAGGAACTAATAGAGGAACTAGTAAATCTACTACTACGACATGGCAAACTAGTCACGGTACATCACGTTCAACAACGACTACGTATAATACTAGTTGGAACACTAGTAAAGCAACAACGACTTCATGGACAACTTCATGGACAACTACGTTTGCAACGACCCATTCGACATCTAAAGCCACTACTACGACGTGGCAAACTAGTCGCGGTACATCACGTTCAACAACAACTACGTATAATACTGCTTGGAATACATCTAAAAACACGACCACTACATTTAATACAACAGTTTATACCGTATTCGCAACGAGTAGAGGTACATCAAAGTCAACGACTACCAAATATGGTACATCAAAGTCAACGACTACCACATTTGGTACATCACATTCAACAACGACTGCATGGGTTGCTTCTAGAGGTACATCTAAGTCTACGACGACACAGTGGAGTACTGCTTGGAATACATCTAAGTCTACAACGACTAGGTATAACACTAGTAAATCAACGACTACTGTATGGGCTACTTCTTGGGCGACGTCTAAGTCAACTACGACTACTTGGTTGACATCTAGGTCTACGACCACTACGTTTAATACTAGTAAATCAACGACTACTACGTTTAACACTAGTAAATCAACGACTACATCATGGTCGTATAATGTTGGTACATCTAGAACGACACTTAAACATTATTCTAAAACAACACTTAAGACGTATAATAGATCAACATATATTGATCGAAGTACAGTATATAATACTAGTTGGACACAATCCTCAGCAATCAACACGGCATGGAGTACTAGTTATTATATAAACACAAAATGGACAACAGGTAGAAGCACAGTATCAGAGGAAATAGAGTGTATAGTAGAAGGCTCATTAGTGCATATTTCAACAACACAACAAGTTAAAGTTGAAACATTGCAACCAGGTGATCCTATTTTAACATTAGATGGAACGTTCAATCTCGATGATGAGGATTTATTATTTGCATTAAAAGAAGACCAACTTTCCGATATAAAATCAAATGATGATTATATATCAGCAATCATGGTTTCTCAAGTTACAGGCGTATGCGATATAAACAACGGTTTATTAAAAACAACACTCAATCACATTCATATTGTAAAAAGAACTGTTCCAGATTCAGAAATTAAAAAATGGATTGCAATAGAAGGTTATCAACTAGTGGTTGGTGATATTTTATGGCACATCACTAATGGAGAAATTCCTATAACATCAGTAGCAGTAGACGAAACAAACATATATACTGTATATAAACTAGACGTTGAACCAAATGATGTCTTTTATGCTAACGGTATTTTAACGCATAACAGGAAATGTGATCCGGAGGAATATTGCAACCGCCGCAATATATGTTACGATCGATCAAAATGTTTGGACGATGGACAGTTTTAAATAAAAGAAAAAGAAAAAGAAAAAGACTTAAATAATTAGATGGCATCATACACTACATATTGGAGCGCTTCGAGAAGTGAAATAAGATACAGGAATACCTATCAAAATACTGCGATAGATCAAACTTATAGTAGGTCTACTTCCCATACTACAAGGGTCTATTACAACACGTCATGGACTGCTAACGCAACAACGTCATGGACTGCTAACGTGACCACCGAATGGGCCACTTCATATTCAGCATCTAAGTCTACAACGACTACGTTTAATACATCTAAGTCTACAACGACTACGTTTAATACATCTAAGTCTACAACGACTACGTTTAATACATCTAAGGCCACCACTACAGCATGGACTGCAAGTAGAAATACTAGTAGAGCTACTACAACTACATATATTACATCTAAGGCAACCACTACGGCGTGGACTGCAAAACGTAATACAACTAGAGCAACGACGACTTCATGGACTACTTCTTGGAATACTTCTAAGGCTACAACGACTTCGTACAGCACATCTAGAAACACAACGACTTCGTATAATACAACGCATTCAACTACTACATCATATAGCACTTATTGGAATACAGCTAGAAATACAACTAGGAGTACTAGTAAAAGTACCTCAACTACATGGTCAACTAGTCAAAGCACATCGCATTCAACGACTACGTCGTATACGACTTATTATAATACTAGTAAATCAACGACTACGACATATAACACAACATATAACACAACTAGGGGAACTAATAGAGGAACTAGTAAAACTACCACAACGACATGGTCAACTAGCCAATCTACTAAGCGTTCAACGACTACATCATATACGACTTATTATAATACTAGTAGAGCAACAACTACTGCATGGACTACGTCATGGACAACTACCTTTCAAACTAACAAAGGTACATCGCGTTCAACAACGACTACGTTTAACACTAGTAGATCAACGACTACGACATATAACACAACATATAACACAACTAGAGGTACATCTAGGGGAACTAGTAAATCTACAGGGACTACTTGGTCAACTAGCCAATCTACTAAGCATTCAACGACTACTTCGTATACGACTTATTATAATACTAGTAGAGCAACAACTACTTCATGGACTACTTCATGGGTAACTACTTTTGGAACTAGTAGAGGTACATCACATTCGACAACAACTACGTTTAATACTAACCAATCAACTAGTAAATCTACAACTACGAAGTATACTACGTATTACAATACGAGTAGAGGTACATCTAGAGGAACTAGTAAATCTACAACAACCACGTGGGCAACAAGTAGAGGTACATCACATTCAACGACTACGTCTTATACAACTACGTTTAATACTAGTAAATCAACGACTACGACGTTTAATACAACATATAACACGGCTAGAGGTACATCTAGGGGAACTAGTAAATCTACCACAACTACATGGTCAACTAGTCAAAGTACTAAGCATTCAACGACTACTTCGTATACGACTTATTATAACACTAGTAAAGCAACGACGACTTCATGGACTACATCATGGACAACTACTTTTGGAACTAGTAGAGGTACATCGCACTCGACAACGACTACGTTTAATACTAACCAATCAACTAGTAAATCTACAACTACGAAGTATACTACGTATTACAATACGAGTAGAGGTACATCTAGAGGAACTAGTAAATCTACCACAACTACATGGGCAACTAGTAGAGGTACATCACATTCAACGACTACATCTTATACAACTACGTTTAATACTAACCAATCAACAACGACTGCATGGACTACTTCATGGGTAACTACTTTTGGAACTAGTAGAGGTACATCACATTCGACAACAACTACGTTTAATACTTCATGGCAAACAAGTAGAGCTACAACAACATCTTATACTACTTCATGGACTACATATTACAATACAAGTAGAAGTACAGAACATTCAACTACTACATCGTATACGACTAAGTTTAACACTAGTAACTCAACGACGACTTCATGGACTACTTCATGGGTAACTACTTTTGGAACTAGTAGAGGTACATCGCATGCAACGACTACTGTATGGACTACTTCATGGCAAACGAGTAGAGCTACAACAACAGCTTATACTACTTCATGGACTACATATTACAATACAAGTAGAAGTACAGAACATTCGACAACAACCGTATTCAATACAACATGGTCAACAAGTAAAGCTACAACAACAGCTTATACTACTTCATGGACTACGACATTTAATACTAATCAAAGTACAAAACATTCAACTACTACGTCTTATACAACTACGTTTAATACTAGTAAATCAACGACTACGTCATATACTACTTCGTGGACCACGACGTTTAATACGAATAAATCTACTAGTCATTCAACGACTACTGTGTATACAACTAGTTGGAATACATCTAGGGGAACAAGTAGAGGTACGGAGCATTCAACAACAACCACATTTAACACTAATCAGTCTACTGAACATAGTACAACTACAACATACTCGACATCGTGGACGACTTCATGGAACACTAGTCAATCCACTAGTCATTCAACGACACATAGTACAACTACTATTTGGGGTACTTCTTTAGGAACAAGTAGATCTACTAATCACTCAACGACAACAACATGGACAACATATTGGAATACTAGTCGAGTTGAGTCGCGTAACACTACGACTACGTGGGTGACACAAGATCAAACAAGTCAGTCAACTGTAACTGAGTGGACAACTTCATGGACAACTTCATGGAACACAAGTCAATCTACGGTAACTACGTGGACAACTTCATGGACAACTTCATGGAAAACAAGTCAATCTACTAATAAAAGTACAATGACTACGTGGAACACAACTAAGTCTACTGCGACAGTGTATACAACATCTAGAGTTACTTCTACAACGTGGAATACAAGTCAGTCAACTAATAAAAATACGACAACAACATGGTCGACTTTATATGATGTGACTACTACTTGGACCACGTCTTGGAACACCACTACTACATGGAATACAACTAAAGCTACCACTACCAATTGGACAACGAGTTATTCAACTGAATACGAAGCAAGAAGAACATGGTATGGAAAAGTCCACACAGGACATGAGATATTCCCTTACGCTACAGTACAACAGTGGAGAGTCAATTCTTATTTAGGTCGACCATAGTCTGCTAAAATAATTTAGATAAATAATTAAACAAACTCTAATTTGTTTGTATAACTATTAAATTATTTTAACATATGGAAATGTTTAACAAAAAGGTTCTTAAGGAAAGAATAGGACCTCTTAAGAAAAACGATAAACTTAACGCACTCGAACAAGTAGAGAGATACGTACTTAGAAAATGTAAAGAACTTGGATTAGAACATAGTTATGATGTAATAGCAGAAGAGATGCCATACTTTAAAACTATGGGATATACTGAATATGCTACGTGTTTTATGTTACAGCCCTTAAATTTAAAAATGAGAACTGCTCAGATCAATGATGCATATCACGATAACGTGGATAATGTATCAGATTGGGCTGGTTATTTTAGAGCAAATGTTCAAGATAAGGTTGCTAATAAATATCAATCTCGTAAAGAGAATTTTAGTCAATGGCCTGCAAAACCAGTTTTAGTAGTTTTACCAGGATCTAATAAACTTAAATCAAACTGTTGTTTAAATAAATTAATAAAGGTTGCTGAAGAAAACAAAGGTAACATTTATTTTAAACCGCATCCTATCACAACACATGCTGTAATAGGCGAAATTAAAGATTTATTTGGTGAAGAATCTATTTTACCAAGAGACATTGATCTTTATCACTTCATGCAACAAGCCGAAACAGTATACACTACACATATTAGCGAAAGTGCATTATATTCTTTAGTGTTGGGAAAAACAGTAGAACCAATAGATGTTTGGAACAATGTACATCAAGGTTCATTTTATACTGTAAATTCTGCACTATTTGATAATGCTAGCAATGTTGATGAATGGATAAATAGAGTTTTTTCTAGTCCTAAATCAGGTATTATTAATCCAGCATTGGATACGGATTGGAAAGATAAAGTAGATAAGTACATGACATATATGTACGAAAAAAGAGAATTCTATAAAGGATGGTTTTTGGACCTTCCACCTAAAGTAAAACGTAACAAAGATTAAACCAAAAAAATGCAAAGAAACATTAAATTTAATGAGAATGTCGGAGATGATGGACACTTGGTATCACCAGTATTAAAGAATGGTTGCAAAAACTATCTAATCGATATTGATGGAACTATTACAGATGACGTACCAAATGAAGAGCCAGAGAGAATGGCAGTAGTTCAACCTTATAAAGATTCTGTAGAAACACTTAACAGGTGGTATGACGAAGGTCATATTGTAACCTTCTTTACATCAAGAACTGAAGAAGTTAGAGATATCACAGAAACATGGTTAAATGAGCACGGTTATAAGTATCATGGTTTATTAATGGGCAAACCTAGGGGTGGTAATTACCATTGGGTTGATAATCACATTGTCAAAGGAACTAGATATGAAGGTGTTTGGTCTGACCTAGTAAAAGAAGAAAGAATGATAGAAGTCTTTCCTTCATAGATATATAATACATGAAGAAGATACGCACATTTAATGATTTTATCAACGAAGCTGAGGAAGCTCAAGATCTACATAAGATTTATTTAGCATTTGATCCAGATTTGGGACATCGTTTCTGGTCTTATAAAGATTTTGCTGGCGATAAGTTTTTTATCAGATTAACACCTGAGACATATAAGGATATAGAAATAAATAAGGATTATCCAGTTCTTACTTATAATTCAGATACTGTGCAAATGTTAATTGATAAGGATCTTATTAGTACTGATAATGTGTATAACCTTCCAGAATTTATTAAAAATTCAGGATCTAAGAAAGAATTTCATAAAATAGTTGATGGTGATGATAACATCCCTAAAACTACAAGTGATCAAGATGATGCAATTAAACTTTTAGGATTTCCAATTATTGCAAAACCAGCAGAAGGACATTCTGGAATTGGTATTGTTATTATGAAAGATCAAAAGGAATGGGATGCTACAGACCACGATAAGTTGGATGTGTATTCTCAGTATGTAGATAAAAAATCAGAGCACAGATTCTTTACATTTAAAGGAGAACCTTTCTTTTGGCAAGAAAGACAACCTACAAATGATAAGTCTAAGAATGGTGGTGGTAATCCAGACGAAAAAATGGGATTCAATTATATTAAAAGAAACTCTGATAAAACACCACAAAAATATAGAGATCTAATAAAGAGATTTGGTGCAATGTTCTCAGATTTACCTTATATATGTTTTGATATAATGGAAGATCAAGATGGTAAATTATACATCATTGAAAGTAACAGTATGCCAGGTGTGCCGTTCGATGCAACTGTTGCAATATATAGAACTCTATTTAATGACTTTTATAAAAGAGGCGTGGACGGAAAAACAGATTTAAAATTAAAAGAATATTCGGATTTTATGTGTAAGAAATCAATGACACTTGATGGTGGAGATAGATTTAAATTAGGCACAGATCTAGAAGATTAATAAAAAGATAAATAGAATTTAAAAAATAAAGTTATGTCAGAGCCAAATATGAATTGTATGATCGTTAACGTGTGGATTCACCACATGCAAATAGACGAATTGTTTGATTTTCTAAACGAGAGAATTAACAGTGCACCTTATTATTGGTTGAATGAAGCATCTGTGCCAACTTCAATTACTGGAGGATATGTCATGATCTCATTGCCTTATAATTCTTATTCTCATTTATCTTCTAACAGAAACTGGGACGAAGCTCCTGGTTGGATAAAACAATAAATATGAAAAAACAGACAGAAATGAAAGCGTTCCTTTTAAATTATAAAGGAACTAAGTACAAAGCAGATACGTTAATAGGTATCGTTTGGAAGTTTATTACTAAGCGTAAATAAACAAAATTAAAAATTTAAGTATAAAGAACGTCTAGATTATTCTAGGCGTTTTTTAGGATTTAAACAATAATATATGTATACGTTAAGCGAACTTCAACAGATGATCTTTATCGACATCGAAACCAGTACTCAAAAACAAACGTTCCAGGAGGTCATAGATGATAACCCTGCTCTTGAAGAGTACTGGAATATAAAGACTACACAACTTTTAGAAAATCAACCAGAAACACTCAAGGGCTTTACTGATCCGCATAAAATGTGGTCTCGCATGGCAGGACTTTATCCAGAATGGGGTAAAATAGTTTGTATTTCTGTTGGTCAATTAAAGTTTGATGAAACAGGATTTCCTAATGATTTTAAAGCTATGTCATTCAGTGGAACCGATGAAGCTCAGATTCTTAAAGACTTCTCACAAACTGCTGCAAAAATCATGCAGAAATATCCAAAAATGAATTGGGTTGGTCACAATATAAAAGGATTTGATCTGCCTTATATTATTAAAAGATCATTAATCAATGCAGTACAAGTACCTTCGGCATTTCACTTACATAAACAAAAACCATGGGAAAACTGTCTCTTAGACACTCAAGATGTTTGGAAATTCGGTGGATGGAATTCTGCTAAATTAGGTTTGATTTCAGAATTATTAGGTATACCTTCTCCTAAAGATGCAATGTCAGGACCAGAAGTTAATGAATACTATTGGAATGATAGATTAGAAGAAATAAAAACATATTGCGAAAAGGATATTCAAGCTACCGCTAACATCATGCTTAAAATGTCAGGCATGGATATAATCGTAAAGTAAAACATAGAAAGCAATTCAACACATTTCGACATATCAATAGAGGTAGACAGTATGTGCAGATGGTATGCAACGAATATTTTTATTAGAGAATAATTGTTCGTAACTTTTAAAAATAAACAGCAAATGTCTTTCCCCTTTCAATATAAAGTTGTATATTAGTGGTATAATTAAAACAGAACCCTTTAACAGAATACGATATGGCAAAACAAACACCATTAGAATTTGCAAGAGAATTAGTAGAAAAACACCATGATGTATATCAACTTGAAAGTCTAGCTGTAGAGCATGCGTTATTAACAGTAGATGAAAAGTTTAAAAGTATTAAAGATTCTTTTGGTGGAAATACTAAAACTAGCATTAAGCTAATGAAGCTATCAAAAGCATATAAAGAATTATTAGAAGTTAAACAAATACTACATAACCCTTTAACAGAATACGATATATAAAACATGAGCGATTTTAACGACGAAGACTTCAACATGGACGACTTCATGAATGAAAGCAATAGCGATTTCGAAATGAAATTGGAAGAATACAGAGATAACATGATGTCTATTGCAATAAATGCAAACTATGATAACATTAAAAAGAATGGAATCAATGAGTGGCACCTAAGACACTTGCATGAGGTAGAGCTTATAGATTTGGACAGAACATTCAAAATGATGATTGATTATTTTGAAGAACATGAAGATTATGAAAAGTGTGCATTTGTCTTAGAGCATCAAAAAAAGATAAGTTCTATTATTAAAGACATGTAGATATATAATACATGAAGAAACATATAAAATTATTTGAAGAGTTTAGAGCAGATCTTAAAGATGAAGATCCTCTATTAACTAAAGTAAGACACTTCGGTGGTTCTATTAAAAGTTTAGATGATTGGTTACGTAATAAGATTGGTGAAACTAATCCTTATAAAGATACTATAATGGTCAATGGACCTCACATGGGTGAAAAAGATAATTCTCTGCCTTATCAGGATTTTCAAAATGGTAAGTCAGACTTAGTAAAGAATAAATATGGAAGATAAATTAGCAAAAGAACTTATTGTTCAATTAAAAAGGATTGCAGACGCATTAGAAAGTTCTAATAAAACATTAGAGACTTCTGAGAAACGATCGGTTATTCTAGAAAAACTACAAGAGAAAAACTTAAGAGCTGACTTAAGAGAAAAACTTAATATTGAAGAACCTACAACTAGACCATCCCCTAGATTAGAAAAAAATGATGGATCCGTATAATATATTAGGAGTAGATAAATCATCTTCACAAGACGATATTAAAAAAGCGTATAGATCATTAGCTAAGAAGCATCATCCTGATAAAAACAATGGAGATGATGTTAAATTCAAAGAAATTGCTGATGCTTATGAAAGGATAGGGGATCCTTCATCTAGAAAGGATTATGATCAGGCTTCCAATTTTCAAAACTTTAATGGATTCGATGGGCGAGTTAATATGTCCGATGTATTCGATCAGGTTTTTGGCAATGCATTTGGTTCTAATAAACAATCAACTAAAGGTGATAATCTCAGATTAGATTTACACTTAAGTTTTGATGAAGCATATTCAGGGACTAGTAAACAATTCGCAGTAAACGGAAAAGATTTAAAGGTAGATTTTAAACCTGGTTTAAAAACAGGAATGAAACTTAGAATCAGTGGAAAGGGACAACCTCATCAATACAATAGTACCTTACCAAATGGAGATCTCATAGTCCACATACATGTTATGTTTAGACCAGAATGGATACTACAAGGTGATGATATATGGTTAGAATTAAATTTACCATGGTATGATATAACGATTGGTACTAAAATAGCAGTTGACACACCAGAGGGTAAGATATACATCAATGTTCCTAAGAATAGTTATCCTGGAAAAACACTAAGAATTAGGGATAGAGGCTATCCTATATATGGCACAGAAAATAAAGGTGCACTTTTATGTAAATTAAACGCAACATATTCTGACTTAAATGAGGAACAATTAGAATATATAAAGAAAGTAAAAGACGCTTATGATGGATGATAGTTTATTTAGTGGCAAGAATCAGAATTGGTTCAGAGTATTTGACAATTTAATTGTTAATGATGAAGACGCGTTTTATAATATGCTCTACATGGCCATAACTAAACATCCTTCATATGTTATAATGTCAGACCTAGAGATTGATCGCAAAGAGACTATTTTAGGTGTAATGTTAAAACACTTTGAAAACAAAGAAGAATTTGAAAAATGTGCTAGCATTTACAATATAAAAAAACAAATTAAAACAATATGCTGATTATAGAGGTAAATAAAGATAACATAGAAAAAGCTCTAAAACAATACAAGAGAAAGGTTATTAATACCAAACAATTAAAAAAACTAAGGGATCAGCAGAATTTTACCAAACCATCTGCCAGAAAAAGATTGAAACTCCAAAAGGCTAAATATCTACAGTCTAGATTTCAATCATAATAATATATTAATAAATTATCCTAATAAGAAAAAAACAAATAGGACAATTTATACATTAATATATACAATGTAGAATATACATTCTACCAAAAAAGACAGGTAATTCAAAAGATGGCAGGCTTTATTTCAAATTCAGATAAGGATAGTTTAATGAGAGCTAGTTATTATCAAATAACTAGAAACTTCACCAAGACAGTGAACAGATTCATCGCGTTTAAAGATTCTGACAGAATAGTTGAAATACCACACGGTATCAAACAACGTAGTAAATTTATAGATTTAATGATCAAGTATTTTGAATCTCTAGAAGAGTATGAGAAGTGCACTAAATTATTAAAACTAAAAGAACTTGTCATAATGGCAGGGGATTAATTATAAAAATAATATTTTAAATGAGTAGAGGAACTGAAAAGCAAACGAGACAGAGCAAAGGCGGAACAATTGATTCCGGTTTAAAACGAGTTACACTTAGACAATCCCAACACAAATATGTAAAAACAATAGAAGAAAACGATATCACATTTTGTTACGGACCAGCAGGAACATCAAAAACATTTACAGCATGTTTCGTAGCACTTAAATTATTACAAGAAAAGAAGATTAAAGAAATTATCCTTTGTAAGCCCATTCAAGAGGCAGGTGAAAAGTTAGGATTTTTACCAGGTACTAAAGAAGAAAAGATGGATCCTTACATGAATTCGTATGTGTCAAACATTACGAAAATCGTAGGAGGACAACAAGCAAAATATTTATTTGATAGTAAAACTATTAGATTTGAACCACTTGCATATATGAGAGGCGACACTTTCGATGATGCACTTATGGTTTTAGATGAGGCACAGAACGCCACGTTTAAACAACTGATGTTATTTGTTACTCGTATGGGTAAAAGCAGTAGAGTAGTTGTAACAGGAGATGTTAGTCAACATGATATCGCTAGACAACATGTTGGTCTTCCTGGTTTTATAGAAATCATGAAAGGCGTAAAAGGAATAGGCGTCCACGTATTTGATAACAAAGATATTGTTAGAGCTAAGATTTTACAGGAAGTTGTACAGAGGTATGATGATTGGAAATCTAAAAACGAAAGTAAATTTTAGAAACTATTTTACAGATTCACATATAAATACTAAACACATTATATGGATCAATATAAAATACTATTAAAACACAGTCACACTGGTGAGCAATCTATTATAGAGATTGGATTAGACGAAGCAGGCCGAGGAGCACTTGCAGGTCCAGTTACTGTCGCAGCATGTATTATGCCATTTGGATTTCAACATGAAATCATTAAAGACTCCAAACTATTAAGTGAACCACAACGAGTAGATGCAAGGCGCATGGTATTAGAGAACGCGTTGGCGTGGTCTGTAGTACACATTCCAGTCGAAGAGATAGAATCTACTAATATTTTAAAAGCTACGCTGAATGGCATGAGGGTGTGCTTGGACAACGTTAAAAAAGATCATGATTTTGATTTTATTTTAGTAGACGGAGATCAATTTCATGGTTACGATGGAATTCCTTTTGAAACAGTAGTCGGAGGAGACAACATATACACCAATATTGCAGCAGCTTCTATTCTAGCCAAAACAGAAAGAGATCTTCTTATGAAAGGATTGAGTAGTGATTTTCCAGAATACGGATGGGGTTCTAATAAAGGATATGGCACTAAACAACATAGAGACGCCATCGTAAGCGAAGGAGCAACTGATCATCATAGAAATTCATTCATTAGTCACATGTTGACTACAACCAATACTTTATTTTGAGATCACTTTTAACAGGAATGCTATTATTCTTTGCTGGACAAACCATGATTTGGTTTCAAACTAATGGCCAATTTATATCTCCATGGGCTAAGAAAAACACTATTATAATTTCAGTACTCGGAGGAACTATAATTAGTTATATGTTTATTAAGGCTACTGCGTATATTGCGGGATATTATGACGGGGCACTCTGGCCTGGAAGATTCATAGGGTTTTCTTTGGGAATTACATCTTTTGCATTTCTAACATGGTATTTTATGGGAGAGGGTATAAACAGTAAAACTATGGTTTCGTTAGGTCTGGCAGTTTTATTAATATGTGTACAATTATTTTGGAAATGAAAAAATCAAAATTACCTTGGATAGAAAAAGATAAACCGACAAATGTTGTTGTTTATAGAAAGCAAAAAACTAGCAGCACTTATTACATGATAATAACGAACGTACATGTTGACGTCATCAATAACCTAAGAGCAACTAAACCAATCATCGATCATAAGTATGAAATTGTTGAATTAGGTGTAGGTTTTGCTTTTATTGAAGAGTGGTCTAATAAGTATAAAATTAAAAATCCTAAAATAATAACAAAATAAAGGCACATATATTTTTTTATGTCAATTATTTGTGGTATATTAGTAGTATAATAACAAACACATGATAAGAAATAAACTACACAAACATCAGGATAATCCAATCGTTATAGATTTGACAGGGCCAGAAGGCAATGCATTTATGTTGATGTCATATGCAAAATCGTTTAGTAAAGATCTTGGAAAGAATTATGAAGATTTGCAAAAACAAATGACTAGCGGCGATTATGAAAATTTAATTAAAGTATTCGATGATGCATTCGGGGACTTTGTAATACTAGAAAGATAACAATGGAAAATAGATCAATTAAAATTATAGGAACATGGTTCGGTGCAGTACTAGCACTAGTATTCATAGGAGTGTTCATGGCTTTACCAACAATGTGGCTGTGGAATAGTTGTTTAGTGCCATCATTAGACGGTGTACGTGTAATAGATTTTTGGCAAGCTTTAGGAATTAATATATTGTCAAGTATTCTATTTAAAACATCCAATGTTAAACAAAAATAAATCACACCAGATTTTTTTATGTCAAATAAAAGTGGTATATTAGTAGTATAATAAAAACGTAATATGGAAAAGAAAATAATGTATTTGGATATGGACGGTGTTTTAGTTGACATCTTTAAAGCATGTGCAGATAAGTACGGAAAAGATTCAGTATCTAGAATTGGTGATTTACTAGATGAAGATCCTGAATTATTTTATGAAGCAGAACCAATTCCTGGTGCTATTGAAGCTTTTAACAAATTAGTGGATGTATACGATGTATATTTATTGACTAGCGCACCATGGGAAAGTTTGGGTTCTGTCAAGGCTAAAAGATTATGGGTTAGAAAATACTTAGGTGCACCTGCATATAAAAGAATTATCACTAGCCACCATAAAAATTTAATGATTGGAGATTACTTAATTGATGATAGAACGGCTAACGGCGCCGGAGAATTCAAAGGAGAGTTGATCCAATTTGGTACAGAAAAATACTTAAATTGGGATATTGTACTTGATTACTTAAAAATTAAATAATATGGATTTTAAAGAAAACACAGACGCATTATTCGACATACATAGAAAAACTAAAAGAGTTATAAGTTCATGTGTAATACCATCTCAATTAGAATCTGCTAGAAATTATGTAGAAAACTTTAGAAGGTGGATGTCATGTATTGTGTGTGAAGATAAAACACAAGAGGTTCTATTAAAAGGAATAATAGATGACGTTGAATTGGAGTTAAGACTCAAATATCTAAATATTTAATTGTTCGTAACTTTTTAGAAAATAATTAAGCCCACATTTTTTTATGTGGGTTTTTTTTGTTATATTAGTAGTATAATAAAAACAGTTAAAGATATGAAACAATTTAATGCAAATGAAGTAAAGTGCAACGGAACAGGTGGTTCAGGCTATCAAGCCGTTCTTAAACACAAAGACGAAATTCAAGGAATCTGTCAAGAAGTTAGAGATCTTATAGGTATTGAAAAACTATGGGAACTAGCAACAACAGAACCTAATGTTGATTATCATCAAGGAACTAGATTTAATTCTGTAGAAGATAATACATATCGACTTATTAGTGGAATTGCAAATCATATCTCAGAATATATTCATACCAGTGAACTAATCGAGATGCACGTAGGATCTATTCTATCGATGTTAACAATTGAAGATAAAGTAACACTTGTTGCCGATGCTTGTAGAGATTGTGCAAGCGCAGATCACTGGTATACATTCGAAAAAGATTGGGGATAAGATGACTATTGAAGAAAGATACGATCGCATAGATTCTACATCATATGTAGTGTTTCCAGATAATAAGACAATATACGCTATTGAAAATATCGAAGTATTTGAAAACACCATTCTCGTAGAAACAGATACTGGTTGGTTATTCAATGACATGGATGTGTTTACCGTTGAAGAAATGGTCGATGTTGAAAATAAATTAGAAGAATTAATGAAATAAACGCATAAATATTTTTTTATGTTAAATAAAAGTTGTATATTAGTAGTATAATTAAAAACTTAAAGTCATGTATAAAATTAAAACAAAATGGATCAAATTTATGTTTAAGTATGCTAAAACAACATTAGATTTGAATGGTACATACATAAAAGAAGAATGGAATAAAGCTGGGTTTAAAGACTCAATAATTGAAAAAGTATAATTAAAGAATTACAAGAAAACTTTGAACTATAAGACTATGAAAATTACAAAACAATCACAACTGTCGGGTAAAACAAATACCATGGAATTAGATATAACTAATGAACAATTAGTGAAATATGATAATGGTGAACTAATACAGAACGTATTTCCAAATATGAATGCAGATGAAAGAGAGTTTCTAAAATCGGGTATTACGTCTAAAGAATGGTCAGATGTTTTCGGTAATGGAGAAGATGAATAATTTAAAAAAATAAAAATGAGTAAAAAATCAGTAATTTTTGATCTAGATGGAACTCTAGCAATAATTGATAAAAGACGAGTATTGGCAACTAAGCCGGATGGTAAAATTAACTGGGACATTTTCTTTGATCCTAAAAACATTAGCTTAGATGTACCAAATCACTCAGTAATTAAAATGGCCCAATTGTTAAAAGCAGATGGACATAGAATTGTTATTTTTAGTGGTAGAAGTAAAGCGACTAAAGATACTACTAGAGATTGGTTAGATAAATTTGATGTGCCATTTGATGTACTTAAAATGAGGCCAACTGGTAACGAATTTGGATTTATGCCAGATGACAAGTTAAAACAAGGATGGTTAGACGATTTGTTCCCTGATAAAGCAGATATCTTATGCGTATTTGATGACAGAGATAAAGTCGTTAAGATGTGGAGAGATAATGGATTGACTTGTATGCAAGTTGCACCGGGTAATTTTTAAAATATAAATTATGAAACACTTAAAAATAATAAAAGCAATTAATAAAGCTGAATTTAATCTAGAGGAACTAGAACAAATCAGTTTAGCAATAGCTAACATAAATCATCAAGAGAGCGCAGAACTAGAAGTTACATCGTATGATGGTAGAACTTATGAAACAGATGATTATGCATTCGAAGCTACTCGTATTTTACAAGAAGATGGTACACCGTATGATGATCAGTGCTCGATTGAAGTCACTGATAAACGTACTAAACCATGGAAAGAAGAATACTTAGATAATGCACATTGGATGATTGGCGTTTTAGAAAATGATAGCGAATCAATGGTTGAAGCAAATACTATGTTTAATAAACATGGCATTGCAGAATTTAGGGCTGTTGTCAGAGACCTTATTAACGTGGAATGGTTACCACAACAAAAAACATAAATTATGATAGGCGGAGTACAAAAAAAAATATTAGTCGACATGAATGACGACGGTAATCTTGCAATCAACGCAGATTTTGCAGAACTTTTTTATAAAGAACAAGAGAAGAACTGGAAATTAGTCAGAGAACGCGACAACCTTACTAAATATTCCAGAGCCATAATTTGGATAAATTGGAATGAAGACAATACGTTTAAATCTCAACAAGAAAATATAGAGGTTGGCTTTAGTTTACTCATGAGCCCGTTTGACCAGTCTTTTACTTGGCAAACAACTGTTGTAACAGAAATTATTGAAAACAGAGAACGCTATATTAAATTCAAAACTGGAAATAGTATTTACGAATTATTTAAAGTAGAAGATGAGCAGTAGACAATTTACATGGTGGCGTAGATTTGGCGGAGTAATGAAATTACCAAAGTCATATCTATATAATGGAGCTTCTGAATTATTACAGCGTATAGAGTTTGGTGAATATGAATTTAATCATTTAGGTAGAGAGATTTATTTAGAAGATAAAATATATGAAGCTAAATCCGATATCATTAAAAAGGAAAGTCCGTGGTTGAAGGGCGAAACTTTAGATGAGGCACTTGAATATGATCGCAAACAAACTAATAAACGTAAAGCTGTAATGATGAAAAAACACTTAGAGTTAGAACAGACATTATTGTGGAAGTTAGCAGAAGATCTTGCAAATGAATTCAAATTATCTAAAGAAAACGTGATAGAAATTATGGAAACATTTGATGGCACAACACGTGAACTTTATTTTAAATGCATGAGTATATCTATTAAAAAAGATATTGAACCATCTAAGATGCAGAGATTTTTTAAAGAGCAACCTAGACATATTTTAAAACCAAAGGAACGTAAATACTCTAAAATGTGGGCAGAATTAATTAAAGAACACAAATGGCAGAGATATTTAAACTGGGAAACAATTACAAAACCTAACATATAACACATATGAATTTATTCGATACGATTTTATATTATATTTTGATAGGCGTTTGTTTTAACGCGCTGTATGATTTTATAATTTCTAAACTAGAAAATGAATCATTGCGATTAAATATGAGAGAGCGAATAGTGGTTACATTAATTTGGCCAGTGTATATTACATTACTAATATTTAATTCTATTAAAAACCAAAACAAAGATGAGTAAAGAAGATAATAGTTACATAGTATTTGCAGAAGATTCAACTGCAATGATGCAAGAATCATTAATACAACAGAGTAATCCATTAACAAAGGAACGTGCTATTGAGTTTGCAGAAAGAATTAAAGATAGAGATAACCTATTCTGTGTTACCATTCTTAAAAGAGTTACTAAAGAAGAATTAAACTAAACCAAAACAAAGATGAGTAATTACGGATATTGTTGTATTAACACAACTTTGCAGAAATCAGATAAAGTTACTACTAATCGTAGTATGATTAAACGAACCTTTGCAGATAAAGGCATAGAGTACGCATCAGAACTTGCACTACTCAATGCAAAAGACTTAGTTAAGATTATTAATTGGAATAATCGTAATGGCATCAAGCTGTTCCGTATCAGTTCTGACATGTTTCCATGGATGAGCGAGTATGAATTGTCTGATCTTCCAGATTATAATAAGATAGCAAACATTCTTAAGGGCGCTGGTAAAATAGCAATGGATAACGGTCAACGTTTAACATTTCACCCTGGACCATTCGACGTTTTAGCATCGCTTACACAACGAGTAGTTGATAAATGTATCATTGATCTCAACAAACATGGTGAAATTATGGATTTACTTGGTTTACCAAGAGATCACTCTGCACCAATCAATATACATGTCAATACTACACAAGGTGGTAAAGACGAAGCAATGCAAAGATTTGTAGATAACTTTTATTTATTAGATGACAGCGTAAGTAAACGTCTTGTTGTAGAAAATGACGATAAGGAAAGTCAATACACTACTGAAGATCTACATACAGGTATATATGATAAAATAGGTATACCTATCACATTTGATTATCATCACCATTGGTGTCATCCTGGAGAATTAACACAGGAAGAAGCACTTAAACTGGCATCTACGACATGGCCTAATGGTATCAAACAACTAGTACATTTTTCTTCATGTCAACAAATCCATGAAAATTCTGAACAAACTAACAAGAGAGCACATTCAGATTACATATATGAATTCATAGAAGACTACGGATTAAATTTGGATATTGAATTAGAAGCTAAAGCAAAAGAATTAGCCCTTCAAAAATACGTGAAACAATATAAAATATATTAATATAACTAGTATAAAATAAAAATATTTATGAAAGGAATTTTAAACAGAATTAAAAAGTTTAGGAATATTCTTAATCAAAGACAACTTGGTATACAGAGTACACTCTTTTTAGTCTTTGCAATAACATCGTTCTTTTTGGACAATTCAAATAATTTTTGGATGTTTATTATATGTTCGATCTTATTTTCAGGACTACAAAGAATAGTTGACGAATTAGAAAGTAATAATAAAAAAAAGTAAATTATGAGTTTAAAAGTAGACGCGCTTAGAGCAAAGTACGTAGCGATGAGATTAGAAGCTGTCGCAACATTAGAAATTTATTCTAAAAATGCAGTAGGAATTGGTGAACACCCTCAGGTAATTGAAGAGATGGACAAATTAGTTAGAGTTGTCGCAGATGTCACTGGATATCTAGAAGCACTAGATGCTATATTTGTTACAACAGATGATGGAGCAATTGTAGGTGAAACAGGACCACTTAACGAGTAACATTCTTAACCAACTTAACCACTAAAATGGGATGAAGAAATTCATCCCATTTTTTTATGATATATAATTCATATGAAACATTTAAAAACATTTGGTGACTTTCTAGTTGAAGGAAGATCAGCATACGATGGATTAGCATCTAAACTTACTAAAGCAATATTTAACAAATGGGTTAAATCTTATAAAGGCGGGAACGATGCTATTAATTACGCAGATCAAATAGAAGAAAGAGGCTTAGAATTTGATATTGAAGCTACTATTCATATTGATAAAAAGTTTAAGGGATTTGAAGTTATTGATTCAACTGGGGCAGATGGTAGAGACGATGACGATGACGGTGATTTTCAAACACCATTTATTAATATAGATTTTGGAATAAATCCAGAGTGGATTCCTGGTGAATGGTCAGAAGTTTATTTTCATTTAGCAGATGTTGTCCGCCATGAAATGGAACACATTACACAAGACGGTATCGATCACGGTAATTATAGAAAGGGCAAACCTAATGAGGATGATAGTGAATTAAGAGCTTATATAAAAATGGGACTTTTACCAAAATCACAATATCTTATGTTACCTAAAGAAGTAGATGCTAATTTACAGGGACTTAGGTTTGAAGCTAAGAAAAGAAAGAAATCAATGATCGACACTGTTAACAAATATCTGGACACTCAAGAACAAGGCGGAACTATTAACGGTGAAGAACGAGAAATTGTGTTAGATTTATGGAGACGAAGAGCTGAAAAAATAGGAGGTATACCTAAATTTTAACATGAAGCATATTAAATTATTTGAAGAATTTACGGCCAATCAAGTTACGTGTGATAATTGTGGATGGTCTTGGGAAATAGAAGACGGTGGAGATGATGTGTTCCTTTGTCATAAATGCGAACATGATAATGACAATGTGATCGGAGAAGAATATGTTTTACAAGATTTAGAAAAGGAATTAGGAATTTCTTTGGATTTATGGGACAATGGAGAGTATTTAACCTTGAGTAGAATAGTAATATCTAAAGAGCATCGAGGTTCTGGAATAGGAACAGATGCAATGGCAAGGATTATAGACTTTGCAGATAAATATAGTAAAGATATAAGATTAACTCCATCTAAGGATTTCGGTGCAACTTCGGTTGCAAGATTACAAAAGTTCTATAAAGGATTTGATTTCGTAAAAAATAAGGATTATAAATATAAGGACACTATGGTTCGATACGCCAAATAATTATGAAATATATTAAAATATTCGAGGATTTTATTAAAGAGTCCGTTTCAGAAGATTCATACAATGATTACCCTAGCGCTGCTAAAAAAAATGCACAATTGGCTATTGATTGGAAAGAAAAGTACGGCAGAGACGAAGTTGAAGCTGGAACTGCAGTTGGCTGGGCAAGAGCACACCAATTAGCTAAAGGTGAAAACTTATCAGGTGATACTGTTAAAAGAATGGCATCATTCAATAGACATCGTAAAAATTCTACAATTGCTTCAGAATTCAAAGACACTCCATGGAAAGATAAAGGTTATGTGTCATGGTTAATTTGGGGTGGAGATGAAGGTGTTGATTGGGCATTAGAAAAATCAAAATCATTATCTGAATCATTATCAATGTTTGGTCAATTTTTAAATGAAAAGAAAAAGAGTAAACCCAAAACAGATAAACAAAAGATAAAAGATCTTACTAAGAAACAGAAGAAGTTGTCTGATAAAAACAAGGACATAGTAGATAAAATTAATAAATTGGGTAAAGATGATGAAAAAGATCCTACTGATAAATTACAAAGTTTATTATTAAAATCTCAATTGCAACAAACGGCAGCAGACGGTATGAAAGCCGCAGTTCAAAAACAACAGATAACATTAAAGTCTAAATTAAAAACAGTTAAAAAAAGAAGTAAAGTATAAATCAATATGAAATTTATAAAAGCATTTGAAAACTGGAACGATAAGCGAAAAGGTCCACATCCGTATGACAGAGGTTTAACTAAGAAAGAGGAAGAAGAAAAGGAAGATCAAATGAAGGATCAGGCTAAAATGGACAATGATGATCCTGATGCATATAAAGAAATGCCTGGAGATAAAGAAGCTAGGGAAAAAGGTGAAGTAAAAACATCTAAGCATGTAAAATCCTATCACGAATTATATGGAGATGAGACTGATGAATCATTAAGCGAAAGTGAAGATGGACCAATCGATGACGACAAAGTTGAGACCGCACTTAAAAAGAAAGAGAAAGAAACAGGTGTACCTTTAAAATTCTTAAGAACTATAATGAGAAGAGGTATGGCCGCTTGGAAAACTGGACACAGGCCGGGCACTGGAGTTCACCAATGGGGTTACGCGAGAGTTAATTCTTTTTTGACAAAACAAGAAGGTACATGGGGCGGAGCTGATAAAGATATTGCTAAAGAAGTCAGAGACGGTGGTCATGATTCAGATCTAAAGAGTTCATAATAAACAGCCAAATTATTTTACAGAATGGAATTAAAAAAGACGGCTTTTTATAAAGCTACACTGGAGTGGAGTGAAAAATTTAGAAAACTTTTACGATCCAGGCCATATAATTTTTGGCGAAGATATATGTTTGACGTGAATAGACATGTAGATAAAATCTATATGTTACATCTGCCGCATCATATTAATAGAATGGTGAATATTGAAAAAAATCTATCTTTAATAAGAACACCAACTGGAACTCTCTTAGATCATGTGACATTGTGGGCAGGTTTTTATAAGAAAACAAAATGGGATCATAAACTACATGAACCAGAATATTCATTAGAATATGCATGGAAATTACAACCCTCTCCCGAATTAGAAGAAAATCTAGGTAGATTACTATCTAAACATGAACGAGAAACCTTTAAAATAACATGTTCTTTGCCAGAAAGTAATATTGCTCTTGGACATTTAAGTATTCTACAAGATATTGTTGATAACAATCACGGACATGCACTGATATTGGAAGACGATATTAGAATCTGTGATGGTTTTTCTTTCCTAATAACACGTGCAATGAATGAGTTACCAGAAGATTGGGATATTTTGTATGTATCATACCAACCTGTTATGTATGATTTTAAAAGTGAACCATATTCTGAGGATCTAGTTAAAATACAAAGAGGCGTTTGGTGGATGTCAGGTGTATTTGTTAGTCAACGCGCTGCTAAAAAACTATTAAGCAATTTACCAGTCATTGGGCCTATAGATGTATGGATTAATTATCATTTTGATGATCTGAATGTATTTGGCACAAAGTATAATTATATTAGTCAAAACAAAACAATAGATTCTAATAATGAACACTCTTATCCTGTTGCTTTAAAAAATATGAAAATAAACAAGGATATATAATAAAAGATTATAAAAAAATAAATTATCATGGATAAGAAAATATTATCATTTGAAGAGTATGCAGCTAATAAGAAATTAGACACAACTGATGACGTAGAATTAACAGAAGTTGAAGAGACTGAAGACGAAGAAGTTGAAGAGACTGAAGACGAAGAAGTTGAAGAGACTGAAGACGAAGAAGTTGAAGAGACTGAAGACGAAGAAGTTGAAGAGACTGAAGATGAGGATTCTGACGAAGATGAGGATTCTGACGAAGATGAGAACGTAATAGAATCATGTTCTGAACAACTAAAGAAATGTTATGAGTCTGCTATCAAAGAAGCATGTACTTATGAAGGTGATGATTATCCTGATCATACATTGGAATCTTATTTAAAAGAAAATGCAACCTTAGTAGCTTCATTAGCGGCTGAAATGCTAGAACAAGCACATGCAGAACTTGAAAAAGATGATCTTACCGTTGAAACATATGAGAGTTTATTAAATTCCATGAAAGATTCTTACAATAAGAAAATAGAAGAATTAAAAGAAACTTGGAGTTCTAAGTAATGTAATTTGAGTATCATCGAATTAAACTTTTTAAAAGGTTCATGTATAATACATGGACCTTTTTTATTTAAGAGATATTATGCCTAGAATACCAGTAGATTTAATTTATATGCAAATGGCTTATCAAATAGCCAAACTATCATACGCCAAAAGACGTCGAGTGGGATGTGTTATCGTCAAAGATACGCAGATTATATCTACGGGCTATAATGGAACTCCATATAATTTCGACAATGATTGTGAAGAAATACAAACCAGATATGTTGACAATCCAGACCATATGTTAATACTAACAGAAAAGGGATATGATTGTGACAGAGGCTGCTGTTCTAAAGAAGTAACTAAACGTGAAGTATTACACGCAGAATCCAATGCATTGGCAAAAATCAGTAAGTCTACACTTTCATCTGAAGGTGCAGATCTTTATACTACTACGTGTCCATGTTTTGATTGTGCAAAGTTAATCATTCAATCAGGTATCAAGAGAGTTTATTTCTCTGAAGATTATAGAGATATGAGTGGTGTTGAATTATTAAAAAGTGCAGGAATCGAAGTAAAAGAAGTTATATGTTGGAACGCGGAATAGATGAAATTATAGATAGTGCACTGAACGGCAATTCGTTTGGTGAAGATTTTAAATTCCGAAAGGGACAACGAGAAATTATTACAAAGATATGTGAAACTTATTTAGAGGATCCTAAATCAACCTTAGTAATTGATGCACCAACAGGCGCCGGTAAATCACTGATTGCTATGTGGTCTGCTCATATACTAAAAGAATTAGGTAATAAGGGCTACATGGTAACTAGTGACCTGAGTCTTCAGGATCAATATGAGTCTGACTTCTATAAATATGGTTTGAGATGGCCATCAATTAAAGGTGTAGATAATTATGAATGTTCTGTTAATGGTTTACCTTTTTCTCTTGGAGATTGTAAACTTAAAGGTATGGGATATGAACAAGCTGAACAATTAGATTGTTATAGTACATGTGATTATTTACAAAACAGAAAAAGAGCAATCAATTACCCTATTTCATTATTGAATTATTCGTTTTGGTTAATTCAAAGAAATTATGTCGATGCTAAAATGAGACAAGACGATCGTACTGTTCCATTTGAACAGAGAAACTTTGTTTTCTTTGATGAAGCACATAGAATAGATGACATAGTACAGAGTCATTTTAGTCCTCGAATAGATCCAACCGTAGTTGATAAAATGGTAACTTTAAATAGATTCGCCAGTAAACAAGGGTTTCAAGAAGCTACGTATACTAAAAATAAAATACAACATCTTGTAAATCAAATGATGGTTGGAGGAAAGGCAGATGTTTTTTCTGCCATGGTAGAATTTGAAAGAATTTTGCATGGTTTTGGTAAAGTTAGGCAAGCTGCAAACAAAATAGCAAAAAAAAGATATGGAAGTGCAGGTGTTCCAAAAGATTGGCAAACTTCATTTGGACATTTCGATAGGCTCAAGGATATACATTGTAAATTTGAAGATTATTTACGTTTAATAAAAGAGGTCGGTGTTGATAAAATGGTATTGGATCAAAACGAATATGAAGCTAAATTCATGTGTGTCGAAGAAAGTCTAATGATCAATAAGTATTTACATGAAAAGGCAGACTTTAAAGTTTTTATGAGTGCAACAATAGGTGATCCAAAGGCTTTTGTTAAAATAATGGGAATTAAGAATGCTAAGTTCATTAGAATGGAGAACGCGTTCAATTATGACAAATCTCCTATAGTATTTGTTAATAGACATAAGCTTTCTTTCAGAGAAAGAGAAAAGAGCTTACCTAAAGTTGTAGAAATATTAGATCAGATTATAAGTAAACATAAAGGGCAGCGCGGAGTTATACACACTGGATCTTATGCATTTACTAATTTTATAAAACAAAACTCAAAACATACGTTTAGGCTCATGGATTATGAAAACTCCAAAGAGAAATCTGTAATGTTAGATTTGTTTAAAAAGAAAGAAGCTGCTGTATTGATGGGACCGTCGTTATTAGAAGGTTTAGATTTAAAGGATGATATAAGTAGATTTCAAATATTCTTTAAAGTTCCATACCCATCATTAGGTGATCCTTTAATTAAAGCTAAAATGCAAACGTCAAATGAATGGTATGATTGGAAAACGGGAATCAGTATTATGCAAGGTGTTGGAAGATCTGTAAGAAGTGAAAATGATTGGGCAGTGACATATGTGTTAGATGCGTGTTTCAGGAGTTTGATATATAAACCAGGATTCTTCCCTCCAAGTTTCACAGAGAGGGTCAAGACTATAAAATAAAATCTATTATTATGAAAAAACTACTTGCAATTATCTCATTAATTATGTTAGCTAGTTGTGGTACAATTAGATTAGGATTTAATTCACAACCTATTCCAGTATCTAATGTTAATGTACAACATCCTGTTAAAACATACACTACAAATTTTCAAACATTTAAGAATTTAAACCCTGAAGATCTTGGATTACATAGCACTGGTAATTGGGTACATTGTAGAACTCATGGTTTTCATGATTTAAACGATTGGACTGACTTTAGTTATTCACCTCGCTTTTGCAGACCTAGTCAAGGATTTACGCAAGCTGCTCAGTGGAATTGGAATTGGGGAGGAGCAAATCACTGGAACAATAGTTGGATGTGGAACCCTAGATATAGATTTGATTATTTTGGAAATAATTGGTCACCGTGGATGGGCAATGCTCACTATGGATATTATGGAAATTACGGGTATTATGGATATAACAACTGGAACTATGTACCTTATCGCTGGAGAAGATCTAACATGAACGGAAGAAGATCAAATTCATTTAGAACTGGAACATCAATAAGATCAACACGACCTGTTAGGGTTATTAGAAGCACTAACACAGTTGTACCTTCAAATACTAGACCAAGAACTATTAGAAGTAGCGAAACAAGAGTTATTAAACCAAGAAGAACTCAAACAATAATTCCACCAGTTAGAACAAACACTAGACCCGTTAGAACTAATACAAGACCAGTTAGAACAAACACTAGACCTGTTAGAACTAATACAATACCAGTTATTAGAAACAATAATACGCGACCTACATATAACAATAACACAAGATCTAATAATACTAGATCAACTGCGACTACTAGAAGATCTAATACTAAGAAAGATAACTAAAATAAATTAAATGGGATTTAACAAATTATGGCTTCCGGAAATAGAACGCCTAGAATTACAACTAAAAGAAATTGGAGAAATAGAATTTGGTAAACATTGGTTGAGGCGATTTCAAAAATCTGATGCTACTATAGGATCTAATGAGTCACATGCTTTTATTAAACCTTTTACAGATTTAGCGTATAAAGAAAGCAAACTAATATTTGTAAACGATGAATTGGCTACAGATATTAAAAAATAAAATAATGGGGAAACAACAAAATAGTAATTTTTATGTTTGGGTTAAATCCGAACGAGTTGGACAAATAGTAGAGGTTTCTGAAAATCAAACAGATTCTATGTTTTTGCAATTTACAGATGGAACTCAATGTAATTCACAATTACTAAGCGAGTTTTTACTTCCGGCTCCAAATGAAGATGCAGCTATACAAATAGCCAAAGATTTCGGAGGTATTACTACATTCAATACTGAAAATGCAACACCAGTGAGACCTCGTAGAGATGTTGAAACAGTAGACGCTACTCCAGTTAGACCACGTAGAGATCCAGAACCATCTGCTGAAATTAATGTAATGCAAGAGATGCTCAAAAAGATGAGCACTAAGAATAAAGCGGCTATGCCAGTTGAGATTAATATTCCTTCCAAAGAAATATATGCATTACTTAAAGATCAAATGGATATAACCAAAAAGGATTTAAATAATCAGATTTCGGCTCTTGTAGAAGATCAGATAGATAATTTAAGAGAACAACTAAAAGAACAAATAGAATCATTTATTAATAATTATTATAATGGAAGAACAAGCAACACAAAAGGTAGAAAGTCAGACTCAACAGAATCAGGAAATTCCTAATCGCAGAGAACGTAGACTTAGATTAAAACAACAAGGCATATTAAAATACCTTAGTAAGAAGAACTTCTTAGATCCTATTAGAGCCAATTTTCGTGCAGAAAATATTAAGAATGGTTTTAAGATTCAGGAAATTAGACGCAAGAAAATTGAAGCTGAACAAGAGGCTCTATTTGAAGCTAAGTTAGAAAGTATGAAAGAAACTTGGTATGATATAGGTTATAACTCAGAAGAAATGGGGTGGTTGGAAGAAGTTGCGGCGATCCACTTTGCAAAAGTTAAAGAAACTTATCGCGAAGACAAGAAAGAGGCAAAAGAATTAATCAAGAAAGCTAAAGCATCTTTAGCTGCTAGAACTATTTAATATATGTTAAGCATCGGTATAGAGCCAGCAGACAATGGCGTAATTAAAACATTAGTAGACGATAATGTAAACGGAGGTGGAGAAGAATTCGAATCTAGACATGTCTATGAATTTACCGGACCAATGATGAGATCTAATCAAGTTAAATTTATAAAGGATTTAGTATTTGATTTAGGCATGGATGTAGGAACAGAACTAGATCCAGATTTTTTACAGATATATGTCGGTTGGGGTAAACAGTACACTGGATCTGACAGTGAAATTAAAAATAAAATCCAAATTTTAGAAAAGGAAATCAAAAGACTTGGATCACTAATAAAATAATGGAATTAAAAGTAGAAGGAGTTTGGTGTAAAACAAGAACTGAGTTTGATAAATTATCGAAGAATGGTAATTATGATTTATCTCTGTCTTATTATGATATCTTTAATCGTTTAATTAAGAGCGACCCTGATAACATGGAACCATCCAACATTATTATTTCTATTTACATTAGAAAAACAATTCAAAAAGTATTAAGGGATCTTGAAGAAAAAGAAGACATCAAGATCCTTTATATGTTTAAATCCCTGAGCACAGAAACAGTTACTGGATTCAGAGAATTTATTAATACATTGGTTGATGAAGATTGTGAATTAGATCTATTGGTAGTTAACAGGTGTGACTTCCCTAAAACCGGCGTGTTGAGTAAATTTGACAATGTTAGGTTTTTAGACAATGATTAAACACAAAATCTTTACTAAGGGTGATCAGATACATGCCCTTATTTCTACTACACAACAACCCAATCTTTTAATTCCAGTTAGGGCAACTATATACGATGTCAAATTCGATGACATCAATCCACAATATCAAATTAGAATTAAAAAGTTTTATGATCCTGTTTATTTTTTAAAAAAGAATTTATTCGGTGGTAGGTTTATTAAAAACTTTGAAGGAAAAGATACTAGAATTAATTTAAAGAGGGCACTTTATCCAACAGTAGATGACATTGAAAATAATATATTTAATGGAGCTAAATGGAAACAATATCTAATATTAGTGGATTCTGTTTTTTGTACTCGCACTAGAGCTGAACAAGAATTACTATTTAACAATATCCAAACATTTCATATAGAAATGAAACTTAAGGAATTATATGAACTGGTTAATAGATCAGTTTATCGTAATGGACAATTCTATTGGCATACTAAAGGTGAATATATAAAATCTCTACAAAAATTCTTAGGAGATAAGTATCCAAATGATTCAAAATGGTCTGATAGTTTACTCTATAGACCTGATACTGATGAAATGGACAACGTAGAGTGGAATTAATATATTATCCTACCACATTACGTAGATATATATAAAAAACAAACTGCGTACACATGCCAGGAATTCAAGACGATGCAAATTTTATTTTTAAGAAGGTTTTAAATATAGCCGATGAAACTAGTGGAGTTGACGTTACTCATTATTTTTATGACGACGTTAAACAAGGAAAAGAAATTTCAACTACTCAGAAAAAAACAGGGGCATTAGATTCTGCTCCTAAGGAACCAACAGATACGGCAGGTACTGGGAAAACTACACTAAATACAGAAAATCTTTTTGGAGAAGCTACTGCAGGCGAGTCTATGTACCCTAACAAAGGTGTAGATTCTAGATCATATACAATAGGAGCAGTAACCAGCGGATCGGAGGGAACTAAAATTGAAAACAAAGGAGATACTGTAAATTTAGGTAAAGCTCCTAGATCATTATTCAATAACTGGGCTTTACATAAATATAGAAATAGACACGGTCAAACTTACGGAGATGATTCAAGTGAGACTACTGGAGCACACTATAATAAACCAGTAATGTCTGGTAATGATGTTAATAAAATTCTAAACCCTACTGCTAGAAATATTGTAGAATATGCTACAAAAACAGGTGGAGAATGTTTTTCTTATAGCTATAGTGATTTTATTCAGATGGAACACTATGGTCAAATATCTAATGATTATTTAATTACTCTTAGGAGATTTGCATACCCTATTGGAGATGATTTATTTTCACCTAAAATAAAAGGAGCTTCGGAGGTGATGGTAGATGCATCTGCGCCTGATTTGGCTAGAGCGGTAACATGGTTGTCGCCAGCGCTGGGTAATGATTTAAAGGAAATCTTAAAATTTAAAACTGGTTTTAAATGGACTGAAGCTAAATCGGAGATACAAGATGCGCAATCACAATCAAAAGATACTGGTTCAGTGGGTGCTGCTATCGCAAAAAGTCCTACTGGTTCCGCTATCGAATCCGGGTTAAATGGGTATACATCTGTTCAAGCTAAAAAACTTAGAAACGTAGGTAACGTAGATCATGCAAAATCTACATATCCCAATAAGGTTTTTGGGCCGCTCAATATAATAGATCAAGTATTAGCTAGAGATAAGGGTTTAAAATTTGAACAAGAATTTAAATTATCCTTTCATTACGATCTTAAATCATATCCAGGTACCAGTCCTAAGGTTGCATTTATGGACACGATGGCAAACATATTGTCATTGACTTATAATAATGCACCGTTTTGGGGAGGAGCAACTAGATTTAGTGGTTCTGGAAAAACAGGTAAACCTTTTGGTGATGCTAAATTGTTAGCAAAGGGTGATTATGCAGGTTATATAGGCTCTATCGCTGATACGTTGGCAGGAATGGGAGGTAATTTTATGGACCAACTTAAGAAAACTGCAAGTAATATTGGTAGTGGTGCCGGACTTAATAAAATATTAGGAGATTCTTCTATTCTTGAAAATATAGTTGGTGGTGGATTAATGAAATTATTGGGAGGACCAAGTGGTGGTGATGTTATTAAAGCATTTTTAACTGGTGATCCTACTGGCCAACATCATTTAACTGTAGGTAATCCAATGAATCCTATTATGGTTTGCGGAAACTTAGCATTACAAGATACAGAATTTGAATTTCAAGGACCTTTGAGTTTTGAAGGATTTCCAACTAAATTAAAAGTAGTTATAAGTTTAAAACCGGGTAGACCTAGAGATAAAACAGATATTGAATCTATGTTTAACGCTGGTAGAGGTAGAATATATTTACAACCAGAATGGGGTGAAGGTGAAGGTATAGATATAGATGCTATGTTTAACGTTGACGCATATGGTGGAAAAGCAGGAAAAAACATTACTAATGTACCTTACATGAGTAGAGTATCTGATATGTCTGTAGGATAAAATTATTAAAGATAATGGAATTTAAAATATTTAAGAATAAAAACTTAAGCAAAGATAAGGACAAATTATATTTGGCTCAACCTACTATGCTTTTTAAAAGCTTGGATCCAAGCGAATACTATATGATTGCTAAGCATACGGTGAAAGATGATGATATAGTTAGACCAGATAGGATTGCTGTAGAGCACTACGGGTCTACTGAAGGTTTAGATATTATTTTAAAATTTAATGGTGTTCAGGATCCGTTTTCTATTAACATAGGCGATACTCTTTGGATTCCAATAGATTCTATTCCTTATTTTAGATTAGATTCACCACAAATGTATGAGGAAAATCCAATTAAGAATCAGTTTATTCAAACAAAAAGATTGAGTAAAACAGATCAAAGAAGATTAGCGGCTCTTAAGAAAAAATATAACAAAGAAACTTTATTGCCACCTAATGTAATACCAGTTGGCAGAAAGAATTATGAATTTGACGGAACTAACGTTAGATTGGGTATGGGACCACAGACTGATGCTGTAGTTAATTCTATTTTAAAAGATATCGATAATTCAAGTTTTGATACAGACTCTAGTGATGACACAGAGGTTAGTCTAGTAATAGACACTTCAGATAATTCACAAACAAAGGATAGTGGAGCTGGTAGTGGAGCTGGAAAATCATATGAAGATAGCTTAAATGACAATAACGGTAAAGTTGATAGAGATAAGAACGGAACTGGTAGTGAAACCGGAGGAGGAAAAACAGACACTGCTGATGATTTAGGTGGAGACGAACCTGATGGAACTGCCCCTGGAAATAAAGATGACAACCCAACCAATAATCCAGATGCACCATGTGCTAAATAATAAATATGGAACTATCTAATAACATATTAGCAGTAGTAGAACCTGAAATCAGGCCAACTGAAATAAAAATTGACGCTTTAGCCGAAGAAGAAGGGCAAGAGGCCGAAATGAAACAAACTTCTGTAATAGCTACGTTGCAGCCAATGGTCTTAATTAATGGATATCAGTTTCAACCAGGTGACATAGAGTTTTTTGAATTAAACTTAACTCAAGTTTTACCAACATGTAGACTTTCTTTAAAGGACAGCGCCGGTAAATTTGCTGTAGGTAGTTATCCTAGAGATGGTGACTTTTTTACTATCTTAATTAATTCAAAAAACCAAGAAACATTCAAGTCAATTCACATGGACTTTGATATCAGTGAATGTAGTGCGCCTAAAGAAGGTAATATTGCATCTGCACAATTTGACATTGCTGGTTTTTGTAAAATACCTAGAATATACGCAGAGAGTTGTATAAGTCTAGATAGTGCTGGATCATTAGATCACATGGAAGAAATTGCAAGGGATTTAACACTTGGATTGGCTACAAACATAGATGCAACTGACGATTCACAATCTAGAATTATGGCTTATACTCCATACATTGATTTTATAAAATCAATTGTTAAAGAAAGTTATATTGGAGAAGAATCTTTTCAAAAATGGTGGATAGACAGTTACTATTACATGAACTATGTTGATGTGAACGCTTTATTTAATTCACCTAATCCACCAATTGAAGAATTTGCTGAATCATTAGCATCAGCTGCTGAGTCAATGACTCCTGATTCAGATTCAGATAAAAAAGCAGAAACAGGTAATGATATTGAGGTACCATTGTTATTAACTAATCATATCGCTTTTATGGGAAACAGCTCCTTTATTGAGGCTAGCGAAATTATTAATAATTCAAATACTATCAGTGCCACTGCAGGTTATGCAAGAGAAGTTACTATATATGATAATAATGGTGACGAGAAAAAACAAGAGTTTAGAATTGAGCCTCTGGGTGGAAATGATCTAAAGGAATTAGAGGAGCCAATGAGAGGTAACAGGAACGATACCCGACACTTGGATCAGATTAAATATAAATATATTGGAAGACAAGAGGCTGGTGAGGATGGCTTAGGGAATGTACATCCTAACGCAGCGTTTTCTCAGTTACATAATGTTCAAAATGAATTAGAAACTCAAAAGATGAAATTAATGGTAACTTTGAATTCATTTAATCCTTCATTATATAAGTATCAAAAGATTCCTGTATTGATGTACATTGTAGATAAGAAAGCTATTGAGCAAAACGAAAGAATAAAGGGTGATAAGAAAGAATTAGGTATGGATAAAGATGAGCCATTTGCATTAGCAGAAGATTCAGAAGATATCCAAGAAGCTGGTACTAGAAGCCCGAGCCAAGCATTAGATTCCTTTTTATCTGGATATTACTTAATAGAAGATATTGTGTATAGAACTGAAGATGGAGAAACTAAACAAACAGTAACTTTACTGAGAAGAGAATGGCCAACAAGAACTGAGAATTTAATAAATCCACCAGGTCTTGAAGATGCAACTGACGAAGAAAAAGCAGATAATGTGGCTGAAAATAGTCCTCCACCAGATAAGGTTTGAAAATAGAATATATAATACATGAGTGAATTTAAGCATATTAATGAATTTAGAAAAGCTACTTTATCAAGAAAGATCAGCGAAGATCCGACTTATTTGAGTTTCTTTTTTATGTTTGATTATGTAGACAGAGAACATAGTCCTTTGTTATCAGGTCCTGCAGAAGAATATTTGAAAAACTTCGTGGATACGCCTATGGACGGCACAACTAACTATGCATCAAAACTAGCTTCATTTATAAAGGTTCTCAAGAAGATCAACAAAGAAATGCCATGGTTTTGGCAAAAGATAACAGGATTAGAAGCTACTCAAACCTTTGGTACTATGGAAGAGCCATGGAGGGGTGCAGAAAAACCAAAGATAAGTATCGAGTGTTTAGAAGAAAATATAGAATTAACTGCATTGGGTTTAATGACACTCTATAAGAGTGCTGTTTATGATTATAATAGATTCATAGAAGTCTTACCAAAAAATCTAAGACATTTTAGAGTTTGGACGGTATTGTCTGAGGTTAGAACATTTCAACAAAATAAAGAAGCTAGGAACACAAATTCACGAGGAAAACAGATGTATGAAACTGAAGCAGATGAGCCTATTAGTATTATACCCAGAGCTGGCTCAGAAACTTCAACTACTCCGGCATATGGTAAGTTTGATGATACGTTAACCGGAAACTACACAGCAGAAGCAAAACCACACTTGATGATAGAATTAGGCCAATGTGAATGGCAACAGGATGAAATTGCGAGTATGTTTGCAGACTTTTCTAAAACACCAGAATTAAAGAAACCTAAAATTAGTTTTACGTATCAGACATGTCTGACTACTAGACAGAGATTTGGACCTAACATTGCAGTATTAGATGGTGGTTTATTAACACCGCGAACATCAGGTGACGATCTGTATCCTAATAATCCATTTGACCCATTGGCAATTGCACAAAATGCAATTAGCGATAAATTAAATGGCATTGCCGGTGGTTTAGTAAATAGATTTAATAATTTAAAAGATAGTTTACCAGGTCAGGGTAATAATCCAATGGGTAGAGTTTATCCTGATGGATTAACAGGTGCTGCTAAAATATTGGCAAATACTGCAATGGACAGATTAAAAGGTTTGTTATTAGGAAACATACACGGTGGTATAGGTTTATCAGATATTAATGCAGCGCTAGAAGCTGGTAGTATTAATGCTATTGCAAATTTAGCGGGTCAAGTTTTTAATCAACCTTCAAATAATTCAAATAGTGGCAAACCTGGTATTTCACCACAAACTATATATGAACCGGGAGTTGATAGTAGTCCAGACGATTATATAAACGAAAAGGTATATGATCCAATTGCAGATTTACCTGATAGTTATAATATTACACCTGGTAGAATTTATGAACCAGGAGTTGATAGTAGTTCAGATGATAATTTAAACGATAATGTACACTCATAATGGCTGATGAACTTTTTCAAGATAATTTAAGAGACACTCACTGGTTAGGAGAAGTTGTAATAAACGAAGATCCTTTACTTAATGGAAGATGTCGCGTGAAGGTTTATGGTAAATTCGATAAATTGACAGATGACGCTATTCCATGGGCAACTCCTATGAATAGAGATCAAGTTGGTGCACATGCAGTTCCTAGAGTTGGCGATATAGTTGCAGTTAGATTTGATAACGGAAATATTTACCACCCAGAATATTGGTTCCAGATAGATCAAAACACTGATTTAAAATCAGATATCTTGGAAGCAAGTGATGCACCGCAAGATGTCATAAGTTTAGTATACGACGCTGAAAGAAATGTTAGAATATATCATTCGCCTGAAGATGGCTTAGTTATCACCAGAGGTAGCGGTGCTAAAGAAAGACCAATGATACAAATAGACGAAGATGGATACATCAAGATAAGCACAGATGCGAAAATGTTCTTAGACTGTGGTGATATATTCGTTTCAAATGAAGGTGAACCAGGAGCAGATGAGACAGAACCTGCAGTAAGAGGTCAATCTTTACAAGATTGGCTACAGATGTGGTTAGATGACTATAACGCGCATATTCACCCAACGGGCGTTGGACCTAGTGGTCCTCCAATGCCACCAACTCCAGTTGTTGTTGGTAAATTATCAAGTACTCATATTAACTATCAACAAAAGAACAAATAATTATGCCTGCACTGTGGCCAACGTTCATACCGAATCTTGCATCTGATATTGCCGGTCAGGAATTTACAAAACCAGGCGGAGCACTTGTTTCATATGAATTACCTAAAGTCGGAACAGATCAAGTTCCTATTTTTCCTCCATCTGCAGATTTAATAAAATCCATTAAGCCAGGTAATCCATTAAATGCATCATTAACAACAGATCCTACTGCTATGATAAATGCTATTAATTTAGCGCCGTTAAGCGGAAGATATGATTTTGGTGTTCGTGTAGCAGAAAGATATTTGGAAGCTGTTAAAGGTCTAGCGATGACGCCATTTGGTGCTACACATACAAATAATCCAGCAGCAGAATTTATTTTAAAACAGGGTTATGGTTTAGTATTTGAAAGAATATTAAAGGAAGGTGATATTCCTTTATTAGATCAAAAAGATGAAGATGGCAACATAATAGAGATGGGTAAAGAATCACATCCAGACTATGCTGATTTTTGTCCAGATCCAGTTGAAGAACCAGATCCTATAGAAGAACAAAAGAAACTAGATAAAAAATTTAATAAGTTTCTTATAGAGTTTAAAGACGATCCAATAACTGACTTACATAAATTTAAATTTTTTGAATTTCACTGTTTAACTGGTGATGAATCTGAAAGTGATTTAATTAAACTAATCACTAACAGAATGATTCAACAGTTCGAGAAGATAACTAATGACGATAAAAAATGGGCTTACATTTTATGGGCAATAAGTTTAGGAAAGGACTATTATTCTGACTTGGGGCCAATTGAGCGACTACTGGGTGGTAATTATTTTACTAATATATTTCCATATGTCAATGTCAGTAGTCGTGCAAGAACAGACATTACTAATGCTGGTTACAATTATCAAACAATGACTGATGGAGTAAGTGCTTTGTTTCAATCTATTATTGAAGCATCATATCCTATATTTGATGACCAAAACGGATTGGAAAAAAGAGTAAGAAACGGACTAGTTAATCCACTTCAAAGACCATGGTTGGATGATGGAACAACCGAGTGTCCTTTAAATGAATATAAAATACAAGTTTCTTTTAATAGAGAACATAAACTACCAGATTATCCTAGTAAAAGGCCAAAGATATTAACAGACTCTATCGTGTCTCTTTTTTCATATGATAACAGGACGCTTACGCAAAAAACATTTAGTAACTACAGAAATCTTTCATTTGGGAATAAAATAACTTGGTGGAAAAAAGATGATAATTATACAGATACTTATTATGTGGAAAATGAATATGAGGCGAAATGGTCAAAAATACCAAATGCTATTAATTCTGCAAGAACGCCTGAAAATATAATTGCTATCAATCCATCTACATGTGGTACCGTTTTTAAATTTCAAAGACAACAAGTAATAGATGCCATAAAAACAGCAGAAGAGTGTGATGCAGCAGAAGTTGGTGCAGATATTGATTTTAGTTGGCCAGGCGGTGATCCATATGAAGAAATGGCAGAAATAACTATTGCATATTGGTATGCATGTCTTGTTAAACCTTTTGCACCATCTCCATCGGCGCTACCTGCATTAATTCCACCACCACTTACTGGTATTTACATTCCAATTTATTATGGTGGGAAAAAGAGATTGGCTGGAAATTTAAGAAAGGCATGGAATACTGGTAAGACATTTTCAATTATTCCTATTACTATGCCACCTGCAATTGCAGTTTCTACTGCGGTCGCGGCAGCGTATATGTTGCACTTATTAGAATTTAAATTATTGTACTTGGGTGGAATACCAACACCAGCAGGCCCAGTTCCTATGGTTGGTTTTGTACCTGTAGTATTCTAAAATAAAACAGGATATATAATATGTTACACTTTTAATATAAAAATAAATGAACAACGAAAAAAACAAGAGGATCAGAATCGGTGAGAACACGCCGAAGGAGACCAAAGTTGAAGAACTAGATGTAAAAGTCGAAAACTTAAAAGAAGATGAAGTTGTAGAAAACTTCTATAACGAAGAGGGGGAATTCATGTGGGATGAATTCGAAGCTACTTGCCCATCTAGAACTCGAAAACCAAATCCACATATCAAAACTCAAAATGGAGATAAAGTATATTCTCGAGAAGTATACGCTCAAGAGATGTATGATATGCTTACTGCACATGATGATAGTATTGGGCAACTAATCACTATTATTAATCCTGGAGAAATTCACGAGGGTAAGGTATATGCTATCAATTCTGAGTTTATCAGTGTAGATATTGGATATAGAGAATTAATTTATGTTAAATATGACAAAGAACCAGCTGACGTACAGTCTCTTAAACCTGGAGATGAAACTGCGGTTCTTATTACACAACCTAGTAAAAATTCGCACGTCTTAGGTTCTATTAGTGGTGGAGTAAAACACAAAGTGTTTATGGATCTTAGAGAAGCTGTAGAAACTGGAGGAACTGCATGGGTAGGAAATGTCACACATATGATTGAAAATGGTGGATACATGGTGAACGTTCAAGGAATTGATTGTTTTATGCCAGGTTCATTAGCAGGTATTAATAAACTACATGACTTTAGTTCTATTATTGGAACTGAAATGTATGTCGTTCCGGTGAGTTTCTCTCCAGACAGAGGTACATTAGTAGTTTCTCATAGAAAATATCTACAAGCACTGATACCTGGCGAAATAGACACACTAAAAGAAACACAAGGAGAAACACTAACTGGAAATGTTACTGGAACTGCTAAATATGGAGTATTTGTTGAGTTTAATAAATGTTTAACTGGAATGATTCATAATAATGATTTAGACGAGGAGACATTAGTTAAATTTAAAGCTAGAGAAATTAAGCCAGGTGATGAAATTTCATTTATGGTTAAAGATATAATCAGCAATTCAAAAATTACACTGACTCAGAAAGCAAACATAACTATCAACCCATGGACAGATATTATAAGTAGATATCAAATACCAAGTGTTGTCGAGGCTGTTGTTAGAACTAAAAAGGATTACGGCTTATTCGTTACAATCGAAGAAGGTGTGACTGGATTACTACATGTCAGTGAAGTCGGAGAGGATGTAATGAGCGTATTTAAATCAGGGGATCCAATCACGGTACAGATCAATAGGATTGATGTTGACTCGATGAAAGTCTTTTTGAAAATGCCTCAATAACTATTGCAACGAGAGTGTGATATATAATCAAACGATAATATCATAATCTTAATATGCAAAAATTAAATATAGATTCTTCGAGAGAATCAATTTTGAACGCGGCGCTCATGGGTGTTGAATTCGAATTCTATTCTAATCTCGGTCTAGAAGAAACCAAAAAATCTTTGGCGACTCTTCTAGACCGAAAGATTAGGTTAGAGGACAAAGCGCATTCAGATTTTGAACCATCAGCTGAAGAGTTTAAAATAGAACCTGATATGTCAGGTGGTAAAGGTCTAGTAGAACTAGTTACTGGTCCTATTCCATATAGGAATGCTAGAATCATGGTCATTAAGGTGTTGAAGTGGATATCTGAAAATGGCTATTCTAATGATAGAGCATCAATTCACATTAATTTAAGTTTTGATAAAAAACACCTAGAAGATAAAGATCTTATTTCAAAGATGAACGTTCTTAAGTTTATCTTGGATTTTGATGAAGCTCAAATTTACAAGCTTTTTCCTGATAGAGAAAAATCAGCTTATGCAAAAAGTGTAAAGTGGGTAATGCCAAAATGGGAAGCATTTCATTTTGATGCAAATCAAATAGCCTCAAATAATTTTAAATTTGCAGATACTAAGTACTATGGAATTAACTTTTCTAAAAAAGAAAAGAATTATTTAGAGTTTAGGTATTTGGGTGGTACTGATTACGAAAAGAAAACAGATAAAATTTTATATTTAACAGAGAATTTCCTAATGCAAATGTGGAGTTCATGTAGTGATCCAAGGTTTACTTCTAGTAATAAGATAGAACTACAGAGAATTCTTAATAAGAACAAGCCTGTTTCAGATATGCTTAAAGATTATACTAGCATAGCTAAAAATTGGCCAGATATAAAAATACTAGCGGATTTACAAGATAACCCAACTATTATAAAAGTACACTGGGACAGATTTAAGAATAGAGTGATGGAGCTTATAGTGAACGGTTCAATGGAATCTGGAACTATAAATTATGATTCTGATTACGGTGCAGTACAGGTTAAAGATGGTAAATTTCATACGGTTTATTTATTGGAAGATTTTGAGTTTATTGATTGTGAGCTTGCTGGTAATTTAACTAATTGTAGTTTTTATAACTGTAACATCAAAGGCTCCGCTGTCACGTGGGGTAGTTTATATCAGGGTACAACAGTTAAGGAATCTAAAGTAGAATCTTCATATACACACGGTAGTTGCGTATTGACTAATTGTTATGTTGCGGGTAGAGATACAATGTTTAAAGGCAAAATGATAGGCGGAATATTTAGAGAAGGTTTTATGAGCGATCATGCTAGATTTGAAGACACCGAAATCGTAGTAAGTAAAAAAATAAAAGAATAAAATGAGTGAAATTAGAAGCGGGTCTAACAGTGAATTGACATCAGGAAGATATTTCGATCCAAATTGTTTAAATACATTTTTAGATGAAATAGGGGATGATATTACTGGAGCTTGCATGGTTCCTATTAACTTACCACAAAAAGAAATAATTAATATTATTAAACGTGCTAAGAAATGGTTCTATAAGAAATACGAGTATTCTGTAAAAGAAAACTTATATCACATTCCAAATTCTGTATTTAGTACAGAGCATTTCAAAAAACACAGAGCTCTTACTTTGCCTGGCCCTAGTTTAGATGGCGGTGGAGGTGTATTCTCTGTTTATGGATTATATGACATATCTTCAGGATGGAATGGCAGTGGAGGCGGAATGGATGTAAGATTTCAAGACGGTTCAGATTTCTCTATGGAAAGAATGTTATTTAGAGGTATGTATGAAGGCTCAGGGATGGCCGAGGCTGCAGAAGAATTACAATATTATGTATTGAATGCTTCTATGGCAGATTTATCTAGACAGATCCTAGAGAACCCTATATCATATCACTACTCTAGTTTGACTGGAGAATTAAAATTTATGGGTGATACTCCAAAAGGAGATGTTATTTTAGAGATATACGAAACTATACCAGATTGTGCACTATATTCAGATGAAATATTCTTTAGATACGTAAGCGCAAAAATAAAACAATCTATTGGTGCTAAATTAGCTATCTTTAAATTTGCATTACCAGGAAACGTTGATTTTGATTATGATGCCATTAAATCTATGGGTGATGATGAGCTATCTGAAATAAATGAAGAGATCAAGGGTGATGAAGGTGTGGATTGGATGATGCATTCGTAAATAAAAGAAGATAAATAAACAAATGGAATTATATATAAAATATCTCAGTGATCCTAACTATGATCCAACACAGGTGCAAACCAATGGGGAAATAGAGATGTTAATCACGCAGATTCAGACAACTTTGTTTACAAATACTGGTGAGGTTATGGGGTCTGAGAACTTTGGGTGTAATTTAGAAGATCTTATATATGAATTTGGTTCAAGTGCACATAATATACGTCAAAGAATAATCGATCAGTTAAATCAATATTGTCCACTTGCGGATAAATATAATTTGGATGTGAATGTAGATTTTATGAAGGGTGAAGTGAGAGACATCGCATTTATAGATATAATGATAGATAGTAGATATGCTATAAAAATAAGCATGCAATAAAAAGTATACACAAATAATGGCAGAATTAAAATTTTTAAGTAAAATTAAAACTAGTGCGGAGGCTATTAGATCCGATGCTAGAACTTATATTTCTAGGGTCTATGGTAGAGCAAACACACTGTTTACATCTGCATCTCCGTTTGCACAGATAGTTAATGTTTTAGCTGAAATGATGGATCTTATAATGTTCTACATAGAAGATTCTGTTGTAGAGCAGAATATTTATACAGCACAGCAACCGGAATCTATATATGGTATGTCAAGATTAACAGGCCACGATGCTACTAGAGGTTTTGCATCTACTGGTGAGATTGAATTTAGGTGGAAACCAGGTGCAGATATGGTTAAAATAGCGGGTTCTACATTGAATATTGATGGTAGAGCTAAACTTAAATTTGACATTAATGGATTAACATATACTTTGTTAAATTCTGTCGATGCATTTAAATTAGAAAAAAGTAATTTTAATTCATTTAAATCTGCAATAATTCAAGGTGAATTTGAATCTCAAACTTTAACATCGTCGGGTGAGAAATTACAATCATTTAACGTTAATACAAGCGGGCTTACTGATCACAGTAAAGTCAGCATCAGTGTTAATGGAGAACTATGGACAAAACACCAATCTTTATATGATTTAGGTGCTAATGAAAAAGCATATTTAATTAAAACAGGAATTAGCGGTGGTTTAGATATTTATTTTGGAAACGAAAGTTTTGGAATGGTGCCACCTGAAGGTGCTACTATTGTTGTTGAGTATGTCAAACATGTTGGAATGTTAGGAAACTTAGATGACTCTCCTGATTTAACTATTAAATGGGATGCAAAAGGTAAAGATTCTGTTGGAGTAGAACATGATCTAAATGAATTTTTAGATGTTACAATTTCGTCATCGCCTAAAATGGGAGGTGATAGAGAAAATACTCAGTTTACTAAGATAATGACGCCAATGGCCAGTAAATCATTCGTCTTAGCAACTCCAGATAATTATGAATATTTCTTATCTAGATACAATATGTTTTCATATATAGATGCATATAATACAACAAATGATCAGTATTTAGATGATGATAATGTAATTTATATTTTTGCTGTTCCAGATATTAATAAGAAACTAGCTAAAAACCAAGATTATTTTAATATTCCACAAGAAGAAATGTTTTTTGATCAAGGCGAATATGATGCAATGCATAAAGTAATAGAGGACAGTGGACAACAAATGGTAACTACTGAAGTTGTTTTCGTGAAACCTCAAATTAGGAAATATAGCATGGATATTAATATTAGATATTTTGAAGGTTATACTAAAGAAGAAATTTACAATTCTGTTAGAGGTAAAGTTTCTGAATATTTATTAAATATTACTAGAAGAGATAAGTTGCCTAAATCGGATATCATCTATATATTAGAAGAGATACAAGGCATTGATGCTGTGAATATTAAGTTTATTTCGGAAACTGAAGAAACTGCTAGAAGACTTGGTTACTATGAATCTGTTAATGTTAGTGTAGTTCCACAGGAACCAGTAACACTAGAAACAGTTGGGAATGGAAAGCAAAAATACGTTTTCTTTAAGAAGATTGAAGATGTTAAAGTTGTGAAAATCGATGAAACATCTAGTATCCCCGAAGATATTAAAGGATTAGATCAATGGGGTGACATTATAATGGAGAAAGAAGAAGTTGCAGTATTTAGAGGTGGATGGGAAGATAGAGATGGAGATGTTATAGAGGACGACGTATTAATAAATACAGAAGCTGCTATTAGTATAAACTTTGAAGCACAACCGGTTCCTAAAACTATTTACACTAGAGTACAGGCCGGAAATAGAAGAGCACTTAAATAATGGGATTATTCACAAACTTACTTGGCTATAAAGTAGCAAAGCGATATGATTTTTCAAAAACTAGGAAAGACGAAAGGCTTAATTCTGGTTTTAATTATCAGGATTTGGAACCAGGTGGATTTTTAGGAAGATCATTGTCTGGTCATATTCAGAGAAATCAAACAATACAACATTTCTTAATATTTCTTGATGACGCAATCAGAAATTTACTGAAAGGTGTAAGACATCTTAAAAATTATAAAAATTATACCGTCAAAGAAGACGATAAACAAACTAGATAATGTACGATAATTTAAGATTTTTTAGAGGGTTAGAATACGATTTAAATTTCGAGAAAGATGTTCTTGATGTTTGGAAAGGTACTGTGCATTTACCTGAAGTTTCTGAAGGGCTTTATGAAACTGTTAATCTTTTTATATTAGAGGAATCAATTTTTAAAGGAGATCCTAATATAAACTTTCCAATAGCGGAAGGCTCAGGTAATGAGAGTTTCGTATTTGAGTGGGAAGAGAATAACAGCAGAAACAGTAAATCTATTATATTATATGACATAGATCACACTGGAAATATACCTACTATCAAAGAAGTAAAATCGCGTTCAGTTGATTTATTAAATATTACACATGTTGATTCTGTAATTGACGGAGTTAAACACGTAAACATACAAGATAATACTGCTATACAACTTAACATAACTCTTAATTCTAAAATACCGGGTTCACACGCTAGAGATTTAAATTTATACCATGTAGCAGACAGTGTTAAAACATTAGTTGCCACTATAGAAATATATGGAGAGGTAGTTGCAGAAGACGAAAGACTTAAGTTTTTATTACAGAATTTCGGCGCTACTTTATCTGAATCTGATTTTATGTTATTTAAAGATCATGATATTAGTGAAATGTCACCTGATCATATTCTATTAAATAGAAAAAGAAAAGAACTTCTCTTAGAGTTACATAACATTAAACCATTTATTGGAACGTATAAAGCCATATTGAATGCAATAGATTTCTTTGGTTACGATAAACTTACCCTAAAAGAATACTGGTTAAACATTGATAACAGTGTTAAGAATTTTGGTAAATTATTTGCAATTCCAGTTCCACATTCTTCAGTTAGAGGTGAAAACACTAGAAAGAAACTAGCATTTAAACTACCTTCTAGTACTATGAAGAAAACTAGTAAGTTTAGTTTAGTATACAGATTGAATGAACCTAATGGAACGTTTGATCAATGGGATATACCTAATGTAACTGAATCGTTTGATTATACACCGGAAGAAGTTTTAATTAAATTATATGGATTAAAGGCTAAGTTACAAAAAGAGTACCTGCCATTACAATCCAGAATTATAGATATTACCGCTGAAGGCGATTATTTTACACAAAGAAACATAAATATATGGAACGTTCAAAATGGCATAGACTTTTTTAGTGAAGGTCATACTATTAAATTTGGGACTGTTCCTAATGATAGACAGCTTTACATTGAAGATCTTTCAATGGTACTAAAGTCTATGATGGATCAAAATGACGATGCTAGTAATTACACAACATTCTTAAATTTAGGAATAGGTAATGAAGACACATTGACTACTATACAAAGAACTGAACTAAAATCTATTTTTAATAAATTTTATGAAACGTATCATGATAGGGAATTACATTCATATAATCAGAATATTCCAATTGGTTGCCCAGTTTTATTAGACGGTACGGAGTCATTTGACGATATATGGGACGAGGCTAAATTTACATGGGAAGACGCACATGATCCTAACTCTAATCTTTTGATTACATGGAACGATTGGTGGAAAGTATGGGTTTATGAAATAGAATGGGTAGTTACTAACAAAGATGGGAGCTATGATCAGACATACAGAGGTGCGATTGATGACTACTTGATATTACCACTGATATTACCATACGAAGGCTTATATGACGTAGAGATGAGAACATATGATCTATTTGGACACAGGTCACACTATAGGACAAAGGATATTATTGACGTTAAATTAAAACAATTAGAATTATACGGCATGTATAAGTGGTTGGGTGATTTATCATGGTCAAGTAAAAAACTTTCATGGGACAAATCAGGTGGATATTGGGATTCTCCTCAGGATAATAAAACTGAAATAGATGATGCTATAGCAACTCTATACCTAACAATGGACAGGGCAAATTATATTCATTTTGAAGAAGATCAAGGTATTAGATTTTCTACGGTTAGAAGATACTTAGATATTTATTCTGAAACTGCATATAGCGAAACTACTGGACCATATGTTTGGGATGAATCAACATTTAAATGGACTGACAGTGAGCATTTAGCATGGGATTATATGAGAGTAGGGCCAGATTTGGCATCTAGTTTTAAAATAAATGACATTGAGCAATATGATACATTGGTTATAACTTATAAAGATCCTATTACGAAAGTTATTTCTATAGGTGAACATAAAATTCTCAATATGACGCCAACAACCATTAATGATATCAATGGTTGGACTCAAATAATGGATGAGTTAAACTCAAGTTTAGATCCTATTATTAGTAAATTTAATTTTAATGCTGTATTTGAAGATTCAGATGACAATGACATTAGCGATATATTTAAATTCATATTAGCAGTTGGCTGGGAATATTCAAAAACATATGATTTTGAAGAGGTAACTATTACAAAGATTAATCCAGCGTCTAATTCTAATATTAGTGGAGAAGTACATGTACAACATTTTAACCCAACATGGGATGATACTGTGATATTTAGTGATTATGCAGAAGTAGAAAGATCAACACACGTTACAATTTCTACAGATATTTCTAAGTTCCCTGGTAGTAAAAATGCCAAATGGACCATCACTAATATAACTAACCCAAAAATCACTGATATATACTATAATAATATGTGGCTTACGTACATTTTTAAAGAACCTGGATACTATTCAATTCAATTAGAAGCGGAAGACACTAATGGCAATAAAAACCTTGTAAAAAGGAACATGTTAAAAGTAAAATAATAAAACAAATAAAATGGCAAACATTACTGAAATTTTAGGAACTGACTCAGTTTCTTCATCGAGACCAATCATTAATAGTAACTTTGAGTTATTAAATGATGAACTGGCATCGGTTACTGCATTACTAAACCCAACAACACTGACATTGAGTGGAATTGCTAGCATTACTACTGCTTCTTTAGTAGTTGCGGTCGCTGGCACAAACTTATTCTTAGTAAATAGTTTAGGAGCAACAATGAACACGCCTGCTACATTTAGCGGTTCTTTAACAATTGGAGAATCATTATTGAAAAGCGGAGTTTTAGGTTCGGCTGCAGTACCAACAACACAAGTTACACCAACTTCTGTCACCGCTACTACATATTTTGTAAATGCAAATTTCACTCTACCTGAAGCAACTGATGGACAAGAGGTTACTGTTATCAATGTCGACGGGGATGCTAAATCAATATTAGCTGCAGTCAACGTAACACTTGCAGATACTTCTGTAGCGTTAAATGGTACAGGTTCTACAGTGACACTGAGATGTTTTAACAACACATGGTATGTTATATCGTCTCACAAAGTAACAATAGTATAAAAATAAACTTAAAGAATAGATGGCAACTCCTCTAGTTAGAATACCGCAGCCAATGGGCGGCACAATGTATGCTTTCGCATCTTCAGCGAGAGATATGACTAGGGCCTTTAACAGTTCAGATTTAAATTTTGAGTTTAGTAAATATGCTTTATTAGATCTTCCAGATTTTACTGATTCAGTTAACGGCTCTAACACAATAGATTTCGAAACAACTCTTAAGCAACCCTCGGGACAATCATATGTCGCTGGAATGCCTAATGTTGATTTCGCTCAAACATTTCAGAATTATGCCCTAAACCTAGAAGAGCTTCTATTAAAGGACGATGACTATGATCCAATTATTTTACAGTCGGATGCTGAAAAGATATTTTTTAAATGGATGTCTTCATTAGGTGCTGTAGATTTTATAGCTGCAGATTCTAATCAAACACTTGTTGGTAATTATACTGAAAAGGTTAACGGTACTTTAGCGAGTGAGAATTATGATAGAATTGTAAAGTACTTAGGAACTATTGATGTAGAAAATGATGTGGCATACCAAGGTAATGCATACCATGAAGTTTATATTAATGTACCAACTTCTGTTGGATACACACCTACTATTTTATTTAAACCAACAAACTATAATACAACAGCAACCAAATTATATGCTTCTGATTATATAGAGGGCAGAGAGGGTCAAACACACCCTGACCCGAACATTAATATTGATGCAGTTGTTGATGATTATACGGTAAGCAGTGGAGCATTTTACGATATACAAACTAATGCAACAAACAGTGTTGGAATTCAATTTGATTCTAGCGCATATGAAGAAATTAATAATAGCACTGATGTTAAATCTCTTTTAGATTTTGCTAAAAAAGGTCAAAAGTTTAGTTTTAACGCAGTTCTTGTTTACTATGATATTTATAGTGAATCAGTCTCTGCAAACAGAGCGACTAACTTATACGGTATCTTGATATTAGATGATATTCAAGATGCATATGGTCCAGGTTCTAAAATTAATGAACAATCAAAGTTTAAGCCAAATGAAGTAACAGGTTTAAATGGTAATGCATTCTCGTTAAAATTAAATTTAAAATTTAATTCATCACTTGATAATGTAGGTGTAGAAACATCAATTAATGATTTTACTACATTTTCTATGGATTTATTCATGGACACTACTACTGCATTAGAAAACGCAACAGAATTATTATTACAAGCAAATAATAGATACTCTAAAATTGTAGATAGATTAGATGCCATAGAAACTCTAACATCTTCTAGTGACAATACTGCAAACATTTTAAATAGATTATTTGCTTTAGAAGAAGATTTTCAAAACGCATCTGTTCAGTTGGCCGATTCTAACTCTTTATTAGAGTTAATTACAAAGGCGCATAATAAGATCAATAATTTAATTGATGGAACCATTCCTGTAGAATTACAATATAACACAGATGTTTTATTTGCAGGTAAAGGTACAGAAGTTGACAAATCTATTCCTAATAAAATAAAAATTAACAGTACGGTAGACGGATATAAGTTAAACACACCATATCTTTGGAATATGGCTGCAAAAGCAATTGCGACGCAGTTATCTACTGATGTGCAGTTTGATTCAGGTGTCGCTGGAAACGGATCATCTAAATTCGCAGTTTGGACTAGACTTGAAATATTCACAAATAGATTAAGTCTTAAAGGATTAATCTCTTCTGATCCTGAAAGTAATCTTAATATATACATTGACGACAGTTTAGTTGCTTGGAAAAGTGGACAGACTTTTAAAATTACATTTGATCCAATCAATATGTCTGGCAATAATATTAAAATATGGACAGGAGCAACAACAGGCTTTAATCAATTAATAGCAGATATTGATTCAACACAATTAATAACAAATAAACCATATATTGAAGTAGTGTGTATTGATTCCACTAACTATCAATTTGAAGCAGATATTTTAAGATAATATGAATACTAACAACTCTATTTCTAATTCGCTCAAGAAACTACTTGAAATTAACTCTAACTCTTTAAGAACGTTTGAGAGAATTAATGAGGCGATAACCACAGATCAAAAAGATGTACCACTTGAGTTACTAACTGAAGATGGAACTAAAACTGTTTATGTACCTTCATTTGGTTACATGAAAAGAGAATTAGAGAGATTAGACGTTAACTTAAAATCTTTAGCAGGATTGGGTAAAGGTAATACTAGGATTAAGTTACCAGATGGTACATATCAGAGTATTATTACTACTAGATTAAAAACACCAGCTAATGATATTACTAGTTTTTCTAGACCAGTAAATTTTTCAACTAAATCAAATTATTTCTTTGAGGATTTCTTAAACCCTATATTGACGACATCATTTAATGTGGGTGGTCAAATTCCAAATAACACAGAAAGAATTTTAGTCAAAAGAATTTTATTAGATTCAAGTAACGCAGTTACTGTTGATTATTTTAATGCTAATTTTAAAAACAAAGAAGGACTAGATTATTCTACTGTAATTAGAGATATTGCAAACAATAATTTAACATATACATTAGACGAAGATACTCGTGATTTACCATATAAAACAGTACAATTCTCTGGTAAGTTTGACGTATTAAAAATCAGCAACTCAAAAAGAGAAGTGCTTGTTAATTCAAGTAGCGGATCAGGAGCTGGAGCTGGAGCATTAGTTAAAAGAGCTATAAAATTATATACACTTGATTCGTTAACATATAACGATTCTAATAAAGATTTAAAAAACACAGAGTTATTAAAAGTAGGTGATGAATTAATGGTCCAAAGCGGAGCAAGAAACACCAGGTATAAAATAACAAGAATTGATGGTTCAACTAATCAAGTAGAATTATTAATAATTGAAGGATATGAATCAATTAAAATAGGTGCCAATCTACTTGGAATTTATAAGAATGACAATAATGATTTAACGGTTAATGTTAATGTAGGATTTAATGAAAGAGTTTTAATATTTGTTAAAGCGATCGATCCTGATTCTAAAATGTTAGCTGAATCATGGTCACCTGGAATTGGATTGTACACTAATGAATTAACACTAATTCAAGTCGATGGTTCAAATATACGATTAGACGATTACTATAAGGAAGAGGTTTCTGATTTTGGAAAATATATCAGTGCTCTTAAAGAGGACTCTATTCCTCCTGCTACTTTAGGTATCACACCTGATGCTCCGGCATTGGAACTTAACAACTTTAAGGTAGTACAAATTAACTCTCACCTGACGGCTAACGATACTTCTGATAAGATTAAGAAATTATCAGCTGATAAAATTAATGTTGAAGAGAAGATTAAAAAATTAGATGAGACTATAGTTAAAAAGAGGTCAGAGATTTCTACTAAGAAATATGAATCTAATATCCAGAAAGATAAAGATAGAAATGCTCTAAATGCTCTTATTACAGAGAGAACTAGTGAAACTAGTCTATATAATAGTATTGTAAATCAAATTCAATCTCTAGCATCTGGTAATAGTGCAACTAAAGTTTCTCCTAAATATAGAGTTAGAGGTTTTTGGGAAGTACCAAGCCCTAAAAAAGTTGCCGACACGGTTGATCAAAATATTGTAAAATTTGTTGTACAATATAGATATTTGTCAACTAGTGGAAAGGCAAGCGAAGTTACTCAACTTCCATTCACAGAAGGTACTAGACAGAAAACTGCGGTATTTTCTAATTGGAATGAAATACAAACTAAGGTCAGAGACAGATATAGAAACGCCTCTACTAGAAAGTTTGAATGGAAAGATAGTTTAGTTGAAGATGCACAGGCTGTAAACTTTAATCAGTTGGATATTTCTATCAATGAAGGAGAATTAATTGAAATTAGAGCTAAGTCTGTTTCTGAAGCAGGTTATCCTGCAAACCCAATATATTCTGATTGGTCAGAAGCAATCACTATTGATTTTCCAATAGCTGAAATAGACACAACTAATGTTGATGTGCTTATAATGACAAATGCTGCGGAAACAGCATCAGTTAAAATTTCACAGGAACTTACTTCTAAAGGAGTATTTTCACACATTAATGATTCATTTAGTGCCAATGAAAAGTATTATGCACACAGTGCAACTAGTATTGCTTCTGGATTTCTATCAGCTGAGCAAAAACCAATATCGGTTTATGATAAGATTGCAGAATTAGAAGCACAAATCGCGGGACTTAAAGACACTGTTGAAGTTGAAATAGGCGAGTTGATAGTTAAAATAATGGATGAAGACGGTACAGTAACTGTCATCAATAACGATACTAAAAATGAAATATTTGCAGGTTACTATACTGATGAGGTTGCAAGTTTAACTATTAAGAAGGGCCATATTGTCACAAAGACATTTAAACTTCTTTTGGAAAATACTAAAGCTACTAAATTAGAACTAGTTTCTAGATTAATAGGTGATAGAAATTTACCGGCATATAGATCAACTTCTACAATATCTACAATATCCTCTAATGGATTTGGTGTAAAATTAAATGACAGTGGAAATACTGACGTAGACAATAAGGTTAGTTCTGATAATTATTATACATCTGAAGGTAAATATGATTTAGTGCCTATTCAATACCAAAATATTGATAATACATCTATATCGTCATATGACTTATTGGCAGAGGCGCCATATCAATCAGCACAAAGACGTGGTCAATTTGTATATTCTAGATTTATGGATATAGCAAATCAAAACCCGCTATACACTACTGAATCACTATTGGACACAACTGGTGGCGGTAACAGTTTTATTAATTACGAATACAGTTTAAATTACGCGGATTTTCAAGGAACAGATTCTGTAACCCTAGAGAGTGTCACTGGTGATGGAGATTCAGTTGATTTTATATGGACTGGAACATTCGGCAGATCAAGCCTTGGAGTTTCGGCTAATGCCGACATATCTAGTGACTTTAGTTCGTCTAAAGTTGACGTATGTAGTATTGGTACTATAGGAGCTGCAAATTATAATAATGGTTTGTTTCTTCATAAGGACCACCCAGATTTAGAAAATCTATATCAGGATTTACAAGATAACGGCTCGTCCAATAATGCAAATGTAACTGTTGCTGAACAACAAACCAATATTCAAACCTTAGTAAATAACGCTCTATATACTATGCCAATACCATCTACGTATGCTACTGGAACTTCATATGTATATAGTGGTTTAGCAATAGGTTCTTCATTCTCACCTTCTGCTGTAAACGCTAATAAGGCAACCAAACAATTAGCGTTTCAGAAAACTTCAAATTTAATTACTGAAGGAGATAGAACCTTCAAAATGTCATTCGACGCAAATGATCAATATCTTTTAGGTGGAAGATCATGTGGTGCGTTCTTATTCTTATCGCCTATTAATTTAAATACATTAAAAGTCGGGGGTGATACACGTCAAAGTAGAAAAAATATAAAAAAGAAAGTTGGTAATTTAGATAGCTCTAGTGCACTTTCAGTAGATATTGTTTTCCAGTACAGGATGACAGATTACTTTGGAAATGATTCCGATTCTGATATAGGTAGAGTTGGGGGACAAGCTAAATTAAGATTTCCTAATTTAACATATACCAAGAAGATAGGATTAGACATTTTTGATAAGTATGACCAACAATTCTCATTTGATTTAGAGGTATTTGCTAAATACAGCCCAAGAGGTAAAAACTTAAACTCTATCAGAGCTGCAAAATTGACTAGATTCGGTAACTAATTAAATCTTGATATATATAAAACAGATAATAGAACTGTCTATATAAAAAGATTTAAATAAATGGCCGTAACATCGATTTTACTTAAAACCAACGGAGAGACAACGAGCGCACTATCATGCTCAAACACTTCTGTTGGTACACGCACATTAGATTATGATGATGCAAATCCAATCACTATTGGTGTAACGATATTATATGAAACGTTTGACACTGTTCATTTTATAGGCGGAGACCTATGGTACGTACTGGATAGTGGAACAAAAACATATCAAATAAATAATAGCGGTGTGGTGATTGACATATCATCATGTTTGCCACCGACTGCAACGCCAGTTCCGACTGCAACGCCAGTTCCGACTGCAACGCCAGTTCCGACTGCAACGCCAGTTCCGACTGCAACGCCAGGTCCGACTGCAACACCAGATATATTGGCTCCAATAATATTGATTACAGGGCAAAATCCTTATCAAATTGAAGTCTCCTCTACATATAATGATGCCGGCGCTACTGCTGATGGTGGAGAAACAGTTACTTCTACTGGAACTGTTGATACCTCAACAGTTGGAGTGTATACTATTACTTACTCAGCTACTGATGCTGCTAATAATACAGGAACTGCTAATAGAACAGTGAATGTAGTTGACACTACTATTCCAGTAATTACCTTATCAGGTGCTAATCCCCTAAACATTAATGTTAATAGTGCATATGTTGATCCTGGATATACTGCAACTGATAACTATGACGGTGATATTACAAGCACCGTAAGCATTAGTGGAGACACAGTAGATGTCAGTACAGTGGGTGTATACACAATTACTTACAATGTAACTGATGCAGCAACAAATCCAGCTGTTCCAAAAACTAGAACTGTAAATGTAAACGACACTTCAGCTCCAGTTCCAGACGACGCAACATATGATGTTGCATGGAATAGTTTTAAAAACATCATGTTAACTGCAACTGATAATGTAGACTTAAGCGGGGATTTAACATATACTATAGAAACTAATCCCAGTAAAGGTACTTTATCTACGCTCAGTGGTAATACAATTACATACACACATACTGACACTGTATACGGCTCGGATTCTTTTACTTTTAAAGCTACAGATTCAGAAAACAACGTTTCAAACATTGGTACTATTACATTAAATCCATTAAACAGTGCACCTGTAATAACTGGACCCAATATAGTTACTTTATTGCAAACAGAAATAGCAAGCTTTTCTATTGGAATCTCTGATAGCGATAGCGATGCTGTAAATATTGTAGAAATAACTGCAGTTGCAAATGGTACGATATCTACAACGACGACTACATCAGGGTTAGAGGTAACATATACACCTAATGTTGGACATTCTGGCGGTGATCAATGGATTATCAAAGGAGAAGATTCTAAAGGTGAAAGCTCAAACACATTAACGATTAATTTTGCTATTGAAGCGGTTCCTTATTTCGAAATGAATGCAGGCTCTTATGGAAGTGACGAAAGTGAATTATGTCTTGCAGATACACCCTTTATATTATATGGTAAAACTTTACAGGCTAACAATGCAGTAGGCTTGGCGGTTGGAAATACATTATATCAAGATAATAATTTGACGAATCCATTAACATGGACCGGAAGCGGGGATAATTCATTCCCTGTTTCAGATACAAGTGGAAAGCGTATACTTACTATTGATACCAATGGTTTAATCACAGCAATAGCTGATTCATGTGGGGACGATGTTGATTCAACATCAACTGACGTCAAATATGCAACAAATGCCATAGCATTTTGCGAAGGAGATACAGAGAACACTAGTGTATGGTATAACGGAACAGCCGAACAAACACTAGCAGAACTGGTTGCTGCAGGAATACCTCTTTTTATCGACAAGTATTCTTCTGATTTATACACCCTAACAGAAGGCGCCACATTGCAAGGTGTTATAGATAGTGGAATTTATAGTGGAATTAACGAAAATATTCGATATTATAAGAGATCTACTGTAAACAATTGGGGTGCAACTGGTGATGTTGTAGATCCATATTTATGGAAATGTGAAGAACCAGTGGTTAATACGGTTCATGAATTAACATCAATATACAAATCAAATTTAACCGATCCTGGTATAAATGAATTTTGTCAAGCGACACAGTCGGTTGTAAGTTTGTTTTATGTTTTACCAGAAGGTGTTAATCCATATACTAATCTTATATCATTAGCTCAATCTAACACGTTAGTTTATATGTCATATGACGGTGCACTAGGTGAAGATCCAATTGATTTATTTGAATCTAATGTATTTTCAACCACCAGCAACACTGACGTGAATACTGAGTATTTAATTTGGGAAAATACTGGAGACGGTATAAATTTAAAATGGTTAGGATATGATAATAACGGGCTCGTTGCTTTTGGTAATCAAATCACGGTAACTGGTAAATGTTCGAGTTACGAAAAACCAGCATTAACTTCAGTCTCAAGGAGTAATATTGATGGAACTGAATTTTCTAACAACTCAGTATTCTATGCATTTTATTCATGCGATCCTGAAATAGAAGGTCCGGAATTAGGTAATGAAACAGAAACATTATTTTGGCCAATATATGTCATAGACAGCTTACACCTGGATTCTTCTGGAGATACAGGTAGTTATATAAAAGATTTTATAGATACTTTATCATTCGACAATGTGATAAAGACCAGTGACTTTGGAAGTTGTTTAGAGTACGCGTTTAAAATAGTAGCAGAAGATTTAGACGATGCTATTTCAATATTAAATAAAGACTTTGAGCTTACTTCAAAACAAAGGACAGTGGTTTCAAGTGGCACAAGAATAGGTTTAGGTAGTGAAAGCACAGTAAATGTTTATGAAAATTCAGAATCAAGTGAGTGTGTTTCAGGTGTTACGTCTAATATTTTAAATACGTACACATTCCCAATAGTTCCTAACTATGACAATATTAACGCTAGACCTAACTTTAATACTCAAACAAATTATAAATTAGATCACGTAGCTAAGCCTTTGGTGAGAACCAATCCTAAACTTTCAGGTAATATAAAAATAGTAACTGATTCAAATGATACGGTTTATTTAGAAAGTATTAGTGCAAATGCAGAACTATCTTCTATAAAATATAAAAAGTATCCTATTAATCCAAATGGTTTTTATTCAACTGATGTTGCAAAATTCTTTAAATCAACAAGTACACCTTCTGATTTAATTTATTTAACCAAAAGAGCTAATTCTGATTTAACGATCTTAAATTCATATGACAAACAAATAGAAGAAGAGTATCAATATGGTACCACTTATAATTATTCAAAAAATTATACAGAGGGTTATAGAATGTTTGCACCTATATGGGCAGATAATAACATGCCAAGTAATTTTGTTATATTTAGAGTTAAAAATCCAACAGATGCTGATTCAACAAACACGTCTAATTTTGATAGAATTGATGACATGCTCAGTAATGCAGAGATAATTAAAACGTTTGATTTATCTAAATCTTCTAATTTAGGTAAGTATATTAGATCACATGTACAACAAGAGACATTCCCTAAATCGCCTATTACAGTTTCATTTGATAAAGGCGAGACGACTAATTACAATGGTATTGATATTAAATCTGGTGAAATTACAAGTAAAGGTGAATACATTTTTAAGGATTTCGTCGAGACTGACAAGCCCTTAATTGAAGCCAATGATTTTATCACTGATGGTTTTAGAAGAAATGACATGCTATGTGCAAATCTATTAAACTTAGAATTTTTATTCGATGACGCGGATGCTGCCGATTATGAGGTAAACAGATATTTTGGACTATATGTTGATGCTATAGATTCTGGTAATGGAGAAATAAACTCTATAAATAATAACATTGTTAAATTTAGTAAGGTAAATTCTTTGGTAAACCCCGAAGATCCTAATACTGCCATACCTAGTCATAAACAAATGTCAACTACACCTACTCTTGGTTATGTTAAAATAAACGATATTTTTTATAAGATTTCTAATTCGGGATTATATGATCCTGTTAAATTAGAGGTTAAAATAGACACATCTTCTGATGTTGTTGAAAAATCTATTGGAATTTCACATGTTGGCAGATCTGTTAATTTAACAGAAAATAATGAAAGAGGATATGATTTTGTTAAAATGTCTATTATTGATACACCTGAAACCGGTGATAAAATAGCGGCAATTGAATCTAGAGAAGAATCCTATGAATTTACTTTTATAAAGCATACTCCTGGAGAAATAATCAACATAAACATAGAAGATTCAACCGGAACATATTTGTTTAGTTTTAGTACAGCCTCTTTATTTCATGGAACCAATGTTTCAACAGAACAAAACATGAAAGTTTCATTTGCTGCACTACCGATAGGATTAAACTCTTACCTGGACTTGTCGGTTAATCCTATCACTAAGTCCTTTGTTATAACTGAAAATAAAACCAATTTAGGCGATTTAAATATGTCTATTTCTGGAGCTTTAAGTTCTATTATTAGAATAGATCAACTACAAACTAACGTTGAAATTCAAAATGCAACGTACGTTGCTATATACAATTTACCTAAAGGAACTTATAATGGCAGATTTTTCTCCAATCAAGGTAGCTTTGGCGATGTAGCTTCAGCGCTTTCAGCAGCAATAAATGATGATAAAGACTCGTCGCTAGAATCTTATAACATCGGAGCTGATCTTTGGGTGAAATCTAAAGTGCCGGGTTATAGATTATTACAACATACTGTATTAGTAAATAAAGAGAATGTTGTTGATTTTATAAATGTTAGAAATTTAGATCTAAGTAACATACTAAAACTTAGAAGTGGCGATGACACTGTACTTTCACAATGGTATGCACATTATCTAAATGGTGGTAATTCAACCGGGAAATCAATATTTGTTGATAACACAACTCTTAGTGAAATTTCTATTGGTGATTATCTAGAAACTAGACTAGACAGTGTATACAATAGAGTATTAGACATAGTTGAAGATATTACTGTACCTAATTCTATTAATTCTAAATTAATTTTAAAATTAAAATCTGATTTAAATGAAGGTGAGAATAGAGTATTTAACGAGAATGTAGTAGACATTGGTTTGTTTTCTGCATACAATGTGTATGACATGAACTTTGATTTCTATGACGAAACTAATTCTAAATTAAAAGAATTAGAATATGAAGTTAGAGATAATATTCAATATGAGCCTTATGAAAATGCATTGTCAGAAATTGATCCTATTACTGGAGAGTTTAACACTATATTATCGGCTAATGATATTTTTAACGATGACTTCGCGCTTGAACCAATAAATTATTTTTCTAATCTTTCAGGTATTTTAAGTGAAGAGTCTATTGATGAGACCTTATCTGAAAATATTACTAGTGAATTCGATAGATTAAAAGAAAATCAACTTAAAGAATTTTCTACTAATTCAAGAATTGTACCTAATATTAATAAGTGGGTGCTAAAAGATTCGTTAACTGTCAGAGATCAGCCGTATTATTTAAATACAAACGAGGCATTTGGTAGAACTAACTTTTCACCTGATATTAGTGTAACGGGAAGAAGCAAGGACGACATGTCGCATGAATGGTTTTATATGGATAAAAAACCAAAGTATTTAAAATACAATGAATTAAATGATACGTTCTCATACGTAAACTTCATTGAGGATTTTGATCTAACTCCTGATTTATTTAAGAGTACCAAGAACAATTACTTTGATAAGTTTATGATTACTGAAGGTTTTGAAAAGAATTTGAATCAAGAAGACTTAGTGGACATCTCTGATAAATTCCGAGAGTTTACTGGAGAATATTTAAACCAAGATGATATTAATAATACATTCTTTAAAACAGAATTAAAGAAAAAGTATACATTAATTGATGGCGGTAGTAGTGACTCCTTTGCTAATACTATATTCAAGGGTTTAAAAGTTACTTTAAAAAATAGAAAGGAGTTTGTTAATAAAACTGCACTAGATTTTGTTGGTAGCTCAGAGTTTAATGGTTATAAATTTAGTATTTTACTAAAAACAAAAACGGATGTTTCATCTAATGATTTAGATTTTGAAGTTATTCAAAATAAGAAGTATAAATTTGTAATATTTTTTATTACATTAGATTTAAGTGACTATTGGGTAAAAGATAATATGAATAGAAAACTATTATATGAAATGAATCATAAAATAGTATATGATCAATCAAGAGAAGACTACATATATGCCAATACTGAGTTTGACGGGGCATTGGATTGGAGCGCAATTGACACTTCAGATGGCGCGCCATTTGAGTTAAACGGTATTAGTCATTTTGACGGTAGTCAACCAAATTTCTTGAATCAAATATTATTAGGTGCAAATGGACTATATGGTGACGTAATAATGGACCTTTATCCTAATACGCCGGGTAATACTTTATATAAATTTAAAATATTCGGTGTTGAGGGTGATAATTTGTTAAAAATACAATCACTTCCAGTAAATGTATCTGATCCTAATGATATACTAGACATTGCGTATTTACCTAATTACATTCAAAGAAAAATAAAGTATTACGTAAGTGACGGTGGTACTAATGTCCACAAAAACATATTGGAAAAACTTTCTATTAATGAAGTATCGAATATGGTTAATCTAAATGATGATAGTATTACATACACCACAGTACAAGAGGATGGAACAATTAATAATAGTAGATTTACTATTAATTTTGAAGACGGTAGCGAAATTATAAAATATGCTACATTATCAGTGGAAGAGGACAACGATAAGCCTAAGAGCTTTAAACTGTTTAAAGGTATTATTGGATATAACTTAGTCAGAGACAAAGATGCTTCCTATTATCCGTTTCTGATTAGACATGGAGGAAATTATACGGTAGATTTTAAACCTGTTATTACGTTCACTGACATGTACACTCATTTTAAATCAAATAGGGTTCAATCTACTGCCGATGCAAGAGAGATTGGATTTGAATCAGAAATATACAAACACTCTTTGTCAAATGCATATGAATTACAGACCGCTAAATCATATTATGAAAGATACAATAGATGTGGAACTACATTCAATGTAGGCTTGATACATGATGACGGATCACATGATAGAAATTGGGGTATTATAAAAAATCATTTCTATCACAAGGTAAATGAAATAAACCCACAAGGTGTCACTAAATTATCGGAATCTTCAGATAAATTACCATTATATCCACTGATTGATGAGATTGCAATTTCTAAGAAAGATGTCAATGTGTTTAGATCTTCTTGGGACGCTGGTTATTATACTAGATCATTTTCTGGTGGAAAATCAGAAGAGATTCCTGGAACATTAGATAACACTGAAGAAAGATCTTACTTTGCATCTAGTATGATGAAAGTAAAGAACGAATATGATGTAACATCGTTTACATATGAAAATGTTAAAAGTCAAGAAGATTTAGACGATATACTTAGAAACTCTATTAATAGTGCTGAAGTAATATTCTTTGAAGATAAGACTCAAATTGTTGCAGATTTCTATATTGCTGATGCTACTACTAGATTGTTAAGAAATGATGGAGTATTAGATAGAATTAAAAAGTATGTAAGTGCTGAAGATTCTGCAGGTGATAAGACTACTTTGATAGATGATGCTGATTTTTATATAAATAAAAATATTATTGAGAAATTCGTAGTAGATTCTATATCTCTTTACACTAAGAGATTCAAGGGACGTTCTTCGTCTATAATAGATGTTGAAAACTCAGATAATATTGGTGATGGAGGATTTTCCCCTGACAATAATTTTATATTTAAATCACATAAACAAAAGCCTATGAATTTTAGGTTGATATATAATAAAAGATTAGGATATTCTTACGACATTAAACCTATGATAAAAATAAAGTCATAAAATGGCAATTAACATTCAAGAGATATTACACCCGAGCGATTCAGACTCTATAAAGTTTGAGAAGATTAATTACAATTTCGATCAGATTTTAGCAAATGGTGGTGGACCAATTGGACCAAAGGGCCAAAAAGGTGACCAAGGTTTAGTTGGATCTACTGGGCAAAAAGGTGATAAAGGTGATAAAGGTGATACTGGTCTTCAAGGAGAATCAGGAGCCAGCGATAGCCCGTGGTACAAAGTAGAAATAGATGGAAACAATGATGGAAACAATGAAATCACTATTCTAAAACCAAAAAGAGGCACAGATTTAAACATACCTATCATATGGTTGGGTGATGATACTTTCACTGAAGATGTGAACAACGGAGAAGTTGATACCAATGCTAGATTAACTATAGCCAAAGACAATATCTTTGAAAACTATATAAAATTACACCACGCAAGTGATAAGGGTTTAGTTTTAACCAGTAGCGAAGAAGCTGGATTTTCTAAGTTTAATTTTCAGAACGCATTCGGTAGTACATCATTAGAATTTGGAATTACTACTGACAAAATAACATTTTATGCTAATACTGCGCCATTCACTGTGCATGGTTCCGGTATTAATTTAAAATCATTAGGATCAACTAATATTAAATTAGAAACTGGAGGTACCGGTATATTAGATGTAGATATTAATGCAGACTTTAAAGGTTATTTAAAATTACCTACAGGTACAACAGGTCAAAGGCCTACTACACCTCAAGTAGGTATGATTAGATTTAATACAAACTTGGACATAGTAGAATCATATTATGATAATGGTGGTTCTCCAATATGGAGAGAACTATGTACTGATTGTGGAAGTGCAGTTGCAGATAGTATTGGAATTATAGGAGGAATCATTGATGCAAATGCAGATGGTTCACCAAGAAATAATACTATAAGTATTTCTGGTGGAAATATCGATGCAATCGCAGATGGAAGTCCAGTATCTAATGCTACTATAACTAGAACCGGTAGTGCAAATACAAATGTGGTATATAACTCTCCACAGACTGTATATTTATTATATAGTATAACACCAACGAGTGTTGATCCAGGCCCTAACGATACTACTGTAAGTGATACTGGTTTAACAATTACAAATGAGCCTAGCAATAATAGATTAAAAGTAATTACATCAACCAGGGCTGTTGGTTTAGCATGGACTATAACTGTTAAACACCCAGATGATGCGTCTAAAACAATATCTTGGACTATTACACCGATATCTGCAAATTCACCAACTCCAACACCTACTTCAGGCAGTGGAGCAGGACCGACTGCAACTCCGGTTCCACCGACACCAACACCTACTTCAGGTAGTGGAAGTGGAAGTGGACCAACACCAACGTTTACGTTCGCAACTAATACAACATCTGGTAATAGATTTATATTTGCGCCTCTATCAAGTTATACTGACGTGGCTTATACTATCATAGGAGATGGTATTTCAAGTCCAGCTACACCTAGTAATTTTTCAACTACTGGAGTTAGTGGAACAAATCAATCTGGACCGACTGGATCAAACGATAATATTACGTTTACTGGAGTTTATAGGTTTACAAAAAATATGTCACCTGTTAGTGATTTGAATGTTAATTGTACAGTCGATGCGACATACAACACATCTGACACATGGTATTGTACTCTTGAATCCGGTTCAGTAAAATAAAAAGAATATATAAATAAACACAAACAATAAAATGGCAGCAAACGATTATACAAGAACGGTCAATATTACACCACTAAGCACTGCTTATTCGTGGGATACACCTCCATCATGGATAACTATCACACAAGTTGGCAGTTCTAATGATTGGACAATCACATTAGCATCTAATTCTGGGGCAGCAAGAAACGCAACGCTTACAGTTAGACATGCCAATACAACAACCATTGATACTATTACGGTTAGTCAATTAGGAGGAGTGGTTGCAAATCCTACTGCAACACCGGTCCCACCGACGCCAACACCTACTTCAGGAAGTGGAGCAGGACCGACTGCAACACCAGTCCAACCGACTGCAACACCACAACCAACACCAACGTTTACATTCGCAACTAATACAACATCTAATAATAGATTTATATTTACTACTGCGATACAAACCGCTGATGTGTATTATACTATTCAAGGTGATGGTGAATCAAGTCCAGTTACTCCTTCAAATTTTTCAACTTCTGGAATTAGTGGAACAAATGTATCTGGACCTACTGTAACAAACAACAACGATGTGTTTACTGGAGTTTATAGGTTTACAAAAACTTTTTCGCCAATTAATACCATGAATATTAATTGTACAGTTACTGCACCACCTAACACGTTTGATACATGGTATTGTACTCTTGAAACAGGTATTCCAAACAACCCAACTGCGACGCCATTACCAACACTGTTTCCAACGGCGACACCATACGTTTCCGGAGGAGGAGGAAGCGGAGGCGGATGTCACGTATCTGGAGAATTAATTACATTAGCTGATGGTCAAACTAAATTGGTTGAAGACATAATAATAGGTGATATCTTGTTGTCTATTGATTTTGAAGGACTCAACATAAGCGGAGAATACAATGATTGGAAGAAAACTGAGGAGACATTAGTATCTGAATATACTAGTACTGTTGTTACTAACGTTACTATTTTGGACTTCTTTAGATATTTTAATATAAATGCTGGCTTACTAAAAATTACAGAGGAGCATCCTGTTCTAATAAAAGATAATTTAGGTGATATTTACTTTAAACAAGTAAAAGACATTGTTGTAAACGATAGTTTATTAAATGAAAATAATGTATGGATAAAAATAGATTCTGTAGAATTAGTAACAGTACCTGAGAAGTTTACGACATATGCACT